>Ga0209467_1000022_pt1 | contig 330116 bp, 253 predicted proteins | sample Higcelwee11metaG_FD_187175 | JGI IMG/M metagenome (GOLD analysis project Ga0209467, IMG submission 187175) | Freshwater pond sediment microbial communities from the University of Edinburgh, under environmental carbon perturbations - High... | ecosystem: Environmental > Aquatic > Freshwater >... | reverse complement strand
ACGGGGACCCCCTTCGTGCCGGAGCCGAGCAGCGCATAGCGTGGCGTCTTGCCCTGTTGACCGCTGTTTCATCTCCATCTCCATTCCCTCATTGTCGCCGCTTATCAAAAAAGTGCTGAGCAGTTACAACAGATGAACAGATGAACAGATGAACAGATGAACAGATGAAGTGAAAAAAAGAAATGAGAAACGAGAAATGAGAAAGGGGAACATCTGGAATGGTTTTTCTTTCCGCCCTTCCGCCTTTCATCACTTCATCAGTTCGTCAGTTCATCTGTTCATCTGTTCATCGGTTCAAGGCGACGTTGTCCCCGGGCTTGGCCGTCCGCAAACACTCGAGGAAACCGCCCGCGGCCGGGTCGCCCTCAGCGGGGGTCCACGGCGCGAAGTCGGACTCGGGCGTCGGGACGTAGGGGCCGCGCTTGACCTCCAGCGCCGCCGTGCCCTCCACGTTGGCGACGAAGCAGTGGAACAGGTTGTCCTCCAGCTCCAAGGCGCGGGCTTCCGGGCCGAGTTCCACCCGAGCCAAAACCGTGCCATCGGCCGCGAACGTGAGCACGCTGATGGAGCCGGACAAAATAACCAGCAACTCCCATTTGCCCGGCTGGGAGTGGCGGTGTGGCCGGATGTAGGAGCCGGGGCTGGCGGCGATGCAGAGCCGGTGGATGTCCTCCTCCAACGACGCGTGCATGTTGAAATGGGTTCGTTTCCGGGGCGAGGCCGCGGCCTTCGCCGCGAGCTCCCCGAGCAATTCGCGTCCGATGGTTTTCATTCGACTCAAGCCTCCTCGGCGATGGTTCGGTCGCGGCGCATGGCGGCCACCGGGACGGGGAGCGTGACCTTGACGGAGACGGTCTCGCCGCAGGATTGCATCTCGATCTCGCCCCCATGGGCCTCGGCGATCAGCTTGGCGGAATAGGTTCCTAGCCCCGTGCCACAACGCTTGCCGCTGGTGGCGTATTTTTCGAAGAAACGGTCGCGGACGTCCTCCGGGACGCAGCCGGAGTTGACGATCTCAACGCCAAGCTGCCCGTCGGTAGTCAACAAAATCTGGATCTCCCCCTCTTTCGGCGAGGCCTCCAGGGCGTTCTTGACCAAGTTGGCCATCATGGCGTAGCAGAGCAGCTCCTCGCCATGGATTATGACTTTCGCGCTCCGCCCCGGCGCCCGGCCGTCAAGACGGAGGCGGACGTCGATCTTTTTCTGGAGGATGGTCTTCTTCAGCTCCTCGAGCACCTGGCGGATGACGGCGAACAGGTCGAGACGGCGGGCGTCCAGGACATAGGCGTCGCGCTCGATCTTGTGCAACGCCAAGGAGACGTTGATCATGTCGAGCATCTTCGCCCCGGAGTTCTGGAGCATCTGGAGGACCCGGCGCTGATCGGCGGTGAGGTTCTCCTCGTTCTTGAGGCACTCGCAAATGCCGATGATGCCGGTAAGCGGGGTTTTCATGTCATGCCGGGTGATGCGGAAGATCTCCTCGCGGAGCTCCTCGGCCATCTTGAACTCGGCGAACTTCACCTGCCAACGGTTCTCGCGGTCCTCGTCAATCTCCCTAAGCCTGCTTTTTAGGACAAAGTTCTCCCGTCTGGCCTCGGCCAGCTCGGCGATCAGACGGTCCTTAGTCTTGAGCTCGTCTTTCATTTCACCCCGCGCCACATTGTGCGAGTCTCTAACAAAAACGACGGGCGTCGGCTAGCCACCACAGGGCGGACGCCAACCAAGCTCGACACTATACTATATATTCGGTAAAAACGCAAACCCCGGACGTGTTTTCACCAAATCCCCATGAAAGATGTTGCCATGCAGCTAGATGCGCCGCCCCCACCGCCCCAGCGACGCGAACCCAAGGGCGGCGGCGAGGCCAAACAACGACAATCCCCCCCAAAGCATGGCCGGGCTGCCCAAACAACGCTCATAGTACAGCGCCCCGATGTAAGGACCGAAGGAGAACCCCAGCCCCCGGACGAGGCTCAGCGTCCCCATGTAACGGCCGACCGCCGCGCGCGGGGCGATGACGCTCACCACCGCGTAGAGAGCCGGCTGCATGATGATCTCCCCGATGGTCAACACCCCCACCGCCACCATCAATTCCCAATGGTTGGCGCAGCGCGCCAGCGACAGGTATCCGAAAGCGTAGAACAACGATCCACCCACCATGCGGGTGTACAGCCCCAGTTTGTGGATGGCCCGGTTGAGCGGGATCTGCAACAACACGATCGTCGTCCCGTTGACGGCGTAGACGAAACCGAGCATGTTCTGGGTCACCCCCACCACGTTGGTCGAGTAGACCGAGAGGGTCGAATAGAGTTGCGAGGTCAGCATGAACAACGTCAGGGAACAGCCGCAAACGAAGAGGAAATGCCGGTCGGCCAACAACATCCGCCACAAAGGGGTGTCGTCCAGCACCGTGACCGCCGGGGAACCGGGGGCGGCGGGACGGCGCTTGACCGTCTCGGGACAAGTGGCGCGGACATAAAACGCCACGGCCAGGCAAACGGCGCCGGTCAGGGCGAAAAGCAGCGAGAACGGCGTCCGGGCCATGAAGGAGCCGATCATCGGCCCCAGGGCCCAGCCGACGTTGGTGCCGACGCGGATTTTGCTGTAGGCGATGGGCCGCTCCTCAGGCGTGGTGATATCGGCGAGGTAGGCGTCAGAGGCGTTCTGGAAGAACATCCCCATGCAGGAGTTCACGAACATCGCGGCCGCGAACGCCCAGAACGGGGCGTCGCGCCACGCCATGGCCGCCAACAACAAAAAGAGCAGCCCCCGGGCGAACATCCCGCCCCAGAGCACCTGCCGCCGCCCGAAGCGGTCAACCAGGAAGCCCGACACCATCGGGCCGAGGATCATCCCCGCCCCCATCGCCGGGAACATCAGACCCACCTGGGACATCGGGAAACCGCGGCCGTCGTGCAAATACAACGGGATGAACGGGTAGACGATCGAGAACGCCAGCGAGTGGCCGCACCAAGCCCAGGACAGCCGGCTCACCCGCCGACTGACCACTTTGTCCTTCAAACTCCTGCCGCTCATCCCGTCCGCTCCCCGCCAAAGCGGCAATATACACCCCGGGAGGCGGCGACGCCACAACTTGGGCGTTACATCTATTTTTTGTCCAGGGACAATTCGTAGCGTCCCCAGACGTCGGAATTGCGGTAGTTTCCGAATTCGCCATGCAAGGCCATCGCCACCTTGCGCAGCAACTTCAGCTCCAGACTGTCGGCGTCGTCCAACATGAAATCCATGCGGAACTGGCTGCCAGCCTGGACGTGGAAGGAGCTCTTGGCGTTCGGGGTGATCTTGCCTTCGAGCAGGTAGCCGTCGGCGGTCTTGCGGCCCACGCATTGGACGTCCACCTGGTTGCGGCCCTCAAGGCCGTACCACAGTTCGCAGGGAGCGGCGGCCTCGCCCACTTGGGGGATGACGATCACCTGGTCCATGCCGTCGGAGAGCGTGGAGCCATGTTTGCCGCGCTCCCGGCTGTCGAAGTAAAACTCCAGGCAGTCGTATTTCCAAGCGCTGCCCACCTGGTCCGCGGGGGCGGGGACGAGGGCGTTGTCCTTGGCCTTCAGGAGGAAATAGACGCCGTCGCCCTTGCGCCAAGCAGTCTTGACGGTGAAGGAGAGGTCGGCCTGGCCGCGCCACTGGGGAGCCCAAATCTCGGCGGCGTTGGGTTTGCCGTGCACCACACCCGCGGCGTCGTCGCAGGCCATGGCGGGGATGTCCTTCCATTTCGCTTCGTCGCCGTCGAGCGTGAGCGGCGCCTTGAGCTGGGGAAGCATCTGGAGGACGCCAAGCGACTGGAAGGACGCCCGCGTCGACGAAAGCAGCTTCCCCTCGGGGGAACGCAGTTCCACCGACAAGGTGTAGAGACGGCGCTTGAGCGTCTCGGCCCGCAGCTCCACCGCGACCTTCTCGGACTGTCCGGGGGCGAGGTCAAGCTCGGCCTTGGAGAACGTGACCGTGGCGCCGGGGACGGGAACGGCGGAGAGCTTGCCCCTCAGCGGGGTGGCGAGCTGGTTGGAGACGGTCAGCTCGCCCTTGAGCAAGTTGTCCTCGGGCAACGCTCCGGGCAGGGCCAGGCGGAGCGGCGCCACCGCCCGCAAGTCGGCGGGGACGCCGAAGACGTAGAGCGGCTCCTTGGCGCACGGCAGGGAGAGCAGCCCGTCGGCGCCCGCCTTGACCGAGCCGAAGTTGCCCAACATGTCCATGGTCTTGTACTCGGAGTTGGGCGGCACCTTGAAGTTCTCGGTGGTCGGCTCCATGGCGAAGACGGCGGCGGTCGTCGTGCCGTCGACGTTTTTGACCAGGGCGCAGAAGCTCTCGGCGGAAGCCAGCGGCAGCCGAACGACCTCCAACTGGCTGTTCAGCACCTGCCCGGCGATAGCCGTGACCGCCACGCCCCGGAGCCCCGGGACGCCGCCAAAGTCGCCAGGCCCACCCATGACGGTGTACATCTTGTAGCCGTCGGCCAGCTTGAGCAAAATGTCATGGCACTGCAAGGCGGCGGCGTAGCGTTCCTCCATGAGGTTGACGAAGTACGGGAAATAGTCCACGCCGGAATAGTTGCCGCCGGAAAAGCCCGCGGCGCTGGCGTCCTTGCCGGTCATCGGGCGACCGTCGCCGCGGCGCGGCAGCGCGGACACGCCGCTCTCGGTACACCAGAGCGAGGGTTTCTTCTCGGGGTGTTTCGCCAGCAGGCGTTTCAACCGTTGGGTGGCGTTGTCGGGGTCCAGGTAGTCCTTGAGCGGAAACCCGGCATAGGGGTGGTAGGAAACACCGTCCATGTATTGCAAACCGCCGTTGTCCAGAATGCCGGCCATCACCGAAAGGGAACTGGGCTCGATGCCGGGAGGGAAAAAGAGGATACCGGGGAACGCCGGGCGAAACAGGGCGTCGGCGGCCTTGAGGGCGTCGACGTAGGCCTTGGTGTCGCAAGGTTCGTGGGGCTCGCTGGTGAACTCCAGGCCGAAGATCTTCTTGCCCTTTAACTCTTGCAGCACCTCGGGATAAAATTCCTTGTCAACCCCAAAGCGGACGTAGGCTCGAAAGTTGGGGATGAGTTTGTCATAATGCTCGTACTGCTCCTGGAAGGCTCTGTCCTGTTTGCCGCGCGCCGGCCAGAGGAAGAGGCGGCGCAAGGGGGAGTCGAAATGGAAGAGCTCGCTCTCGTCGGCGAAGCAGGCCATGGGGTTGTGGACGCTCAGCTCTTTGGGGGCGGGGGGCACGATGCCGAGGCAGTAGCGCTGGCGCTTCAAAGTTTTCCCGTCCGGACCGAGCAACGCCATGTCCAAGTAAAAAACGCCGCACGCGGGAGGCTGGAAGTTCTCGACGAGGGTTTTGCCGGACTCCAGGGGACGCTCCAGCTTTTGTAACGGCTTACCATACAGTGTCTCCAGGGAAAACACCGCCTTGCAGGCGCCGAGCTCGACGGGGGCGGAGACGGTGGCGGGGACGCTCTGACCGATCCGGAAATAGCCGCCCGAGTCTTTCGGGATGTCCAACTGGACGCGGGAGAGCAACGTTCGCTCCGCCGCCCAGGCGCGGCTAGCGGCGAGCTGCGCGCCTGAAGTCAGGGAGGGCCGCCCCTCCGCCTCCTGCGCCTTGACTTCCGCCGCCGTCAGGGAACGCTTGTGGATGGCCAGCTCGTCGAGGTCGAAACGGCTCGTCAGCCCTCCCTTCTGGGGAATGGTCATCCCGATCATCAGGAAATGGTTATCGCCGCCTGCCCCATAGCCTCCCGCCAGCTCCTGGAACGGGCCGACCAGCGGCACGTCCCGCCAAGTCATCGGGACGATCGCCCCCGCGAAAGGCTTGCTGTCCTTGAGTTCACCGTCCAGGTACAACTTGAGCGCCGCCTTGTCGAAGGTCACGGCGAAATGATGCCAGACGCCCGGAGAGAACGGGGCGTGAACCGTGGAGCCGTTCGCTTGCTTGTCCGTCGAGCTGGCGGCAAAACCAAGCGTCCCGTTGCTGTAGTTCAAGTTGAAGCCGCCGGAGAATCTGGGGTTGGGCGTCCGGCCGTCGAAGAGCGACAAAATGTTGCAGTTCCCCTTCGCCAAGTCCTCGTGGACGCGGAGCCAGCCGGAGAACGTCCCGCCGTCGGCGAACTCCGCGCCGGTGACGCCGCTGCGGTAGAGGCAGGTCGCGTCCCAAAAGTATTCGCTCTGGTCGACGCCGCTGGCGACCGCCGCCTTCCAGGGCCAGCGGCCACAAGTCCAGTCGGGGGAGACCGTCCCGGGGCTGAAGTGCCAACGGAACGCCGGATGCCGGCCATACTCGTTGTAACGCTGGATGGTCAACGAGCCGAGCGGCCCGCCCGTCACCGCCGTCTGCGACGTGCCGAGCTTGACCTGGTTGGCGACCTCGTTGCCCTGCCCTTCCTCGAAGGTGTAGAAACGGATCAGGGCGGGGTCCTTCAGCATCGCTTGCTTGTGCGTCTGGAACTGCGCTTGCTCGTCAACGTCCCCGGCCACCAGAGTTGTGGCCGCCATCAGCGCCAGGAGAATCGTCACCGCCTTGGTCCACATCACTCGCTTCCCTCCTTCATGACTATAGGTTAGATATCCAGCAAATCTATGGCAAGCCTCACTGCCACCACCAGAAGGGGTCGGCGCCGTTGGTCGGCAACTCGGCGTAACGGTGCGTCTCCACGTGCCCGTCGACGAACAACGTGTTCATCGCGCCGTTGTGGCGGAAAGCGAAACTGAGGTTCCAGTAGCCCGGGTTCCAACCAGCATACCAAAGGTCCTTGCGGTCCATGAAATAGGAGCCCTTGGAGGGGAGCTTCACCATGTTGATCTTGAACCTCGGCCGGTCGTTGGCGCCCGCGCCGTCTTCGATCAGGTTGCAACGATTGCCGCCGTAACTGGTGGGAGCGAAAAGCACGCCGGAGCCAGCGGGGATGGCCTTCAACTCATAGTCCGCCGGGCAAACGATGAGGGTGCGCCGCGCCAAGTTGAGGTCGGAGAGGTTGTACTGGACATTGAGGTAGTCGCTGAGGAGGCGCGGCCAATAGCTATAGTAGGCTTGCCGGACGGTCGGCAGCCAGTCGTTGTAGTCGTTGGCGTAGGACAACGCCCCGGCGGAATAGATCTGCCGGAGGTTGCTGACGCAAAGAATCGATTTCGAGGTCTCCCTGGCCTTCCCCAACGCGGGCAAGAGGATGCTCGACAATATTGCGATGATCGAAATGACCACCAACAGCTCGATGAGCGTAAAAGTCCTCCGCCCCAACGTTATCCCGCCGCCCGCCATGCGCATTTTCTTTCCCTTTCCAATATGTTGCAGATGATGTTTTAAACCAACGCGGCGCACGACACCGTGGAGCCGCGCTTAAGCAGCGTGCCAGGCAAAAGCGCTTGCGGCGGCATAGGCGCGCCATTGTCGAAATGATCCAGCAAGACGTTGAACGCGGCCTCGCCAAGCGCCCCGTACGACCGATGGACGGTGGACAGGTCGCAGTCCCGGCCCTCCATGGAGTCGTCGACGCCAATAACGGCGCTCTCCTTCGTGTCGAGCCCGGCCCGGAGCAGGGCCAAAGCCAGCGCGTCGTTGACGCAAAAAACGCCCGTCACGCCCCGGATCCGGAGCTCCCGGACACAGCGGCGGCAAGCTTCGGGGTCGTCCTTGTCCGCCTGGAGGACAAGCCCCGCCGCGGTGGGCAGCCCGAATCTGGCGAGCGCCTCGCGGAAACCACCCTCGCGCTCCGTCATCCAAAGACGCGTCGGCATGAACTTGACGCAGGCGACCTTCCGGTGCCCGGACTCAAGCAGGTGGGTGGTGGCGAGAAGACCTATTTGAACGTTGTCGTAGCTGACGCAGGTGGTTCCGGTAACGGGCTCGTCCACCGTCAACAAAGGGACGCCCAGACGCCGCAAGTCGGCCAAGCTGGCATCCATTCTGGCCGCGCTCTCCACGAAGACAACATCCAGCCTGGCTTTGGCCATCTCCAACAACATCGCGGCGGCGGGCGCCAACAAGGGGTAGGTGTTGAAGAAACGCAAGCGCCAGCCATGCTGGTTGGCCGCATGCTCCAACGCCTGGTGAATCTGGGCGCAGTGGCAAAACGCCCCATGCTCATGGCCGTGGTCCACATAGCCCAGCAAGCCGATCAGGACGGCGCGACGCGACGCCCGGAGCGGACGGAGCCGTCCAGGCGCCTCCAGGAAGAACCCCTTGCGCGGCTCCGCCCGGACCACCCCGTCGGCTTGCAGCCGCTCATAGATCCTCTTGGCCACGGCGAACGACACGCCATAGCGAGCCACCAGCTCCTTGATGCTCGGCAACAGCGTCCCCGGCACCCCGCCTTCGATGAAATCCCGACGGAATTGCCCGTCCAGGCGCTCCATGAGCAGTTCCATCTCCCGCGGGCTCGACCGCTTCCGACCGGCAAGCTCAGAACTAGACGTGTCCATATCTGTTATCTTCTATTATTATCTGTTATCAACAGACAATATCGCAGAAATTGGATTTGTCAACGGGGCGCGGCAAGAAAGCATGGCTGTTTGATTCAGCGCGCCGGGGCCGACCAGGAAAAAGCTTTCGGCAACTCAGGATAAGGGTTGATGTCGAAAGGTATCGGGCTCTTTACACCTTTGAAGTGGAGGTCGGCGAAGTCGAGCAGGGCGCGCCAATCCTCAAGGCCGTGCCCGTGGCCGCCGCCGCGGTACCAAATGCCGATCTTGTCCTCCGCCCCAAGAAACTTGTAGGCCTCCCGGGCGGCGAGATGGGTCAGCCAAGTGCCCTCGGGATTGGCCCAGAGGTCGCCGGTCGCCTCGAGGGTCAGCAAGGGGCGGGGGGCGACGAGCGCCTTCACCGCGTGCTGGTCGAAGGGGAGCTCCGCCTCCTTGCCGATGAAGTCCTTGAAACGCTCGCAGAACCAGTAGGGCACGGGCTTGAGGATGTCGGCGATCGTCTCCGCCCCCTCCCCCTTCCAGCGAAAGCAGCCCGCGCCGCAACAACCGGAGTCGTTCGCCGCCGTGAGGGCGATCCGCTCGTCGGTGGCCCCGGCCAGAAGGGAGGCCTTGCCACCCCGCGAATGACCCACGACGGCGATACGGGAGTTATCGACAAAGTCAAGCGTCTCCAAGACGTCGACGCAACGATGGTAGCCCCAGGCCCAGGCGGCGACCGCCCCGAAATCGGAGTCGCCGTAGGACAGGTAGAGGGAGTTGTCGCGGCGCCCCTGATAGTCGTCGGGGGCGAGCTCGACGCGGCTGAAGCGGGCGAGGATGTAGCCGCGTTGGATCACTTCCGCCATCACGTCCTCGGCGGAGGCGTAGAGCCAGCAGTCGTCGCCGTTGAGCACTACCGGCAGCTTGCCTTCGAGCTTCGGGATGAGCAGCTCGAGCCGGAACTGGAGCCGGGGGTCGTCGCCGGAAGTGACGCGGTAGTGCCGGAACGACGCCTCGAAAGGCAGCCGAGCGGGACTGTTCCCGTAGTGCAGGAGCCGCGCCAACGTCGCGGAGGGTTTGGGGGGGATGTGCCCATATTCGAACGTTTGGATCAGCTCCAGGAGCTCCCTGCGCCGACGGCTCCAGGCTGCGGAGCTGTCGACCCGCCCTCCCCCCTCTAGCTGGAAAAGGTCGGGAAGTTCCTGCAGCAACCTGGAATCACATTGAACTTTCATAGTAAAACGTCCCTTTCTATAGATCGAACCAAACGAAACCACAACTACCCCTGTACAATACATCCACCCTGCCGTAAGTTGAAGCCCCAGGAGGGAAAATCGCGCGCATGGCACATGCGCTCACTTAGCCTGCAGCAAATCGGCGAGCTTGTCCGCAGGCAAATTCGAGGCCACGTAGAGGAGCAATCCTTGGTAGACGCAGTCGGAAGGGTTGCCGAAGAGATCGCTGACTGTACGGCCCGAGAACTCCGGCACCGTGTATGTGCCGTTGGGCATCCCAGCGATCACGGCCACCGTCCCGCCGCGCCCCTCGAAGAGATAGGCGCAAGCCTGCTCTCCGACTGGAACAAATTTGACGAACGTCCTGCCTTCGAGGTGGCAGGCCATGTTCGCATGCGCCGCAAGGGACGGATGGGGGTAACCATCCTCGCCAAGCACTGTGAACCAGAGCGTCGGCACCCCCAAATAGCTGTAGCCCCCGGCCGAGTAGAGGTTGATCCGCTCCATGCCTAGGGAAAGCAGCTTGACGACGAAGCGACAAGTCGCATTGGAGATTTTAAGGTTACCGTAGCCTACAGCCCCCTCCCAGGGGATGCTATGCTTGTAGAGCCCCGTATAAGGGCCGAAGAGGGAACACACAGCTGTCCCCTCGGACATGTGGAGGGGTTTCTTGACGCCTGTATCCAACAGTGCGTCTAGGTTGGAATGGAACATCCCCTCAAGGGTGTCGCCGGGATAGCAGGTCTCGGATTCCGTGTAGGAATGGTAGTCCGCGAAGTCGCAAGACGCAAAGCCCCCTGCCTTGACACAAGACTTCGTGAACGCCTCCCCCCCGCCGAGATTCACCCCGGCGACCTTTATGTCGGGGGAGACTTCCTTGGCCGCCTTGCTGGCGAGCGAGCACAGCCGCGCCTGCCGGACAGCGACGTCAGGCGGAGCGCGCAAGGTGGCGTCATGGAAGAAGCCGGTGAGATATGGCTCGTTCCAGACATAATAAGTGTCGATCACGCCCTTGTAGCGCGCGCAGACGGTCTTGACGTAGTTCGACCAGCCATCCCAGTCCTCGATCGTGTGATAGCGGTCGAAATAGTGGGGGGCGTCCGGCTTGCCCACCCGGCTGGAGTTCTTGAAACTGGAAGCCCAGAGCGGGGCGGTTTGGAGGTCGCCGCCAATCTTGATCTTCCCAGCGCGGAAACGTTGGATGGCTTCGTCGCGAAAAGCCCATTTCCCTTTTTCCGGCTCCAGGAAGAACCAGCCCATGTACGGGGTTCCGGCATCATGGAGCCGCACCCAGTTGATGCCCGCCGCCTTCATCGTCGGGATGATGATGGGGGAGGACATGAAATGACAGCCAAAGGGAGACTCGGGCGCATCCTCGCCCCAGTGGACGGGACGTCGGATCCGAGTGACGACCATCTCGTTGAACGGCGATATGCGTTTACCGCCGCGTTCGACCCAGACCTCCACCCGGAACTGCCCGAACGGCTTGTCGGCCAGAGCCTGGCTGAAGTCCACAGTCCCCCTTTCCAGCGTGGGACTGTCAGCTCCGATGGCCTCGCCGAACCAAGAGAGCCCAAGCCTCTGGCCAGGAACGGTCGTCTCATCGCCATAGAGATTGACGACTTTCGCCTTGAGGACGCCCTGGTCGAAATCGCCCGTCACGCAGTAGTCGAGCGCCGCAGGCTCGTCGGCGAACTGTATTCTGGAGGACGACGCGTCGGACTCCGGGAAGCCCAGCGCCGCTTCGCATTCACCTTGGGACACGTAGGCGGGGGAGCCATCCCCGGCCCAGGCGCGGAGTGAGTCGAGCCAGAGCGTGCCCTTGCCGGCGAACGCGAGGGTGAGAGACTTCGCCAGCGGCGCGGGGACAAAGTCCAGTCTGGCGGTAGTCCAGTTGTCCGAAGGAGGCAAGGTTATTCTTGCCAGGACGCTTCTGTCTAGCGAGCTGCGGCCGGAATTGTCTGTCATAACGGCGATCCAGGAGCCGGAGCTTTTGTAGGCGAAAGACACGGAATTTCCAAGAGAGGGGAAGGCTGTCTGGAAAGGCTCGGAATAGAGTGCGGCGAACTTGGGTTCGCCGTTATTGCCGCCAGCTCCGCGGTGATTTTCGATGCATACTTTCAGGGAGGGCGCGCCGCTTGGCCCCGGACTCGACTCGTCTGGCTCCGCCCCGCCCTTTTCCAATTGGCAGTCGAAGTTCCAGCCGGACTGGAGCCCCAGGGGGAAGCGGCTGTTGCGGAAGTAGTTCGCCACATCCTTTGCGGGGCGGTGAAAACCAGCTTGCAGCTCGTCCTGAGTGACTTTGCATAACTTGAGGCTGGCGATGTCCGTGATTCCCGGACGCAGCAGCAGGCGCAAGCTGATACCGTCCGCCATTTTCTTCCGCAGGTCAACCAGAAGTGAGCCGTTTGTCCAAACTTCTGCCTGGGGGGTGTTCGAAACTATGGCCCCGGCGTTGACAAAATAGGACGCTTTCGCTCCGTCCTTGAGGAAATGGAACTGCAGTGGCTCCATGCGGGAACGGAATTTGGCGTCGATTCTGTAGATGCAGTTGGACTCCAGCGGTTTTGTCGTGGCGACGGCGAAGTCGGCTTGGTAGCTGTACTTTAGCACATTGAAACGGAGGAAGGACACGCCCGCCTCCATGCGCCGTTCCCCCTGGACAACATCCCCCGTCCATGGAGCGAAAACCGGCGTCAGCGATTCCGGCAAGAACCCGTCGAAGCTGGCGGCCCCGTCGCGCCAATGTAACGCCTTCGTGGCGTCGCCGAAATTTATGCAGGCGAAGCAGTCCTCGCCCTCCACCGTGGGACAGCACAACGCCAAAGACACCATGAACCCCATGGCAGCCAGTCTTGCATCCTTAAATCTCATCAACATCTCCCTCCTGTTATTTATGCATCATTTCGGAATGTAATCGTCGTCGAAAAGCGGAAAACCTGTGTACTTGTAGGATTGGACATGTCCATCAGTGAAGAGAAAATTGGCGGCCAGCGCATGGTTCCAGCCTGGGGCATGTCCGGCAAAAACGCTCTGGTTCTTGTCGTGGGAGACGTCGCTATAGCCATAATATAAGACATAGCATTGGTAGGTCGTGCCGGCGACCACCCATTTCCAGTTTTTGTCGCCAAGGATGGCGCAACCGCTTTTTATTTGTTCCAAACGTCGTTGCGGGAAGTTCTTGATCGTCCAGCAACCGCTGTAGGGACTGGTTGCGTCCGAGTGGTGCGTTTGCTGGTAGCTGGCCTGGTATTTGGTGGCGTTGCCGATCCCCGTCCAACAGGGGGACTGCTCCGGCGGGGAACTTAGCGATGGGCAAAAGAAGAGCCCCGTCGGCTTGCCGAAATACAAGATCCTGTTCCCATCGTGCTTGTAGCCGCCGTTCAATCCCTGCATCAGGTATTCGTTGATGTAATAGGCGTAATTGCCGTTCCAGTCAGTGTAGGGCATGTAGCCATTCCAGTCCGTGACGTACATGAAACAACCCTGGTAGATTTGCCGTTGGTTGGAGGCGCAAAGCGAGGCGCGGGCATATTCCTTCGCCTTGCCCAGCGCCGGCAACAACAGCGACGTGAGCATCGCTATTATGGAAATCACGATGAGGAGCTCGACGAGCGTGAAACGCCGCGCCCTGGCCGTGGGGATTGCCGACTGTCTTTGGGGTGAATAGGTGTCGTCCATGGCGCAAGCCTTCCATTCTTGTAATAGTCATTATTTTTGATAATAACCGAAACGACAACTCAAGTCAAGGCGTCTCTGCTTATTTTAGCTTTAAACTTGACTATTCACTTTTTCATTATATACTATATGACATATCGTGGAGCATGGCGGCATGGGTAAAGCTGAGGAGATCGGGGACTGGCTGCGGACGGAGATCCGCTCCGGGCGCTTGGAGGTGGGGGCGCGGGCGCCTTCGGGAGGGGGGCTGGCGCGCCGCTTCGGGGTGAACAAGAACACCGCCAACAAGGCGTTGACCTTGCTGGCGGCGGAAGGGCTGCTGGAGCGTGGCGTCCGTGGCGCCGGCACCAGCGTCAGAGGACGGCTGGGGTTCCAGAAGCCCATCGTCTACATCGGCTCGGGGACGCATCCCTTCTACGCCCAAGTCGTCGACGGGGTCCAGCGCGCCGCCTTGGGGCGCGACCGCCTGATGGTCTTGGCGTCGCCACCGCCGGATACCCGTCGCGAATTGGTGACGCAGTTGGCGGAGATGGGCATCCCGGGCCTCTTGGCGGCCAGTTCCGGACATCTGCCGGACACGCCGGGCATGCCCACGATCCACATCGACCTGGAATACGGGCGTCAGCCACGCTATTTGGTGAGCTCCGACAACGAGGGCGGAGCCAGGCTCGCCACCGAGGAACTCCTTCGCCTGGGGCACCGGGAGCTGGTGATGGTCGCTTATAGGACCTCTTCCCGTCGTGGCGAAGGCTTCGTCGCGGCGCTGCGCGCGGCTGGCGTCCCCGACCCGGAGCGGCGACTTTTACTTTGCGAGGACACCAGGAACCTCACCGCCCGCTTGGTCAACGAGATACTCATGCGCTTCCCCGACCTGACCGGCGTGGTCACCGGCTCGGACGACTTGGCTCTAGCCCTGATCGGCGTCCTCCGGAACCTGGGGCTGGAAGTCCCGGAAAGAATCTCGGTCACCGGCTTCGGCAACCTGCCCCACGTCAGCGAGCTATTCAACCTCACCTCGGTGGAGCAGCACGGCTTCGACCTGGGCTACTTCAGCGCCAACCGCCTGCTGGACATGATCGAGGGGAAGTTCGCCGCCGACAGCTTCCATGAGCTCCTGCCCTGCGAACTCGTGCGCCGACAGTCCATCCGCCGCCTCAACTAAGGGTTCTGGCAGCCAGGCCTCCGGCGCTTGCCATGGCCAATTTCAAGCCCTTGCGTTATTCCCTAAGCGGCGCTATTGTATAAGGACACGTCTGAGGGCGAGGTTCCGACCGACCCCGAAGAGTTCGCGTTTTCGACAACGTTCTGAAGCATTGGATGCCAAGACGGGGTTAACTCCGCTTCCTGGCGCCTCCCAAGGAGGTGTCTACCGCCTATGGAAACTAGAATCGCCCTGCTCGGGATCATCGTGGAAAACCAGGATGTCACCGACCAGCTCAACCAGCTCCTCCACGAACAACGCCAGTACATCGTCGGGCGCATGGGCATCCCCTACGCCAAACGCGAGGTCTGCGTCATCAGCGTCGTCGTGGACGCCCCCAACGACGTCATCAGCGCCCTGGCCGGCAAGCTCGGCCTCCTCGACGGCGTCAGCGTCAAGACCGTCTACTCAAAAAAATAAGGTTCCCATACCATGTACAACGTCATGTCCCCCCGCGCCGAAGAGTTCATCGACGACACCGAGATCAAGGAGACCCTCGCACACGCCGAGGCCCACAAGCGCGACCGCGCCCTGGTCGACGCCATCCTGGCGAAGGCCGCCGAGTGCAAAGGGCTCTCCCACCGCGACGCCGCCGTGCTGCTCGACTGCGAGCTCCCCGACGAGAACGAGCGGATCTTCGCGTTGGCCAAGGAGATCAAACAGAAGTTCTATGGCAACCGCATCGTCATGTTCGCCCCGCTCTACCTCTCCAACTACTGCGTCAACGGTTGCGTCTACTGCCCCTACCATGGCTCCAACAAGCACATCTCCCGGAAGAAGCTGACCCAGGAGGACATCAAGAACGAGGTTATCGCCTTACAGGACATGGGCCACAAACGACTCGCGCTGGAGACCGGCGAGGACCCCGTCCACAACCCCATCGAGTATGTCCTGGAAAGTATCAAGACCATCTACGGCATCAAGCACAAGAACGGCGCCATCCGCCGCGTCAACGTCAACATCGCCGCCACCACCGTCGAGAACTACACCAAGCTCAAGGACGCGGGCATCGGCACCTACATCCTCTTCCAGGAGACCTATCACAAGGAGACCTACGAGCGGCTCCACCCGACCGGTCCCAAACACGACTACGCCTACCACGCCGAGGCGATGGACCGCGCCATGGAAGGCGGCGTCGACGACGTCGGCTGCGGCGTGCTCTACGGGCTGAACCTCTACCGCTACGACTTCGTGGGGCAGTTGATGCACGCCGAGCACCTGGAGGCCTACAAAGGCGTCGGGCCGCACACCATCAGCATGCCGCGCATCCGCCCGGCCGACGACATCTCCCCGGACGAGTTCGCCAACGCCATCGACGACGACACCTTCGCCAAGATCGTGGCGGTGATGCGCATCGCCGTGCCCTACACCGGCATGATCGTCTCCACCCGCGAGTCGCAGGCCTCCCGCGAGCGGGTCCTGGAGCTGGGCGTCTCGCAAATCAGCGGCGGCTCCCGCACCAGCGTCGGCGGCTACGTCGTCCCGGAGGACAAGGCCGACAACTCCACCCAGTTCGACGTCTGCGACACCCGGACCTTGGACGAGATCGTCAACTGGCTGCTCGAACGCGGCTTCATTCCGAGCTTCTGCACCGCCTGCTACCGCGAGGGCCGCACCGGCGACCGCTTCATGCAGTTGGTGAAGTCCGGCAACATCGCCTGCTGCTGCCAGCCTAACGCGCTGCTGACCCTCAAGGAATACCTGGAGGACTACGCCTCGCCCGACACCAAGGCCAAGGGCGAGAAGGTCATCGCCGCGGAGCTAGAAAACATCCCCAGCGAGAAGGTCCGCAAGATCGCCGAGGAGCGCTTGGCCGTGATCCACGCCGGCCAGCGCGACTTCCGCTTTTAGCGGCCATGGAGTTCGCCGTCCATGTCGTGACCCCCAGGGGTTACGGCCACAGCGGGGCGTTCATGGAGATCGCCGAGACGCTGCATCACGCGTTGCGCGCCTTGGGGCATGGCTCCATCTTGCTGGCGGACCCTTTCGACGCCCCTCCCGCCCCTGGGCGCCAGGCGATCGTCTTGGGGGGCAACTTGCTGCTCCCCCGCCAGGAACGCCACGTGGGCGGCGACGCCATCGTCTATAACTTCGAGCAAGTCGGCCCCGACTCCGAGTGGTTCGCCCCCGCCTACCTGCGCTTGCTCTCCCGTTGCGAGGTGTGGGACTACAGCCAGAACAACACCGCGGCGCTGAGACGGCGCGGGATTGACGCCCGGCATGTCCCGCTGGGCTGGACGCCCGAACTGGAGCGCATCCAAAAGACGCCACCCGAGATCGACGTCCTGTTCTATGGTACGTTGAACGAGCGGCGGGAGCGGATTCTGCTCCGCCTGGAAGCCCGGGGCTTGGTCGTCAAGCGCCTATTCGGAGTGTACGGCGCGGAGCGGGACGCGCAGATCGCCAAAGCGAAGTTGGTGTTGAACCTGCACTACTATGAAGTGCAAGTTTTCGAGATCCCCCGCGTCTCCTATCTGTTGGGGAACGGGATTTGCGTGGTGTCGGAAGCGGGCGTGGATCCGCTCGAACGGGAGTTCGCCGACGCGGTGGAGTTCGCGCCCTATCCGCTCCTGGTGGACAGCTGCGTCAAACTGGCGGGGGATGAAGGGCTGCGGCTCGCGCTCGCCGAACGAGGCCAAAAGGTGATGCGGGCCAGGCGCGAGGAAACCTATCTTGAGGAAGCGCTCGACAACGAACGGAACGACTAGGCGCGGCGGCGCCAGAAGTAGAGCCAACGGAACTTGGAGGGCCGGCGACGCTTGAGGCGAGGTTCGTCGTGGCGACCCAAGATATTCACCAGCGTCCACCAGACACCGCAGCCGATGAGGAGCATCGCCACGAAGAGGGCGGTGTAGGAGATGCGCATGTCGATGCCCTTGGTCATGTCGGTGAACTCGGACATGCCGCCGATGCTGGCGAGCAAATTCAACGGCATGAAGACGACGTTGATCATGGTGAGATTCTTCAAGAGGTCGTTCATGTTGTTGTTGACGATGGAGCCGCGGGCGTCCATGAGACCGGAGAGCACGGTGGAGTAGATGCTGGCCTGCTTGGTGGCCTGCTGGTTCTCGATCATGACGTCGTCGAGGAACTCGACCTCGTCCGCGGTGAGCTTGAGCCGCTCCGGGGCGGAGCGGAGCTTGGCGAGCACCGAGAAGTCGGCCTCGAGGGCGTTGTGGTAATAAACCAGGCTCTCGCCCAACGCGAACATCTGCAACAAATATTTGTTGCCCATGGAGGTGACGATCTTCGCCTGGAGCTCCTGGGACATCATCTTGATGGCCTTCAGGTGGTCCAAGTAATGGTGGATGGTATGGAGCAGCACGCGGAAGACGCAGTCGGACACGGAGTTGATGCGCCGGAAGTCGCGGCCGGACATGGACAGGTCGCCACGGGGCACGATGAAGACGGCCATGTTGTGCATGGCCAGCACGCCAAGCGACGACACATCGAATTGGATGGACTCGGCGCAAGAAACGTTGTCTGGACGCTTCCAGATGATGAAGGCGCTCTCGTGGTCGATCTCCACGCGGGGCACCTCGTCAGGGTCGCAGACCGCCTCCAAGTCGAGCGGATCCAAGTCGAAACGGCCCAGCAGCTCCTCTTTCTCCGCGTCCGTGGGCAGAGAGTAAACCATCACGGTGGCCCGCTCTTTGTCGCAAGGCACCAGCTGGAACGATTCGATGCAAAAGCAAGAAAGCATGGATCACTCCGCTCAAGGTCTTACGCGACACACCCGCCCGTCCTAACAGGACGCGTTGTGGTAAGATAGCAGCCTTGGTGGCAAAAGCAACGCCGGTTGCGGGAAATCGCCCCCGGCAGCTCACCACTAAGCCGGACCGCACACCACCCGGAAACCGACGTTGTCGTAAGTGGCCGTCGGCATGGCGCCGCTGCGATAGGCGCTCTTGCAATAGTTGCCGCTCAACCGCCAGCTACCGCCACGGTAGACTCTCGTGGCGCCGGTGGCCGGGCCTGACGGGTCGGAGACGTCGCCCTCCTCGTAGGGGACGAAGAAATCAAGGCACCATTCCCAGACGTTCCCGTGCATGTCGAACAACCCCCAGGCGTTGGCTTTCTTCTTGCCGACCGCCCTGGTCATCTTGTTGCTGTTGGTGTTGAACCAGGCGTAGTCGCCCAGCTGCCCGAGCGACTCGCCGAAACAATAGGACGCCGCGCTCCCGGCTCGACAGCAATACTCCCATTCCGCCTCGGTGGGCAAGCGGAACACGTAGCCATCCGGCAACTGCCCTTTCTCCCGCTCGATCTCGGTCAGGGCGGCGCAGAAGTCCATCGCCTTGTTCCAGGTGACCTGCTCCACCGGAGCCTTGCTCTTCGGGCTGGCGAAATGGCTGGGGTTGCTCCCCCCCAACGCCTCGTACTGGTCCTGCGCCACCTGGCTGCTGGCCATCCAGAAAGGACGCGTGAGGGTGACTTGGTGGACGGGGCCGAAACTGTCGTCGCCCATCTTGAAGGAGCCGGGCTTGATAGGCACAAAATCCATGCCGACCACCGCCAACGTGAACGGCTTGGCAAGCCGCTCCTCAAGCGTCAGGGACTTGGCGTCCGCGGCGGTCTTTGAGCCGGACTTCGGGGGCGGAGCCCCAGGTGGAGGCGCGGCGACCTCGGCGGCGGGCTTGGCGACGGGGACCACGGGAGTGTAGTCCTTGGTCCAAAGCCGCAACAACGCATCCCCGTCCTGGGGGCGATCCTCCGGCCGTTTGCGCAACGCCGCCTCAACCAAAGCCTTGAACTTCACGGCGTGGCCGTCCCAACGCCGCATGGGCGGATGGAGCTCCAAATGCGCCCGGCGCCACTGGTCGGCGGTGTCGCCAACGAACGGCGGCGCGCCGTCGAGCATCTCGAACAGCATGCACCCCATGGCATAGACGTCGGCCTCCGGGCCGAGGTCCTTCGGGCGGACGTCGAACTGTTCGGGAGCCATGTAGGCGGGCGCCCCGGGGGCGCGTCCAGGCTGGAGGAATTCCCACTTCGCCCGGGCCTGGCCCAGGTCGGCGACCTTCGCCACCGGCGTGGAGTCAACATCGCAGATCAATACATTCTCAGGCTTCATGTCCAAATGCGCCAGCCCGGCGGCGTGGACCGCCTGCAAGCCATGGCAAACCTGGTCGAACAGCATCAGGGAATTGCTTAACCATTCCTCATAGTAGGCGGAGCCCGGCTCGGGCCGCTCGTCGAACCAGTCGCGCAGCGACTTTACCCCCAACTCCAAAGGGATGACCACGGCGTCCAGCCCGCCGGACGCGATCCGCCGCGGGGCGAAACAACCCAGCACATGGGGGCTCCCCTCCAAAGCCCGGCATTGCTCGCACTCGTAAGCCAACATCTCGAAAGCCACCCCGAGCTGCTCCGGGGAGCCGGTAAGCACCTTCAAGGCCAGATCGCGGCCGTTCTCCTCGTCGAAAGCCAGGTAGACCGACGTCCAGCCCCCCCGCCCCAACAGTTTCTTCACCTCGAAACAGTCAAGCTTGACGCCTGGCTTGAGGGGCGGCCCGGCGGCGGCGGCAGGTTTGCCTTGAGCCAAAGCGGACGCCGCCGCCTTGAGCTCCTCGAAGACCTCCAGATCGACCTCGCCCTTCGCGAAGCCTTTCTCCAACAACAACACCAGCGTTTTGATGTCAGGCATACGAGCGTCCCTTGCTTAAGCGTCCCAATAAACTCCTAGCGTGAAGCCGTCGCGTCGCAAAGATATTATTAGCCCGTCATGCCACTTTGTCAATGGCATATCTTGGTAATTTTACGTCAAACAGCCGCCGCGCAGCCAATTTCCTTCTTGGATGACGTCCATAAAACAGGGGGGAGCCACTAATTAAAACAAATTGTGCTGCTTGAAGCTGAAGAAGCCAGTGCTGCCCACCACCAGATGGTCGAGGACGCGGATGTCCATGGTGGAGCAAGCGTTGACGATCAGTTTGGTGATCCTGGCGTCGGCGTCGGAGGGGATGATGTCGCCGCTGGGGTGGTTATGGGCGAGAATGAGGCCGGAGGCGTTGAAGTCCAGCGCTTTGCGCACTATTTTCCTGGGGTAGACGGCGGCCTGGTCCACGGTGCCCTCGGAGTTGATGTCGTAGCCCAGCACCTTGTTCTTGGTGTTGAGGAAGATAACCATGAAGGCCTCGTCGCGCAGCCCGGCCAGCTTGTGGCGGGCGAAGTCGCCGACCGCGGTGGGCGAGCTCAAGGTGACCATTTGCTTGAGCTTGTCGGCGTGGTATTCGATGCGCATCTCCTTGACCAAGCGCAACAGCACGGCGCTGCGGGCGCCCATGCCGTCAACCTTGAGCAGCTCCGTGACCTCGGCGTCCATGACCGCCGCCAGGGAGCCGAAGCGCAGCAGCAAGTGCTTGGCCAGATCTTTGACGTCGCGCCTGGGGATGGAGTAGGTCAGCAACAACTCCAAAATCTCGTAGTCCTGCAAGGCCTCGGCGCCAAGCTTCTCGAAACGTTCCCTCAGCCTGACGCGGTGGCCTTGGTTGAGCTTCTCCTCGGCTTCGAGATATTGCGGCTCCGTGGGCTTTTTCATATCGTTGGCTTCACTTGTAGATACGGTAGGGCTTGCTCCTGGCCTTGAAGGCGGCGAGGCCGGGCTCCCAGGCAGCGGCGATCCGGGCGGGGTTGCCGCGGCCCTCGATCATCTTCCGGACGCTGGCCGTGCCCGAAGCTTTGTCGAAAGTGGCGAGGCGTTTCCGGTCGCCGTCCGCGGCCCAGGTGAATTTAGCGGGATAGAACTTGCGGAGGTGCGCCAGGATGGCCACCTCGGTCAGGGACGGACGGAACTGGACGGGGTCGGTAACCACGATCTCGACGCCGTTGTAGTTGCGCCCGGCCTTGGCGTCCCGGACGAGATAGGGCTGGAACCTGACGCCGGGCAACTGGTATTTGTTGAGCTCGTCGGCGGAGAATTTCGCCTTGATCCAGCAAGCGGTCACCGTCCGGAAGGCCATCTTGGTGCCGCAGCCGGTGTCGACCATCCCGGTCTCGCCGAGAGTGCCGGTGGCGGCGAAGCACATCGCCGACTCGGGGCTGGGGATGTTCGGCGACGGCGCGGTCCAGCGCAGCCCGGTCTTCGCCCAGGGGGTGCCGCGGCGGTAGTTGCCCATGGGCACCACCACCAAGGTGGCGTTGATGCGCTCCTCGCGGTTCAGGTAGCTGGCTAGCTCGCCGACCGTCAGGCCATAGACCCGCGGCACCGGGTAGAGCCCGATGAAGGAGAGATATTTCTTCTCGGCCACCGGACCGTCCATCACCCCTGGCCCGTAGGGGTTGGGGCGGTCCAGGACGATAAAAGTCTTGCCCGCCATGGCGCAGGCCCGCATGCACTCGGCCATGTGCCAGACGAAGGTGTAGGCGCGGCTGCCGACGTCCTGGATATCGTAGACCAACACGTCCACCTTGTCCAGCCCCGCTTTCGGGGGAAGGTGGTCCGCGCCGCCGTAGAGGGTGTAGATGGGCAGCCCGGTGCGCGGGTCCTTGCCGCCCTTGAAGTTCTGGCCCGCCTTGATGTCGCCGCGGATGCCGTGCTCCGGAGCGAAGAGCGCCACCAGCTTGATGTCCGGGTCGGCATGGAAGAGGTCGATGGTCGAGCGCCCGGCGGCGTCGACCCCGGTCTGGTTGGTCACCAGCCCGACCCGCTTGCCCTTGACCAGTTTCTTGTGTTTGGCCATGAACATCTCGAGACCGGTGTATACCCTGTCGCCCAAGACGTTCCCGGCCAGCAGCATGGCCGGGGCCAGCGCCATCACGCATAACGCCGTCTTGTGGCGGGACAACGAAGTCATTTGGCGTGTCAACCTTGTTTGAAATGTGTTTCCGCGATAGCATTCGCGCCGCGACGGGCTATTGTACCGGTCGCCGTGATGAATATAACGCTGAACTTTGAAATTTCACCCGCGCCGCGCGAATAAATTCGAGGCATCGCCATGACAGGGATATCCAACCAAGAGGCGCTGGACTGTCTGGAGCTGGAGTCCGAACCGGACCTCCTCCAGCTGTTCGCCCGCGCCGCCGACGCCCGCCGCGCCCTTTCCGGCGACCGGGTCGACGTCTGCTCGATCATCAACGCCCGCTGTGGCAACTGCGGCGAGGACTGCGCTTTCTGCGCCCAGTCGTCCCGCTCCAAGGCCACGGTCGACAAATACCCGCTGGTCGCCTCCGGCACCTTGTTCGAGGCCGCCAAAGCCGCCTCCAACTACGCCGGGCGCTTCGGGATCGTCACCTCCGGCCGGGCCGTCAAGGCCGGGACCATGGAGCTCGACACCATTTGCGAGGCCGTCGGGAAAATCCGCGCCGAGCTGCCCATCCGCCCTTGCGCCTCGTTGGGGGTGCTGTCCCCGGACGCCCTGGCGCGGCTGCGCGACGCCGGGCTCGAACGTTACCACCACAACCTCGAGACCGCCGGGAGTTTCTTCCCCCGGATCTGCGGCACCCGGACATACGCCGACCAGCTCGCCGCCGTCGAGGCCGCCAAAGCCGCGGGGCTCTCCGTCTGCTCCGGCGGCATCTTCGGCCTTGGCGAGAGCAAGGCCCAGCGGGTCGAGTTGCTCGACACCATCCGCCAGCTTGAGGTCGACTCCGTCCCGATGAACTTCCTCACCCCGATCAAAGGGACGTTGCTGGAGAACATCGACAACGGCCTGACGCCGCGGGAATGCCTCAAGACCATCGCCGTCGCCCGGCTGATGCTGCCCGGCAAGAACATCCGCCTCTGCGGCGGGCGGGAGCACAACCTCCGCGACTTCCAATCCTGGATCTTCACCGCCGGGGCCGACGGCTTGATGATGGGGGGCTACCTGACCACTCCCGGACGCGCCGTCGAGGACGATCTGCGCCTGATCGCCGAGGCCGGGATGCGCCCCTCCCAATAGCCGGGTCCAGGTCGAAGACCTGGTCGCCCCCGCCGGCGACGGAGGCGGCCGCCGCAGGCGGAATCTTATAGCGCGAAGCGCTCGTGGTGCAGCTTGCCGCCGGGCAAACCGATCTCCCTAAAAATGGCGCGGAGCGACTTCATCATGGGCGGCGGGCCGCAGAGGTAGACCTCGCGCTCCAGGACGTCCGGGACGAGGCGCAGGATCTTCTCCTTGTCGATCCTGCCCTTCTCCCCTTGCCATTCCGGGTCGGCGCTGAGGATGTGGACGATCCGCATGCGCCCCGCGGCGGCGAGCTCCTCCAGCTCCCGTTCGAAGACAATCGACCGCCGGTCGCGGTTGTTGTAGAGCAAGATCACCTCGCGCCCGGCGGCCAGCAAGTCCTCGGCGACGGAGCGGATCGGCGTGACGCCGATACCGCCAGCGATAAGCAACACCTTTGAGGAGACACAGCGGTCGGCGGTGAACACCCCGTGCGGCCCGTCGATGATCACCGGCATGCCCGGCTTCAGCTCGGGGACGCGCTTGGTGTAGTCGCCCACCGCCTTGATGGTCAAGCGGACATGCTTCCCGTCCGGGCGGCATGACACCGAGAACGGATGCGTCTGCCAGCGGAATCCCGGCGCCAGGAAACGGACGCTCATGAACTGCCCGGCCTTCACCGCGAAGCGGTCCATGTGCCGGCCCCCGATGTGGACGGAGGTGACGTCGGAGCTTTCCCGCAGCAGTTCGGACACCCGGAAACGGTGCCGGAAATAGAGCCAGAACGGCCGGAACATCCGGTAATAGACAAGATTGCCGAACGTGAACACATAGAGGCCGCGCCAGTAGGCGGCGAACCATTTGTTGTCCGTGAAGTCGCTGCCGACGGAGAGCTGGTGCCCGAACGCCAGGGCGATGGCGATGTAGATGGAGAGGTGGGTGAGGTGCCACGCCTCGTAGGGCATGCGCCGCCTGATGATCGCCACCGAGAGCAGTATCGCCCCGAGGAACACCGCCAGGCCGATGGAGGCGGCCAGGACGTCCTCCCAGTTCCGCCAGAAATCGAGCGTCTGCTCCCATTGGGGGACGTCCGCGCGCATGGCGTGTCCGGCCGTGACCAAAGCCGGGTGCGCCAGGAGCATGGTAATCAAAGCGAACCCGACCACGTGGTGCAACCGGGTGAGGCGGTCAAGGCCGAAGGCGCGTTCGACCCACTTCACCCTGCCGATCAGGATGATCTGGAACAGGATGCCGAAGGCCGCCAGCAATCCGGCGAGGCGGCCATAGGCGAGAAGCTGGTCCGAGGTCTCCCCGGCGAGCTGGTTCCCCATTGGGCTGTGCCAATGGTTCCAGAACCAGAACCCGAGGATGACCAGGAGCTGGGAGCAAAGGATAGCCGTCCAGCCAAGCGCCTTCATCCAGGCCTACTTGAACACTTCGAACTTGCCGCGCGGGGCGGCGCAGACCGGACATTTTTTGATGTCCTTGTCCATGGTGGTGTAGCCGCAGACCAGGCAGACGAGGAACTCCTTGCCGGGGGCCTTCCAGGAGTCGAGCTCGTCCAACGCCTGCTTGTAGAGTTTGGCGTGCTCGACCTCGCCCGCCAACGCGCCCTTGAAGGAGCGGGCGGCGACGGAGTTCTTCTCCTCCAAGGCCTGTTTGAGGAAGTTCGGATACATGTTGGTCAGCTCCTCGGTCTCGCCTTTCAGCGCCGCGTCGAGGTTCTCCTTGGTGGACTTGACCTCCGGCGCCTTGAGGGTGGTTTGCGGGTTGTAGCCGAGCTTCTTGATGGCGGCGGCGTGCTTGGCCGCATGGATGCTTTCGGATTTGGAGGCGGCGCGGAACAAGGCGCCGACGGACTTGTAGCCCTCCGCGTCGGCTTTGGCGGCGAAGGCCTCGTAACGGACTTTGGCGTTGGATTCGCCGTCGTAGGCGTATTGGAGATTCTCGACCGTGCTGGTTTTCGCGAACACGGCGGCGTTGGCGTCAAGCCCGCAGAAAACCCCGGAACCAATTGCGGCGACCGCGACGAAAGCCCATTTTGTCATCCTCATCATCTTTTCCCCTTTGTTGATGTTGGTTCGACGATATTGGCTTGAGCTTGACTCTCACAGCCACTAGAAGCTATGACTACAGAGTCGCTTGTCGTTTCGTTTTACGTGGACTGGAGCGTTTTCGATCAGGCAAAAGCATCGCCTTCGCCACGTCGAAAGATATCACCGGGGCGTCCGACTCCTCATGCTTCGCCTGTCGGAGCGCCTTCAAGTCCTCGTAATCCTCCAGCTCCTCGGAAACCCTGACGAACTCGTCATAGGGTAGCACTGCGAATTCCCTCTTCCCGTTTTTCTCGAGAATGTTTGGATGCAGGGCAATCATATTTCAACTCCATTATCTGTAAACATCTTTTCGGTGAACGATCCTATAAACAATGATCTGACCATCGTATGTCTCAAAAAGAACTCGGTATACGCCCACCCTCAGACGATACTCCGGGGTGAAATTGGTCAACGTCTTGACGTCACCGACCAAGTCGACACGAAAACTGTCCAGCCTGTCGAAAATCTTCCTCAGCTCAAGCTTGGGGATCTTCTCCGCATCCTTCAAGGCCTTTGGCTTGAACTTCACTATACGTCATCTAATCTTCCCCTTTTGAGATTATATCCCGCCAGCGGGCAACTGTCAACCCGTCCAAAGGCTCAAACCGGGACGGCCTCGATGCGCTTGATGCCGTTCTGGCTGAGGATGAGACGGAAGTGGTTGAAGGACGGGGGCTTGCCCTCCTTGCCGAACTTGGTCACCAGATGGACGTGATAGACTCGGCTACCTTTGGTCTCGCGGACGCCGTTCTTGTCGGCGACGTAAAGCAGCTTGCGGGCGTTGTCCATCTTGGAGAGGAATTTGCTGATGTTGTGCCGGGTGATCTCGTTGATGCCGGCGAAGCGGCCCGCCAGCCCCGGGGCACTCTCCACCCCCCCGAACAGCGTCACCTGCTTCTTCTCGTGGAGGATCTGCTCGCCAAGGTAGCCGTTGTCCAGCTCGGTGATGTAGTCCTTGTTCCTGATCTTGACCAGCTCCGGGGGCAGATCGGCCTCATCGACGAAATGGACGCTCTGGCGGTGGACGCCCATGATGTTGCCGATACCGTTGCGGATGACGGTCTTGTGGTCGTAGAGGCGCTTCTGGAGCTTGCGGTAGATGAAAATCCTGGTGAGCTCCTTCATGCGGTCCTTGAAGACGTAGGCGACCACGAGGGTGATGAAAAACGTCAGGCTCAGGTTGCCGAGGCGGTTCTGGCCGAGGAAGGCCACGGCGGTGGCGAAGGCCATGGCGATGCCCGCCGCCAACCCCATCGAAAGCTGTTCCAGGTAGACGCCCTCGCGGCGGGTCTGGGTCTTGAGGAACAGGATGCTGCTCATGATCTTCTTGAGGGCGCTCATGCGGTAAAGCATCACCTCGTTGTCGGAGTTCGGCCGGGGCACCGAAGGGTATTTGTTGGCGTCGCGGTAAAGGGTCTCGGCGTGGATGGCGTCCAGCAGCGCGGCCCGGGGCTTCTTGGGGTCTTGCAGCGGCAGGCGGTTGACCGCCATCAGCAGCCGGTAACGGTATTTGTCGACAGTCAGGCTGATGTGCTCGTCGGCCAACAGGTAGAGGGCGTAAGGACGCCCTTGGAGCAACGGCACGTGGGCGAGCTTGCGCAGGGCGCGGAACTCCTTGACGATGTCCGCGGCCGTGTCGTTGAAGTCCTTGATGAAATCCTCGACCTTGTCGTTCTCGCCGAGCCGCTCGATGAACGCCTCCTCGTCGCGCAACGACGACTTGAGCACCGAGCAGAACATCTTCAGCGACTGCTTGTAGTTGTTCTCCTTGTCCGGGTCGGCGGGGGTGGTGGCGATGTCCTTGAGCGCCTTCTCCAGCATCTTCAGGGGAGACTTGTCGCCCTTGACGATGCTTTTGAGCGGCATGTCGGGGGTCTTGAAGCGGATATAGGTCTGCGCGTCGCCATAGTAGTCCTCTTTGCAGTAGGTTTTGGCGGTGACGCCCAGGTTGTTGGGCATGAACATGTAGGTCTCGACCTGGTACGAGAGTTTCTTGTCGTTCAGGTCGATGGGGTAGGTGAACTTCATCTCGAACTGATATTTGTCGTGGATCTTGACTTGTTCCTGTGCCCCGTTCATTCCATCAATACCTCGCTTCAAGTTGTTCGCATGCGGAAACTCGAAGATAGCGCGTTCCGCCGCCCATGTCAACCCTTGCGGCGGGAATGTTCGCATGGTAAATTCCGGAAGCTCAAGCATAAGGAGAAGCTCAACATGGATTTCGAGGTCATCGACTGCCACGTCCACCCCTTCCTGGGGCCGGAGACCAATTACAGCTATTTCCCCGACACCGGGATCGACACCCCCGACCAGTTCGTCGCCGAGACGCGCCGCGCCGGCGTCGCCAAGTGTTGCGGCTCGGTCATCCCGAAGACGCCCTGCGCCTCGTTCGCCGCGGTCCAGGCGCTAAACCGCGAATGCCTGGAGTTCGCCGCGCGCTATCCGGGCTTCTTGCTCCCGGGCGTCCACGTCCACCCCTCCTGGCCCGAGGAGTCATGCCAAGAGCTGGAGGAGCATTGCCGCCGCGGCCCGGTCCGCTGGGTCGGCGAGCTGGTCGGCTACATCACCGGCCACCCCAGCTATTTGGGCGACGACTTCCTCAAAATCTACGACCTCATCCAGGAGCTCGGCTTGCCGGTGAACATCCACGGCAAGTGGGAGGAGTGCGAGGCGGTCGCCACCATGTTCCCGAAGCTCAACGTGGTCATCGCCCATCCCGGCACGGGCAGGGACGACAACCTCAAATTGTTCGCGCTGCTCAAACGCCAACCCAACCTCCATCTCGACCTCTCCGGCACCGGCGTGTTCCGCTGGGGGATGCTGCGCCATGGCATCGACGTGGCGGGCAAGGAGAAGTTCCTCTTCGGCTCCGACTTCCCCATCTGCAGCGTCGGCATGATGCTACAAGGAGTCTTGGCCGAGCATCTCACCGACGCCGAGTTCGAGGCGGTCCTCTCCGGCAACTTCAAGCGTCTGACGGGGCTTGCGTGAAGCCCCTGGTCCTGGCGGCGCCGCGGGGGTTCTGCGCCGGGGTGAAGCGGGCTTTGGACATCGTCGAGCTGGCCTTGGCCAAGTACGGCGCGCCCGTCTACGTCCGCAACCAGATCGTCCACAACGACCACGTGGTCGCCGCGTTGGAGGCGCGCGGCGTGGTCTTCGTCAAGGAGCTCGCCGAGGTCGCGCCGGGACGTCCGGTGGTCTTCAGCGCCCACGGCGTCTCCCAGGCGGTCGAGGACGAGGCGCGCTCCTTGTCCCTGACGGTGGTCGACGCCACCTGCCCCTTGGTCAAACGCGTCCACCGCGAGGCCGAGCGGCGGCGCGACGAGGGCTGTTCCATCGTGTTGGTGGGGCATCCGGGACATCCGGAGATCGTCGGCACCTTGGGACGGGCGGGAAGCTCGGCCCATGTGGTCGAGACCGTCGCGGACGTGGCGGCGCTGCCCGGCCCGGACTCGATGGGCGAAGTCGCCTGCTTGACCCAGACCACCCTGAGCGCGGAAGACATCGGCCCGGTCTGGCGGGCGTTGTCGGAGCGTTACGGCGCGGCGTTGCTGGGCCGCGGCAACATCTGCTACGCCAGCCAGGATCGCCAGGAGGCGGTGGGACGTTTGGCGGCGGGGTGCGACGTGGTGTTCGTGCTGGGCTCGGCGCGCAGCTCGAACTCCAACCGGCTCCGCGAGGTGGCGGAGCGCCGCGGGGCGCGGGCGTATCTGGTCGGCTCGGCCGACGACGTCACCGACGCGATGCTGGAGGGAGCGGCGGCGGTGGGCATCAGCGCCGGGGCCTCCGCCCCCGAGGAGCTGGTCCAAGAGCTGGTCACGACGCTATGTGGCAGAGGCTGGGGCGCTCCGAGCGCTTCGGAGCCGCTTCGCCCGGAGCCCGGCTTCCCCGTTCCCGAGCTCCCCTGAAAACGGATATTCTCGAGGTTTTCACGCCGCCCCGTCTAGCGACGGGGCGGCGGTTCATCATAAAACTCAGCCAACCGTGAAGTCCAAGACCGCCGGGGCGGCGAGCTCCTGGACGGACGTCCAGCTCTTCCGCCCAAGTCCGGCGAGCTCGAAGCTCCCCAGCGCCAACGAGCCGCCTTTGAGCTCCAGCTTCACCTTCGCGCCCTTGACCGAACAGACGCCCCAGGCGAAACCGTTCGACCAGAAATGGCTACCGTCGCCACCGCCGAGGCGCATGGATTTCTCCACCCCCGACCACTGGAAACCGGTCAAGGCCAACACCGCGCCCCACGCCGCCATCGCCCGGGCGTAATGGTTGCCGCACTCCTTCTCATTGAAAGGGCTGCGCTTGCGCCCGTCGTAGCGGGAACGGACGTCGCGGATCACCTTCAGCCCCTCCTCGACCATGCCCTCGTAGATCAGGTGCACCGCCAAGGAATGCTCGAAACCGGTCATCACCTCGTTGTAATAGGGGAACGGGCGCTTCGGCCGACGACCTTTGGGATAGCTGGCCATCAACACGGCCTCCTCGTCGCCCATGACGTAGCTGCGCATGTGGTTGAAGTGGTCGTGGAAACCGCTGCGGAAGTTGTATTTCAGGATGCTCCTCAAGGTTTTCCGGTGCTTCTCCGGATCGGACAACGGGCCGAACCCGAGCACATGGGCGAAGAACTGCCCCACCAGCTGGTCGACCAAACAGCCGGCGCCCAACTGGAGGGCGGGATCGGCCATGTCGTTTTTCGGGTTGAGGTTCAAGCCCTCCAAGATCAAGCTGTCCTTGGGGGGGATGACGATGTGCTCGTAGTAGTCGCCGTTGAAGAGGTTCTTGTCGATCCAGGCCGAGCCGCGGGAGAACAAGTCCCGGCACTTGGCGGCGAAGGCGGCGTCCTTCAAGTGGGCGGCGATCTCCGCCATGGATTTCAAGGCTCCCAGGTACCAGAACGCCATCTGGGGGTTCGGGCCGTAGTACTCCACGTCCATGGTGTTGTGCTGGCAACCTTCCATGACCCCGTCCTGATCGGCGTCCCAACCGCCCGGCAGCCAGCAGAACTCCATGGCCAGCTTGGCCTTGGGGTACAACTTCGCCAACCAGGCGTCGTCGCCGGAGAGCTGCCACTCGCGGTAGAGCTTCATGAAACAGCCGAGCTGGCCGTCCGCCGCGGCCTTGCCGTGGTCGTTGGCATGGTCGAGCGGCAGGTTGATGCGGAAGCTCATCAAACCGTTGTCAGCGGTGGCGTGGAGGAACTCGAGCTCGCGCCCGCCCTTGGCCAAATCGCCGAACAGGAAGCCGGTGGACTGCTCGTAGTTCCACACGTGGGTGCAGTTGCCATGGCAGCAGCCGCTACAGTCGCAGGCGCCTTCCCAGCCCCAGAAATAGCCGTCGGGGGTGCGGAAACAAGTCTGGACGCGCAAGGTGCTCAGATTGAACAGCGCCGCCTCCTTGACCTCGGGGGGCAAGTCGCTGGCGCAGAAGGAGGACACGAAATCGACGGTTTTGGCCTCCAGCTCCGGCAACTTGGCGCGGAAGGACTCCGCCGCCGCCCAGGAGTCCGGGAACTGGACGGCGTAGTAGTTGCCGACCACGCCCTTGTCCTCCCATTGCCAAGGGAGGCGGTTCGGGAAACGCCAGGACAGCAGGAAGAGCACCTCGACCGTCGCCTTCGGGGCGAGGTCCTTGCGCACCGACAACGACGCCACGGGCTTGCCCTTCTCGCCTTGACGCTCCTCCAACACGCCGTCCTCGGTGAAGTCGTCCCAGAAATCCAGTTTGTTGTCGCCCCAGGACAGCTCGGCCCAGTCAGTGCGGTAAGACACCTGCTCGGCGGCGTCGGTGGACAAACTCATGTCGCCCCATCTCTCGGCGCCCTGGTCCACGCCGGGGGCGGTCATGAAGATACCCTTCAACGCCCCGGACTGCTTGAACGCGTTGACGTTCCGCGCCGTCTCGACGGGGGCGGCGCCGCAGCAGGAGGAGGCCGCCTCTTTCCGCCCGTCCTCGCCGATGAAGTTCGGCATGCTGAAGCACACCGCCGCCTTCAACGGGCCGTCGGTCTTGTTCGTGAGCTTGATCCGCAACGCCGCCACCGGATAGCCGCTGGCGTCGGCGTCGCCGGGGATCAGCGGGTTGAACGCCATCACCACCGCGTCAACCGGCATGGTCTTGTCCTTGAGGACGGCTTGGCCGAACGGGTAGGCCGCATGGAACTCGCAGTCGCGGAAGCGCGGGAAGCCGTGGTTGCGCAACACCGGTCCGCCCCCGCCGACCTCGTCATAGTCGGCGCACTCGTCCTCGGGCCCCTCCAGCAGCTTCGCCTTGCGGTCGCCATCCTTGTCCTCCACGTAGAGGGCGACGAACGGATAAATCCCCTTAGCCGTGGGCTGGAAGTTCTTCGCCGGGCGGTTGACAAGCTCCCAGTCGCGCAAGTCGCCCCTGCCCCCCAAGGAAACCGTGCCCGTGCCGATGCCGCCCAGCGGCAACGCTATCTTCGCCAGATGTTCCCGATCATAAACCTTCAACACCGGCCATGCCTTCGTGTCAACGCTCATCGCGAAATCCTCCGTCGCGGCTTGTTTTTATTCCGCATGTTACTATAATAAGCATTATAACACCTAAGAGCAATGTAAAATTGCGCCGACAACTTACACTTTTAAGAAAAGGAGCCGCGATGCAAGGCAATCCGCCCCTCATCGAGACGATGAACGCCCTGCGCCTGCGGATCAGCCATGCGGTCACCGGGACGCATTACCACGCCAACGGGCGTAACACCCTGCCAAGCAACCGCCTCTTCTTCATCACCGACGCCCCGGACGGCGGCTACATCCGCCGTTGGCGCGACGGCGTCGAGCAAGAGAACATGCCGCTCTTGGCGGGGGGGATCTACTTCATCCCCAAGGACGTCCAACTGGAATACAATTTCGTCGACGGCCTAGGTATCGCCGCCTTCCATTTCAATCTGGAATACATCGCCGGCTGGGACGTTTTCAACGGCCAAGAGAACTTCCATGAATGGCGCGACGCGCCGGAGCTGGCCGGGGCGATACACCGGTTGATCGCCGCGGCACCCAGCCTGGACCGGGTGCTGCGGGCGCAGAGCGCGGTGTTGGAGCTGTCGAGCCGGCTGTTGGAGGGCAAGGGGGTGGAGATCGTGAAACTCCAGGACGTCCGCGCCAAATACGCCGCGCTGCTCGGGCACCTGGAGGCGCGGGCCGACGCCCAGGCGACGGTGGAGGAGCTCGCCGACTTGATGGGCATGTCCCGCGACGCCCTGTCAAAAGCGTTCAAGAAAGATTTCGGCGTGCCGTTGAAGTCCTTCCTGACCCGCCTCCTCGTCCAGAAAGCGGCGGAGCGGCTAATCTACACCGACATGAAAGCCAGGGACGTCGCCGCGGAACTGCGCTTCAACAACGAATATTACTTCTCCAAGTTCTTCAAGAAACACAAAGGACTGTCCCCCGCCCAGTTCCGCGCGGAGATGCGCTGATCCCCCCGCCGTGAAGTTCCTCCGGAAATGCTCCGACCCGCCCTTGATTTGCCCGCCTTGCCGCTATAGTCTATAAGTTCTGAGACAGCGGGTATCCGAGGTGGCTATGAGCAAAGCAGTGTTGACCATCATCTCCGGCACCGAGAAGCGCCACGTCGCCCTCGACGCCAATGTCGTGGTCGTCGGCCGCTGCGACTGCGACGTCCAGCTCAACGACGCCAAAGTGTCGAAACGGCACGCCCGGATCTACCTGAACTCCGGCCGCTACGAAGTGGAGGACCTCGACAGCCGCAACGGCACCTTCCTGAACGGGGCGAAGGTCCAACGGGCGACTTTGGGCGACGGCGACCGCTTGCGTCTAGGGAACAGCTCGCTGTTTTTCCACACCGAGCTGCCCGGAGATACCGGCGTCACCTTCATCGACAGCCCCACCGGGCGGAAAAACATCGTCCTGGACGCGTTGCGCAAGGAGATCTTGACTAGCGAGCTGGACGAACGGAGCGTGCTGGTGCTCAAGCGCGCCCAGACCGACCTGGCCGCCATCTACCGGGCCGGCCAGATCATCAGCTCGATCCTGAGCACCGCCGAGCTCCACCCCAAGATCATGGAGATCGTCTTCAACGAGCTCCCCGCCGTCGACTGCTGCTCGCTGCACCTCATCGCCGAGGGCACCGGGGAGCTCGTCTGCGTGGCCAACCGCCACCGCAGCAAGGGGACTCTCGACCGTAACGCCATCTTCAGTCGAAGCGTTCTGAACTTCGTGCTCTCGGAGATGAAGGCGGTGCTGTCCCACGACGCCCAGGCTGACGACCGGTTCGAGCAGGCCGCCAGCGTGACCATGCTCAAGCTCCACTCGGTGATGTGCGTCCCGCTGCAAAGCCACAACCGGCTGATCGGAGTCGTCCAAGCCTGCTCGCTCGACGCCGACAACAACTTCGACATGTACGACCTGAAGCTCCTGACCGCCATCGGCATGCAGGCCGGCACCGGCATCGAGAACGCCATGCTCTACGAGGAGCTGGTCTCCGAGAAAGCGGCGTTGCTCCGGGCCAACGAGAAGCTCCGGGTCGCCCAGGAGAGTTTGTTGCGGTCGGAGAAGCTCGCCGCCGTCGGCCAGCTCGCCGCTGGCATCGCCCACGACGTGAAGAACCCCGTGTTCATCATCAAGGGCCAGGCCCAGCTGCTCCAGGAGGTCATCAAGGGAGCCGGGCTGGAGGAAGTCGCCGGCGTCGACGTCTACCAATGCCTGAAGGACATGGAGCAGGGGGCGCGGCACTGCGGCGAGATCGTCAACCAAATGTTGCAGTTCGCCCGTCAGTCCCCCCCGGCCAAGCAACTTGTGGAGATCAAGACCGTCCTAGAGGCGGTGCTGAGCTTCCTTTCCCACGAGTTCAACAAACACCGCGTCAGCCTGCGGACCCGCCTGGCCGACCTCAAGACGGAAGTGATGCTCGACGAGAATCAAGTCAAGCAGACCTTCATCAATATCGTCCTGAACGCCCTGCAAGCGATGGAGCAGGACGGCGGGACGCTGGAGGTCTCCACCAGCGTCGTCTCCGAGGACGGCAAGAGCTTCGCCCAAGTTAGTTTCAGGGACACCGGCTGCGGCATGGACGAGGAGGTGCGCAAGAGCATCTTCGACCCGTTCTTCACCACAAAAAAAGCGGGAGATGGCGTCGGCGGCAGCGGTCTGGGCCTCTCGGTGAGCTACGGCATCATCCAGAACCACGGCGGCTCGATCGAGGTCGAGAGCACCCCCGGCGTCGGCTCCGTCTTCCACGTCCTCCTGCCCCTGCACCGGTGAAGCCGTCCACGGTTAGCGCCAATTGGCGCCACCCCGTGGACAGGACGCCACCGACTCAGACCGGAAGCAGCCAGAGGCCATGGACGTCCGAGAAGGAGCCGTTGGGCACCGCGGTGACCCGCAAGACCACCCGGTTGTCGCCCTTGGCCAGACGCAGCTTGCCCACTGGCTTGCGGATAGGCTTGCTGTAATGCTCGGTCAGCCAGGTGCGCCCCTCCAACTTGCCGGCGGGGCTGGACAGCTCGAAACCGGCGTTGTCCTGGCACTTGATCGAGCCGAAGGCGGCGTGGACCTCGAAGTCCCGCGCCTCGGGGAGCTTGACGTTCCAAATCAACAGGTCGTCGATACGGTGCAAGCTGCCCATGGAGACGCGGCCGTCCGGGAAGCGGTTGAGCTTCGGAATGATCACGCCGTTCTCCGTCTCGATGGCCGCCTCGACCGGGGAGAGGAAGACGGCGCCCGCGGCGTCGGGCTCGACGGTCTTGCCCGCCTCCTTGGGGAGGGCGCTGGGGGGAGCCTCGAAGTCGAGAGTGATAATCCACGGGGACGGCCCGGCGGGCGGGACGGGCGGCAAGCCGCCGACCACCACGCCCTTCTCGGAGTAGGTCGCCTTGAACTTGCCCTCGCGCAGCTTGCCGAAGACCGGCAACAGGATCTCGTCGGAGACCGGCCACTGGTGCAAATGCACGTGCAACGAGCTGCCCACGATGGTGCTGACGCCAATCACAGGATGCGCCAGGATGTTGAAGTCGACAGGCTCGATGGCGCAAGGTTTGGCGTTGAGCTCGGGACGATGTTTGCCGATCCACTTGCCCAAACCGCGGGCGCGGGCCCGGCACTCCGGACGGATCGAGCCGTCCGGGGCGGGTTCGACGTTGAGGAGATAGTTGTAGCCCTTGGAGGCGCAAACGCTGACGCGCCGGGCCAACTCGGGGACCGACCAGAACGCCTCGTCTTTACAGTAGCCCCAGGAGCGCACCCCCATGGCGTCGCAGGACTCGATCACCAGTTTCTTGGACGGGTCGCTCTCCGGAAGGTCGCGCTCGGGGGTGAGGAAATCACCGACCGGACGCTCCGTCTTGCGGACGCCACGGTTGTTGACCAGGCAATCGGGCTGGAGGCTCTTGATGTGCCGGCCAACATCCTCCATCTGACCAAGGAGCGTCTTGTGGCCGTGGTCGAACCAGACCAGCGCGACCGGCCCGTAGTTGGTCAAAAGCTCGGTGAGCTGGCCTTTGATGAACTCGGGATAGGTCATGCCCCGTTGATTCCAGACGTCGTCGTCGACGCCCTCGTTAAGCCAAGTCTCGAGGTTGAAGTAGAAGGCGAACTTGACGTCCTTGGTCTTGGCGCAGGCCTTGGCCAGCTCGGCGATCAGATCGCGGCCGCAAGGGGTGTTGGTCACCTTGTACTTGGTGAGCTTGCTGTCCCAGAGGCAGAAGCCCTCGGCGTGGCGGGAGGTCGGCACAATGTACCTCGCGCCCATGGAGGCGGCGCAGTCCACCCAGGCGTCGGCGTCGAAACGCTTGGCCGAAAACTTGTCCATCAGCTTGCGGTAGGCGGCCTTGTCGCCCGACGCCCTGACCTCGTTCTCGTTGCCCCCCAGTAATGTGTAAAGCCCGAAATGATAGAACATCCCGACCTTCGCCTCGGCGAACCATTTGAGACCGTTCTCGCTCATGGCCTGCTTCCGTCTGTTTTGGTTGAAAACACCACTACAACGATGTAGTGGCATTGAATATAAGGTATAAGCCGCGAAAAGTCAACACGCGTGGCGAGAACCCCTCCCGGACTTTCGCTTATTTCAGCGTCTCGCCGGTCATCTGCTCGTAAGCGTAACCGATGTCCAGGGCGATGTCCGCGTTGCCGGGCGCGAAGTAGGACGCCTTGACCGCGGCGACGAGCGAGGCGGACACGGCGTCGTCCTTGTCATAGGAGGAAAGGGCGATGGCGGAGCTTTGGAGCGCATCCATGTCGCCGTCGGCTTGCGCCACCGCCCAGCGCTCGGCGAGAAGGCTCAGGTTCTCCTGGTCGGACGCCGAGGCGGAGGCGGCGGAGTCGAAATCCTCGTAGCTCCGGATCGTCCAGTATTCCAAGGCGGCGGCGACGCGTTCGTCGCCGCTATCGCCCTCGTAGGAGCGCAAGGCGGCGAAAGCCTCCCTACGCACGGAGTCCAGCGTGTCCGGGATTGGCGCGCCGCCAGGGAGCTCGATCTCGGTGCCGATCAGATAGAGCTTGGCGGCGGCGGCGGCGGTCAGCGTGGGGTTTTGAAGCAGTTTTTGGAGGATGGCGACGGTCGCCGGGGCGCGGAAGGCAACCATGTCCGGCCTGGTGGGCAGCACCTGCGCGAGGTATTTTTGCCGGGAACCGGACAATTTGCCGTCCGCGACATCCTGATAGACGGCGCGGAGCTTCTCCACGGTGGCGGCGGCGAGGGTGGGATAGTTGAGGAGCAAGCCGGCGCAAACCATCCTCGTCTTGAAGTCCTTGCTGGCGAGGCGGGACTCCAACGCCCCGATGACATCGACGCCGCTCCAGTCGCAGGAGGAGATGACCAGGTAGATGGAGCCGGGGTTACCGCGGACGCGGGCCGTGTCCAGAACGGCGGCAAGCCCCTCCGCGTTCACCACATGCGCCTGGACGCGGGTGTCGTTGACAAGCCATGGCGTCGCGGTCACCAGGAAGCGGGCCGCCCGCTTGACCGGCATTTTCAAAAGCTGGGCGACGCGCTTCTCGTCAGAGACGGCGGCGGCCCGCTCCATGGCGACTGACGCGGCGGACGCGATCTGGAGCGTCGGGATCATCGCCTCGGAGCTGTCCCGCGTGGCCCATTCGCGTCTGTCGCAGCCGTCATCCCATTTCGGGAGCGAATAGTGTTTCACGACCTCGTCGAACTTGGTCATCGCCTCGCCGGAAGGCGTGACGTAGACGGGGTTGCTACCGGGGAAGTTTGCCTCGATATGCTTCGCCCACTCCGCGTTCCGCGGTCCCAGGCTGTGCTTCTCGTACTCCGCGTTGTCGAAATCCATCATGTAATACCACCAATAGTCCGGGCAGTAGCGGGCGTACGTCTGGTAGTTGTCGGGGGTCAGCTTGCCGGCCGTGACGGGCAAGCCGTTGTTGACGCGGTACTGCTTCAGGATGCTGTAGACATGGCTCACCATGGCCTTGAATTTCAAGGGGTACAGATAGGGCTGGTCGGGCACGTGGACGACGGCCAAATGTCCAAAAACCTGGGCGTAGCCCTCATGGGAGAAACTGTCCATGTAAACATGGAGCGCGACCCCCAATTTCGTGAAGTCGTTGGTTTTTAGCGCCATGTTGATGTTATGCTTGGCGAAAGGGCTGTTCCGTATGGTCGGGATGACGGTGCCGGTCGCTTCCGGGAAATGGTAGAAGCGACGCTGCTCCACCCCCAACGGGTGGACGGCGTCGGTCCGTGGATCCCAGTCGGTGTACTCGTCCATGGTGGCTAGGGCGAGCGCCTCGGCCGCGGTGAAGCCGCTGTCCCTGGCGACAAGGTACATCGTATAGAAGTGGCCATCCGTGTCGTACGCGGCGACCCGTTGAGCGACAAAAAGAACGCCCAACAACAACCCTAGGCACATGAGACGCATGATGGCACCCTTTCTCCTTGAACAAAAGTTAAGCATTACAACGCCTGAGCGCAAAGGGAAGTCGAGGCCATGCCCACCCCCCGCGCCGAACGTCAGAACACGTTTTCCCGCCGACATTGGTCGAACAATAACAATATATAGCCGCGAGAGAGCCGAATATTCAAGCCCCGGAAGTCTATAGAGCTTGACGCGGGAGGCGTCGCACCGCGAACGTGTTGAAAGGCTTCAAAGAGCCATCCCCCTTGGTCAAGGGGCTTAAGGGGTCAATCCCAATTGTCGCTACGGAAGGGCGAGGCGGGCAAGCCCTCGGCGTTCTGGAGGTTGGCGCCCGCGGGGTTGTCGGCCCAGGCGTAGCGGACGGCCTCGGGGTGGTCGACGCCGCCCAGCAGCACCGTGGCACCGTCGATGACGGCCTGGGCCGGGACGAACTGCCGGTCGGGACCGGCGACATAAAAACCGCCCAGCGCGCCGCCCTTCGCCCGCAGACCGCCGCCCACATGGTCGAAGTGGAGCCGTAGCCCCCTCCCCTCTTTGGACATGCGGGAGAACAACGGCCCGGAGCACACCCCAGGCAGCCCATGGGCCAGCGAGAACGCCCAAAGGGCGAGGCGGCGCCCCACCTCGGTCTTGTTGACGGGATGGACGTTGTCGGCCTCGCCGATGTCGATGGCGCAGGCCATGCCGACGTTCGGCTCGTCGAGCGCTTGGCGCTGGGCCTCGCGCAGCAACACCCACAACGCGGCAACGTCGTAGGGCTTGGGCTCCCGGAAGTTGGCGAGCTGGGTGATGATAAAGGGGAAATCCCCCTGCCCCCAGAGCTCGCGCCAACCGCGGATCAACTCCAATTGCAAACGCGCGTAGTCGCGGGGATTGACTTCGTTGGACTCGCCCTGGTACCAGATGACACCCTGGAGGGCGTAGGGGGCGAGCGGGTAGATCATGTTCTTGTAAAGCACGCCGGGGACCATGCGGCACTCGCCGTCGTGACGCTCCATCCTGAGCCGCCAGGGACCGTCGAGCCGAACGGCCGCGCCGCCGTCGGCGGGAGCGCAACGCATGAGGTCTGACGGGCCGCCCATGCCGCCGTCGAAGAGGAACGACACCACCCGGACGGCGACCACGTTACGCCCAGCCTTGACCAGGGCGCCCGGGACGCGGTAACGACGTGGGACATTGTAATATTGTTGTTCCCAATCCTTTCCGGTAGCGCCGACCCGCTCGCCGTTGAAATAGGCGATATCATGTTTGTCGATACAGCCGAGATCGAGGAGCAAATCCTTCCCGGCCCAGTCGGCCGGGGCGTCGAAGCTCTTGCGGAACCAGAAGACGCCGGAATGATCGTGTCCGGCCTTGTTCCAGGTGGAAGGCGCGGTGATGGCCTCCCAAGCGGAGTCGTCGTGGCCGGGAGTGGCCCAGCCGAGCGTCAAACCGGCGTTGCCCAGGGGAGACGGGACGCGGTTGGAGGCCTCGCGGAACGCCGGGGCGCCGGAACCAATCCAGACCTCGGCGACGGTGCCGCCCCAGGAGGAGTTGATCACTCCGACGGCGCAGCCGAGCTTCTCTTGCTGCGCCTTGGCGAAATAGTGGCCCACGGCGGAGAACTCCAGCGACTCCGGCGGCGCCATGAGCCGCCACGGGGCGCGGACGCTGGACTCGCTGGCTTTGTCCAAAGGACACTGGGGGACGGTCGCCATGCGGAGCATGGGGTTGGCGTCGCGCGCCTCGCGCTCGCCCGCCTCGCCGAGTTTAGCCAGCGTCCATTCCATGTTGGACTGCCCGGAGGCCAGCCAGACCTCGCCCACGTAGACGTCGCGGCAGACCATCGGCCCGCCCAACTTGCCCCAATCCCCCTGGGGGGTGACGACCAGTTCGAACGGCCCGCCCGCCGACATCGCCGGCAACGTGGCCATGAATTTCCCGTCCGGCCCCGCCATGACCGCGACGTCGGCGCCAGCGAAACTCACATTGACGAGCGTCCCTGGGATAGTCCATCCCCAAACCGGCACCGGCTTCCCACGCTGCAAAACCGCATGGTCGCTGAACAAAGCTCCAAGAATCATCTATCTCTCCCAAGTGGCTTGAAATAACGTTGTAGTGACATAAAAATAAGGCACCGGGGAGAAAAAGTCAAGAGGTTGTTCGTAGCTCCCGGAGCGTCCCGCTCCGGGAGGTTGTCTTTGCTTTATCGGTTCCGCAAGCAAGCGTCGATGAGCTCGCCGACGTCGGCGCTGGCGAGGCACTCGACGGTGTCGGCGGCCCCGTAGTAGATCTTCACCTCGCCGGAATCCTCCAGGATCATCCCGCCGGGGAAAATGACGCCACCCCGGAAACCGTTCAGCTCATAGTCCTCGCGGGGGGCGACCAACGGCTCGGGGCAGATGCCCTTGATCCTGGCGGGGTTCTCCAAATCCAAAAGCATGATCCCGCCATAATAGAGCTTGTTCCACCCGGCGGAGTCCCAGGAAGCCAGCTCGGGGGTGTCGAGCTTCCACACGGCGTGGAAGGTGGTGAGCCAGCCCGCGGGGGTGCGGACGGGCGGGGCGCCGGGGCCGGTCTTGCAGTTGCAGAAGGGGATGTCGGTGTGGGTGAGCAAGCGCTCGTGGCGGCCCCAGTAGCGGCAGTCGGGAGAGCGGGACAGCCAGGTGTCGAAGTACTCGCCGCCGCCCTTGCCATAGACGGGGAAGGGCCGGTCGAGACGGACGAACTCGCCGCCGATTTTCTCTGGGAAGAGCACCATGTTGCGGTTGTCGGGCTCGGTCAGGTGGAGCACCTCGAAGTTCTCAAGGTCGTCGGTGACGGCGATGCCGCCTTTGACGCCCTCGCCCTCGCCATCGACGGCGAAGCACATGTAGCAACGCCCGTCGATGACCGTCAACCGCGGGTCGTAGCCGCGCCCGACGCCGGAGTGGGTGAAGCACGGCTTGGGGGCGACATCCCAGCTCAGCCCGTCGTCGCTGTAAGCCAGACCGATGTTGGTGCCGGTCAGCGAACCAGTCCCGGCGGCGTAGCTGGCCGGGTCGCAACCGTAGTCGTTGCGGAAGGCCATCACGTACTTGCCGTTGAACTTGGTGATCCCGGCGTTGAACACCAGCGCCGACTCGTAAGGCACGTCCTTGGCGGTCAGGATGGGGTTGCCCGCATGACGGCGCAGCCCCCGGAACTCGTTGAACTCTTTCATCGTCGTTTCCTTTTGGATTATGGAACCAGCAACAGGTCGTCCCAGGACCAGGGGGTCAGGAAGGGCGAGACCAGGCGCAAGCCAAGCTGAGAATGCGGAACCCCGTGGTCGGTGTTGTTGACCAGGATGGCGAAGCCCAACATCGCGCCTTTCTCCAGCTTCAGATGCGTGAACTCGGAGGCGGGGAAAAACACCTCGTAGAAAGTGGAGCCCCCGGAGCGCTTCACCGACACCTTGACCTCCGGCGCCACCTTGTCCCCCTCCCCCGGGGCGGCCTGCTCCCGCCAAGCCAGGGGCTTGCCGTTCACCAGACCGATCTGGTAGGTCAAGTCGTTGTAGTCGTAGCCCCCCGATTTGTTGTCGAGCTGGTCGAAATATACTTGCAGACAGTCGTCCTTGTACATGGCGCCGGGCTGTGCGGGCGGGACGAAGTCCTTGTCCTCCGCCACCACGGACAGGCTCAGGCCGGAGGCGTCCCAGGTCCAGGCGTAACGCGCCTTCCAAGACTGGGCGCCGACGGGCGTCAGGACATCCAGAGGCTTCCACTTCGCCGGGCCGCCCTCCTTGGCCAGATAGGGCCGCAAACGCAAGTCCTTGACCAGCGGCGGGCGGCCGTCGTCGCAGGACAGCTCCATGAGGAAACGGGTCTGGGCGTTCTCCTGGAACCCCGGGGCGGCGAAGTTGAAGACCCCGCTGAACGTCGCGCCCGGCGCGAGCTCCCCAATGGCTAGGGACTTTTCTTTGGGACTCCACTTCATGTTCTTCGGCCAATCCAACAGCTTGACGGCGCCGGAGAACGGTTTGTCGCCGACGTTGGTGAAACGCAATTCCAACGCGCCGTCGGCGAAGAGGCGGCAGCGGAGGTTGTCGGTAAGCGACGCCTCCAGATCGCCGACGGCGCGGCTCTCCAGGCGGCGCTCGGCCAGGGCGAAACGCCCCGCGGCGAAGAATCGCCGCGCTGCGTCGAGCATCTTGGCGACCACGGCGGGCTTGCTCCCGTATACCCGTTGGTAGAGCTCCACCCGCCGCTCGATCCCCGTCATGGAGCCGAGCAAACGTTCCTTCTCCGCCACCGGGATTTCCTGGACCAGGTCGGACACCTCGATCTCCCCATGACATTTGAGGACCAGCACCTCATGCCCCTGGAGCTCATGCGAGAAGATGCTGTGGACCGGCAACAGCCAGTCCCAGAAAGACGACTCCTCGGGAAGCACGCCGGAACCCACGCGGAACGAGACCTTCACTGGATAGTAGGCCTTGTTCACCAGATAGAGCCAATGCCCTTGGTCCGAGTTGTGGACGCGGACGGTCACCGGATCGTCGGGGCCGGGGGCCTTCTCGAAATGGAGTCGCGGAATGCTCAGATAGGCCTGGTGGAAACGTTGGTAGAGCTCCAACGCGCCATTCTCGGGACAGCCCCAGAAGCCATGGTCGATCATCCAGGGGTCGGTCTCGGCCAAAGCCCAGCAGAGGTTCTCCAGAAGGTACTTGTTGTCCGGCTGGGGGGTGCTGTAGGCGGCCAGGACGTTGTCGTCGGGCTGGCGCCAATAGCAGTCCCACCAGAATTTCTTTATCTTGGATTTGGCGATGGAGCAGTAGGCCTCAAGGTTGGAGTGCTGCCAGAGCAGGACGGCGGGGTAGGCGTCCTTTTGAAAAAGGGCGGCCAGTTCGGGCGAGAAGTCGTAGTAGCGCTCGTCGGGGGTGCCGGGACGGCGGCTGTAGTTGGGGCGGAAGTAAGGCATGACCACCAGCCCCGGCACCTGGCCGAGGAGCGCCAGGTCGACCCCGGCCTCGCGGAGCGCGGCGTTGACGTCGGCGGGCTGCTCGCCGCGGCGGAGGGGCTTGCCCAAGGCCGGGAGCATGGAGTCGGCGGCGACGCGGATGACGACCTGCCGCCCGCCGGAGCCGCCGCGGTTGACCTCGGCGACCAGCTCGGCGCAAAGGTCGCGAATTTTCTCGCAACGCCAGGATATCCATTTATCCCAGGCGTTGGCCTTGAGCCAGGCGTGGCGCTCCGAGAACCGGGCGGGGGAGCCAGGCGTGCCAGGCGCTTTCAGCCCCGTGTCCTTCTCGAAGAGGGCGAGGTCGTAGTCACCGTAGCCGTTTTCCGGGGAGCCGAAATGCAACTCGCTACCGCTGATGAAGTTGACACCCCGGAACTGCGGGTTGGGGCCGTACTTGTCGCGGTAGGTGGCGACCAGCTTCAAATAGACGGCTTTGACCTTCGGGTGGATAGGATCGATACTCCGCGCCCAGCCGCCCCGGACGATCTTGTCGTCGAAGCTGAACAGCTCGACGGCGTCAAGCCCTTTGGCCGCCGCCGCCGCGAAGTCCGGGGCGCAGCCGTCCGGGCCGAAGAGCTTCCACAGCGTCTTCCGCGGCGAGTCCTCATGGTGGTTGAAGGCGACATAGAAGGGGATGCCCTCGCGCTCGAAGGTGGTGGCGACCAGGTCGAGCCAGCCGGGGCAACGCCACAGTTCGCTACCGGGCAGCAGGTGGTCGACGGCCCCGGTGTTGTCGCCGTAATAGTCGATGACGTCGAAGCTCCAGGCGTTCTTGCCGCTGAGCCGCAAATACCTGACCATGCGGTCGACCTTGGTGCGCCAGAAGTCGAAGTCGCGCTCGGCGGTGGCCTCGGGGCGGTTGAACCAGACGTCGGCGGTCATGGCGGGGTCCTCCTGCCAGAGGGCGAACGTCCTGGAGGGCAGCCCCTCGGGGTAGTTCACCTCCAGCCGCGGCAAGGGGCCGACCGTCTCGTAGAGGCGGATCTTGGAGACCGCCGCCCCGGCGTCGTCGCTCCAACGGAAGGAGCAGCAGGTGACCATGCAATCCTTGGCGTCTGGCCAGAACAACATCCGCTTGGTCTGGGTCTTGCCGGTGAGGGGGTGGGCGCCGCCGGTGATGACGCCGATGGTGTCGAGGTTGGCGTTGACACCCACCCGCTTGTAGCTCTCCGAGTAGGGCACTACGGCCACATAGAACATGCGCCGGACGTCGTCGGGGTACTCGATCTCCAGCCAGTGCGGCTTGCCGGGATTCTTTATCGCCAGGCGGTAGGCGAAACCGCTGTTGATCTCGCGCAGCGTCGTCTCGCGGTAGCCCTTCACCACTTGACAATGGCCATCGTCGCGGTATTTGCTGTCGGGCAAGTCCTGGGAGCAGTCGATCTCCTCCAGGAGCTTCATGTCGACCGCCCCGGTGGCGGAGACCGGCATGGAGGCGGTGATGGACTCTGGCGCGATGGCCGCCACTTGCCACTTCCGTTGGGTCAGCCCATCGACCGACAAGGACAGCGGATAGTCGCCGGCAGCGGGCAAAGTGAGATCAAGAGCCTTAACCACCATCTCATTAGCCCCAGCCTGGACGTCGAAGCTGGTGTTCGTCCCCTGGACGTCCAGGGTGTAGCGCTTCGACTGCGCCTTGTCGGTGAGGTTGACGAAGCGGACGCGGAAGGGTTGCGCTTTTCCGGCGACCCCCGCCAAGTCCATGGGCGAGACCGCCAACGGGAAGACCTCGGCGTAAAGGGCTTTCACCTGATTGTCGTCCAAGGCCTGGTCGAAGACGCGCAGTTCGTCCATGGTGCCGTCGAGGCCCCGGATGCGTTTGTCGCCGCCAACCAAGGCGCCGAGGCGCAGCGGGGCGTCGAGCTTGACCTCGCCGGGGAAGAGGTCGGCTCCCATGGCGTTGAAGTAGCCGCGGCGCTTGCCGCCCTTGTCCCAACAAAAGACGAAATGCGCCCATTCGCCCTGGAAGAGGCGCATGTCCATCCCGGCGCCGGAGACCATGGAGCCGAGGTTGCCGCACTGGAAGAGATTGTTGCCCAGCCATGTCGTGCCTTTCGGCAAGGCGACGGACATTTTCACCGGCTCGCTCCGCGGCGTCCAGTCGAGCTTGACCCACTGCGACACGGCGCCGGACTCGGCCTTGAGCGCCCCCTTCGCCGGGTAGTCCAGCACGCCGTCCAGCGGGATGGACACCCCTTGTCCGGACACGCCTTTCACCAGTTTCAGTTTCTTGGCCGTCAGCGGTTCTCCGAGGCCGTCCTCGAAACTGAGCCGCAGGGTCTCGGCGGCAAAAGCCGCGGACGCCAGGCACAACGCCAGAACCGTCATCAAACCCGATCTTAGCATAACGAATCTCCCATGTTTATCGTTCAAGGATACCAGAAAGGATCGTTGGCATTGGTGGGCAGTTCCCGTGGCCTCAGGGCCGTCACGTGCCCGTCGAGGAAGAGGTAGTTGCCGCCGCCGTTGTGCCGGATAGCCCAGTTGTCGGTGAAGGTGGCGAAGAACTCATGACCACGCGTCCGGGTGGAGTGGGTGAGCCCCTCGGTGTCGGCGATGAACGCCAAAGACGCCGGGGCCTTGACACTGTTCACCCGACGCCAAGGGCGGCTGGCAATGTTGTTCTCGTCCGTGGCGGCGATGGAGTTGATGCCATAGCTGCTGGGGTAGTTCCTGCCCATGGACGGCTCGGGGTATAAGTCGGCAGGGCACCGGAAAGGGGTGCTGAGATTCTTGTTGGTGAAGAGGGGGGAGTTCCCGTCGGCGTCGAGGGCTCCGACCCAAGCGATCCAACCGTCGGTCTCCGGCAGGCCCATGCAACCGGCCAGCCCGGCGGCGAAACCCCGGCTTTGCCAGCCTAACGGCGTGTTCCAGTAAGTCATGCGGTAAGGCGGCATGAAACTGTCGTAATCGTTCTCGTAGTAGCCCACCCCGACGCCCACCTGCCGCAAGTTGGAGGCGCAACTGGCGCTCAGTCCCATGCCCCTGGCCTTGGCCAAGGCTGGCAACAACAGCGCCGCCAGGATGGCGATGATAGAAATCACCACGAGCAGCTCGATGAGCGTGAAATTTCTCCGGCGGACTTTCATTTACTGCCTCCATTTTGCAAAAACTTCACGGACGAGCGCTCGACCAAGGCCGAGGGCAACATTGTCAGCTTGGCGGCGGGGCGCTTCCCCGCGGCCAAGTCCTGGACTAGCTTGAGGACCGCGGCGCAGAGGTCGTCTGGGTTCTGCGAGACCGTGGTGTGGGGCGGGTTCAACCATTGGGACACCCGCTCCTTCTCGCAGGAGATCACCGACATGTCGTCCGGCACCGCCACCTTGAGCAGATTCAACATGGAGACGCTCTCCTCCAAGATGCTCTCGCCCTCCAGCAACAGCGCCGTCGCCCCCTGGGCGCGGATCGCCGCCAGCCCCTCCACCACGCTCCGGCCTTCCCGGAGCGCCTGCTCCGGCAGAGGCTCGACGCCATGACGCGCCAAGGTCTCCCGGTAGCCGCGGAGCCGTTCCCGACTGCCCCAGCTAGGAGCGTCCAACAAGAGACCGATCTTGCGGTGCCCCGCCTGGAGCAGCCGCTCCACGGCGAGGGCCGCGCCTTGGGCATGGTCGGAACAAACCGCGTACGCCCCGGCGACGACCTGGTTGACGCAGACCGCCGGGATCTTGGCCGCGGCCAGTTTCGCAACAGCGGCGGCAGCGGGCCTCTCCTCCAGAAAAAGCAACGCCACCTTGGCATAACCAGGCAACAACAGCTCCGCCTGGCTCTCGTCCACCAGCCGGAAGGAGACGCCCTCCCGGTAAAAAACCGCGAACAGCCGCGCCAGGATGTTAGTGAAAAACGTGTAGGCGCGGAACAAACCTTCATAATGGGAGACGACGATGGCCACGTCCTGCTGCGCCGCCGTCTGCTTGGGGGCGTAGTTCAGCGCCCGGGCAGTCTCGATGACCCGCCGCCGCACGGCCTCGCCCACCCCGCTCTTCCCGGCGAAAACCCGCGACACCGTCGCCTTCGACACCTCGCACGCCTTCGCTACCGCGTCTATGTTCGCTGTGACCATGACAACCCGCCTTTACGTAACAGTTACTCTACCATAATATATTACTTTTCAGAAAAAGCAAGCGCGGGAACGCGGGTCAGGGCTATTCGTTTCATGCCGGGAACCAAGCCCTGATGGCAAGGTTTTAGTGTCCACCGCCTGGGAGCGCCGCGCCCCAGCTCGGCATCTTGAGGCGGCGGGGCTGGCCCCGCCTGAGCCGAGCTGGGGCTCGGCGCTCCCAGGCGGGCGGCCTCAAGATGATGGACGGCGTAATAGCGGCAATAACCTTTTTGAAGAACATCTATATACTGTATATATACAGTATATAGAGTTGTTGGCGCACCAGTAACGAATAGCCCTGACGGCGGGTTATTTCAGGGAGAAGACTTTCGTCTCCCAGGCGGAGAACTCCTCCCGGATCTCCGCGCCATGCAAATTGACGGCCTCTCCGACATGTAGTTCAGAACAGCTAAGGTAGGCGCGGGGGAGCGTGAGCGTTCCGTGGACGGGCGCGTCGGTGATATTGAAAGCGATGAGCAGGTCTCCGTCCGGCGAGGACAACAGCGTGGCGCGGATACCTTCGGAACAGGGGAGCGGCGAGGTGACGCCAGCCTCGGCGATGATTGAGGATATGAGACGCTTGGCATCCGGGCACCGGACGGCGCCACCCGAGCGGGTGATGTCGTCGCCCACCCCTTCGCGGGGCGAGTAACACAGGCCCAGATTCACGCCCAGCATGACGGCGCGCCCTTTCCCGAACGCGTTGGAGACCACCGCCGTGGCGCCGTCCGCGTAACGCGCGACCGGCTCGCCGCCGTTGGTGTCGAACCATTCGCGGAAATGCCCGCCGCGCAACGCGAGCCGCTCGCCATCCCACAGGAGCGGCATCTCCCCCGCGTCGGTGGTGATGTCGCGCTCATGACAGCCGAACACCTCCGCGAACCCGTCGCCGGGGACGATTTCCGGTAGCTGCTGACGCTCGTCGAAACCGCAGAGGAACGGGTCGGAGATCAGCGTGCCGCCGTTCTTCACGTACTCGGCGAGGGCGGTTGCCGCTGGGCGCGGCAACGTCGCGGGCATGGGCAAGATCACCGTCTTGTACGAGGCGAGAGCCGCGGCGTCGAGAGTGTCCTCGTGCAGAATGTCGACGGGGATGTTGTCCTCCCAAAGCATGCGGTAATAGCCGCTCATCGAATCGACGCAGAGTTTGCAATCCCGCCGCTGCGCCCATTCCGTGAGATACGACGTGAAGCTGAAGACTAGCGCCACCTCCGCTTTCGGCGGGCGCGAGCCGTGGAACAACGCCGAATGCCCGACAAGGATCTTTCCGACCCCCGCGACGGCGCGGGCGTTCTCGGTGAGGCCGCCACCGTAGTCGGTGAGGCCGAGCGCGCCGATCTCGGAGCCTTGCCGCTCCTTGCGGAACTGCCAGAAGAGCAGCCCCCGCGCCCCATGCCGTATCGATTCCCAGCACCACAGCTCCAAAAGCCGCGGATGCACGCGGCCGCGGCGCTCGAAGCCGTAGCCGTGGTCGCCGCTGCCAAGCTCCGACTGCCAAAACTCCTTCCCGTCCGCCGCGGCGCGCGTGGCGTCGGTGCCGAGCCCCAGCATCAACGCGCCCCCCACGGAACCGGGGAAGGCGCTGTAACCCCATTTGTCGAGCGGCCGCGCGTTCTTCCAATCGTCGAACGCCATCGCCCCCAACGCCGGGCAGGAGACGCTCCCCCCGCCCCAGGCGTGTCCGACCACCGGTTGCGTGGCATGACGGCAGATGATGTCGGCGCGGCGCGCGACCAGCGCAGCGATGCTGTCCGTGGTGAACGACCGCCAATCCACCCAGTCGGTGAGGCCGCAACACCAAGTCGGCGGCCGAACGTCGTCCCAACAACTGTGCCGTCGTCCCCAAGCGGCGTCAAGGGCGGCGAGGGAGCCGTATTTCTCCTGTAACCATTCACGGAAACGTCCGCGCGTGGCTTCGCAATAGCAAAAGACGCCAGCCGGGGCGCGGGCGAAGTCGATCCACTGATGCGGCTCGTTGATCGGCTCCCAGAACGCGATGTTCGGACGGTGGGCGACATGTTGGACAACCGCGGCGATGAAACGCTCCTCCAACTCCTGGACCTCCACGTTGTCGAAGCACAAGCCCGGCCAGCCGCCCGACGGCGTGTTGGACCGCGCCGACGGCTCGAACGCCCGCCCCTCCGCGTCGACGTACCAATACGCCTGGTGCTGCCGGACCGCCCATTCCGGCGCGCCGTGCAGGTGGAACAGAAGCCCCACGCGGAGCCCGTGCCGCTCCGCCGTGTCGAGGAAGCTATCCAGATAATGGGTGTCTAGCTCCCCGGGGGCCGGCTCCACCACGCCCCAGACGATCCAGGCGCGGATCGTGTTCATCCCCAGCCCCCGCATCGTGGCCATATCCCTGTCCCAGTCCGCGGGCAAGGGTGTCATGCCCCGCAAGTACTGCGTCCCGAAAACGAAAGGCTCCGCGTCGCTCATTGTTCCCTCTCAAGATGCTGCTGTTATCGCCACGAGTAACTGTTACTCAATAAGTATATACAGTTTCTTTGCAAAGGCAAGAGGGGATTTCAAAGTTCAGCGTTGAAGACTCTTCCGGTGGACCTTGTACTGGAAGGCGGCGACCAACGCCACCACGACGGCGATCAGGACGAAGGGCAAGCTGGAGTTGGTGGCGGCGGCGATCCCGCCGCCAAGCACCGGACCGATGACGCTAGTGACGCCCACCACCGCCTCGTTGATGGAGACGTAATGGGCGCTCTTGGTCGGGTGCGCCAACGAATGGAAGACCAGATAGAAGAAGAACATCCCGGAGTAGACGCCGTAAAGCACCGCGGCGACGTAGAAGCTCGTCACCGAACCGCCCAGGCCGAAGAACAAGAGTCCCAAAATCCCCGCCGCCGAGAACAAGGCCACCGGGACGGGTTTGTACATCCAGCTCTTGCTGAAATAGAACGACAAACCCACGAACGCCTGCACGAAGCTCACGATGGCCAGGGCGTTGCCGATGTCCGCCTTGCTCAAGTCCAACCCCACGCCCTTGAGCGGGAAGATCGTCCTGACCACCGCCACCGTGATGCAGCCGACCCCCGAGGCAAGCCACCCCAACCACGCCAGATCAGGCATTTTGGAGTAGTCGACAGGCTTGACATTGGAGACCACGGCGATCGGCCGCGGCCGGGGATGTCCGGCGGCTTTCGCCAACACCCAGACGCCCAGCGACACCACCACGCAAAACAACGCGTTGAGCCAGTAGCACCACCGCCAGCCGAAATGGTGCCAGATATTCCCGGAAATGTAGGCGCCGCAGGCCATGCCGAAGCTCCAGGCGAAGGTGTAGAGGGCCGTCGGCTTGACCACCCCGCCCTCCCCTTCGCGCCCTTGCTCGACGCATTTCATGAAAACCTGGAAGGGCGTGAAGAACATCGCGCAGCCGAACCCCAGCAACGCCGTCCAGAAAAACTGCGCCCCCAGCCCCGGGACCACCACGTAGCCCAGCGACACCACCGCCAAGCCGCCACTGCCCCAGATCAGCAATTTCGCGGCGTTCGCCGTGGTGACCAGCCGCCCCATCAGAATCGAAGCTGGCGAATAGACCAACGCCCAAGTCGCCATCACCCCGGTGACCAGCATCGGGTTGGCCTTGACCTCCGAATAGCGCACCGCCGTCACAAAAAACACCGTCCCGACGACAACGTCCATCAGCGCCGGAAAAAAATAGATCAGGAACCGGATCATGCTTTGCCCTTAAATACGATAGGTCATCCCTCCCCCGCCGCCGAATGCGACGAGAGAGAGGGAATATACCCTAGCGCGGCCGCAGTTCCAAGCGCCACTTCAAACGCCAGCGCGGCCTGGCCGCCCCCCTCCCGGAGCGAGGACGCGCCGGCCACTTCTTCAACTCCGAACTCCGAACTCCGAACTTTCTCCCTAAAGCAGCCGGAGGCCGGCGACGCCGAACTCCACGAAGCAATAGCCGTCGTCCCAACCGCCCGGCCACGACGCCATGCCGCGGCCAAAGACCCCGGGCTCCTTGTAGAACGTGCTCGGCCCGACACCATAGGTCTCGCCCTCGCCCAGATGGTGCGGCCCGAGCAGGTTGCGCAAACTGTTGGTCAGCTCCACCTCCAGATGGTTCACCCCCGGACGCAAAAGCCCGGAGACGTCCGCCAAGTACGGACGCCAAGCGAACGTGCCCAGCTCCACCCCGTTCAGCCGGAACTTGGCCAGCGTCGCCAACTGCCGGTCGAAGGCCAGGAAGCGCAGCCCCTCCCGCCCCGGGGCCAGGACGAAGTCCTTGGACAACGTCGCCGTCCCGGCGAAAAACGGCAGGTTGGACGCGTGGACTTTCCCCAGCTCCGCCGTCTCGGGCCGGGCGCAAAGAGCGAAGCCGCCGGAACAGCGGTACGCCTCACGCTCCAACGGGACGAGCGGGCCAAGCGACTTCACCCCGAAAGCGCCCGCCAGATAGATGGCCTCGATCTCCATGGAGAAGGAGAGTTTGTTCTTCTCCGCCTCGAAGACCTTGGCCGCCTCGATGCGCTGATACACCGCGTCGGGCTGCGAGAAACGCGTCTTGAGCCGGAGCTGGTTTTCGCCATGCCGCGGCAAACCGGTGATGTCGATCTTGCGGAAGGCCGAGTCGAAAAGCTCCCCGCGGTCGAGCATGGGGACGCTCCGTCCATTGAGCTCGACGGTGAAGCGCTCCGGGATCTCCATGACCAGGAAGAGCTCGCCACCCAGATCGTAGGAGGCGTCGGCTTCGAAGCGGAACAACAGCTCCACGTCGACGGGCCGCTTGAGTTTCAACAAACGGTCCTGGACGCAGAGGACGTACTCGCCCTCGGCCTGCAACTCGCCGTCGAACCAGAAGGAACAATGGTCGAGCGTCAACAGGTTGGGCGTCAAGCGGTCGAGCTTGAACGCTCCGTCCAGGGGCATGGGTGGCCTACCGGAGCCCAGGGTGGCGGGGTCGCGGCGGAAAGGCTCGACGGCGGGGGCCGGGGCGGCCTCCGGGCGCGTCGCCAACACCAGATCGCCGGCGGCGCAGAAATAGTGCGGCAAAACCAGCTTCCCGCCCTCGCGGCGGAAGTGGACCGGCAGGAACTCGCCGCTGGCCGGGTCGAAGCGCTCGACCCCCTTGGCGTCGAGATGGATCTCGGCGTCATAACCGTTTTGGAGGTCGCTGTTGGTGAAATAGAAGATCTCCGCCGGGGCTCCGCCGAGGTCGGCGAAATGGCGGCAGGCGACGACGATCTCGGCCAACTGCGCGTCAAAGTCGTTCGGCGGCGCGCCCGGCTTGACCACCGGGCAGACGTCCACATGGCTTCCCAGGCTCGCGGCCAGCTCCCGCTCCGAACCGAACCAGACGAACTTGCCCAGCAGCGCCTCGACGCCCTCGCGCCGCTCGCCGCCCACCAGACAAAGACCGGGCTCGACGCGGTTCTCTACGGCCAGCACTGTCCCGCCCGCGGCGGTGAAGTCCCGCAAAGCGGCGAAGACCTCCGGGGAGAAGTTGCACAACTGCGGCACGACCAACAAGCGATAACGCTGCGCCCCGATGACCAACGACGCCCCCTCGACCTTCCCATGCATGGCGATCATGGTCTCGTCGCCGTAATGGAAGTTGACGTGGGCGCGGTCGAAAAGCTCGCTCAACTGGTTGAAGCTCTCGAAATAAGCGGTGGTGGCCGCCGGGCTCTTGCCGTCGAAGCCCAGCCAGGCGCTGGACTGACCATGGAGGATGAGGGTGTCCACGTTGATCTCGCCCTCGGAGAGCAACACGCCCAGCCGCGCCACGTAATCGTTGAAACAACGATAGCCAGGCCACCACGGCTGATGCCGGAACAACGACGCGGGATAGTCGCGCTTGCGGATACCCTTGAGGGAGTAGCTCTCCAGATGCTGGCAAAGCAGGTTGACGCCATGCGCCATCTGCCATTGGTAAAGCCATTTCATGTCCTCGAGCCGGACGTTCCAGCCGCAACAGGCGAAGGTCTCGGAGAGGATCTTGCGCTTGCCGGTCTGGGCGCAGACGGACGCCAGTTGCACCGGGGTGGTGATCGGCCTGATCCCCCGGCCCAGGCGGTCCATGCCGGGGATGTGGTAGTACTGGTACTGGGGCATGACGGCACCGTTGGAGGTTAGCTGCGAGTCGTAGGTCTCCTCCAGGACGTGGTGGCCGGTGACCATGCAGCCATGGGCCTCGCACCAAGCGTGGATGGGCTTCATGAAGTTGTTCATGAACAACAGCGTCACTAGGCGCCAGAAACGGTAGCGGACGCGGCGATGCCCCTCCACCCCGCGGAACAGCGCGGGGAGCGAGGGCAACAGCGGCTCGCCGTACTCCTTGGCGTATTCCCGTTCCAGGGTGAACGACCAGGGGATGCCGTTGCGCGAGACCTGCGGCTCGTCGGTGAAGAAGCCACGCATGTTCCCCCAGTCGCGGGAGTCCAGAGAGCTCTGGTAGCGCTGATAGATTTTCTCCAGAAAAACGTCGGTGACGGCGCCGTCGAGGGTGTCGACATAATAGGGGTTGACGTCATAGTAAAGCCGCAGGGCCTGCCCCGCGGCTGGACGCTCCGGCAACAAGACGGCGGAGGCGGCGTCATACCAAGCGATGTCGCGCCCGGCGTCCCGGGTCTCGGCGACGTCGACGACCTCCAGCCGCAGATATTTTTGCTGGAAGGCCAGCCCCAGGCCGTTGACCAGGCCGTCGCCGAAACCGCTGGGCCAACCGTTCTCGTCGTAAGCCCAACTGTCCATGCCCAGCTTGGCGCCCTCGTCGAGGCAGGCGCGGACGCATTCGAACCAGTCGTCGCCGAGATATTCGGTGAGCAATCCGCCGCGGGCGTGCATGAAGTAACCGCCAAGTCCGGCCTCATGCATCTGGCGGATCTGCAAGCGGAGCTCCTCCGGGTCGAGCCGGTCGTTCCAGCTCCAAAACGGAACGGGACGATAGGACGCCCCGGGGTCGCGCAAAGAATCAAGCAACTGTGGCACCATGGCCTCCCTTAAGTTGTCGGGTGAACGGACGCTGCCGGAACATTAGCGTGGAGCCCCTGCCGTTTCAAGAGACAAAAAAATAGGAAACGATGGAACATCGCCACGAAGACGCTGTCAATTTCCGATGTGAACAGCAAAAAGCATGATGGAGGCGAAACCATGAGCGAGAGCGTCCAAGGCAAACGGATGTGGCAGCTGTTGGCGGCGCTGTTGCTAGCCGCCGTGGCGGCCCAAACCTACTACATCGTCACGATCAACCACAAGCTCGACAAGCAGGAGGCGCCACCGTCCACCGAGACGATCCTGGTTCCGCCCATACAAAACATCGCCCAAGCGGCTCCCGTACAACCAATAGTCCCGGCGCCGCGGCGGCCCCTGACGAGCCGTATGACGCTCAACATGCCGCCCGACCCCTTCGACCACATGGCGGCGATGAGCAAGATGTTCGACGAGTTTTTCGGCGACGACTTCGCCTCCATGCCGTCGTTGGGAACGATGTCGGCCGGCTCCGCCCCGCAAGTGAAGATCGTGGGAAAGAACTACGTGGTGACGGTGGACATGCCCGGGCTAGACAAGTCCAGACTAAACGTCCAGGCGCGGGGCGATATGCTCACCATCTCCGGGGTGAAAAGCTCCAGCCGTCAAGCGGCGGGCTTCCAGTCCAGCGAGGAGCAGAGCTTCGAGCGCTCCTTCAACCTGCCCGGCCCCGTGGACGCCGGCAAAGTGAAAGTGCATTATGACAACAAGACGTTGAGGATCACCTGCCCGATGGCTTGAATCCCCCTCTCTCCCAAGCCATCGCGCGCCTCCCGAAGCGGCCGCCCTTTCCCAGGCGGCCGCTTTTTTTCACTCGCTTATTTCATTACGGCCTCGGCCAGGAAGCCCCAGGCGGCGCCGTGGTTGGTTTGCATCGCCACCACCAACTCGTTCACGCCCTTTTTCCAGTTGACCGTGACGGTCTTGACGTGGGCGCTGATGGGGTTGACCGCCTCCGGGTCGCAGGCGACCTCCTCGCCGTTGAGGAAGGCGTTGAAGGGGCCGTCGGCGCCAACGCGCAAACTACCGTCGACCGCCTTGCGCATCGTGACCTTGCAACGGGCGTAGACCAAACCGTCGAGCTCACCGCCCTCGTAGCGGGAGCGGATGTCGAACATGTTAGCTCCCAAAGAGTTGACCGGGAAGAACTTGAGTTTGCCCCCGGGGAGGCCGATCCTCTTGCCGCCTTTGACCACCGAGGTGGCCTCGGCGGAGCCGAAGACGCCCGAGACGGGGCGGCGTTTCAACTCAAGGGCTTTCCTCGCCGCGGCGACCTCCCGCATCAAGCCCGTGACGATGTCCGGGCCGAGCGCCAACGCATCCCGCTCCTCGCCGACCGCCAGCATCTCGGAGAGCACCCGCGCCCCCTCCGTGCCGGGATAGGCGACGATGAGAGCCCGCGCCTCCTGGTAGGTGGCGCGCAGCCGCTCCAACTTGCTTTGCAGGTTCGTGGCGACATGCAGGAGCTCCTCGGGATTGGCCATGCTGGGCAGGACTTTCCGCCAATCGGCGTAGGCGCGGTGCGCCAAGGACAGCTCGACGAGGTCTTTCATCAGGGCGGTGAAGCGCTCGGCCTTGTCGGTGAGTTTGGCTCCGGGGCCGAAGACCACGGTCTGGGTGTCGAACTTGCCCTCATGAATCCAGGTGTCGTTCCGGAACTTATTGCGCTCGGACGGTTTACGGAAGTCCGGGACGTCGAAGGGCTTGCCGTTCTCGTAGGAGGAGCGGCAGGCGAGGATGCCGGGGATGGTGACGTCGGCGGCGCCGTAGATGTCGAAGGGTCCCTTCTCGCCGGTGAGGATCTCGCGGGCGAAATAGTAGAGGGTCCAGAAGTCGCCGCCGCCGTGGCCGGTCTTGGCGGCCAGCTCGCCGAGGCCCTCCCACTGGGGGTCGACCTTGAACATCGGGGAGGAGCCGCTGGCGCCGAGGCGCAGCCGAAGGCCGTCGTGCCCGATCTCGGCGGCGCCGAGCGTGCCCCAGAGCCGCTGCTGGTGGCTGTCGTTGGTGGTGGCGCCCATGAGGTTGCGGACGACTCCACCGTTGCTCATGCGGATGAGGGACGGGGTCACGCCGCCCTGTTTGTTCAAGTAGCCGGCCAGCGTGGGGGTGGCGGGCAGAGACTCGACCCGGACGGGACGGGTGCCGGTGATGACCATGGCCGGCCCGAGCGAATGGGTGCAGTAGTAGTGGTAGTTGAACCAGCTCCTCCAGTTGTGGACGCTGTGGCCGGGCTGCACCGGGAGGCCGTCGATGTAGGTGTAGCAGAGGGAACGGCACTCGTGGACATATTCATACTCGCCGTACATGAGCTCGCCGAAAAGGCCTTCCTTCCAGCGGGAGGCCAGCCACATGTTGGCGGCGGTGAAAGGGTAGTTCTCGGCGAGGTTGTAGACGAGCTTGCGCTTCTCCACTTCCTCCACCAGACGGACACCCTCGGCCATGGTGAAGAAGGCGGTGACCTCGGACAACACATGCTTGCCGGCCTGGAGGCACTTGATGCCGTCGTCGGCGTGGGCGGGACAGAAAGTGGCCAGGAGCACGGCGTCGAAGTCCTGTTTGAGGAACTCGTCGGCGTCGGCGGTGGCGAAGGCGCCGGGGTTGGCCTGGAGGAAATTGTCGCGCATGTGCTGGTTGTAGTCGCAGCCAGCCACGACGTCGATGTTCAAGTACTTGCAGGTGCCGTAGAAGCTCATCCCCCGGCCGAGCCCCCAGATGCCCAACCGGATGCGCTTGTCGGTGTCGAAAACCCTGGGGCTTTTCTTGTCCATCCGCATTTTCGTGCTCCACAAAAAAGTTTTTATCGTTTTCCGTCATGGAAATCGCATCCATGCGGGGTTATCTATTACTAGAATAATAAGGGGGGATATCCCCCGGCGCAAGGGTTGTCAGCTTACGTCTTTGCGGCATTTATTACTAATTTCAGAGGTGGTGATGGATTTCAAGGTGACCCATGTGGGCGTGTACCGCCAAGCCCAGTGGCTCCAGGAGGTCAGGCCCTACACGGGCCTGGGCTTCCTGGTCGACGGGGTGGAGCGCTTGTTCGAGGACGGCGTCGACCTTGGCGGCCATGTCCCGTTGCTCCTCCTGGGGCGGCGAGGCGGGCTTTCGGAGTTCGCGGCCAACGCCCGCCGCGAGAACTGGGTGGTGATGCTGGAAGGGCTCAGTTTCCACCCGACGGCCTCGCCGGGGTCGCTGGAGCTGCGCTGCGGTGCCTTGTCGTTCCAACTGCCCGTCGCCACGCCGGTGCCCCGGGAACTGGCGCCGGGCTGGCAAAGCGAGTTCGAGCTGATGCGCGAGGCGTGGTGCGAACCCACCCCCCGCAACCTGTTCCGGCTGGAGTCCATGGTGATGAACATCTTCCGACACCTGGCCGAGTCCATGGCGCCGGCGGTGGAGGCGAGTCCGGCGGCGCGGCTCAAACGGCTGATCGACGCCGACCTGGACTTCGCGAGCGGCCTGGAGGAGCTCTCCCGCCGCTGCGGCTACTGCGGCGACCACTTGAGGAAACTGTTCGAGCGGGAGTTCAACATGTCCCCGAACCAGTACCGCGCCCGACGGAAGCTGGCGCGGGCGCTGGAGCTGGTCTCCGACAGCTCTTTGGAGGCGAAGGAGCTCGCCGCCCGCCTGGGCTTCGCGCAGCTTCCCGCCTTTAGCTCCTGGTTCAAGAAAATGTCGGGGATGACCCCAGGCGAGGCCATCGCCCGCCAACGCTCGCGGCGCGCGGCGAACATCCCCGTCTCCAGCGTCTGCCCAAAACATTGAAAAGAGAAACGCCACGGTATATTGTTAGCGCCTTGTTAAGACGCATACGACAAACAACCACCAGGAGGGGATCATGAAAGTCTTCGCAACGTCCGCCATCGTCTTGTCCGCCGCGCTCTGCTGCCTCAACGCCTTCGCCCAAGGGCCAGCCGCTCCCGCGCCTGTCGCCGAGGCCCCCATAGCGGCCCCCGCGGCGGTGGACACCTCCCGCTGGGACGCCGTCCTGGGCGGTTTCTGGTTCCACTCGCCCGCCTCGATCGACACCGCCAACGTCAAAGGCCTGAAGTGGGGTCTGCCGATCTCCTCCGGCGACGGGACGGTGAAAGGCTTCGAGTGGTCGTTCCTCTGCGGCGCCACAGCCAACATCGAAGGATTCCAGTGGGCGATGATCGGAGCCAACTGCTCCGAAAACGTCTGTGGCATGCAGATGGCCCTAGTCAACTGTGTCGGCAAGACGCTCGACGGCCTCCAGTTCGGCCTCGTCAACAGCTGCGTCGTCGAGGGCGCGCAGGTCGGCATCGTCAACTCCGCCGACAACGCCGGTTGCCAAATCGGCCTGGTCAACCTGAACAAGAACGGCTGGACGCCCTTCATGGTCGGCTTCAACCATAGCAAATAGCCGCGGCTCCCACCCGGAAAAACCATCGCCCGCCCAACGCCATAGCGCGTGCGCGGGCTCTCTTATTTTATTCCTCCAACACAATAAGCAATTTTCGTCGAAACAGTCATTGAAAAAAAGCATAAGATGGTATATATAATCAATGGGTCACCAAACAAAGGGACAATAAATTCCCAGGGAGAAAGAATCATGAAAACCTTAGTAGCTTCTGCAATCGCCCTATCCGCCGTTTTCTGCGGCCTCAACGCGCCAGCCCAAAACCAGGCGCCGCTGACCACGCAGCCGGCGGTGGGGGTTCCAACCGCGGCCGTGGCGGCCGTCACCGAACCCTGGGACGCCTTCCTGGCCGGCTTCTGGTTCCACGCCCCCGCGTCAATCGACACCGCCAACGTCCGCGGCGTGAAACTCGGCCTGCCGATCTCCGCTGGCTACGGGACGGTGAAGGGCTTCGAATGGTCGTTTTTCTGTGGCGACACCTACAACGTCGAGGGCTTCCAGTGGGCGATGATCGGCGTCAACTCCCCCAAGCACATCACGGGGATGCAGATGGCTCTGGTCAACACCGTCGGCGCCGAGCTCGACGGCCTCCAGTTCGGCTTGGTCAACGACTGCAACCATCAAGGCGTGCAGATCGGCTTGGTCAACCTCGGCGACAACGCCGATTACCAGTTCGGCCTGGTGAACTTCAACACCCATGGCTGGATGCCCTTCATGGTCGGCTTCAACCACGCGAGGTAAGCGGGGAAGCGAAGCGCCTTGAGCGTTTTTTGGGGGATGGCCAGTGAAAACCGGCCATCCCCCAACTTTTTTCGGCATGTCCCCATTTTCAGTTCACAATTCCGCGCCCCCCTCTTGACAAATATTCCAGGATACGTTATTATAGTTGACATGAATTCTAATATATGGAATTTGTTGACATGAACAACACCTTACGCGACGGGCTGATGGTACTGGAGCACTTGGCGGCGAGCGCCGAGGAATGCTCGGTGAAAGAGCTGGCGGAGCGCTTCAAGCTGCCGAACAGCCACGCCTGCCGCTTATTGAAGTCGCTGCTGGACTCCGGCTACGTGCAGCAAACCCCAGGATCGCGGAAGTACCGGATCACGTTGAAGGTGCTCTGCCTCGCCAACGCCCGACTGCTAAAGCTGTCGCTGCGCCAGCAAGCCAGGCCGCATCTGGCCAAACTGGTGGAGACGCTCCAGCGCCCCGCCTACCTGAGCGCGCCTTTGGACGGCTGGTCGATCATGATCGACACCATCTCCCCGGCGAACTACCCCGGCGACGCCGGGCTGGTCGTCGGCGCCAGGCACCATGTGAACCGCAGCGCCTGCGGCAAAATCTGCGCCGCCTACCTCGCTCCGGAACTGCTCGACGCCTTCCTCGCCCAAGTGGACTGGACCGCCTACACCCCCCGCACCGTCACCAGCCCGGAGGCGTTCAAACTGGAGCTGGAGAGAATCAAAAGCGAAGGCGTCTCGACCATGGCCGAAGAGACCTGTTCGGGACTGGGCGCCGTCGCCGCCCCGATCTTCGGGGCGGACGGCGGGTTCGTCGGCGCCGTCGGCGTGATGATGCCCGAAGGCGGGCAGTGGACGGCGGAGACGTGGGAACGCTTCAAGACGGAGACGAGGCGGACCGCCAAGTCCATCTCCTTCGCCCTGGGACGTCCTCTCGACCAATAGCGAATCGGGCGTGTGGCCCATGCGCATATATCGAATTACTAAACGTGTTAAAACCATCAAGGAGTGTGTGAAGATGAACGCGAAGGAAGTGAAACAAGCGGCGAAGGATTTCGGGGCCGACCTGGTGGGCATCGCCCCCATCGAGCGCCTGGCCTATCTGCCGAAGGAGCAGAACCCGCTGTCGATTTTCCCCCAGGCGAAATCGATCATCGTGATCGGACGGCGCATCCTGCGCGGCTCGCTGCGCGGCATTGAGGAGGGGACGAATTTCGGCTCCACCTACCACACCTTCGGGTTCCGTTACCTGGAGGACAACTTCCTGGCGAAGACCACCTACGACCTGACCTGCTGGGTCGAGAGCCGCGGTTTCGAGGCCGTGCCGATGTTCTCCTACGACCACGACGGCGTGGTGCAAGCCGTGCCGGTGGCTCCAGGCAAACCCGCCCCGAACGTCTACGTCGACTGGAAGCTGGCGGCGCAGGCGGCCGGGCTGGGCGAGATCGGCCTGGGCGGCTTCTTCCTGACCCCCGAGTTCGGCCAGCGCCAGCGCTTCGCCACCTTGCTCTCCGACGTCGAGCTGGAGGCCGACGCCGCGCTCCCCGCCAAAAGTCTCTGCAAAGACTGCCGCGCCTGTGTCGACGCCTGTCCGCTCAAGGCCCTCGACGCCTCCAAGACCCACAAGGAAGGCATCCCCGGCCATGAGTGCGACGTGGCCGCGTTGGACGCCGAGGTTTGCGCCAAGTGCCAGAACGGCGCCTGCGTGCTCCCGGGCCGCTTCGAGCACGTCGACCGCTTCGCCTCCTCCTGCGGCCGCGAGTGCGTGGTCGCCCTGGAGAAAAAAGGCGAGCTGTCCAACAAGTTCGGCAACGAGTTCAGGAAACGCAGCGTCTGGACGCGCGACATCCTCGGCCGCCCCGTCGCCGCCAACGTCCAATAAGGAGCCGGCCATGACCAAGCAACTCACATCGCGGATGATCAAAGACCTGGCGCTGAAGCTCGGCGCCGGAGGCGGGGGAATCGAGGTCGTCGGGGTCGCCAACATCGAGCGTTTCGACAACGCCCCGGAGCAGATGCACCCGAAGAACATTTTCCCGGACTGCAAGTCGGTGATCTCGCTGGTGCAACCGATCCCGCGCAGCACCTACCGCGGCATCACCGAGGGCACCTACTGGGCCAACTACACCTTCTACTCCTACAACCGGCTGAACACCCTCTTCCGCCCCATGGTCACCTATGAACTGGCGCGGTTGATCGAGGACTGCGGTTTCGAGGCGGTCCCGGTCTATCCCGGCGTCTCGGAGTCCTTCTCCGTCAACACCACGCCGGTGGCGCCCGGCCGCCCCGCGCCCGACGTCAACGTCAGCGTCCGCATCGCCGGCGTGGCCTGCGGGCTGGGCGAGATCGGCTGGTCGAAAGTCTTCATCCATCCGGTCTACGGGCCGCGGGTGCGGCTGGGGACGATCCTCACCGACGCCGTGCTCGAGCCCGACCCGTTGATCAAGCCCAAGACGCTGTGCAAACGCTGCATGAAGTGCGTCCCGGACTGCCCCGGCAACGCCATCCCCAAACCCGGCGACCGCCCGGCCATCAAGATCGAGATCGAGGGTCAGGAGTACGAGTGGGGCGACGTCCACATGGGCCGCTGCACCGCCACGCACCACGGGTTGAACTACAAGGCGTCGCCCTTCCTGAAGCGCTACTTCCCGGGCTTCAACCTGGATGTCGCCAAGACCGAGATGTCCGAGGAGCTGGCCTACAAGATGGCCTACCCGATGGCGAGCTCCGGCTGGCGCAGCAGCCCGGAGTTCCCGAGCGACGCCGCCAACCCCTACTACCAGCAGATACTCAGGCACACCGGCTATTTCGCCATCTGCGGGGCGAAGGGCTGCATCCGCGCCTGCATGGAGTTCCAGGAGAAGACCAAGAACATCGGCCAATGCGAGTTCAAGACCCCGGTCTTCCCCGGCCCGAAATGGGAGCTCCCGCCTCCGGAAACGGACGTGACCGGCGGCATCGTCGAGAAGAAGGCCCTGACCAAACTTTATCAGGAGCCCGACCGCGACGCCGGTAGCTGGAAGTAACCCAAAAAAACGCCGGGGTCAGGCGAGGATCACCTCGACCCCGGCTCGCTCCAAGTTGAGGCGGTCGGCGTCGGGGAGGAGCTTGTCGGTCACCACTACGGCGACCTTGTCCAGCTCGGCGTACTTCACGAAGGAACGCTTCCGGAACTTGTGGCTCTCGGTCACCACCAACACCTTGCCCGACACCTCCACCGACTTGCGCTCCATCGCCGCCAAATTCATGTCGCTGGTGAAGAAGCCCTCGGTGGAGTCGGCGCCGTCGCAACCGGCCACCAAGACGTCGATGTAGTACTCGCCCAAGTTCTTCTCGGCGAGCGGGCCCACCAAGTCCATCGACTTGCCGCGCAAGGTGCCGCCGGTCAGCAAGACCTGGTTGTCGCTGCGGAACAAGGCGGCGGCGTGCGGCAGCGAGTTGGTCACGACCATCAAACGCAGATTGGCCAAAGCGATCCGGCGGGCAAGTTCCAAGGTGGTGGTCCCGGCGCTAAGCATCACCGTCGCTCCGGCGGGCAACAACCCCACCGCCGCCGCGGCGATGCGCTTCTGCGCCTCGGTGCCGCTTTCGAGTTTCACCAGCTCCCCATGCATGTCCCCGCGCAACGCGGCCCCGCCGTGGGTGCGCAGCGCCAGCCCGGCGTCCTCCAAGGCCTGCAAGTCGCGGCGGATGGTCATGGCCGACGTCCCGAAAAACGCCGCCTCCGCCTCGATCGTCACCGCGCCCGCCAGGCGCAGCTTCTCCAATAATTTCCGCTGCCGCTCGTTCATGATGTTAGAAACTAACATCAATCTCAAAAAAATCAAGCGCCTCCCATAAAAAACCTCTTGACTTCCCAGTGATTCATGGTATTGTTGATGTTAGTTAATAACAATTTTAACATAAACGAACAAAGGAGCCTGGACATGGGCAAGTACGACGCGTCGAAGTATGAGCTGGATCTGAACGTGTACCCTAAGATCGTCACGAAGGAGCTGCCGGGGCCGGAGAGCAAGAAGTGGCACGCGAGGGCGGAGAAACACATCCGGGGCCTGTCGGGGCAGGTGAAGCTGTTCCCGGTGGCGTTCGAGCGCGGCGAGGGCTGCTCGCTCGAGGACGTGGACGGCAACAAGTACATCGACTTCTCCAGCGGCATCTACGTGACCACGCTGGGGCATTGCCACCCGAGGATCTCCGACGCGGTCGCCAAGTGGGCCAAACGGCTCATGAACGCCCACGACTTCACCTCCATCGTCAAAGTCCAGTTGCTCGAGAAGATGGCCGACAAGCTCCCCGGCGACCTGAAGTGCTTCCAGCTCTACGACAGCGGCACCACCGCCGTCGAGGCCGGTTTGCGCACCTGCCGCGCCGCCACCGGCAAGCACGAGTTCATCAGTTGTTACATGGACTTCCACGGCAAGAGCGGCCACGCCGTCAGCCTCGCCCGCATGAACAAGTTCAACGGACCCGCCCGCGACCCCGGCTTCCACCTCGTCCCCCGCCCCAACCCCTACCGCCCCATGTGGACCAAGCCCGACGGTTCCATCGACACCGACAAGTACATCGACTTCTACGACAACTACATCACCGAATGCACCACCGGCCAGGTCGCGGCCTTCGTCCTCGAGCCCATCCAGGGCTGGGGCGGCACCATCATCCCGCCCGACGACTTCTTCCCGAAACTGAAGAAGCTCCTGGAGAAGCGCGGCATCCTGCTCTTCGCCGACGAGGTCCTCACCAGCATGGGCCGCACCGGCAAGTACCTCTGCATGGAACACTGGGACGTCCTGCCCGACGTCACCACCCTGGGCAAAGGCTTCGGCAACGGCTTCCCCGTCACCGCCATGGCCGTCCGGCAGCCCTTCGCCGAGGGCGTCGACAAGATCAGCGCCTCCACCAGCTACGGCGGCAACCCCATGGCCTGCGCCGCCGCCCTCGCCTGTTTCGAGGTCATCGAGGAGGAAGGCCTCCTCCAGCGCGCCCAGGACCTCGAGGTTCTCTTCCGCAAGTGCATGAAGGACTGGACCACCAAGTACAAGATCGTCGGCGACACCCGCGTCAAGGGCTGCCTGATGGGCGTCGAGCTGGTCAAGGACAAGACCACCAAGGAGCCCTTCGACGCCGCTGGCACCATGGTCTACCAGAAGGCTTTCGCCAAAGGCCTGGCCTGGATCCCCGCCGGCCACATCCTGCGCATGAGCCCCCCGATCATCATGCCCGACGACGTCGCGGTCAAGGCCATGAGCATCATCGAGGAAGCCATCGCCGAGACCGAAAAAGAGCTTTGCTGAAAGCCCGGTCAAGTCATCACAACTACTATTGGAACAACACCATGAGGACAGTTAAATTCGCCATCATCGGGGCAGGCCTGATGGGCAGGGAGTTCGCCAGCGCGGCCGCCAGGTGGTGCCATCTCACCGACATGGAGGCAAAACCGGAGATCGTCGCCGTCTGCGACGCCAACCCCGCCATGTTCGACTGGTTCAAGCTCAACTTCCCGAGCGTGACGCAATACACCTCCGACTACAAGCAGCTCCTCGCCAACAACGAGGTGGAGGCCGTCTACTGCGCCATCCCCCACAACCTCCACCAGCAGTTCTACTGCGACATCATCAACGCCAAGAAGCACCTGCTCGGCGAGAAGCCCTTCGGCATCGACAAAAAGGCCAACGACGCCATCCTGGCCTGCGTCAAGGCCAACCCCGACGTCTTCGTCCGCTGCAGCTCCGAGTTCCCCTTCTTCCCCCCCATGCAGCGCCTCGGCCAGATGATCGAGGACAACGCCTTCGGGGCGCTCATCGAGGTAAACTCCGGCTTCCTCCACTCCTCCGACCTCAACCAGACCAAAGCTATCAACTGGAAGCGCCTGGTCGAGTTCAACGGCGAGTATGGCTGCCTTGGCGACCTCGGCTTACACCCCTGCCACATGCCCATCAAGGCCGGCTGGACCCCCAAGAACGTCCGCGCCATCCTCTCCAAGCTGGTCAAACGTCGCCCCGGCAAGGACGGCGCGTTGGTCCCCTGCGAGACCTGGGACAACGGCACCATGTTCTGCGAGGCCGTCAACCCCCTCGACGGCGAGAGCTTCCCCCTCACCATCAAGACCCAGCGCATCGCCCCCGGCGAGACCGACACCTGGTACTTCGAGGTCAAGGGCATGAAGGCCTGCGGCCGCTGGTCCAGCGCCAACCCCAGGCGCTTCGAGCTACTCCAGTACGACGGCGGCCCCGAGCAGGCCTGGCAGCAAATCGACATGGGCTGGACCCCCGCCTTCAAGGGCATCACCGGCGGCATCTTCGAGTTCGGCTTCACCGACTGCATCCAACAAATGTGGGCGGCCTTCCTTTACGAGCTGACCACCGGCAAGCCCAAGAGCCGCTTCGCCTCCTGCGTCACCCCCGACGAGGTCGCCGTCACCCACCGTCTCTTCACCGCAGCGTTGAAGAGCCACATGAACAAGTCCACCGAACTAGTTTGAAGGATGGGGTTGCGGCGCTATTGTTAGCCCGCAACCCTTCACTTATCCAACGGACGGGAGTTTCGATGCGAACATACAAGATCGGGGTCATCGGTTTCGGCTTCATCGGCAAGGTCCACGCCTACGCCTACCAGAACCTGCCGTTCTATTACGACAATTTGCCCTTCAAGACCAAGATCACCCACGTCTGCTGCGCCCACCCGGAGAGCGCCCGCAAAGCCGCCGAGCTCGTCGGAGCCGACCACTCCACCACCGACTTCCGGGAGCTCACCGAGAACCCCGACATCGACATCGTCAACATCTGCTCCCCCAACAACCGCCATCTGGAACAACTGCTCTCCGCCCTCGCCCACGGGAAGCACATCTACTGCGACAAGCCCCTCGTCACCTCCATGGCCGAGGCGGAGCAAGTCCTGGCGGCGGCGAAGAGCTACCAAGGCACGTTCCAAGCGACCTTCCAACTGCGCTTCTTCCCCTCGTCGCTACGGGCGAAGCAACTGGTGGACGCCGGTTTCCTGGGCAAAGTCCTGGAGTTCCGCTCCAGCTTCCTTCACGCTGGCAGCGCCGACCCGTCCGTCCCCTTGAAGTGGAAGCTCTCCGCCCAAGCGGGCGGCGGAGTGATCGCCGACCTCGCCTCCCACGCCATCGACATGGTCACCTGGCTGCTCGGTCCCTTGGACAAGCTCACCGCCACCACCGACATCGCCTATCCCGAACGTCCCGACGCCGACCATCCGGGCCAGACCTTGCCCGTCGACGCCGAGGACCGCGCCGCCATGCTCTGCCGCACGAAATCCGGGGCGAGCGGCGTCATCGAGGCCACCAAACTGGCCACCGGCTCCGAGGACGAGCTGCGCGTCGAGATCCATGGGGCGAAGGGAGCGATCCGCTTCAACAGCATGGACCCGCATCATCTGGAGATCTACGACGCCACCGCCCCGGGCGGCCCCCTGGGCGGGCTCCGCGGCTGGACGGCGGTGGACACCGGGCAGCGTTACGGCTCCCCCGCCAACTTCCCGGCGCCGAAGTCGAGCGTCGGCTGGCTCCGTTCGCATGTGGCCTGCCTCCACAATTTCATGCGCGCCGTCGAGGAAGGCCGCGACGGCGATCCGGGCTTGGAGCAGTGCGTCCAAGTGCAGCGGACCATGGAGGCGGCGCGGCGGTCGGCGGCCAGCGGGGCGTGGGTCGAAGTGTGAGCGGCGACCTTGCATAAAGCCCCCGCCTGTGCTAACATACCGACCACACTACAAGGAGGCGAAAATGAAAAGCATGGTAGCATCCCTTTCCGGCGTCACCCTCTGCCTGTTGCTGGCGGCGGGCTGTTGCAGCTCCCCGCCCCCCAACGACAGCGGCAACCTGACGGTCAAACTCGACATCGAGAAAAAAGGAGTGGTTGTCGACCCCCTCCGCACCATCACGTCAAATGGGAGATTCTCCTTTTCCCATGCGTTCCAGGCCGAGCCGGGAGGAAGTCCTTGCATTGTGGACTTCAATGTGGAGATAGGCGCGCCTCACCATTCGCGCTACCCGGTCGAATACAAAATCGGTTTAAAAATCCCCATCAAGACCGAACATGGCAACATCCAATACATAGACACCGAAGATATCTCGTCAGTGAACATCAAGTTGGGCGAGCAGTTGGCCATCTACGAAAGCAGCGACTACTCGGCCAAACTAACCATTGACTCCAAGTAGCCGGATTTCACCCCCCGGCTTGCAATCTCCCGCCGTATGGGCTAGATTTATCGCAATGGTGGAAGTTTGGGCAACAACTGGAGGACTAAATGGAACTAAAAGTCATCGAGGAGAGCGAAAGCCTCTCATACGTCGCGCTGAAAGGCAGACTCGACCTGGAGGGGGTCATGGGGATCGAGACCAAGTTCCTCCAGCACACAACCTCCCGGAAGCAACCGACGCTGGTGGACATGTCCGAGGTGGAATTCATGGCCTCGCTGGGCATCCGCATGTTGCTGAGTTGCGCCAAGTCGTTGCACAGCCACCAGGCGAAGCTAGTGTTGTTGAACCCGCAGCCGCTGGTGGCGAGCGTCCTGGACTCGATGGGGCTGGACGACATCCTCCTCGTGACGAACGACGAGGCGGAGGCGCGCAAGCTCCTGCAACGTTGACCCGGAGGAGCCATGCAAGACGAATTCCATAGAGCCATCGCCAACCGGCTCGAGGAGCTGGTCGACCTCGCCAGCGGCGTCAGCGCCTTCCTTGAGGCCAACGCCGCCCCGATGGAGACGGCCTACACCATCGAACTGCTCATGGAAGAGGTGCTCACCAACATCGTCAAGTACACCTACGACGACCAGCGGCGGCACCAAATCGACGTCACGCTCAAGCTAGGCCAGGAACTGGCCACCATCACCATCGCCGACGACGGCCACCCCTTCGACCCGCTCACCACCGCCGACCCGGACATAGACAAACCCATCGCCGAACGCGAGATCGGCGGCCTGGGCCTCTTCCTGGTGCGCAAAATGTCCAACTCCGCCGCCTACCGCCGCGAAGACGGCAGGAACATCCTGGACTTGACGGTGAAACTCCGGCGGAGCGCCTGAGAACCGTGGACAACTAGGACGGGCGGCAGTGAAAAAGCTGAAGATCAAAGAAAAACTGCTCGCGGCCCTTATCGCCCTCGCTCTCATGTTTTTCTCCCTGATCGGAGCCTTCACCTGGATCCAACTCAGCGCCCTGGGCAATTTCGCGCTCCGGTCCGTGGACACCTTGGGCAAAGCGGCCCTGGCCGACAGCGAGGCCGCCCTCACCGGACAAGCCACCCGCGAAATGACCGAGCTGGCCGAAGACCAGGCCCTCATCGTCAACAGCTTCCTCGCGAGCGCCGAAGTCCGGGTGGAGTCCATCGCCGACCTCTGCTCCACCCTCTCCCGCCCCGCCGCCGCCGGCGAGCTCAACGACATCCTGCGCAGCGCCGACGGCCCGCCCCCGGCCAACCCCAGAAGCTGCTGCTCCTATTCCCTCCCGGCGGAGGTGCCCGCAGCCCAGGCGCGCCGCGAGCTCGACAAACTCTGGCTGGGCGCCGTGGCGTTGATGTCGGCGCTGCAAGACAGCGACAGCTACAAATTGATCTTCATCGCCTCGGAGTCTGGTTTGACACTCTGCTATCCCTGGCACCCCATGCCGCGAGAGTTCCGCCCGGAAACCCGCTCCTGGTGGGACCGCGCCCTGGCCGCCCCAGGCAAACGGGTCTGGGCCGGCCCCTACCCGTCGTCCACCGACAACAAACTAGTGGTCACTTGCGCGCAAACGTTCAAACTCCCCGGACAAGGACAAGCGGTTGTCGGGCTCGACATCGCCACGGGAACGTTGTCGCGGGACTTCTCCGCCTCGCAAAAAAGCCGCAAAGGCTACGCCTTCATCTTCGACACCAAAGGCGACATCATCGCCAGCGAGGAGCTCTCCAAGGAGACCTTCACCTGGAACGCCCCCTTCAAGACCAAAAACCTGCACGAGTTGCGCCGCCCTGGCCGCAACCATGTCCTCGACGCCCTGCTGGCCCATGACAGCGGGGTCGTCAAAGGCCCGGTCCACGGGGAGGAATACTACGTGGCGCACGCCCCGGTGGAAGTCACCGGCTGGAAAATCGGCGTCGCCATGCCCGCCAATGTCATCGTCGAGCCGGCGCGCGACAGCGAGGCGAAAATCAAGGCCAGCGTCGAGGAATCCCAGGCAGCGGTGACGGCGGCCAGGAACCTAAGCCTCCAGACCTACGCGGTCATCTGCGCGCTGTTGCTGCTCTTCTCCGCCGTGGCCATCTACCTGCTCGCCGCCAAGATAACCGCCCCGCTCCTGCGCTTGAAACAGGGCGTCGACGAGGTGGGCAACGGCAACTTGGACTTCAAGGTGAACCTGCGCACCGGCGACGAGCTCGAAGAGCTCGCCGACCGCTTCAACCACATGACCGCCGAACTCAAGGAATACATCGAGGAGTATGGCCGCAGCCGCGCCGCCCGCATCTCCATGGAGCGGGAGCTGCAGATCGCCGCTGAGATCCAATTGGCGATGCTGCCCGTCCCCGGCGCCCTCCTCCCCGGCCTCGGCTCCCTCGCCATCCACGGCGAGACCATCCCCGCCAAACAAGTCGGCGGCGATTTCTACGACTACTTCCTCATCGACCCCGGCCACCTGTTCTTCTGCGTCGGCGACGTCTCCGGCAAGGGCGTCCCCGCCGCCCTCTTCATGGTCAACGTCCTGATCTCGCTGCGCGAGCAGATCGCCATGAGAACGCCCCTGGACCAAGCGCTCGGCGTCGTCAACAACAAGCTCGAGGCCAACAACAACTCCTGCATGTTCGCCACCGCCTTCTGCGGCGTGCTGGATTTGGCCCGCGGCGCGGTGGATTTCGTCAACTGCGGCCACAACCCGCCGCTCCTGCTCCATGCCTCGAAGGAGGCGGACTACCTGAAAATCCTGACCAACAAAGTCCTCGGCCCCTTCCCCACCGCGCCTGGAACCTTCAAGACCGAACGCCTCCAACTAGCCCCCGGCGACCTGCTGCTGGTCTACTCCGACGGCATCACCGAAGCGCTGACCCCCGCCAAGGAACTCTACGGCTCCGCGCGCTTCCGCCAAGCCGTCATGGAACGCCATGCCCTGGGGCTCACCGAACTCGCCGCCGAGCTCAAAACGGAGCTGGCCACCTACCGCGGCGAGGCTCCGCAGTCCGACGACATCACGCTGCTTTCCATAAAATTCGGCGGTTGACATGCGCGTTTTCTCCAGACACTACTTCCTGCCGCTCTTCGCTGGCACGGCCTTGCTATCCCTGCTCGCCCTCTGGGGTGCCTACGAACTGCTTGGCTCCTACAAGGAGCTCCTGGAGGAGCGCCGGGACAACGCCGCCATCATCGGCGGCATCGTCGCGGCCGGGCTCAAGACGGCGGACGACGCCACCGCCGCCGAAGGGCTGCTCAAAGACTTCGCCGCCCGAACCTCCCTCAAATACCTGCGCGTGGAGCAAGGCGCCCGCGTCGCTGCCGCCAGCGCCGAACTCCCCCCTCTACCCGTCGAGACCGGAGGGCGCCCCGGCTTCGTCGGCGTCCACGGTTTCTCGGTGCTGCGCCAGACCATCGAGGTGAACTGGACGGGCGTCCCGGAGAGCGCGACGCTGGTCATGGCCTGGCGCGACAAGATCCGCCCCGGCAGGATGGAGTCCAAAGGCCGGATGCTCCTGGCCACGCTGCTGGCTGGCGGCCTGGGGGCGTTGGCGCTGGTGGTGGCCTTGTCGATCTCGGCGCGCAGCCAGGAACTCCGCGACAAGCTCGACGAGGAGCGGCAACGCCGCGAACAGACCGAGGAGCTCAGCCTCGCCGCCGCCGGACTCGCCCACGAGACCAAGAACCCCCTGGGCATCATCCGCGGCCTGGCGCAGCGCATCGCCACCGGAGCCGTCGCCGGGGACGAAGCCGTCCATATGGCCAGGGAGATCATGGACGAGGCCGACGTCACCTGCGCCCGCCTCGGCGACTTCATGTGCTACGCCAAGATACGGGAGCCCAAGCCCGAGCCTTTCAACGCCCAGGAGCGCCTCGGCCGCCTCGCCGCCATGGTCTCCGACGAGTTCAAGGACGCCCAGGTGACGCTGCGTTTGGACGTCGACGCCCTGGCCCTGGCCGCCGACCCGGAGATGTTCTCGCAAGTGCTGCTGAATTTGCTGCTCAACAGCCTGAAGGCCAGCGCCCCCGGCGGTGTGGTCCGGATCTCCCTGAAAGCTGACCACGGCCGCGACGCCACGCTGGTGGTGGCCGACAACGGCTCCGGCATCGACCCGGAGCTCCTCCCGAACATCTTCAAGCCCTACGTCACGAAGCGGGGCCGCGGCAACGGCATCGGCCTGGCCATCGTCAAGAAGGTCGCAGACCAATCCGGCTGGCGGATCGCCGTCGAGTCCGCTCCGGGGAAGGGCAGCGTCTTCACCATCTCCCGCATCCGCCTGGCCGTCTAAGTCAATCCAGCCATTTCTCCACGACCGGCGGTCGGTAGTCGCGGAATTGCCGCAGCAACCCCACCTGGTCGGAGTCCACCAACACCATGCCGCGGTGCGCAGGCAACACGAAACGTTCCGACACCGAATGGTCGAGGAAGTCCAGGAGCTTGTCGTAATACCCCGCGGTGTTCAGAAGGCCGCAGGGCTTGGCGTGATGCCCTAGCTGGGCCTTGCAGAGCGTCTCGAAGAACTCCTCGAACGTCCCAATCCCGCCCGGCAACGCGATGAAGGCGTCGGACAGGTCGAACATCCGCTGTTTCCGCTCCGCCATGTTGTCCACCACCACCAGCTCCGTGAGCCCGCGGTGCGCCAGCCGGTCATGAAAAAAAGTCGGGATCACTCCCACCACCTCGCCGCCGCCACGCAAAACGGCGTCGGCGACCATCCCCATAAGGCCGACGCCGGCGCCACCATAAACCAGTCCGATCCCCTCGGACGCCAACAACTCCCCCAGGCGGATCGCCGCCGCGGCGTAAGCTCCCGACGCCCCCTGGTTGGAGCCGCAATAAACACAAATCCGTCTCATGTCAACTGATACCATATTCGATGAGCTTCCGGTGTAAAGTGCGGCGGCTGATGCCCAGCTTGTCCGCGGCCGAGGTGCGGTTGCCCTCGGTCTCGTCCAAGGCCTGGATGATCAAGCGTTTCTCGTTCTTCTCGATGTTCAAGGTGTCAAGAGCGGCGAAGCCGCCGGACGCGGCGGGGCAAACCTTGTCCCGGATCTGCTTGGGGATGCCGCTGGCTTGCAGGAGATCCACGCGGCTGAGCACCACCATCCGCTCCAGGCAGTTGCGCAACTCCCTGACATTGCCTGGCCAGTCATAGGACATGAGGATGTCCAACGCGGCGTCGTCCAGGCCCGATATCTTCTTGCCGTTCTCGACGGCGAAATGCTCCAGATAGTACTTGATCAAAAGCGGGATGTCCTCCGGGCGCTCGCGGAGCGGAGGCAACTCGATGTTAATGACGTTTATACGGAAAAACAAGTCCTCGCGAAACTCGCCCCGCGCCACCATGGCGTCCAAATCGCGGTTGGTGGCGGTGATGACCCGCGCCGTCGTCTGCAGGGACACCGAGCCCCCCACCCGCTCGAAACTACGGCTCTCCAGCACCCGCAACAGCTTGACTTGGACCGCCAAGTCGATCTCTCCGATCTCGTCCAGGAAAATCGTGCCGTTGTCCGCCGACTCGAAGCGGCCTTTGCGCTGCTCCGACGCCCCAGTGAACGCCCCCTTCTCATGCCCGAAAAGCTCGCTCTCCAGCAGATTGCTGGACAACGCGGCGCAATGCACCGGGACAAACTGCCCCTTCCGGCCGCTAAGCATGTGGACCGCCTGGGCGATCAACTCCTTGCCCGTGCCGCTCTCGCCCGTGATCAACACCGTCGACTTCGCCGGGGCCACCTGGCGGACCAACTCCATCACGTCGGCCATCCGGCTCGACTTGCCGATGATCTTCTCGAAGCCGAAATCGCGCTCCTCAAGCCGCTGCCGCAACAACTCGTTCTCCTCGCGCAGATTGATGGACTCGAAGGCGCGCTCAAGAATGAGCTCCAACTGGTCGAGGTTGATGGGCTTGGAGACGAAATCGTAGGCTCCATCCTTGATGGCTTTGACGGCCGCCTCAATCGTCCCATAGGCGGTGATCAGCACGCACGGCGGGGAAGGCTTGAGCAGCTTGGTGGCCGCCAAAATCTCCATCCCGTCCACGCCGGGCATCTTGATGTCGGTGACCACCAGGTCGAAGCCGTTTTTCTTCAGGATGTTGAGCCCCCGCACACCATCCTCGGCCACGGTGACTTCGTATTTACCCCGCAACAAACGGGCTATGCCCTCGCGGGCGTTGCGGTCATCCTCCACCAGCAGGATGGAATTTTTCCTTTTCAGGCTGTTCATCAGTCACGCGTCCCGGACAATGAGTTGGCAAGCATAGTCACAGCCAACAATTTGAAGTCAGGACGCGGAAATTTCAAACGAAATCGCGCTGATTCAAGCGTAAAACCCCAACGCACAGGAAGACCGCGGACATCGAAACGGAATAGACCACCATGGACAAGGCGGTGATCCCGAACAAGTCCATGGTCTGAAAATAATAAAGGACATTGGGGAAGAAGAAGTAGAACATGTAGAGGTAGATGTTCACGCCCAGGCTCTTGGGAAGCACCGCCACCAACAGCGGCACCGTGCTCACCGACAACGAAAGTATCATGTAGACGGCGGTGACGATCATGGAGCTCAGGTCGTTGAAGAAACAGGAGAACATCATCGTGACCGCCACCATGGGCAGAAGCGCGAACAGCATGTAGAATTGGCGGACGATCGCCTTGAATTGATGCCACTCTCCGGTCATCAGCCAATGCCCGACGATGATCGAGGCCTCCGCCACGGTGAAGAACAGCGCGCACAACGCCAGGATACCCAAGTATTTGCCCATCAAATAACCAGCCTTGCCCACCGGCTTGCAGAGCAACAACATCACCATGCCCGACTCAATGTCGCGGGGGATGTCCGTAGAGCCGGCGAAGATCGCCAATAACGCCGTGATGGCGAACGCGAACAGCGTGCTGGTGAACAAATGGCAGCCGGTCGGGCGGTTGATGAGCTGCTCCAAAATGCTGCCGCTCATCTGCTCCGCCAGCGAGGAGATGTCGGAAACCATCGCCCCAAGCAACACGGCGAAGGCCAACATGATCAAAAAGGATGGCTCCTTGATCTTCCTGAAAGCCAGTTCGGCGATCCCAAACATCCGCAGACCTCCTAAATATTACCGCCGCGGCGACTCGACGTCCGCCGCCACCTTGGACTGGGCCAGGAAATCAGCCCTAAGCGCCTTCAGCGCACCGTGGTTTAAAAATCCCAGCATACCAACCATAGACGCTAGAAAGCCAATCTCACCGGCCTCGACACCGAAATGACGCCCAACCTGCGCCGCAAGCCCGTACAACATCAACAGCCACGATAAAAGCGCGACACCGCCGATGGCCTTGTCCGTCCCGTCCTGCTTCATCGCGCCTATCCTTGGCTTCAGCTACTTTTTAACCGGCTTGGCCTTCTCCAACGCTTTGGCCTTGGCGGCCTCGCGTTCCATCATGACTTTGGCGATGTACGGCAACGTCACGGACTGCTTCATCAACGCGTCGGCCTTGAGCGCCTCCGTGGGCATGCCGTTGACAGCGGCCAGCTTGCCATACTCGTCGTAAAGACTGTAATAGTCGCGGAACTCCGGTTTTAAAGACAACAACGGGAGGAGGAAAGCCATCTTCTTCTGGGGGGCGATCTTCATCTTGCCGATCTTGCTGAAACCGCCCTGCCATATTTTGAAGGCGTCAAACTGCGGAAAACGCAAGGCGAACTCCTGAAACGCCTCCACTCCAATGCTCCGTTTGGCGTCATCGGACAGGAAAAAATAAATGAAGGCGCGATAGGACTCATGGCAATGGGGGTATTTCTGGACGACCTCGTAATACAGGTCGTCCTTTTCCGCCATCTCCTTCTTCCGGAAGGCGAGGTTGGTGATAGCCACGACCCGGTCGGTGTCCGTCTGCGCGGCGGCCATGCAATCCTGCAACCTGCCGATGTCCAACTTGTAGATGGCGGGGTCGCTGATGGCGGAAGGCAATTTCGCCAAAACATCCTCCAGCTTCACCCGTTCGGGAGCGATCCCCGCGACAGTGGCCTGGCGCAAAAAATACTCCGACACAAAATAAAGCAACAGAGCCAACACCAAGACGACGTATGCGGCTCTATTGCTTCTGTTCATGGCAACTCGCGGCTGGAGCTGTTCCACACTATTTAGCCAGGACGCCCTTAGCCTTCTCCGGAACGGGAGCAGGGGTGCCGCACTTCATGCAGAAAGCGCCTTTCAAGACCTCGCCGCACTTGACGCAGACGCCATAGACCGCGACGCCCGCACCGCACTTAGCGCAGAACTTGTCGCCCGCGGCGTAGGGGGTGCAGCACTTCTCGCAAATGTGGCGATCCTTGAAGACCTTGGCGCGGATGAGGTTGAGAGTGTTGTCGATGGCCTGATCGTTGGGATGGTTGATCTTGACCTTCTGCATGGCCTCAAGGATGCGGCCGTCGAGATCGGTGATCAGGGAATCGGGCATGCCGACGCCACCAGCCTCGAAAGCCCCGCCCATCCCACCGGCCTCGGTGGTGACGTTGCAGCGCTGCCACTCATTGAAGAGCACATTGAGTCTGGCCAACTCCTTCTCGCCGCCTTCCTTCTTGGCGCAGGCGTTGATGTAGCTGTTGACCATGAAGGGCTGCACCCCGGTGCTCCGGGCGCGCTCGATCGCCTTGCGATAGTAGGGGATAGCCGCGATGGCCCGATCCTGCTCGGACATGTTGGCCTTCATGTTGTAGGTGTAGATCAAGGCGGTGTAGAGCGGAATCTTCCAATTGTCCTTGAGATCCTCGTTGTCGCAGGCTTCCTTAAGCATCTTGATCGCGGCATCGGGAGCCTCGATGGAGAGAGACAGAGCCCCGATCTCGATGGCCTTCTCGAAGTTGGGGTCCAGCATGAGGATCTTCTCCAGCCGGGCGGTGACGTCGTCGACGTTCTCCTTGTTGACGGAGCTCTGGCTGCCCAGGTAATTGATGAAGAACATCCATTCGACGTCCGAGGCGACCTTGTGGAAACCGGCCAGCGGGGCGTGGGAGAGCTTGGCCTTGTAGGGGGCGAGCTTGAACTGCTGCTGATAGAGGTGTTGGGCGAGGAAGGAGCCGCAGACTATGGCGGCGACCATCACAATCAGATGAACAATAGTGGATTTTTTCATGGTGTTTGAAAGTTCCTTTCGTCTGTGGTTACTTCAAGTCCCTGGAGCCGAAGATCAAGCTCGAGAGCGACGTGGCGAAGCAGCAGAACACCACGCCCCACAGGAAGACCAACAGGAAATGCTCCCATGCGATGGTCGAGGAGTAGATGGCGGCGGCCCGGAGATTGTAGAGGTCGAGGTCCGGCAGGATGCCGCCATAGAGAATGCTGGCGCCGCTGAACGCATAGGAGTAAGAGGAGGCGAGCCAGATAACCACGAACGTGGCGATCGGGGCGAGCAGCTCGGGCATGATCACCGAGAAGAAAAGGGCGATGCCGCACATGGGCACCACGCTGGCCATGACGAAGAGGTGCGAGAGGATCATGGAGTTGACCAACGGCTTGTTGACGCCAAGCTTGAAGATGACGAAGAAACCCAAGCCGATCAGACCGGTTATGACCATGCCGATGACGATGGTTCCCAAAAGCTTGCCGATCAGATAGCTGGACCGGCCTAGCGGCTTGGCCAGCAAGGTCGAGGCGACGCCTTCGCGCAGCTCCCTTGGTATCTCGAACGTCAGCGAGATGGCCACCAGTATCGCGGCCACAGTGTTCAACAACAGAGAGATGTCGATCATGAACTGCTCGTGGTGCTGCAAAGACAGCACGTCGTAGTTAAGAGCGCTCGCAATCAACACCCACACGCACAGGATCAGGAAATAGACTACCCTCATCCTGAGCACACGCCGCCATGTCCCTCCGGCAATCGCCATGATCTGGTCCATAACTCCACGCCTTTCTTCAAATTTATCTAGCCAACCTGACCCAAAAGAACACAAAACAAATGAGCCAGCCACGATCCCGGCGGAGGCTCCCTTAACATTGTCTCTTTTTAATTCTACACCTAGCGTCCATGCGTTTCAATTTGCCTGAAGAAAAAATCCTCCAAATTCTCTTTGGAGATGGACACGGTAACGGCGTCCGGACAACGCTCTTTCAGGTCATGGCAGATTTTCTTCGACGCCTCGCTGTCCTTGAGGGCGATGACCCAACCGCCGTCGCCGCCCTTGCGCGTCGTGGTCGCCTCCGGGAGCAGCTCCTTGACCAAGTCGTCATGGCCGGACGCTATCTTCACCTCGACCCCGGAGTTGGAGAGGAGCTCGCCGAGCGACCCGCAGCAAAGCAACGTGCCATGGGAAAGTATCCCGATCTGGTCGCACATCTTCTCCACATCGGAAAGGATGTGGCTGGAAAAGAAGACGTTGGTGCCAGCCTCCTTCTGGGTCTTGATGATGTTCTTGAGCTCTTGGCGGCCATGCGGGTCGAGCCCGACCAAGGGCTCGTCGAGAATGAGCAGGTCCGGATGGTTCATGATCGCCTGGGCGATGCCGATGCGCTGCACCATGCCCCGCGAGAAGCCGCCCAGCTTGGATTTGGCGTGCTTGCGCATGTTCACAAGGTCGAGAACCTCGTCGATGCGCTGACGGCGGATGGCGGAGGGTATCTGGTGCAGCTTGGCGCAAATGTTCAGGAACTCGTAGGCGCTCAGGTAGGAGCTGAAGGCGGGAGCGTCGGGGAGGAAGCCGATGCGGTGCTTGATCTTGACGTCGGCGGCGGGCTTGCCCAGGATGTACGCCTCGCCGGCGCTGGGCTTGATCAAGTCCATCAGGAGCCTGATGGTGGTCGTCTTCCCGGCTCCGTTGGGACCGAGGAAGCCGAACACCACGCCCTTCGGGATGCGCAAGGATAGCCCGCGCAAGGACGGCTCCTTCTGCTTCCAGAAAAACGAGCCATAAGTCTTGCACAGATTCTCGGTCCGGATCGCGTACTCTTCCATATGGATTCGCTCTTAGCTGTTGGACAGTTCCCCGTTTCCCGACCCAAGCCGCCACTTCCGGCGAAGACAACGGAAACCAACTATTTGATTAAATAAATAACCTAAAGCAGCGAGAATGTCAAGCTCGAAACTCGGCATATCCAATATTTCTCCCACGGTCGCCGCCAACTTTGCGACGGCTCGACGACGCCCCGGCGGCGTTTTAGCCTCAAAAACGCCACACTCCCCCTCTCAGTCGAATTTTGGAGGCATGCCTTTGGTGAGGTCGCCGCAAAGCGGCGGCCGCAGCCATGCCAACGCCTGGGCCGCCAGCGAAGCCTCCGAGACGTCCGGGGAATGGTCGAAGCCGATCCTGAAACTTTGCGGCCCATGGTCCGAATAGACCGGATCGACGGAGGCGGGCAAGGCGGGAGCGTGGTTCGCCATGAGCGGCGAGCGCAACAAAGTCAGCCTGACCCGGAACTCGTTGGCGTCGGCCGCGAAGACGTCCGGACAGACCACTCCGACTTTCGAGCCGTCCTCCAGCTCGAAAAGCATCCAGTCGTGGAGCGGCCGCTCCGCTCCGTCGAGCCTCCGCTCCAGCCCCCGCCCGGAGGCGACGCCGTCGACGCGCCCGACCGCCTTCGCCTTGAAGGGCAAGACCAGCTTCAGGACGCGGAGCTTGGCGAACCAGCCCACCCGGAGCCCCAGCTCGTAGAAGCGGCTGGAGGGGCGGACGAGGAAATCCTCGCGGAGCTCCATGGCTCCCAGCCTGCCGGAGCGGGACAGACCGGCGGCCACCGGGCCGGAGCCCAGGAGGAAAGAATCGTTCCAGACCGGCGTCTCGGCGGGGCCTTCAAGATAGCGGTCGAAATTGTGGGTCCAAGTGTCGCTCGGGTCGTCAAGGAGCTCCAGCCGCGGCGCCGGCAGCGCCACCCCGGCGAGGATGACGGCGTCCGGAGCCCCGAGCGCGAGCCCGAAGCCAAGACGGTTCACGGCGCGGTCGCCGGAGAGCTCCTTCCACTCCCGGGCGTCGGAGGACTTCCCTGGAACCAAGCTGACGGTCTTGAGAGCCTTGGGGCCGAGCGCGGCGTGGAAAAGCATGGCGCCGCCCCGCCGCTGCGAGGGGAGCTCCACCCCGTCCTCGTCAAGCAGCTTGAAGCCCTCCCGCAACCGCTTGGCGGCGCCGTCCGTGGTGGCGGCCTCAAGCCAGGGGGAGAACTCCACCAGCCCCGCGAAAGGGGTGTCGGAGGGGTTCTGGAGGACGATCCGCTGCGCCGCGGCGTCAGGGAGGCTGGAGTAAGCGCGGCGAAGGCCGAGTTTGAGCTTCTCCTCGGCGAAGGCGAGCGCGCCGCCCACCTGCGCCTCGGCCTCGGCCTGGACAGCGGGGAGGCAGGTGCCGCCCAAAATATCGTGGAACTGGTTGAAGCAGACGGTCCGCCAAGCGCGTTCAAGTCCCGGATGGTCGCCCGGCGCGTCGAGGCACTCGAGCAGGCGCTCGGCCCGTTTCAACCCGAGTTTGAGCTTGCGCTGGAGCGTGTAGCAACCGACCGCATGGTGCTGGAGCTCCCCGGCCACCTCCGGGACATGCGAGAGGTCGCCTTGGCGCAAGGCGGCGAAAAAGCGCTCCGGGGTGGAGAAAAGCAACTCGGTGCCGGGGATGGCGTCCTTGAGGCGGAGGCAACTGTCCACCAGCGCCCGGGTCGGACCACCGCCATGGTCGCCGACCCCGAGGAAGCACATGGTGTCGTTGACGCCCTCGGGCAGCTCGGCCATGGAGTCGAGGATATGCCCGACGAGGCTCCGCTCCCCGGGGTCGCGCCAGCAATAGGGGCCGGTCAGGCGGAAGGTCAAGGCGGCGGGGGTGTCCGGATGGCCCCGCCAATGAAAGATCCTGGCGGGGAGGCGCAGCTCGTGCGGCTCCGGGCGCATCATGATGTAGTTCGGTTGCCCGGCGGCGCGGAGGAGCTCCGGGAGCGCGGCGGAATGGCCGAAGGAGTCGACGTTGCGCGCCACCTCGCTGAACTTGCCGAAACGGCTGAGGCAGAAGTCGCGGCCAAGGGATATCTGCCGCTCGAAACCCGCCTTGGTCGGAAAGTTGCAGTCCGGCTGGACCCACCAGCCGCCATAGACCGACCAGCGCCTCGAGGCGACATGCGCCTTGAGCCGGGCGAAAAGCCCCTCGTCCACCCGCTCGACGGCGGCCAACGTCCAGACGTCGCCGGCGGCGAAGGTCAGCTCCGGATAGGCGTCAAGCAAATCGCAGGCGCTCCTGAACGTCGCCAGCGCGGCGTCCAGCCCCGCCTCCCAGGGCCAAAGCCAGGCCGGATCGAGATGGGCGTTGAAGATCAGGTGGACTCGAATGACCGTTTTCCCTGGCATCGCATGGCTCTCCAATGTTGGCGCTTAAATACATCACACATACATAATACATGCATTTAACCACGGCGTCAAGAGGCGGCGTCAGAAAAAGCATGGAGGGTCAAGCCCTGTTCGACGCACAGCCGCAGGACGCCTGGAGGTTCAGCGAGGTGGGGATGAAGACCCGGCGCGTCGCTGGCTGGGCGCCGTTGACGCGCTCGATCAGGAGCCTCGCCACCGCCTCGCCCATTTGGCGCAATGGCTGGACGACGGTGGTCAAGGCGGGGGACAACGCGCTGTCGCCGTTGACGTTGTCGAAAGCGACCAGCGCCAGGTCGGCGGGGATGGCGAGGCCGGCGGCGGCGGCGGCCTGGTAGCAATGATGGACCAACTGGTGGGAGGAACAGAACGCCGCGTCCGGCCTCGCCGTGGCCAGGAGCCGCGCGACATCCTGAAGTCCGGGCGCGGTGAGGGCAAGGGCCGGGTCGGCGGGGACGCCCGCCTCGGCGTGGGCGGCCAGATAGCCGGAGCGGCGATCGACGTCGGAGCTGAGGGCATGGTCGTTCTCAAGCAAGGCGACTCGGCGGCGGCCATGCCCCAGCAAGTGCAGCGTGGCCTGTTTCGCCCCGTTGAAGTTGTCGGCGGAGACCGAGCAAAGGTCCGCCTCGTGGAAAAACAAGTCGATCAAGGCCAGGGGATAACCGTCGGCCTCCAGCCGCCTCAGGTAAACCAAGTCGCCCCTGCGTTTGTGGGGAAAGACGACTACCCCGGCGCAGGTCTCCCGGAACTCTTGCAGCAGCTCGAGCTCGGCGCTGAGGTCGTCCCAGGGGTAGGAGGTGATCCGGGGCCGGTAGCCGCCCCGGATGATCTCGCCCTCCATAGCGGAGACGCAGTCACGCCACATCTCGTAATAGGGCCAGAGCACGCCGATCCGGTCGGACGCGTTGGCCCGCCGCGGCGGCGGCAACGCCGCGTGATTGATGAAGGTGCCCTTCCGCTTTATCCGCAGCAGCAAGCCCTCCGCCTCCAGCGCCGCCAACGCCTTGCGCACCGAGTCGCGGCTCAGGCCATAAAGCTCGCAGAGCTCCATCTCCTTGGGGAGGGAACGGTAGGCTTCCCCACCCGCGACGATCGCCGCCCTCAGGATGTCACGCAACTGCATGTGCAACGGGTACGGCGACGCGGCGTCAACCTTCCCGCCGCCCCGCAAAACCCCGCCCAAGTCGCCGCCAGAGCCAACCATCGCCACACTCCATGCCCGTTGAACTTACATGAGGCATACATATCACAGCCGGCGGCAGATGTCAAACCTCGCCGTTGAATTATCCGCGGCGCGCCGTATTTTATGTCAACCAAAATGCCGGGGACAACCATGAACATCCTATTCCTCAACGCCGGGCGCCGCGTGGAGCTGCTCGCGGCCTTCAAGAAAGCCCTCGCCGTCCGGGGCGGCGGACTGCTTTTCGCAACCGACGTCAATCCGCTGGCGCCAGCCCTGTATTTCGCCGACCGCCACGAGCTCATGCCCCGCCGCGACGTCCCGGGCGCCACGGAACGCCTCGCCGCCTTCTGCGCCGACAACCAGATCGACCTGCTCATCCCCACCATCGACCCGGACTTGTCGCATCTGGACTCCGCGCGCGAAGTTTTCGCCAAGCTGGCGCCCGACACCAAACTGTTGCTCTCCCCGTCCGCCGCCATCCGCGACGCCAGGGACAAGGTCCGCAGCCGCGGCCGGTTCCGGGAGCTCGGACTGCTGACGCCGGAGCCCGTCGAGCCACCTTTCCAGGAGGCGGCCTTCCCGCTTTTCGTCAAGCCTCCCCACGGCAGCGCCGGCGTCGGAGCCAGGCCAGTTAGCCGCCGGGACGAGCTGTTGGCGTTGCTCGTCGAGACCCCGGATCTGATGGTCGAGCGGCTCGTGGGCGGCGACGAGCTCACCGTGGACGTCCTCTGCGACTTCGCCGGCCAGGCGCTCGCCGCCATCCCCCGCCGCCGCCTGCAAGTCCGGGGCGGCGAGGTCAGCCGCGGCGCCGTCGAGCGCGACCCGGCGCTGGAGGCGCTGGCGAAAAAAGCGGCGGAGGGCTTCGGTTGCCACGGCCCGGTCACCGTCCAGTTCCGCGCCCCCTCCCCCGGCGTGTTCGTGGCGATGGAGCTCAACGCCCGGATGGGCGGCGGCCTACCCCTGTCCATCGCCGCCGGGGCCGACTGGCCGGGCTGGATCCTCGACCTCGTCCAGGGTCGCGCCCCCAACACCGGCGCCAGCGTCCAGGACAAACTGACCATGACCCGCTACGACAGCTCGTTGTTCCTGCTGGACAACTCCCCGTACTCCGCCGCGGAACGCCGCCCCCCCTCCCCCTCCCACAAATTCCTCCGGGGTACCAAGGCGGTGGTCTTCGACCTCGACGACACACTCTACCCGGAGCGCGACTTCGTGGAGAACGGCCACCGGGCGGCGGCCGAGAAAGTCTGGAAAGAACTGAAAGTCGAGATCGAGTCCGACCTGCGCGAGCTGTTCCGCTCCGGCCGCCGCGGCGACCTCTTCTCCCTGGCCTTGCGCCAGAAGGGCTTCACCCCCGGCGAAAACTACATCAAGACGCTGGTGGCCGCCTACCGCGGCAACCAGTTCCCGCTGCGCCCCTTCCTCGACACCTCCATACTGCCCGCCCTGCGGGAGGCCGGCGTCAAGCTAGGGCTGCTCAGCGACGGCTGGCAGGACGTCCAGCGCCGCAAGCTCGCCAACCTGGGCATGGAACGACTCTTCGACGCCGTGGTCTTCTCCGACGCCCTAGGCGGACGGGAATTCTGGAAACCTTCGACCAAGCCCTTCGAGGCGATCCTCTCCCAGCTCGGGGTCGCCCCCGCCGAAGCCATCTACGTCGGCGACAACCCCCTGAAAGACTTCCTCGGAGCCAGGCGCGCCGGCATGAAGACCGTCATGATCGCCCGGAAAGGCGGCGAGCGCTCCGACGCCTCCGCCCCCGACGCCGAACACCAAGCCGACGCCACCATCGAAAGTCTGGACGAGCTCACCCCCATCTTCCACGGATGTGAAGATTAGTTCGGAGTTCGGAGTTCGGAGTTCGGAGTTGTTGAAGAAGTTCGGAGTTCGGCATGTTTCAAAAAAACAGTTGACACGTTGGCGGAAGGAAACGAGAGGAGGTTGTTGCCTCTTCGACGCAGCGCATCTTTGGAGCGCTGCGATTTATCGCAGCTTTGGAAGCGCAGAAATAGCGACGAAGCCATGCTTAGGCGCGACGTAAAGCGGCGATAAATCGCCGCAGTCCAAAGCGGCTCCGCCGCGGAAAAAGTTCATGCGGAAAGTGTCAACTACTTTCAGGCGTTTTTGAAACATGCCGAACTCCGAACTCCGAACTCCGAACTTATTTTGGGTATCCGACGGGCTGGGTGAGGATGACTTCCTGAGAGGGCTTGAGGCCCATGATTTTTTTGAGTTCGGGCTTGTTGACCCAGCCGAGGACGACGGTGGAGAGCTTCTCGGAGGCGCAGAACAAGTAGACGTTCTGGCTGATGAAGCCGGTGTCCACGGCGGAGTAGAAGGCTTTGTTCTCGGCCTCCTTGATCGCTGCCATCTTGTCGAGGTCGGCGACATAGATCAGGTCGACCGGGGCGACCTTGGTGAAAGGCTGGACGCCGGTGGCCTCGCGGATGTCCTTGTCCAAAACTTTGACGAGCGTATGCGTGTCTGAGTCGAAGAGGTGGAGGCCGTCGGCCATGGCCACGTAGATGGAGATCTCGCGCATGTTCATGGAGGAGGGGGCGGTGCGCTTGCCGTCGCCGCGGTTGACGCCCCAGGCGGCCCAAAGCAGGTCGGAGAGGGTCTGTGGGGAAAGCTGCTTGTCGCTGAACTCCCGGGAGGACTTGCGGCTTTTGAGCGCCTCCATGAGGGGCATGCCGCCGGACTTGGTCGGCTTGGGCAGCTCAAGGGCGGCGGCGGCCAGAGAGAAAGCGAAAGACAAAACCAGTGAAACGCCCAGGCACCTTGACATCATCCATCCTCCAGTGTGAGTTTATTGTGCGGAATTCTACACCCCCCCGCCGCCAATGTCAAGCCGCATTGCCAGCCAAGCTCGGCGGCGGCCAAAAGACTTTCGGAGCCCACCACCTCATTTGTCGGGCACCTCGCAGGGCTGGCAACGGATGTCGACGTAGGCGAAACCCGTCGCCCGCCTGGCCTCCTGCTCCTCGATCCAACGCTCCAGGCCGATCTCGACCATGCGTTTGCCGTCGCCATACAGATTGATATAACCTTTGGCGAGACCCTCGATCCGATGGCAGGGCCACTGGTCGCAGAAGGGACAGACCTCGACGCCCTTCTCCTGGGCGCACTTGCGGATGGAGCAGAACGAGGGGCCGCATTTGCCGCCGCGGCAACCACAGTTGGCCTCGCCGTCCACCAGCCCGCCCAAGAAGCCCCAGAACGCCTCGAAGCCCGGGACATGCCCGCCCCAATGCTCCCAGCCATCTTTCCGCATGGTCTGGCGCAACGCCTCGGCCTGCTTCGGGACGCGGTTGCATTGCGAACACAGGCCACAATAAAGCCCGCAATAAGTCACTTGCTTCAAATCGACCATGTCCAACCTCCTAGCACAGGAATTTCACGCGCGTCGAACCATATTTTCGCCCCCTCCCCTTGTCAACCGCGAAATCGCGCCAACGCGAGCGGCTTGAAAAATCTCCGGACAGGACTATTGTCTAAAAATGGATGATCGGGGGTTGACATGAGAAAATTGTTGGCCGCTTTGGCCGCCTTCACGGTCTTGCTGGGGATTTTCACGTCCGTTTGGTTCTACGCTTTCAGCAAGAGCCCCAGTGGCGGGACCACGACCGCCGCCGCCAACGCCATCACGTCCGCCTCGCTCCAGCGGGGGCATCTGGTGGCGGCCGTCCTTTGTCTGCTGCTCATCGTGGCGATATGGGTGTTTTTATACCGGGGGCGCCAGGACTTCGGCGCGGTGCGGTTCGAGAACGACCCGCTGCGGGCGCCTATCCTCGGGTTAGTGGCGACGTTGGCCCTGATCGCCTTCGGCCTGTGCCTCCCGGCGGTCCAGGAGAGCGTCAACATGATGTTGCGCGAGACCACCTACATTTGCCGGATGATCCTCGTGATCATGGTCCTGGGGCTGGCGGGCAACGCCTGGCAAGTTTTCACCTTGCGGCGGGAGCACCGGGCGTTCCAGGCCGTCAAGGGGCTGTCCACGCCGCTCGACCGCGGCGACCCGGAGCTGCCCCACAAGCTGGAGCGGATATTCAACCTCCACGCCGCCGGGGCGCTGGCGGAGAAGTGGCGCAACCTCAAAGCCGCGGCGGCCTACGCCGACTTGGCCGACTACGAAACCTTGGTGGCGTTCCCCGACCAACGCGAGTTCCTCCGCGAGTCGCGGATCTCCTTCGTCATCAAAATCCTGCCCCTCATGGGGCTGCTCGGCACCGTGGTCGGCTTCGTCATGGCGGTGGTGGGCATGCAGCAAGCCGCCACCAAGATGTCCGATTTCAACGCCTTCAAGGACAGCATGCTAAGCTCGCTCGACGGCATGAGCAGCGCCTTCCTGACCACCCTGGCGGGCATCGCCGCCATGCTCCTGGTGATGTTCGTCAACGTGTTGGTCGCCGAGGCCAGGAACCGCGTCATGCTCCTTGAGGACGAGCACCTCTACCTAAGCGTCTACCTGCCGTGGAGGCGGTCGCTCGGGGAAAGACCGAAATGAAATTCTCCAGGGGGCGGCAAGAGGACGTGGGCGATTTCTCGGTGTCCTTCGGCGACATGGTCTTCGGCTTGCTCTTTTTCTTCTTCGTCCTCAGCCTGGCGATGATCTTCAACCGCCCCGACATGCGCGACTTCGTCAAGGAACACGACAAGCTGCTCAAACAGGATGAGCGGCAACGCCAGACCATCGACCGGCTCCAGCAAGAGCTCCAAGCCCTGCAAGCCCTCCAGGCCAAGGCGCGGAGGAAAGAGGCCGAACTGATTAAAGACCTCGCCGCGTCCAAAAGCCAGAACAAAGCCCAGGCGGCCCAAATCGCCAAGTTGGCAAAAGACAACGCCAAGTTGGCGCAGCAAGCCAAAGCCTTGAACAAAAACGTCTCCACCTTGACCTCGGCGCTGACCGCCGCCAACAAGAACACCGAGGTAGAGCGCAAGCGCGTCAAACAGCTCGCCACCATGATGCGGAAAGAGCAGGACAAGTCAGCCAAACTTCAATCGCTTTTCGAGGCCATCAAACAGACCTTGAAGGAGCAAGGCTACCTCGAGCTCCTGGCCGACGTGGAGAAAACCTTGCAACAAAAAGAGGGCGAGGTCGGCAAAGGCGACGAGCAACCCCCACAGGACATCGCCAAGCTCTACGTGAAATTCTACGGCCCCGACGAGATGGATATGAAAACCTACACCGGCGACAGCCAGACCAGCTCCGCGCCCGGGTCCAGGGCGGACGAGGTGGTCGGCGCCGCAAAACAGCTCATGGACGCCTACGCCCAGCAGTCCGCGTCCTACAGCGAGGCCGACAAAACCAAGTTCTCGCCACGGATCTACCTGATGAACAACCCCGAGGCCGCCTACGGCGTCGTCCAGGAGTTCATGCTGAAACTCAGGAAAATCATCCCCGTGAGCATCCAGACCTGGGAATGACAAGCGCCGAGAACCGGGAATTCTCCATAACCGCTATTGACATCGCGCCAGAAGGCTTATATAATAGCGATATACGTTAAACGTGCAAGGCATACGACATGAACGCGGCCAAGACGAACATCAACACGATAGCGAAGCTGGCGGAGGTCTCGACGACGACCGTCTCGAACTTCATCAACGCCACGGAGACGCTCCCGATCAGCCAGGAGAAACGGGGGCGGATCATGGAGGCCATGCGCCAGACCAACTACCGTCCGAGCGCGGCCAGCGGCAACCTCCGGCGCAACAGCGTCCTGCCGGACAAAGCGGTCTTCATCTTCGGCGACAACGCCCAAAGCAACCCCTTCAACACCTGCAAGGACCCCATGCTGGGGGAACTGCTCTCCATCCTGTCCACCGAGCTCAGAAAACAGCTTGGTCTCGCTTTGGAGTTACGGGGCGTCGAGGACGAGACCAACGTGGAGTCCTGGAACGAGACCATCGCCGACGCCGAGGCGTTACTCTGCTACGGCAAGCTCCACGCCCCCCTCTTCGACCTGTCCACGCGCCGCAACATCCCCCTGGCCCTCATCTCCGCCGGCGAGGCCACCGACATCCGGGGAATGGACATCCCTCCCGCCTCCCTCGACCGCGTCTATTGGGATCCCGCCAGCCATCTGGAACAGGTGCTGCGGCACGTCGTGGCCAAGGGCGCCAAACGCCTGGCCTTCGTGAGCTCCTGGAACATCGAACGCAACCACCAGGCAGGTTTCGCCGTCGAGGCAGAGGCGAAAATCGCCGAGTTCCAAGCCTTCGTGGCGGCGGACGCGGGCCTCTCCGGCGAACTCTTCTGCCCCCCGAGACCGAGGGACGCTTCCACGTACTACGAGGAGACCAACACCTACGAGTTCCTGCGGGAAAAGGACTTGCGGCGTCTCGACGCCATCGTCGGCCACAACGACTTCGTGGCGCAGGGGATAATCGCGGCGTTGCGCGGACAAAACCTCGTCCCGGGGCGCGACACGCTCGTCTGCGGCGAAGGCGACTACCTCGAATGCAGACACCACATCCCGACCGTCACGACCGTCACCTACGATAAAAAATATATGGCGGACATGGTCTGCTCGATCTTGAGACGCCGCCTGGCGGACAACCGTCCGCGGGGCGAGCATTCCCCGGTCCCCAGCCATATATTCGAACGCCAAAGCACAGGAGGCTAAGACCATGAAAACACGAGGGACGAGATTCACGCTAGTAGAGTTACTAGTAGTTATCGCAATCATCGCCATCTTGGCGTCATTGCTGCTGCCGGCGCTGAACCAGGCGAAGAACATGGCCAAGACCATAGGCTGCACCAACAACCTAAGGCAAATCGGAATCGCTTCCGCCAGCTATGAGTCCGACTATGGCGTACTCTACTGGGCGAGCCAAGCTCCACGCGCCAACACGATGTCAGGCAAAAGCTGGGACGCGCTGCTCATCGCCGACAGGGCCATCACCAAGAAAACTATAGCATGCCCAGCCGACACCATAATAAGAACGTGGGGCCCGCCCAGGAGCTATTGGTGTAACTCCCCCATACCCAGCCCAGGCGATCCCTACACCCCCGACGCCGCCAGCCCGCTGGGAAAACGAAGCGCCTCGATAAAAACGCCCTCAAGCAAAATTCTCCTATTCTGCCAGCCCGTGTCGGACAATTGGTGCTACTACGACTACAACATCTCAAAGAACGGCGGGATCAAGCACTATTACCTCAGCCCCCCCTATGGGTTCGCGCACGGCCCGAAGGGCAACTTCTCCAACGTCCTGTTCTGCGACATGCACGTGGAACAATACTCGGGGACCTATTTCGTTTGGACTTATCCTAACACCGCCTGGGACATCAGACTATGAAACGTAAATATCCAACACGGAGATGGCGATGAAATCCCTATGCGCGCTGGCGTTCTGCGTCGGCCTCATGATCCTGGCCTCCTGCGAAAACGTAAAGGAGGCTCCGAAGAAGCAGGAGCCCGTGCTCGCCATCGAGTTCAAGGGGCCTGGCTCCATGACGGGTTGGGGCAAGACGGCCTCGCTTGAGGCCACCCCGAAAGCGGACTGCCTGGAGCTCAAAGGCCACGGCTGGGACTCCAAGATGTTCCGGACCGTCGAGCTCCAGCCCGGCGACTACCTGCTCTCCGCCACCGGCAAGGGCGAGAAAATCTACATCAAACTGGTCAAGGAACTCAGCAAATCCTCCACCTTGTTCATCCTGAACATCTCCGGCGACGTTTGGCGCGGCGATTCCCGGTTCTTCACCGTCGACAAACCGACGAAGGTCTTCCTGATCGCGCATCTTGAGGCGCCCGGCGAGGTCAAGGCCATGCTGAGAGAAATCAAAATCGAGAAGGCGCCCCCTCCCCCGGAGGAGCCGGACATCCCCACGGCGGAGGAGCTGGGACGGCAACACCCCAGCCCGGAGATCGTGAGGGGATGCACCTTCCACGGGGGAGCGGAAAAGAATTTCTCCGACCTGCGCTCCTGGAACGCCAATGTCGCGAGAAGCTGGATAAAACTGAAACCCGCCCGTTATGTCGACGGCGTCGCCGAGTACGACCCAGGCTGGGAGGAGCAACTGACGAAAGTTGAAAGCGATTTGGAGAAAGCGAGGAGACACGGCCTCAAATTCGTGTTGACAGTCGGCGGCGGCGTCTTCCAGGAGCATTGCCAGAAGGGCGGCTGGGACAACCCGAAGCTGGCCCCGACGGTGGCGACGGTCTGGAAGGGCGTCGCCCAACGCCTCCTGCCCTACCGCGACGTCATCTACGGTTACGACCTCTACAACGAGCCGCTCGACTGGGATCAGATGCCCCATTCGCCCCGCCAGTGGCGGGACATCGCCAAAGGCGCAATCAAGGCCATCCGCGAGGTCGACGATAAAACTTGGATCGTCTATGAGCCCGGCCCCGCCGGTTTCGCGGGGATGAAGCCTTTGCCGGACGACCGCGTCATCTACAGCGCCCACTACTACAGCCCCCATCAGTTCACCCACCAGGGCGTCATGAACATCAAGGGCACCGACTTGGCCCATGTGATGGCCCAATTGGGCGTCAGGTACACCGGGGCCAAGGAGCAGCTCAAGAAGGAGCTGGGGCCGCTACGCCAGTTCCAGCTCAAATACCATGTCCCGGTGCTGATCGGCGAGTTCAGCGTCATCCGCTGGGCTCCCAAGGCGGACGCCGTCCAGTATCTCAAGGACCTCACGGACGTCTTCGAGGAGTACCACTGGTCCTGGATATACCACGCCTTCCGCGAGTACCAGGGCTGGAGCCTGGAGCACGACGACAACTATCCCGTGAAAGACCAGCATGTCTTGGCGACGACCGAGACCGAGCGGGCGAAAGTGATCAAAGCCGCCTTGGCGCGGAACCTGTCCACGAAATGAAACATCAAAGGAGGAGACAACTATGAAACGATTGAAGGCGGCGCTCTGCGCCAGTTTCGCCCTGTTGGCGGCAAGCGGGTTCGCGGACGACGGGACGCTCGCCATATCAAAGAAGATCGAGGCGGCGGCCAGCGCCTACGAGACACTCAAGACCAAAGGGAACGGGCCGAAAAGCCGCGGCGAGGACGTCCTCGCCGCCAACGCCGTCTATCCCGTGGCGCATTCCGCGAAAACCAGGATGAACGGCTCCCTCGCCGACTGGGACGACATCCCCTTCACCGGCAAGCTCTCCATCCCGGCGAGAAGCTATCCGCCGCCGCCCGCCGGCTTCGACGCCTGGTTCAAAGCAGCCGTCTCCGACGACACGCTGTACGTCCTCGCCGTCGCCAAGGACAAGAACGTCCAGTTCGCCCGCGGCGGCGAGGCCTACAACAACGACTGTTTCGAGCTCTTCCTCGACCCGTTCCTCGCCCGCCGCTCGTCCCCCGACGACTCCACCGCCCAGATCTTCGTCACGGCCAGGGATCAGGCCGGCCAGGAGTTCTCCGCCCAAGGCAAGATCCCCGTGGCCGTCAAGGGCGTCCCGGTGGAGGGCGGCTGGGGCGTCGAGATGGCCGTGCCGCTGGCCAACGACTACTTCAAGGCGCGGCCCTTCGACGGCCTGGCCCTCGGCTTCAACCTCTCCTACAACAACAACGACGACGGGAAGTCCCGGCAGTACAAAAGCACCTGGAGCGGGCTCGACGTGGACGACGGCTCCTGGCAAAACCCGGCGGTCTTCGGCGTCCTGCAAGTGGTGAGCCCCGAATCCAGCCCCGTGACCCCCGTCCAGCCCGGCCCGGCCATCGCCGCCAACCAGCGCCAGCGCTCCTCCGGCGAGACGCTCGCCGACCTCTCCGTCCTCGCCAAAGAACATCCCGAGCCACAGGTCGTCCGCGGCTTCCAGCTTGGCGGCTCGTCGAAGCAAAACCTCGCCGACGCCCGCGCCTGGGGCGCCAACGTGGTACGTATCCAACTACAGTCCTTGGGGACGAGACCGACCTGGAAACCGGAAAACATGCCCGCCTTCCTGGACAAGCTGGAACAAGTCGTCCAGGACGCCAAGGCCGTGGGTTTGAAAGTCGTCCCCGTGGCCTTCGAGACGCCAGGAGCCACCCCGGGCGCCGACATGTGGAACGACCCCGCCGTGGCGAAAGGCTTCCAGGACTACTGGCGCGCCATCGCCACCAGGCTCAACCCCTACAAGGACAGCATCTGGGGCTACGACATCTTCAACGAGCCGCTCCAGCGCGACCAACTACCCTACGCCCCCACGGAATGGCGGAAAATGGCCATCGGCATCATCAAGGCGATCCGCGAGGTCGATCCCGACACCTGGATCGTCTACGAGGTCGGCCCCGGCGGCGGCTGGCGCGGCTTCGAGGACTTGCGGCCCCTCCCCGACAAACATGTCATCTACAGCCTCCATTTCTATCAGCCGGGAGCCTTCACCCATCAAGGGTTGTCGGCCTTGCAGTTGATGGACGCCGCATTGATCTCGAAAGCCCAGGAGTCCATCGGCGTGAAATACCCCGGCCTCGTCGGCGGGATCTACTGGAACCAGCAGGCCATGGAGCGGCAGCTCCAACCGGTGATCGACTTCCAAAAGAAATGGCAAGTCCCGATCTTCGTCGGGGAGTTCAGCGTGATCGCCTGGGCTCCGGTCGAGAGCTCCAAGGCCTACCTGTCCGACGTGACTAACATCTTCCAGAAACACGGCTGGTCCTGGACCTACCACGCTTTCCGCGAATACCCGGGCTGGAGCCTGGAGCACGAGGAAGGCGTGTTCCACAAAGGCGGCCAACTCAAACTGGCGGACAAGGAGACGGAACGCGCCAAAGTCCTCAAGGTCGCGCTGGCGGAAAACTTGGAGCGCTCGCAACTGGAGCTGGTCAGCGACCTGAAGGACTTCAAACCGAACGCCGACGAGTTCAGGATCTACTTCATCGGCGACAGCATCACCCGCCACGGCTTCAACAAGGACACCATCGAGAAGCTGAAATGGGACCACTTGGCCGGCATGGCCGCCAGCTCCGAGGCCAAGGACTACGCCCACTTGACCGCCGCCGGAGTAGCCAAGCTCACCGGCAAGAAGGTGCGGCTCTTCTTCGGCGGCGGCGGCGACGCCGTGAACGCCTTGAAGAAGCTCGAGGACGCCCGTAAATACCAGCCGGACTTGGTGGTCGTGCAGCTCGGCGAGCATATTCCGAGCAAGGACGGCGCCGAGAAGATCGCCACCGACTACGCCGCGCTGCTCGACGCCTTGAAGGCGCTGCCGTCGTCGCCGTCGATCCTTTGCACCGGAGTGTGGAACGGGGTGCCGAATTGGGCGCCGGGGGCGAAGAAATACTTCGAGCGCGACGCCCTTATCGACGCCGTCCAAGCGAAAGTCTGCGCCCAAAGAGGCGTGCCGTTCGTGTCGGTGGAGAAGTACGCTCTCGACCCCGCCTGCAGCGGGACTGGGGAGAACGGCGGCGTGAGGTGGCATCCCAACGACGCCGGCCAGGCGGGTTACGCCAAGGAGTTGCTCGCCGCGTTCGAGAAGCTCCCCCAAGCCAGAAAATGAGGTTCCCTCAAAGCCCCCCGCGGGCGCGCTTGCGGTACTGGCCGGGGGGGCAGGAGAAAACGTTGGCGAAGCAGCGGCGGAAATAGGAGTGGTTCTGGAAACCGACGCCGAACATCACCTCGTCCAGGGAACGGCGGGTGTTGCAGAGCTGCCGCGCCGCCTCCTGCACCCGGAGGCGGTTGATGTACGCCTGCGGCGTGTCGTTGAAATGCTGCCGCATCAGCCGCGTCAAGTGCTCCTGGCTCCGCCCCGCCAACGCCACGAAGGCCGGGAGCCCCTTGAGGAAATTCTCCTTGCGCCGCATCGCCTCCCGCGCCGCGGACAGCCACGGCGGCGGCAACTTCGACAACGTCCGCCGCCGCTGCTCCAACACTAACAGAAAGTCCAGCAGCAGCCCGACGAAAGCCGGACGCAGGAAATCGGCGTGCTCCGGCCGGGCGGCGTGCTCCTTGAGCAACTCCATCTTGGCCCGCAGGTTGCGGAGCTCGGCCGCGGTGGTCTCCGCCGTCAGGAACTCGTCCTCGGCGTCCAGCGGGAAACTGACGCCCCGGCTGGCCACCGCCAAGGTCTCCGCCAACAGCTCCGGCAGGAAGCAAATATTGATCAGATGGCACTTCGGCACGGGCGGAGCCACGTACAGCCGATGCCGGTCGGCGGGGCGGATCAGCCGTATGCGCCCTGGCGGCAACAGCTCGTCCCGACCGTTGAGACGATGGACCAAATCTCCCTCCAGGATGGTCAGCAGCTCGTAATGCTCATGGTCGTGCTCCCGGAACGACTCGCCGGAGAAAAAGGTGCTGTCCTGCAACAACACCGGCTTGGCTTCGGACAAGCCCTGCTCCCGAAGCCGCATCGTCAACATCGTCGTTTCCCTCCAAATATCAACGGAGTATCGTTTTACTGGTGAATATAGTGGCGACACGCGGCGTTTTCAACTATAGTCATGGCAGTTTCAAAAACACCAATGGAGAACGACGATATGCGGCAAAGTCTGGCGGGCAATTGGGAGCTCAAGGAGCGCGGCGGCAAGGCGGGCGTCAAAGCGGTGGTGCCGGGCGACATATACTCGGCGCTATTGGAGGCGGGGAAGATCCCCGATCCCTACGTCGGCATGAACGAGAACGAAGTCCAGTGGGCGCGCGAGCTCGATTGGGAATATTCCACCGACTTCGACGTCACGGCGGAGACGCTGAAAAAAGCCTCCGTCTGCCTCAACCTCGACAGCGTCGACACCTTCGCCGACATCCTCGTCAACGGCCAACTCGCCGGACGCGTCGACAACATGTTCAAGCGCTTCCGCTTCGAGGTCAACCCCCTGCTCAAGACGGGGCGCAACAACCTCAAGATCGTCATCGACTCCCCCGTCAGGATGGCGGAGCAGGAGGCCAAGAGGCAGCCGTTCGCCATCCAGGGGACAGGCTGCAACAACGTCCCGAACATGAACCTGATCAGGAAAGTCCAATGCCACGCCGGCTGGGACTGGGGTGTCTGCCTGGTGGTGTCCGGGATCTATGGCGACGTCAGTTTGCTGGCGGTCGACGACGCCCGGATCGAACACGTCTACACCCGGCAGGAACACACGCCCGGCCTCTGCCGCGTCACGGTCCACGCCGAGCTCGACGCCCCGCGCCCCGGCAAGACCACCGTCAAAGCCACCTTCGACGGCAAGACCAAACAACAAACCGTCGAGCTCGCCGCCGGGCTCAACCAAGTGACGCTGGATTTCGAGGTGAAGAAGCCCAAACTGTGGAACCCCGTCGGCTACGGCGACCAACCCCTCTACGACCTGGTGATCGAGACGCCCGACGACCATGTGGCGAAGCGCCTCGGCCTGCGTCAGCTCGAGCTGGACACCACCAAGGACGAGATCGGCTCGCGCATGGCCTTCCGGGTCAACGGCGTCGAGATCTTCTGCAAAGGCGCAAACTGGATCCCCGCCGACGCCTTCCCGCAGCGCCAGACGCCGGAGCTCCACGAGAAGCTCCTCCGCGACGCCGTGGCCGCCAATATGAACATGGTCCGCGTCTGGGGCGGCGGCCAGTATGAAAGCGACTCCTTCTACGAGCTCTGCGACCAGTTGGGCATCCTGGTCTGGCACGACCTGATGTTCGCCTGCGCCCAGTATCCCTCCACCGACGCCTTCGTGGCGAATGTCATCGGCGAGGTGGAGTACCAAGTCAAACGTCTCCGCGACCACGCCTGCATCGCCATCTGGTGCGGCGACAACGAGGTCGCCGGCATCACGCTCGGCCCGAACAACCATGACCGCAACCTGATCAATTACGACCGTCTCAACCACGCCTTGGAGCGGACGGTGGCCGCGGCCGACGACACGCGGGTCTTCTGGCCCAGCTCCCCCTGCAACGGCCCCATGGACTACACCGGAGCCTGGCACGACGCCACCAAAGGCGACATGCACTACTGGGAAGTCTGGCACGGCGGCAAGCTCTTCGACGCCTATTACAACGTCACGCCCCGCTTCTGCTCCGAGTTCGGCTTCCAGTCGTTCCCCGAGTTGAAGACGGTCGCCGCCTTCGCCAAGCCCTCCGACTGGAACCCGACCTCCCCGGTCATGGAGCACCACCAGCGCAACGGCGGCGGCGCCGGCAACGCCAAACTCGTGGCGATGTTCGCCAACTACTTCCGCATCCCGGAAGGCTTCGAGAACTTCCTCTATCTCAGCCAAGCCCAGCAAGCGCTGGCGATCAAGGTGGCGGTGGAGTACTGGCGCCACCTCCGCCCGGTCTGCATGGGCACGGTCTATTGGCAACTCAACGACCTCTGGCCGGTGGCCTCCTGGGCGAGCGTCGACTACTTCGGCCGCTGGAAGCAGCTCCACTACCACGCCAAGCGCTTCTTCCAGCCGGTCATGGCCTGCACGTTCCAGAACAAGCAAGACGAGGTCGAGCTCTGGGCCGTCAACGACCGCCTGCAAGACTTCAAGGGCTCCGTCAAGGCCAAGCTCCTGGGACTCGACGGCGCCTTGTTGAAGCCGTTCGAGATCAAGGCGGCCATCCCGGCGCAGTCCGCCAAGCTGCTGGCAAAATTCCCCGTGGCGGAACTGGCCCCGGTGAAGAACGACCGTTTCCTCCACATCGAGCTGACGGGCAAAGCCGGCGACGAGGAGGTCGTCCACCGCAACGAGCACTTCTTCACCGAGTACAAGCGTTGCGAGCTGCCGGAGGCGAACGTCGTAGCCAAGGCCAAGAAGGTGGCGGGAACCTGGCGGATCGAGCTCTCGACCGACGCTCCCGCCTTCTTCCTGACGCTCGCGACGGAGCGTTGCGAAGGCGTCTTCTCCGACAACAGCTTCACGCTCCTGCCAGGCGAGAAGCGGCTCGTGGAGTTCGACGGCGCCGCCGACCTGTCGGTGAAAGACTTCCAGGCCCAACTGACGCACAAACACCTGCGCCAGTCATACTAAAAACTCGGAGCGAGCCGGAGCGGAAAACGTCGTTTCCCGCTCCGGCTTCGCCATATTTCGCCTCCGGCGGCCAGCCTAACGCTGGGCGCCGCTATTTTTAGCCCGCGATGACGCGCAACGCGGCCTTGAGTCCGTCCGCCGCGCTGGAGACTATCCCCCCCGAGAAGCCAGCCCCCTCCCCCGCCAAGTATAGGTTCTCGAAGCCCTCACAACGGCCGTCAAGCCCCCGGGACACCTGGATCGGCGAGGAGGTCTTGCTCTCCAAGCCCATCACCATGCCCGTCTCGAAGCCCTTCAGTTTGCCGCAAAAATCTTTCAGCCCCAACGCCAAAGCGCGGCCGACGGTGTCCGGCAGAAGCTCCCATAACGGAGCCGCCATCAACCCGAAGGGGTAGCTCGTCCGCGCCGTCGCCGCGGGCTCCCGGCGCTCCATGAAGTCGCGGACGCCGCAAGCCGGGGCGCGGTAGCCTTGGGCGTAGTCGAAGAAACCACGCTCCAAGGTCTCAAGCCAAGCCAAGGCCTCCTCCGGGGCGACCTCGCGACCAAGGAGGGAGTTGAGCTCCACCGCGGCCACGCAGGCGGCGTTGGCGAACTCGCCGTCGCGGCGGTAGCGGCTCATGCCGTTGACGATATTGGCGTCGGCCCGCGGCGTGGCCGGGACCACGATCCCGCCAGGGCACATGCAGAAGCTGTAGACCGGCAGCACGCCACCGCCTTCGGAAGTCAGGCGGTACTCGGCGGCCTTGACGCCGGGGAGGCTCTCGCGGCCCCATTGCGCCAGGTTGACCAACGCTTGCGGGTGTTCGACCCGGCAACCGATGGCGAAGGGCTTGGTGTGGAAATGGACGCCCGCCCGCATGAGCATGCGGTAGGTGTCGTAGGCCGAATGTCCGGGGGCGAAGACGAAATGATCGGCGTCGATCTCCCCGGCAGAGGTGACGGCGGAGCTCACCTTGCCGCCCGCGGCGCGCAAAGCGGTGACGGTGGTCTGGAACAACATGCGCCCGCCCAGGCCAAGGAACTCCTCGCGCAGGTTCTTCACGACCAGACGTAAATTGTCGCTGCCCAGATGTGGATGGGCCAGATGGAGGATCTCCGCCGGGGCGCCGGCCCGGACGTAGCTGGAGAGGATGAAGCGTTTCTCCAACGAGAGGCCTTTGGTACGGGAGGTGAGTTTGCCGTCGGAGAAGGTCCCGGCGCCGCCCTCGCCGAAGGCATAGTTGCCAAGCGGGTCGAAAGGGCCGCCCGCCTCGAAAGCCCGGATGCCCTCGGCGCGGCGGGAGACCTCGGCGCCACGCTCGACCAAGGTGGTGTCGAAGCCGGCGCGCCGCAAGGCGAGGGCCGCGAAGAACCCGGCGGGGCCGCCGCCGACCACCAAGGCGCGGCCGTCGCGGTTGGCGCGGGGTATCTCCAGCTCCGGGACGGGCGCGGGCGGCGGGCCTTTGATGGCCTTGGAGGTGACGCCCACCTGGACAAGCCAGTGGATGTGGTCCTTTTTGCGGGCGTCGAGGCTCTGGTTCTCGACCTGGAAGGAGAAGTCCTTGGCGCGCAGCTCGCGCTCGATCCGCCACCGCAGCTCCTCCGGAGAGAAGTCGGTGGGCATCTTGAAACTCAAAACCCGATATCCCATGCGCCATATCCTTTTAAAATTTGGTTCTAAGCTTAACACGCCGCGACCAGGATTGCAATGGACTCCTGAGATTTACCTCGACACCGCCCCCTAAAAGCAGCACGCGGGGTTGTTTTTATTTGGAGGACGGTATAGAATGGTGATTGCGCAGAGGACGCATTGTAAACGAGGAGGTGGCTTTGAAGGGGGCAACGCATATACGAGGGCGCCATATTTTCACCTTGATTGAAATCATGGTGGTTCTCGCCATCGTCGGCATCCTGATGGGGATGATCCTACCGTCCTTCGTGATGGTGAAACAACGCGCCAAGTTCACGCGCTGGTTGATGTACAACCTGCAGATGAGCTCCGACTCCACCACCGTGCTGAACTACAATTTCATGGACACCACCTACAAAATCCGTAGCGGCGCGGCCATGGCCCCCGCCGTGAGGAACAGCGCGGTGGGCTGCGGGGCGGACGGCTTCATCCCGGCGCTGTACGACGGCGTCCTGGTCAACGGCCCGGAATGGGTGGAGCGGGGCGGACGCTGGAGCTTCAACAACGCCATCCAGCTCGACGGGCGCGACGACTACATCGAAGTGCCAGGAGTGATGGCGCTGGACTTCAAGCCCGGCGTAGACGACTACACCATCTCCATCTGGTGCCGCTTCGACAAGGCCGCCGGTACGGTGGGGCTTTTCGCCAAATCCGAGTGGGCGAAAGTCGCCCAATACGACCTCTATTTGCAGGGGAAGAAGTTGATCGCCGACGCGGGGCTGGCCGCCTCGTCATGGAAGAGCCCGGCGCCGGTGGCGGGGCGTTGGACGAACTACACGCTGGTCTGCTCCGGCATGAACATGGAGCTGTATTGCGACGGCGCCCCGATGGGCGTCGAGAAAAAAGTCCGCCCGGCCAACTCGAACGTGTCGCCAGCCAAGTTCCTGGTTGGAGCGATCGGCTCGAAGGGCGGCGCCCCGAAATTCAATTTCCAGGGCAGGATCGACGAGTTGCTGGTGATCGGGCGCGCCTTGAGCGCGTCGGAGGTCAGAGGAATCTACGAAATGGGGAACCCGTACTGATGGCCAGAATCATAATAGCCGAGGACAACAAGATCTTCATGGTGGTCTACAAGCGGATCATCGAGTTGCTTGGCCATGAATGCGCCGGCTTCACGGACGGGGCGCAGGCGGTGGCGGCATTCAAACAAGAGCCCGCCGACATGGTCATCCTCGACTACGAGATGCCGGAGATGAACGGGCTGGAGACCACCCGCGAGATCCGGCGCTTGCCGGAGGGCGTCTCCGTGCCCATCTTCATCGTGTCCTCCCACGGCGAGGAGGAGATCATCGCCGAATGCCTCAACGCCGGCGCCAGCGACTACATGGTCAAACCGGTGCGGGAGACGCAGCTCCTGGCGAAGATCAAGGTCGGCCTCCGGAGCTCCTCGCTGAACAAAAAAGATTTCGACTTGGCCAAAAACGGGGCCGAGATCGCCGGACGTTTCAAGATCGAGCGGCTCCTGGGATACGGGGCGCATTCGCTGGTCTTCCTGGCCACCGACATGACCAACGCGGGGGCGAAGGTGGCGGTCAAACTCCTAAACGAGAACGTCGACGACAAGGACTTCCTGGCCGCGGTGATCTCCACCGCCACCAGTTTGGAAAACCTCGACTCGCCGAACATTTTGCGGGTTCTCGGCCACGGCAGCTTCTCAGGCCGCGTCTACATCGCCATGGACTACGCCGATGGCGGCGACTTGGCTGGCGTCTTGCGCCACGGCAACCTTAACCAAGTCGAGACGGCCCGCCTAGCCGTGAACATCCTCTCCGGCCTCGCCGACCTGTCCCGCGACAACCTCTGCCACTTCGACTTGAAACCTGAGAACATCCTGATCAAAGAGGGCCGTTATGTGCTGGCCGATTTCGGCGTCATCGTGGCGCGGGAAACGGTCACGATCAACCTGAGCCAAGAGCTCTGGAGCACCGCAGCCTACATGGCCCCGGAGTATTACCGGGGCGATGCGGTTGACATCAGGTCGGATCTCTACGCCCTGGGCGTCACCCTCTACAAGGCGATCACGGGGATCAACCCGTTCGAGGCGCCCAAGCCCGCCATCACCATGTACCGGCAAGTCAATTTCACCCCACCCCTCGTCCTGGAGTACGAGAAGGGACTGGATCCGGAGCTGGCCGACTTGATCGCGTCGATGCTGGCCAAGGAGCCGGAGCGGCGACCGGACTTGGCGGCGCTGCTCCCGACCTTCATGGAGCTTTCCGACCGCCTCGAAGGGCTCGCCCGGAAAGTAGTGCCCGCGACGCACCAGCCGGGCCATGTCCCGGAAGCCGCGCCGGAGCAACCAACGCCAAACGCGGCGCCCCCCCAACCCGCAGTAGGAGCGGCGCCGAACGACAAAGCCGGCGCCGAGTGGGAGCGACAATCCTTGCGGCCGGAACAACGCTCCCCGCAAGAAGTCGTCCACGCCGCGGCCCGTCCCCGCCACGTCGACAAGAGACATTGGCTCGCCTGGGGGGTCGCCGCGGTGGTGGTGGCTCTATCGACGCTGTTGAGCTATGCGCTCCATGGAGTGCTGGTGGGAGATAAAAAAGTCCCGTCCGGAGCGGTGGTCTGTCTCCGCTGTCAAAACTGCGGAGCGGAACAGCAACGCCGGATCGTCGACATCGCCAACGAACATTGCGTCCAGTGCTCCGCCCCGCTCGGCTACGCCACGAAATGCCTGGCCTGCGGCAATCAATTCGGCGTCAAGCCAACCGAATTCCCCGCCAACGCCGACAAGGCGGCGTTGCTGGCCGCGGACATCAAGGCGAAATCCTGCCCCAAATGCCATTCACCCAAAACCGTCCCCGTCCAGCCGTAAATCAGGGATTGAGCTCCTTCCCGGCGTCGGCTTTCAACTCCAACGGCAACTCCACCCGGAACGTTGTCCCCCGCTCGGCGGAGCTGGTGAAGGACGCCTTCCCCCTCAAATACTGCTCCACCAGCAGCCTAACGCTGAATGTGCCCAAGCCCCTGCCCTTGCCTTTGGTGGAGAACGACCGCTGAAAAACCTGCATCCGCGCCTCCTGGGACATTTCCCCGGAGTTGTGGACGGTGAAGGCCACCGCGTCCGCCATGCGCTCGCACTTGATGGTCACGATCCCACCGGGCCTCGACGCCTCCAGGGCGTTTTTCACCAGATTGCCCAAGACCCGGAACAACAAGGCTTTGTCGCTCACAAAACTGAGGTTCTCCGAAGCGGCGTCCACCACCAAGGACTTGCCCGTGGCGACGTCATGCTTCAAGTAGACCGCCACCACGTCCTTGACGACCGTGGCGGCGGACAGCGCGTCGGGCGACACGGCCAACGTGTGGTTCTCGGCCGCGAGCAGTTGCCGCTGCGCTTCGATCTCGCTGATCAACGTCTCCGCCGCCGTGTTGATCATGCCCATTAGTCGCTGGTCCTCGTCGGACAAGCTCCCCATCATAACCTCAGAAAGCCCGACGATGCCGCCTGCGGTGTTGACGATGTCATGGAAGAAAATCCGCTCCAGCGCATGCCGCCGTTTCTCGTCGCTTATGTCAAGGATGGTGAAGACAGTATAGCGCTGTCCAGCCAGCGCGACGGGCACGCCCCACACCCGCAAGTCCATGGGGTCCCCGTTCTTTCTGGCTATCCGGCACTCCTCCGAGTTACTCACGCCTTGCTGGGCACGGACAATGGCGCGGGCCGCGCCACAATACTGGCAAAACGGGGTGGAACCACAGCCGCCGTCGCCCTCGCTAGCGTGGATACAATCGAAAACCTCACCTGGACGCAACCCCAAAACCTCGTCCATGCGCTTTCCAAACATGTCAAGCAACGCCCGGTTGGCGAAAACGATCTGACGGCTGCCGTTCAGTATCATGACCACGTTCGGCAAGCTGTTCACCAGCTCGTTGACGGTCTTCTCCGTGGAGATGCCCGAGCAGACGCATTGGATATCCTCAAACGACGACCGCTGGCATGGAGCCAAGGGGACTAGCGCTGTTTTGTCGGGACGGTCTTCCATTGATTCACCTTTGGGATAGAAGAGATCTGCGGGCCTTGTGGGCGATGGAAGCAGCGACCAGCGAAGTCCAGCCGGTCTGGTGGGACGCGCCCAGGCCCCGACCGGTGTCGCCGTCGAAGAACTCGTGGAAGCAAACGATGTCCCTCCGGTGGGGGTCGACGGCGAAACGGGGGTCGGCGCCATGATAGGGACAGCGCCCGTCGGGGCCGGGGACGAAGAGTTTGGCGAGCCGGCCATGCAAGTCCGCCGCCACCTCGCCCAAGGTGGCTTGGCGTCCCGAGCCGGTGGGGTATTCCACCGTGAAGCTGTCGCCGTAGAAATGGTGGTAGCGCTCCAAGGCCTCGGCCAGCAGGTAGTTCACCGGGAACCAAACCGGGCCGCGCCAGTTGGAGTTGCCGCCAAAAAGCCAAGTCTCCGATTCCCCCGGGACATACCCGACACGGCGCTCCGCCCCGCCGCACTGGAGGGAATAGGGGGTGTCGGCATGAGCCTTGGACAGCGACCTGATCCCGTAAGGCGAAAGGAACTCGGCTTCGTCGAGCATCCGTCGCAACACCCGTTCCAGGCGCTCCCGCGAGGGCATGGCCAAAAGCATGTGCTCCTTCGGGGCGCAGCCTTCGACATCGCTTTTCATGAAGGTTATCCGGGCGGCCAAATCGCGGCGGTTGCGGAGGAACCACAACAGCCGCCGCTTGAAGCCCGGCAGGCGGTTGACGCTGTCGGCATGGACAGACTCCACCGCCAGCAGCGGAATGAGCCCGACCATAGACCTGACCCGCAGCGGGGCCCCCTGGCCGTGCTGGGATATCTGGTCGTAATAGAAGCCGTCCTGCTCGTGCCAAAGGCCGGAGCCGCCGAGCTGGTTCATGGCGTCGGCGATGGCGATGAAATGTTCGAAGAACTTCGAGGCCATATCCTGGTAGACGGGGTCCTCGGCGGCCAGCTCCAACGCCATGGAGAACATCGTCCCGGCGTAGAAGGCCATCCAGGCGGTGGCGTCGGCCTGCTCCAACACGCCCCCGCCCGGCAAAGGCTGGGAACGGTCGAAGACCCCGACGTTGTCCAACCCCAGGAAGCCCCCGGAGAAAATATGCCGCCCGCTGGCGTCCTTGCGGTTGACCCACCAGGTGAAGTTCACCAACAGCTTCTGGAAGGCGGAGGCGAGGAAATTCCTGTCCTTGTCGCCCTTGGCGGCGGCAATCTTGTAGACGCGCCAGCAGGCCCAGGCGTGGACCGGCGGGTTGACGTCGGAGAAGTTGTACTCGTAAGCGGGCATGGCCCCGTTGGGATGCTGATACCATTCCCGGAGCATCAGGATGAGCTGCCGCTTGGCGAAGCTGGCGTCCACCCTGGCCATGGCGACCATCTGGAAAGCCGTGTCCCAAGCGGCGAACCACGGGTACTCCCATTTGTCCGGCACGCAGAGGATGTCGCGGCAGAAGAGGTGGCCCCAGTCCGAATTCCTGACCTCGCGCCGCCGCTGCGGGGGCGGAGGCATGGCGGGGTCGCCGCGTAGCCAGTCCTCCACCACCAAGTGGTAGAACTGGCGGCTCCAGAGCAGCCCGGCGTAGGCCAGGCGCGAGATTCGCCGTTCCTCCGGGGACAGCGACGGCTCCAAGCGGCCCGCGTAGAACTCTTCAGCCTCGGCGGCGCGGAGGACGAACAGCTCGTCGAAAGCCGGGCCGGCGGGCTCGGCCACGGCGTCACCGGAGCCGAGCCGCAGCGTCACGGAAGCGCTGCCCCCGGCGGGGATGTCCAGAAGGTAATGGGCGGCCATCTTCGTCCCGACGCCCTTGGGGTTGACCGCGGCCTCCTTGCCGTTGATCAGGAAATCATGGAAGGCGTCCTTGACATAGGGGCTGTAGGCCGCCACGCCAAAGAGCTTGAAGGTGTTGGTCTCGTTCTCGGTGAAGAGGAGCTTGGGCTCCTCGCCGTCGGGACCGGGGGCGGCGCGGAGGGTGAAACGCCCGAGCGACTCATGCGTCGCCGCCACCAGGCCAGGCCCGGCCGCCTCCAAACGGGGCTTCGTGGTGCAGCCCTCGTGCCTGCACCCCCAGATCCAGGTGTTGCGGAACCAAAGGGTGGGGAGCAGATGCAGCTTGGCCGCCTCGGGGCCGCGGTTGTGGGCGGTGAGCCGGATCAGCAAGTCGTCCGGGCCGGCCTTGGCGTACTCGGCGGTGACGTCGAAGTAGCGGTCGCCGTCGAAGATCCCGGTGTCGGACAGCTCGAACTCCGGCTCGGAGCGGGAGCGGCGGCGGTTCTCCTCGACCAGGCGCTCGTAGGGGAAAAGCCCCTGCGGGTAGCGGTAGAGGGCTTTCATGTAGGAATGAGTGGGGGTGGAGTCGAGGTATGAATAGAGCTCCTTGACGTCCTCGCCATGGTTCCCTTCCTGGTTGGTCAGGCCGAAGAGCCGCTCCTTGAGGATGGGGTCCTGGCCGTTCCAGAGGGCGACGGAGAAACAGAGGCGGCATTCCCGGTCGCAGATGCCCAGGAGCCCGTCCTCGCCCCAGCGGTAGGCGCGGCTACGGCTGTGCTCATGGGGGAAATACGTCCACGCCGAGCCGTCGGGCGAGTAGTCCTCGCGCACCGTGCCCCATTGCCGCTCGGCCAGATACGGCCCCCAGCGCTTCCAGTTCTTCTCCCGGCCCGCGTCCTCCGCGAGCCGGACCTCCTCCGGACATTCCGCCATATAGTCGCCTCCCATATCTCTATGAGTATATTCGACCTCAAGGAGAAAAACAAGCGGAAAACGGGGGATTTCACGTCACTCCCCCACGTAGGACGAAATGCTTGAGGCGTCTGAAGCAGCCTTCCTCCTCAAACGCCCCCTCCAAGGCTTGAGGAAGGGAGCTTGAAACGCTGGAGAGCCTGCTTAGCCAGCTGGGTCTCGTCGGCCAGCTGTTTGGCGGAGCTGGCGGTCCTCTCGGCGTTAGAGGTGTTTTGTTGGGTGACCATCTCGACTTGCGCGAAACCGGCGTTGAGTTGCGCGACGCCCTGAGCCTGCTCCCTCGAAGCCGCCGCGATCTCGGCGAAGAGGGTGGCGGCCTTGGCGACGCTAGCGAGGATCTGATCGAAGGTTTTGGTGGCGGCCTGGGTGGCTTCCTGGCCGCGGCTGGCGTCGTCCTTGCTGCGTTCGAGGATGCCAGCGCTCTCGGCCGCGGCGGACGCGCTCCGCGCCGCCAACGCCCGGACCTCGCCGGCGACGACCGCGAAGCCCTTGCCGTGTCTGCCCGCCCGCGCCGCCTCGACCGCGGCGTTCAAGGACAGGATGTTGGTCTGAAAGGCGATGTCGTCGATCGACTTGATGATGGCCTTGATCTTGTCGCCGGAGGCGGCGATGTCCCGCATGGTCTCGACCAGCCGCCGCATCTCCTCGCTCCCGCGCTCCGCGTCGGTCTTGGCCGTGGCGGAGAGCTCGTTGGCGTTGGCGGCGTTCTCGGCGTTGATCCCCGCCTGGGAGGCGATTTGGCTAACGGAACTGGAGATCTGCTCCAAGGCGGCCGCCTGCTCCGTGGCTCCTTGCGACAAAGATTGGCTGGTGTCAGCCATCTCCAAACTTCGCTGCCCGGTCTGGCGGAGGGTCGAGCCGATTTGGGACACCAGCTCGGCCAAGCCTTGGTTCATCGACCGGAGCGTGACGCCCAGGCGGTCGCCCGGATGGGACACGGCGAGCTCCTGGCTCAAATCCCCTTCGGCCATGGCCTCGCCGAACTCCACTTGCCGCCGTCTGGCCTCCAACACCGCCCGGAAGGACCGGGCCATCTCGCCGAACTCGTCACCGCGGCTCTCGTGGCGGGGGGAGAGCTCCAGCTCGACCTCGCCGTCCGCGACTTTCCGCAGGGCGGCGGCCATCTCCCGAACCAACCTCGCCGCCCGGCCCGCCTGCGTCATGAGGATGATGATCACGGCGGCGCACACGAGCAGGCCGCCAGCCCAGGACACATGGTTGATGGACACCAACCCGGTTGTCATTTCGGTGGCGGGGACGGTCATGGCGACTATCCAGCCAGTTTGCGGCGAGGGTGCGTAACATAGCGCCACCTCCTGCTTGCCTTCAGGATATATCCCTTGCCCACTTTTGAGGGAAAGCAGGTCTTTGCCGTAGCTGGAAGCCTTGATGTCCTTGGCCTGCCCCTTGGCGGGGGCGGCGATGATGGCGCCCGCCTTGTTGACGATGAAGGCGTGGCCGGTTGAGCCCACCATGACCCCGTTGACCACCACGTCCTCAATGGCGCTGAGCGTCACCGAGGCGCCCACCATGCCCAGGAGTTTCCCTCGCGCGTCCAACAGGGGCATGGCGACCACGAACACCTTTTTACCGGTGGAGGCGCTGACCACCGGGTCGGAGATGGTGGTTTTGCCGGTGGCGAGGACGGTCTTCATATAGTCGCGTTCGGACAAGTCCTTGCCGACGATGCTGGCGTTCGAGCCCGCCACGGCCTTGCCGCGCGCGTCCGCCAGATAGATCACCGCGTACAAGCGTTGATGGCTCTTCGCGAAAGCCGCGAAACGGGCGTCGATCCGCGCCAAGTCGGCTTTCTTCCCCGATTCCAGGTAGTCCTTGACCTCCGCGCTCTCCGCGAGATGGAGCACGTCCAGCTCGCGGTTGTCGATCCAGGTGTCCAATGATTTGACGGCGATGTCCACCCGGCCCCTCATGTTGGAGAACATCTCTTGGCGGATGGTCTTGCTGGCCTGGAAATAAACGGCCACCTGCGTGGCGGCCATGACCAGGACGATGACGGACACCACGGGGATGGTCAGGCTTTGGCGGAAGCTCAATCTCATGACGACACCTCCATGGCGCGGACAAGGACAAGTTGGCGCCGCGCTTGCCTGGCTCTGCGCTCGCAGTGATAAAAAACACTTTTACCTTGTCATTTAGTCCGGATACGTGGAGATATCAAGCTATGTTTGTGTCGAAGACGAGCAAATTCAGAACACGACAGGTCAGGAAAAATGCCAAGCCCCTGGAGCGACGCGGTTTTAGCGCCGTTGGCGCTAAAAAGGTGTCTCTAGATTTTTCGCAGTTCATGCTCCGTTGAGCGTAGACTTGTCGTGGTCTGAAATTGGAGCCAGGCCGTGGAGGAGAGGCTCAACCGAAGAGCAACTCGGCGATGGCCGGTTCCAGGCCTTTGGCCATTTTGAAGAAGCCCAAGTCGGTGGGGTGGACGCCGTCGACGGCGCACTCGTGATAGTCCTTGCCGAAGAACTTCGAGCCGTCCAGGAAATGGACATGCTTGTCCCCGGCCGCGCGCAGCTCCTTCACCAGGCCCTTCTGGAACGCCTTGCAGTCTTTGCGCGCCAGCCGCGTCCCCGGCTCCGACTTCAGCGACTCCTTGGCGAAGCGGACCTTCGAGACCACCAAGACCGGGGTCTTCGGGTGCTGGGCGCGCAAGATGGCGATGAAGTCTGGCATGGTCTTGGCCAGCCCCTCGGAATTGCTGTTGGCCTCGTAGTCCAGCACGAAGAGCGACGGGGCGGCGATCGCGGCGATCGCCTCCGCCACCTCCGGCTCGCCTCGGCCGCTGCCGGAGAAGCCCAGATTGAGGAACGGCACGTTCAGGCGCCGCGCCAGGATGTTGCTGAAGCACATCCCCGGACGCGAGGCGCAACCGCCCTGGGTGATGGAGGTGCCGTAGACCACCACCGGCTTGTCCATCCGGTAGGGCGGTGGCTCGTGGATGGTAGCGCCTTGGCGCAGCCCGACGAGGACCTCGTCCACGCCGTTGTAGAGCGGGAAGTTCAGGGTGCAGTCGAGCGTCTCCCTGCCAGCGCGGGAGAGCAGTTCGCAGGAGTATTCGGCCACGCCGCAGGCGGCGCGGGTGACGTTGTAGAACGCCTCCTCGCCGGGTTTGCCGAGGTAGAGGTCGAAGCCGTTCATGCCGGTGCTGGGCATGTGGTCCATCGTCCCGGGGCCGCGCAACTTGACCTTGACGGCGATCTTGTCGCTGTCGGTGGAGAACTTGACCTGGCCGCCGGCGGCGCACCAAGCGAGGGACTCCACCCCCTCCGGGAGCGGTTTCGCCGGCTTCACGGGGAAACGCCGGTAGACACGGTCCTGGTCGAACCAGTGGAAACCCGCCAGCTTGAACGGCTGTTCATGGGGAGCGTACCAAACCAGACCGTTCTCGTCGGCCCGTTTAACTTCCATGTTCGCGTCATGCTTGGCGATATCCAAGCCCGGCTCGTTTTCGCCTGACATGTCGAGATCCTCCTGTTTTGGCGTTAACCATATCGCCGATTCCAGGAAGCGCAATCAGAAATCCCAGGCGTTTCCCACTTCCAGGGCGTCGAACCAATCGAGGAACTTCGCCACGTCCGGGCCGCGGAAGATGGAGCCGTGCTGGGGACAGAGCAGCTCGATGTCCAGTTTCCTCACGAGCGCCAGCCAGGATTGCTTGGCGGACTCCGAGGGCATCCAACGGCGGTGGAAAGCCTCCATGTATTGGACATGGTGGGCGAAATCCGCCACGAAGACTTCCTGGTCGCGACCAGGCAGGAGCGCCGCGCCGATGTCGCCGGTGAAAAGGATTTTCGCCACGGGGTCGTAGAGCGAGAAGTTGCCCGAGGCGTGCAGGTAGTGGGCGGGGATCAACCGCAAGTCGTCGCTACCGCCCAGGGGCAGGGACATACCCTGGTCGGGAATGCCCTCGACCAGGCGTCCGTCGCTGAGGTGGCTGATAAAAGTCACCCAGGGGGTGGGGACAAGGGTCCTGGTCTCGGGGCAAAGCTGCAGCCAGAGCGGCAACGAGGAGACCACGTCGGGGTCTTGGTGCGAGGCCACCAGGAAATCCACGCTCCCCATGGGGATCAGCCGGGAGAGCGCCGCGACATAAGGGGGGAAGACTTGAACCCCGCCCGGGTCAAGCATGGCGGCGCGGCCGTTGTTGACGACCACGTACTCGTTGGTGTCGATGATGCTGCCGTTCCGCTCCGGGTCGCGGCCGAAATAGAGCCAGCGCCGCTGGCCGTCGTTGAACAGTTCCACATGCTTGATCATGCTGTCAGCCCTTTCAGAAAGTTCGGAGTTCGGAGTTCGGAGTTCGGAGTTGTTGAAGAAGCTCGGAGTTCGGAGTTCGGAGTTCGGAGTTGATGAAGAAGTTCGGAGTTGTTGAAGAAGTTTGTGTCGAAACTAAAAAAACGTCCACCTAAAGACCTCCAGGATTCAAACGCCTAACTTCTTAATAACTCCGAACTCCGAACTCCGAACTCCGAACTCCGAACTGTTTTTGTCATAGTCCAGCCATTGCCCTTGCCTTCGCCCGCGCCACGCCGACGCGGTTCTCTGTGGTTTTCTCCAACGCGCTGAACTCTTTGGAAAGCTGCCCCAGCTCCGCCGAGACGGTGCGCAGGGCCTCGCCTTCGGCGCCGAAGAGGGCGGACTCCAACTTGGCGGAGATCGCCAGATAGTTGCTTTTGCGCGTGGCGATGATGTTGAGTCTGGAGAGCAACCCGGTCAAGCCAGTCATCTGCCGCGCCATCTCGACGGCCTTCTCCTGCCGCAACGCGGCCTGGCTGGCGGCGCAACCGGTCAAGGCCGCCATGGCCTCTTCGCAGAAATCCTGGCTCGCCGCCTCGCCCTCCTGGTGTAGAGCCTTCGCCGCGGCGTTGGCGCGCAGGAAGAACTCCCGCCGCCAGTTGGCGCCCATGATCTGCGCCGCCGCATGGGACGAATGGTGGAACGCCGTCTCGATCTCGCTCACCGTCTCTTGGAGCTGGCTCCCCATCAGAATCACCTCCCTCGCGACCATGGCGAAGGACTCGCCCGCCTTGCCCAAGTGGGCGGCGGCGATCTCGGCGTTCAACGCCAGCCAGCGAGTCTGGGCAAGCAGCGGCTTGAGCTGGGCGAAGCCGTTGTTCAGCTCGAACATCGGACCAAAACGGTCGATGGCCTGGCTGACGGACTGGTCTCCCTCGGACATCTTCTGTATCCCTTTCGACTATGGCTACGAGCCTTGCCGAGTAAGTATATATGGCTAAGGGGACGAAAACAAGGCGGTGGAGAAATTGCCGCTTTCTTCCGACCAACAATTGACAACGCCAAAAATTGTCATATTATTTCAATATTCACATTGTTCTTTATACAATCAATGAAAACAATGAGGCTATGGATGCTGGGCGAACTGAAGATCAAGCGGGCGGAGAGCGTCCGCAAGCAAATCACCGACTTTCTGCGCGGGGCGATCCTGCGCGGGGATTTGCCGGCTGGCAGCCAACTGCCCTCGACGCAGGAGTTGACGCGACGTTGGGAGACGACCCAGTCCAACGCCCACTACGCCTTGTCGGCGCTGGTCAAAGAGGGGCTGGTAACCCGGACGCCCCGGGTCGGGACGACCGTCAACCCGATCGACCGCAAGCTGGAAACCGTGGCGGTATATCTGAAACATGGGAGCTGGGCGGGGCTGACGCAGTTCGCCGGGCTGCTGCTGGATCTGCTCGACGCCGAGCTCCGTGGCCGCGGCGTCGAATGCGTCGTCCTCAACGACACCGGCGGGGACTCCGGGCTAAAGCGCCTGGAGCTCCTGGCGGCGGAGCGGCGCGTCCAGGCAGTGGTCTCCCCTTGGATAGACCGACCGTCGCTGGACAGGCTCGACGCGCTGCCCACGCCGTTTTCCTGCCTTGGCTCCGAGCGACGGGCAAACGGCGTCAGCGTCTTGGACGACTCGTTGGTGGAGAAAGCCGTCGAGGGGCTGCGACGTCAAGGCTGCCGCAAAGCCGGGCTGCTTTGTTCCATGGCAGCCGGGCCGGAGCCCGAACGCCGCCGCTTCTTCGAGCGGTTCCGGACGTTAGCCCTTGAGAACGACATGGAGACGCGCGGCGAATGGCAACGCGTCGCCCCCGCCGGGAGCGTCCCGGGACAATATGAGCGCCTCGGCTTCGCCCACCGCAACGTCCATGAGCTCTGGACTCTGCCGGAGCGTCCCGACGGCCTCTTCGTCTACACCGACGACCTCATTCAAGGGACGTTGCTGGCTATAGCCGAGCTCGGGACCCGCGTCCCGGAGGACATGAAGCTGGTTTTCCACCGCAATCTGGAGCTGCCGGTCTTCTGCCCCGCGCCCTGCGCCTTCGTCGAGGGCAGCGTCGCGACGCTGGCCAAACGTTTGGTGGACGTCGCGGACGACCTTTTCCATGGACGCCAGCCCGACCAAGGCAGATGCCAATACCAACTCAAGTTCCACAAGGGATGAACACATGAACCGGAACATCTACTTCAACGAGGACGACGGGCATTTCTACGAGCACCCCGCGGCGGACATGACGCCCGAGGGCGTCGACCGCCTCGTCGACACCTACGCGGAGAACACCCAGGTGGCGGGCGTCCTCTTCTGCGTCAACCTCCAGCGGGCGCTCTTCGACAGCGCGGCGTGGGAGACCTTCTGGGTCGGCTACGACCCGGCGCTCGGCGACGACCAGCCCGCCCTCCAGCGCGGGAACCGCGTCCTGGACCACGCGTTGCTGCGGGAACGGGGGATCGACCAGTTCGAGCGTTGGTTGGCGCGCTGCCGCCACCACGGGATCGAAGGTTGGCTGACCATGCGCATGAACGACTGCCACGGACTCGGCGAGACCGCCTTCAAACAGCCTGGAGCCCCGGCCTGGACGCTGTCCTGGCCCTCCACCTGGTGGCGGGAGCGCCCCGACTTGCGCCGCGCCCCCTACCGTTTCGAGCGCAGCTGGGAGGGCGCCTTCGACTACGCCCAGGCGGAAGTCAGGGCGCACCACCTCAAGCTCATCGAGGAGGTCCTGGGACGCTACGACATGTTCGGGCTGGAGCTCGACTGGATGCGTTGGGGCATGATGTTCAAGCCCGGCCACGAACGGGAGGGCAGAGGTCTCTTGACCGCTTTCGTCCGGGACGTCCGGCGCCTGGCCGACCAGGCCGCCGTCCGGCTGGGGCACCCCGTGCTTTTGGCGCACCGCGTCCCGGCCTGTCCCGAAAGCGCGTTGGCCTTGGGCTACGACGTTGCCGCCTGGGCGAAGGCGGGCATGGCGGACATGCTAACCTTGTCGTCATTCCTCTGCGGCTCCTGGGACGACCTGCCGATGGAGCTCTGGCGCGCCCTGGTGGGCGACAAAGTGAAACTGTTGGCACATGTCGAACCGCACCTCTGCCCCTATCCCAGCCAGGTCGTCCTCAACGACTATTCCCTGATGCACGGCGCGGCGGCGTCCGCGTTGCACCGCGGCGCGGACGGCGTCTACCTCTTCAACGAATGCTACCGGGAGAGCGACGACCCGGAGCGGCTGCGCCACACCCTGACCCATGTCGGCGAGCCGCGGACCTTGGAGTCTACCGAGCGGCGTTTCGCCCTGAGCTACCCGCAAGTCCGGGCCGCCGGGGAACCGGACCGCGCCGTCCTGCCCATCCCGTTGCGGGTACCGAAAATAGGGGCTGATTTTGGGCGCATGGCGGAAAACGTCACCTTGCGTTTCGCCACCGGCCCCAAGCCCAAAACGGGCAAGGCGTGGCTGCGCCTGGGCTTTTCCGTGGAGCTTCCGGGGGCGTTGAAGTTCCATCTGAACTCCCGTCCCCTGCCCTCCGCCGCCGCGGACGGCGTTCCCGCGTCGCCAATGCCGGAGGCGGCCGCCTTCACTTTTAGCCAACCGTTACCGCTGGACATGCTGCTCGACGACAGCAACGTGGTCGAATTCATCGCGCCCCAAGTGGACGGCGCGCTGGTCTGGGCCGAGATCATGGTTGTTCCAGACCGCCGGAGCTGACGTCAGGGCGTCAAGGCTGGCGGCTCCGGCGCGCGGCGCGCTTGCGTTTATTGAAGAGCGCCTGACAGTCAATGCCCAGCTTCTCGATCTTGTAGCGCAGCATCCGGTCGCTGACCCCCAGCTCCCGCGACGCGGCCAGCACGTTGCCGTCGGCGCGCTTGAGGGCATCGACGATCAGGTCGCGCTCCAACGAGGCGGTGTGCGACTTCAACGAGGCGGCCGAGGGCGGTCCCGCCGGGCCGGGCATCTGCAAGGTCGGGGGCAGGTCGTGGCCGTGGATCACCCCGTCGTTGGCTAAAAGCATGGCGTGCTCCAGGCAGTTCTCCAGCTCGCGGACGTTCCCCGGCCAGTGGTAGGCGAGCAGCATGTTGATCGCCGGGGTGCTGACGCGGGTGATGGTCTTGCCGGTCTTGACGGCGAGCTTCGCCACGAAATGGTTGGCGAGCTGGAGGATGTCGTTCTTGTGGTCGCGCAGCGGCGGCATGTGGATGGGGAAGACGTTGACCCGGTAGTAAAGGTCGTTGCGGAAGGAGCCGTCGCCGACGGCGGCCTCCAAGTCGCGGTTGGTGGCGGCCAGGATGCGGACGTCGGCCTTGAGCGTCTTGTTGCTGCCGACGCGCTCGAACTCGCGCTCCTGGACGGCGCGGAGCAGCTTCACCTGCACCGCCGGGGAGAAATCGCCGATCTCGTCGAGGAACAAGGTGCCGCCCTCGGCCTCCTCGAAACGCCCCTTGCGCAGGGACAAGGCGCCGGTGAACGCGCCCTTCTCGTGGCCGAAAAGCTCGCTCTCCAGCAGGTTCTCGCTCAAGGCGGCGCAGTTGACTTTGACGAAGGGGGCGGCGGCGCGGCGGCTGGCGTAGTGGATGGCCGAGGCGGCCAGCTCTTTGCCGGTGCCGGACTCGCCGCGGATCAGCACGGTGGTGTCCGAGGGGGCCACCTGGGCGATGCGTTTGAAAACCTCCAGCATGGCCCCGGAGCCGCCGACCAGATTGCGGGGCTGGAAACGCTCGCCCAGCTCGTCGCGGAGGCGGCGGTTCTCCGACACCAGCGACTCGCGCTCCTGACGGGCGACCCGCCCGCCATGGACATCGTGGGCGATCAGCCCGGCGACCACGCTCAACAGCCGTTCCGCCTCCTGCAGGCGGGCGAAGCCCTGGTGGGGCAGGTCCACCGACAAGGTGCCGACCGTGTCGTTGCCGAGGATGATCGGCACGCAGATGAAACTGAACTCGCCCTCGCGGCGCTGGCCGCGGTCCCAGACGCGGTGCTGGAAGCGCGGCTCGTTGGAGATCAGCGGCACCAGCTCCGGCAGCCCGGTCTCCAACACCTTGCCCGTGACCCCCTCCCCCTTGCGGTACTTGACCTCCCCGCCCGTGCCCTCCACCACCAGCTCGTCGCCCTCCATCGTGCGCAGCATGATCGTGCCGTGGGTCATCTCCAGACGCTTCTCTAGCACCTGCAAGATGCGCGTCAGCATCTCCTCCTGGTTGGAATACTTGGCGAATAACCGCGCCACCTCGTATAGCACCTCAAGATGCAACGCGTGGTTCCCGTCGCCCGCCTTGATCGTCCTGGAATTATTCATATTTCCCTTTCCGCCATGGCCTCCGCCTTGTCATGAGCATTTGCGATGCCAATCACCGGAAAAACGCGGTTTGGAAATTTATTTCCATTTCTCCAGAAATTTCGACATAATTATCCAAACGTCACACAAGCTCTTGACAAACAACACTTTGCGCTCTTGTCAACCGGAACCGCCGCCACGTTTCGACAATTTTCTCCAAACCGCGGCCGACGGTTTAGGTGGCCGCCGCCCCGAAAAAAAGTTTGGCACGCATGTTGCTTCACCCTCAATCGCCACAACGCACCGCGACAAAATTGTCATACGACAACGAAGGAGCTACAGAAATGAGAAAGATCGCGATTTACGGCAAGGGCGGCATCGGGAAGTCCACGACGACCCAGAACACGGTGGCCGGTCTGGCGGAGATGGGCAAGAAGGTCATGGTGGTCGGTTGCGACCCGAAGGCGGACTCGACGAGGCTGCTGCTGGGCGGGCTGAGCCAGAACACCGTGCTGGACACCTTGCGGGACGAGGGCGAGGAGGTCGCGCTGGACGAGATCGTCCGCGCCGGGTTCGGCAAGACCCTCTGCGTGGAGTCGGGCGGCCCGGAGCCGGGGGTCGGCTGCGCCGGACGCGGCATCATCACCGCCATCAATTTGCTGGAGCAGCTCGGGGCCTACGAGGAGGACAAGCACCTCGACTACGCCTTCTACGACGTGCTCGGAGACGTGGTGTGCGGCGGTTTCGCCATGCCGATCCGCGAGGGCAAGGCGCGGGAGATCTACATCGTGGTCTCCGGCGAGATGATGGCGATGTACGCCGCCAACAACATCTGCAAAGGCATCGTCAAGTACGCCGACGGCGGCGGAGTGCGCTTGGGCGGGCTGATCTGCAACAGCCGCAAGGTCGACAACGAGCAGTCGATGATCGTGGAGCTGGCCCGTCAGCTCGGCACCCAGATGATCCACTTCGTCCCCCGCGACAACATGGTGCAAAAGGCCGAGATCAACCGCAAGACGGTCATCGAGTACGAGCCCACCCACCCGCAGGCCGACGAGTACCGGACCCTCGCCCGCAAGATCGACCAGAACCAGATGTTTGTCATCCCCAAACCGCTCAAGATCGAGGAGTTGGAGAAGCTTCTGATCGAGTTCGGGATAGCCAACTAACACAACCAAACGAAGGAGAACGAAAATGCTCATGATAAGATCTATGGTCCGGCCCGAGAAAGCCGATCTGGTGCTCGAAGGCTTGCTGGAGGCCGGCTACCCGGCGGTGACGAAGGTCGACGTCTTCGGGCGCGGCAAGCAGCGCGGCCTCAGAGCCGGCGAGGTCCACTACGACGAGCTGCCCAAGACGCTGCTCATGACGGTCATCAACGACCAAGACAAGGACTTCGTCATCAAGACGGTCATCGAACGCGCCAAGACCGGCACGGTGGGGGCGTTCGGCGACGGCAAGATCTTCGTCTCCCCGGTCGACGAGGTCTACACCATCAGCTCCGGCGTCAAGGGCCTCTAAGGAGGGGCGGGACATGAAAGAAGTAATGGCGATTATCCGCATCAACAAGATGAACCAGACCAAGAAGGCCCTGGCGGACGCCGGGATCACCTCCTTCACCGCCACCGGAAAAGTGCATGGCCGGGGCAAGGGACAAGTCGACTACCGCATCCTCCACGGGGCCGAGGACGGCTACCAGGAGGCCATCGCCCAGCTCGGCCAGGGGCCGAGGCTGGTCCCCAAGCGCCTGATCACGGTGATGGTGTCGGACGATTTCGTGCAGCGCACCGTCAACGCCATCGTCAAAGTCAACCAGACCGGCAACGCCGGGGACGGCAAGATCTTCGTCATGCCGATCCTGGAGGCCACCCGGGTCCGCACCGGCGAGACCGCCAGCGGCGCGTCCGGCGGCCTGGTGCTCGATTCTTCCGCGGGCCCGGTCGAGATCGACTAAAACCGCAGTCCAAGCAAAGGAGACACCGCAATGATCATGAGAGCCAACCCGGAGCTGCCGGACGCGGAGGCGATAAAGCAGGACACGCTCGCCAAATACCCCGCGAAGGTGGCCAGGAAACGAAGCAAGTCCATGGTGGTCAAGGAGGGGGAGGACATCCCCGAGATCCAGGCCAACATTCGGACCATACCGGGGATCATCACCCAGCGCGGCTGCTGTTACGCCGGCTGCAAGGGAGTGGTCCTGGGCCCCACCCGCGACATCGTCAACATCACCCACGGCCCGATCGGCTGCGGCTTCTACAGCTGGCTGACCCGGCGCAACCAGACCCGCGCCGGCCTCGACGGCCAGAACTTCATGACCTATTGCTTCTCCACCGACATGCAGGACGAGCACATCGTCTTCGGCGGCGAGAAGCTGCTCCGCCAGGCCGTCCAGGAAGCCTACGACATCTTCCATCCCAAAGCCATCGGCATCTTCTCCACCTGCCCGGTGGGGCTCATCGGCGACGACGTCCACGCCGTCGCCCGGGACATGAAGGAGAAGTTCGGCGACTGCAACGTCTTCGGCTTCAGCTGCGAGGGCTACAAAGGCGTCACCCAGTCCGCCGGCCACCACATCGCCAACAACCAGCTCTTCAAGCACATGATCGGCCGCGACGACACCCCCGTTCCGGGCAAGTTCCGCATCAACATGCTCGGCGAGTACAACATCGGCGGCGACGCCTTCGTGATCGAGGACCTCCTCGAGCGCTGCGGCATCACGCTGGTCGCCACCTTCAGCGGCAACTCCACCGTCGAAGGCTTCGAGCGCGCCCACAACGCCGACCTCAACTGCATCATGTGCCACCGCTCCATCAACTACGTGGGCAACATGATGGAGAAGAAGTTCGGCATCCCGTGGATCAAGGTCAACTTCGTCGGCGCCGCCGCTTCCGCCAAGTCTCTGCGCAAGATCGCCGAGTACTTCGAGGACGAGGCCCTCATGGCCCAGGTCGAGAAGGTCATCGCCGAGGAGATGGCGCTGGTGGACGTCGCCGTCGCCAGGCACCGCTTCCACACCCAGGGCAAGACCGCCATGCTCTTCGTGGGCGGCTCCCGCGCCCATCATTACCAGGAGCTCTTCACGGAACTCGGCATGGAGACCGTCTGCGCCGGCTACGAGTTCGGCCACCGCGACGACTACGAAGGCCGCCGCGTCCTGCCCGACATCAAGGTCGACTCCGACAGCCGCAACATCGAGGAGATCACCGTCACCGCCGACCCGACCCGCTACAACCCGCGCAAAACCCCCGAGGAATTGGCGAAACTCACCGCCGCGGGCATGGAGTTCTCCGAGTACAAAGGCATGATCCCGGACATGCGCGACGGCGCCATGGTGATCGACGACGTCTCCCATTGGGAAACCGAGAAGCTCATCGAGCACTACAAGCCCGACGTCTTCTGCGCCGGCATCAAGGAGAAGTACGTCGTCCAGAAGATGGGCGTGCCCATGAAACAGCTCCACAGCTACGACTACGGCGGCCCCTACGCCGGATTCCGCGGCGCCATCAACTTCTACCGCGACATCGACATGATGGTGAACAGCTCGATCTGGTCGCTCGCCACCCCCCTCTGGGAGCGTGACAAGCCCCAGGACGTCGTCGCGGCCGATTACGCTATCAGCGAACGCTAAGACTCAACCGAAAGGGACACGACCATGCTTTTACGACACACACCCAAGGAGGTGGCGGAACGGGAGGCCTTGACCATCAACCCGGCCAAGACCTGCCAGCCCGTCGGGGCGATGTACGCGGCCCTGGGCATCCACGGCTGCCTCCCCCATAGCCACGGCTCGCAGGGCTGCTGCTCCTACCACCGCAGCGCCCTGACCCGCCACTACAAGGAACCGGTCATGGCCGGCACCAGCTCCTTCACCGAGGGGGCCTCGGTCTTCGGCGGCCAGGCCAACTTGCTCCAGGCCATCGACAACATGTTCACCGTCTATGACCCGGAGGTCATCGCCATCCACACCACCTGCCTCTCCGAGACCATCGGGGACGACCTCAACCAGATCGTCGCCAAGGCCAAGGACGAGGGCAAGGTGCCTCCCGGCAAAACGTTGCTCCACGCCAGCACCCCCAGCTACGTCGGCTCGCACGTCACCGGGTTCTCCTCCATGGTCGAGGCCATGGCCAGGCTCCTCGCCGAGCCCGGCCCCGCCACCGACAAGCTCAACATCATCCCCGGCTGGGTCGAGCCCTCCGACATGCGCGAGATCAAGCGCATGCTCAAGGAGATGGGCGTGGAATTCATCATGTTCCCCGACACCTCCGACGTCCTCGACGCCCCGATGACCGGCAAGTACTCCATGTACCCCAAGGGCGGCGTCACCGTGGCCGAGCTCAAGAAGACCGGCTCCAGCAAGATGACCATCGCCCTCGGCTACTACGCCTCCCGCCAGGCCGCCGCCGCCTTGGACGCCAAGTGCGGGGTCAAATTCAAGACCGTCGACCTGCCCATCGGCCCGTCCGCCACCGACCGCTTCCTCATGGCGCTCAGCGCCGCCACCGGCAAGCCCATCCCCCAGTCGCTGGTGGACGAGCGCGGCCGCCTGGTCGATATCATCACCGACATGCACCAGTACCTCTTCGACAAGAAGGTGGCGCTCTTCGGCGACCCCGACCAGCTCATCCCCCTCGTCGAGTTCCTCGCCGACATGGACATGAAACCCGTCCATATCGTCACCGGCACCCCGGGCAAGCGCTTCGAGTCCAGGATCGAGACCGCTCTCGCCGGCCGCGTCAAACACGTCAACGTCAAGAACGGCCGCGGCGCCGACATGTTCCTGCTCCACCAGTGGATCAAGAACGAGCCCGTCGACCTGCTCATCGGCAACACCTACGGCAAGTACATCGCCCGCGACGAGGACATCCCCTTCGTGCGGATGGGCTTCCCCATCCTCGACCGCGTCGGCCATAGCTACTTCCCCCAGGTGGGCTACATGGGCGCCGCGCGGCTCTTGGAGAAGATCCTCAACGCCCTCATGGACCGTCAGGACCGCGACTCCCCCGAAGAAAGTTTCGAACTAGTGATGTGACAACCCGGAGGGGCGCGCCCCCGCGCGCCCTTCCGGAGGAACCCGGAAGCAAAGAGGCAGACCATGGCCACATTCTTGAAAGAACGCGAGAAACAGGTGATGACCAAGGGCAGCGACGATCATGAGATCGTCTGCTCGAAGGCCAGCCTGGCGGGTTCCGTCAGCCAGAGGGCCTGCGTCTTCTGCGGGTCGCGGGTGGTGCTCTACCCCATCGCCGACGCGGTGCATCTGGTGCATGGCCCGATCGGCTGCGCCGCCTACACCTGGGACATCCGCGGCTCCTTGTCCTCGGGGCCGGAGCTCAATCGCCTCAGCTTCTCCACCGACCTGCGCGAGAAGGACGTGATCTTCGGGGGCGAGCCCAAGCTCCATCAGACCCTGCTCGACCTCATCGCCAAGTACAAGCCCGCCGCCGCCTTCGTCTACTCCACCTGCATCGTCGGCATCATCGGCGACGACGTCGAGGCCGTCTGCGCCAAGGTAACCGCCGAGACCGGCGTCACCGTCTTGGCCGTCCAGGCCGAGGGCTTCCGCGGCAGCAAGAAGGACGGCTACGCCGCCGCTTGCGGCGCCCTCGCCAAACTCATCGGCACCCGCGAACGCAAAACCTCGCCGCACAGCATCAACATCCTCGGCGACTTCAACCTCGCCGGCGAACTCTGGACCCTCTCCGAATACTACCGCCGCATCGGCGTCGAGATCGTCGCCAAACTCACCGGCGACGGCCGCGTCGACGACATCCGCTCGGCCCACAAGGCCGCCCTCAACGTCGTCCAGTGCTCCGGCTCCATGACCCACCTCGCCAAACACATGCGCGACAAGTACGGCATCCCCTTCCTGCGCGTCTCCTACTTCGGCATCGAGGACATGTCCGCCGCCCTCTACGACACCGCCAAGCATTTCCACAGCGAGGAGATGATGCTCAAGGCCCGCAAGCTCGTCAACGACGAGCTTAGCCACCTCCTCCCCGAGCTCAAGAAGTACCGCGAGGCCCTCCAGGGCAAGAAAGCCGCCATCTATGTCGGCGGCGCGTTCAAGACCATCTCGTTGATCAAGGCGTTGCGGGTCATCGGCGTCAAGACCGTCGTGGCCGGGTCGCAGACTGGCGACCAGGACGACTACCGCCTCATCCGCCAGCTCTGCGACGACGGCACCGTCATCGTCGACGACTCCAACCCCGTCGAGCTCTCCACCTTCGTCCGCGACCTGGGCGTCGACGTCTTCATCGGAGGCGTCAAGGAGCGCCCCATCGCCCACAAGCTCGGCGTCGGCTTCTGCGACCACAACCATGAGCGCAAGGAGTCCCTGGCTGGCTACGAGGGCATGCTCAACTTCGCCAAAGAGATCTACGCCACCATCAAAAGCCCCGTCTGGCGCTTCACCAAATCCTCAGGAGGCCTGCCATGATCGCCCCCAACACCTGCCCCGAGACTTGCGCCCCCGGCACCTGCGCCGCCGAGCGCGGCCATGTGGTAAACTCCTGCAAACTCTGCGCCCCCCTCGGAGCCAGCCTCGCCTACAAAGGCGTCAAGGGCTGCGTCCCCCTGGTCCACGGCTCCCAGGGCTGCGCCACCTACATCCGCCGCTACCTCATCAGCCACTTCCGCGAGCCGGTCGACATCGCCTCCTCCAACTTCAGCGAGTCCAGCGCCGTCTTCGGCGGGCTCGACAACTTCCACAAAGCCATCGACAACATCGCCTCCCAGTATTCCCCCGAACTCGTGGGCGTCGCCAGCACCTGCCTCTCCGAGACCATCGGCGACGACCTCCCCATGTTCGTCAGCGAACACCGGAAAGCCCGCCCCGACGGCCCCTGTCTGGTCTGCGCCTCCACCCCCAGCTACCACGGCACCCATATGGACGGCTTCCACGCCGTCGTCAAAGCCCTGGTCGCGGCGCTGGCGGCGCCCGGCCCCAAGGGCAAACACGTCAACATCTTCCCCGGCTTCGTCTCCCCCGCCGACCTGCGCCACCTCAAAGACCTTCTCGCCAGCTTCGAGCTGCCCTACGTCATGGTCCCGGACTACTCCGAAACCCTCGACGGCCCCAACTGGGACACCTATCACCGCGTCCCCGAGGGCGGCGTGTCCCTGGACGCGCTTCGGCTCACCGGCTCCGCCCTGGCGTCCATCGAGTTTGGCTCCATCCCCCACTGCGGCCTCAAAGGCGGCGTGTCGGCGGCGGAGTTCCTGGAGCAGTCCTTCGGGGTCGAGGCCATCCGCCTCCCCATGCCCATCGGGATCGACAACACCGACGCCCTCATGAAACTGCTCGCCAAGCTCTCCGGCGCCAGCGTCCCCGACGCCCACCGCCGCGAGCGCGGCCGCCTGGTCGACGCCTATGTCGACAGCCATAAGTACCTGCAGGGGAAACGCGCCGCCGTCTTCGGCGACGAGGATATGGTCGCCGCCCTTTCCGACTTCCTCTCCGAAGTCGGAGTGGAACCCATCCTCTGCGCCTCCGGCGGCGAGAGCGGCGCGCTCGAGGCCGCCGTCTCCCCCAAATGCCCCGGAGCCCTCGTCCTCCAGGGCGCCGACCATGACGCCATCGACAGAGCCTGCGAGCGCCTCAAGCCCGACTTGCTCGTCGGTTCCAGCCGCGGCTACCAGTGTTCGCGGAAACTGGGCATCCCGTTGATCCGCATGGGCTTCCCCGTGCACGACCGTCTGGGCGCGCAACGGATCCGCCACCTCGGCTACACCGGCGCCCAGGAACTGCTCGACCGCGTCGCCAACGCCTTGGTAGAACACAAACAGAACGCTTCCCCAGTAGGCTACAAGTACATTTAAACATGTTGGGAAAAATGCCATGAGCGACAAACTTAGACATCCCTGCTTCAATCCGGACGCCCGCGACAAACATGCGAGGATACACCTCCCAGTCGCCCCCAAGTGCAACCTCCAGTGCAACTACTGCGACCGGAAGTTCGACTGCGTCAACGAGAGCCGCCCCGGCGTCACCAGCGCCGTGCTCTCCCCGCGCCAGGCCCTGGCGTATCTCGACGACGCCCTCGTCAGGTGCCCCGAGATCGCCGTGGTGGGCATCGCCGGCCCCGGCGACCCGTTCGCCAACGCCGCCGAGACCCTCGAGACGCTCCGCTTGATCAAGGACAAACACCCGGAGATGCTCTTCTGCCTCTCCTCCAACGGCCTGGAGCTCGAACCCCACATCGACACCATCCTCGGTCTGGGCGTGACCCACGTCACCGTCACCGTCAACGCCGTCGACCCGCTGGTAGCCAGCCGCATCTACGCCTGGGCCCGCTTCCAGAAGCGAGTCTACCGCGGCCTCGACGCCGCCAAACTCCTCCTGGAACGCCAGACTTCCGCCCTCCGCCTCCTCAAAGCCAAAGGCGCCACCATCAAACTCAACACCGTCATCATCCCCGGCGTCAACGACGCCCACGCCAAGGACGTGGCCGCCTTCGCCAAGGAGCTCGGCGTCGACCTCATGAACTGCATCCCCGTCGCCCCCAGCCCCGACACCGCCTTCGGCTCCATCCCCGAGCCTTCCCATGAGGACATCGCCAAACTCCGCTCCGAGCTGGGCTTCATGACTCAGATGACCCACTGCGCCAGGTGCCGCGCCGACGCCGTCGGACTGTTGGGCCGCGACCGCCCCGACTGTCTCGCCGCCCTCCGCGCCCACGCCTTCGACCCCAAGCCCCACGTCGCGGTCGCCTCCCACGAGGGACTGCTGGTGAACCAGCACCTCGGCGAGGCCGAAAGCCTCCACATCTTCGGCGAGGACGCCGACGGCGCCTACACCCGCGTCGAACTGCGCCCCGCCCCCGCGCCGGGCGGCGGCGACGACCGTTGGCTCCAGCTCGCCACTTCCCTGGGCGACTGCCGCGCCCTCCTGGTCGGCGGTCTCGGCGACAAGCCCCTCGCCATCCTCGAAGCGCAGGGCATCAAGGTCCTCGAGATGTCCGGGCTCATCGAGGACGGCCTCGACTCGGTCTTCAAGTCCGTCCCATTCAAGCATATCCGCCCGCGGGACTTGTTCAAGTGCGGCTCCGGCTGTTCCGGCAGCGGCGCCGGTTGCGGGTGAAACCAGGAGGGAGAAAGCATGAAAATCGCGATCACATCCACCGACGGCGTGAAAGTCAACCAACATTTCGGAAAGGCCACCTGTTTCCACATCTACGCCAACGACCGCGGCCTTTTGCGCTTGTTGGAGAAACGCGGTTGCCCCGCCTACTCCGACAACAACCCCGACCACCAGTTCCATCCGGAACGTTTCGAGTCGACCTTCAAGGCCATCGCCGACTGCGACGTCCTGGTCACCGCCAAGATCGGCGCGGTCCCGGCCGACGAGTTGATGGAACGCGGCCTCAGCGTGATCGTGACCGACGACAAGATCAAAGCCATAGTGTTCGACAAAACCACCTAAGGAAAGGATTCGCGTCATGGAAAAGCCCGAGCATCACATCCTGGTCTGCTGCAGCTTCCGGACTTCCGGCCAGCCGCAGGGCGTCTGCAACAAACAAGGGTCGACCAGCTTGCTGCCCTACCTGGAGGAGGAGATCGCCGACCGCGGCATCTCGGCCCAGGTCTCCTCGACCGGTTGCCTCAAGGTCTGCGACCGCGGCCCGGCCTTGGTCGTCTATCCCGAGGGACATTGGTACGGAAAGGTCACCGGCGAGGACGCCATCGACGCCATCCTTGACGCCATCGAGGCGGGCGGCGTGGCCGAGGAATACTTGATCTGTTAAATAGTAATGGTCCAGGTCGAAGACCTGGCCGCCCCCGCCGGCGGCAGAGGCGGCCGCCGCAGGCGGAAGGCTTTAGTTAGGGCGGCTCCGCCGCCTTTGCCTCCTGCGGCCAGGCTTCCGCGCCTGGAGACGGCCAGCCTAACGCTGGGCGCCACTCCGGCTCCGCCGGGTTTATTATTGAGTGACACTATGCCAACTTTGATCGACAGCACCTTGCGCGACGGCGAACAGGCCCCCGGCGTCTCCTTCTCCCGCGCGGAGAAATTGCAGATCGCCGCCTTGCTCGCCGACCTCGGCCTCCGCGAGGCCGAGGTCGGCACCCCCGCCATGGGCGAGGAGGAGATCGCCGACATCCGCGCCATCGCCGCGGCCGTCCCATCGTTGCGCTGCTCCTGCTGGTGCCGCGCCACCCGGGCCGACCTCGACGCCGCCGCGGCGACGGGCGTCCCCGCGGTCAGCGTCTCCTTCCCCGTCTCGGACATCCTCCTGGACGCCATGGGCAAGGACCGCGCCTGGGTTCTCCGCTCGCTGCTGGAGCTCATCCCCCTCGCCCTGGAGCGTTTCGAGCTGGTGCAGGTCGGCGCCCAGGACGCCACCCGCGCCGAGTTGCCGTTCCTCCTAGACTTCGCCGCCGCCGCATCACGGGCGGGCGCCGGCCGTCTGCGCCTGGCCGACACGGTGGGCGTCTCGACGCCCTCCCGGATCGCCGCGTTAGTGACAGCGGTGAAAAGCCACGTCCCCTCGCTGCCCTTGGAGTTCCATGGCCACAACGACCTGGGCATGGCGACAGCGAACACGGTGGCGGCCTTCGAGGCGGGTTGCGAGCACGCCTCGCTAACGGTGAACGGCTTGGGCGAACGGGCGGGCAACGCCGCCTTGGAGGAGGTCGCCATGGCGATGAAGGTCGCCCACGGGATAGACCTGGGCTTGGACTTGACGGCGCTCAGCGCGCTATGCGAGTATGTCGCCCATGCCTCCGGCCGCGCCATCCCCCCGATGAAGCCAATTTCAGGGGCCATGGCCTTGTCGCACGAAAGCGGTCTGCACACCGGCTGTTTGTTGAAGCGGCGCGACGCCTACCAGCCGTTCGCCGCCGCGACGATCGGGGTGGCGGAGCGGGATTTCGTCTTCGGCAAACATTCCGGCTTGGCGGCCTTGCAGGACTTCTTCCATAGCCATGGCGTCGAGCTGGACAAAGCCGCCGCCACGGTGGCCCTCCGCCGGGTCAAACGCACCGCAAACAAGAAGAAACGCGGTCTCCACGAAGCCGAACTCCTCAGCTTGGCCATGCCGTAAAAACTCAGAGAGCGAAGAGGGAGACGCGGTTCGCCTTGAAGAGGCAGAACACCGCGTCGCCAGGCTTCAGGCCGAGGCGGTGGAAAGAGCTGCGCGTCACCTCCGCCAGGAGCTTCGCCCCGCCCAAGTCCACCTGACAAAGCGACTGCGCCGAGTTCTCCAACGTGGCGGCCACCCGTCCGGGCAGGACATTGCGCGCCGAGGACTCGCCCGGCTCGCCGCGGCTGAGCACCACGTCCTCCGGGGCGAACGACGCCCGGACATGGCGCCCCTTGGCCAGCCCCGGAACAAACGCCGCATAGAGCCTCAGGCCCGCGCCATTGGTCAAAGCCACGGTGTCCTCGTCCTCGAAGCCCTCCACCTCCAGGTCGAACACGTTGACGACCCCGGAGGTCTTCAGCACCCCGAACGCCTGGCGGTCCAACGCCAAAGAATCCACTGGCCCGTGCCCCACCATCTTGCCATGGTCGAGCAGCAACAGCTGGTCGGTCAGGCGCAGGATGTCCGGCAAGTCGTGGCTGACCACCAGCATCGGGACGTTGAGACGGGAACGCACCTTCCAGAGAAACGGCAGTATCTGCTGGCGCAAAGTGGCGTCAACGGCGGAGAAGGGCTCGTCCAATAGCAGCAGCTCCGGCGAGGCGAGCAAAGCCCGGCCCAAGGCGACGCGTTGCGCCTCGCCACCGGAGATCTTCCCCGGCCAACTGTCCAGGAGCTTGTCCAAGTCCAGCAGCCCGACCACCTCCTCGAAGCTTGGCCCGGCCGCCGCCGCGGACGATCTGCCGTAAAGCAAATTCTTGCGCACGGACAGGTGCGGGAACAAGCGGGCGTCCTGGAAAACCACGCCGATCCGGCGGCGCCAGGGCGGCGCGAAAACGCCGCAGGCGGCGTCGGCGAGCGTCCGTCCGTTGAAGGCGATGGAGCCGCGCGCCGGACGTTCCAGTCCGGCGACCAGGTGCAGCAACGAGGTCTTCCCCGCCCCCGAGGGGCCGAAGACCCCGGTCACCGGAGCGTCGAGCCGCAGCGACAGCGACAAGGTGAAGCGGTCGCGGGGAAGCTCGACATCATGGAAATCCAGCCCCATCATCCACCTCCAGCGAGTTTGCGGCGAGCGCGGCGGTTAAGCATCTCGGAACCGACCATCGCCACCAAGGCGATGACCACCGAGGCCGCGGCCAGCGTCATGGCGGCCCCCTCGCGGCCAGGGCTTTGCATCATCGAATAGACCGCCAAGGGGATAGTCCGCGTCTCGCCGGCGATGTTGCCTGCGAAAGTGATGGTCGCCCCGAACTCGCCCAGACTGCGGGCGAACCCCAACAGACAGCCATTGAGCACGCCAGGCAGGGCGAGAGGCAAGGTGACGCTCAAGAAAACCCGCCAGGGGGCGGCGCCGAGCGTCCCGGCGGCGGCCTCAAGGCGGCGGTCGACCATCTCGAAGGCGATCTTCACCGCCCGGAGCGTCAGCGGGAACGACACCACCATCGCCGCCAACACCGCTCCCGCGGTGGTGAACGACAAGCGCAGTCCGAACCACGCCTCCAGCAACTGCCCCACGGGGCTGCGCCGCCCCAAACAGAGCAACAGCAAGTATCCCGTGGTCACCGGCGGCAAGACCAAAGGCAAGCAGAGCAGTCCGTCAAGCAATGACTTGCCGAAGAAGTCGCGCCGCGCCAAGAACAACCCCACCGCCAAGGCTGGCGGCAGGGTGAACAAGGCGCTGGCCAAGGCGACCAGCAGCGACAGCCGCATCGCCTCCAACTCGGCGGGAGTGAAAAACATGACAGACATGGCCCGGCTCCGTCAACGTCCGGCCAGCGGCGCGAACCCGTTGGCCTTGAAGACCGCCGCCGCCTTGTCACCTAAAAGGAAGCTTTGATACTTGGCCGCCTCGGGCGACGCCCCTTTGCCCAAAGCGCAATAGTAGACGATGGGCGGGCAGGCGTCCGCCGGGAACTGCGCCAGGACTTTGACTTTCTTCGAACTGGCGGCGTCGGAGGCGTAGACAATCCCCATGTCCGCCTCGCCCAACTCCACCACCATCAAGGCGTCGCGGACGCTCATGCCAGGGAGGAAACGCTTCTCCAGCGGCTTGAACCAGCCGTAATGCTTGAGGGCGGCGACGCCGTACTTGCCAGCCGGGACGTGTTCCGGGTCCCCGATCGAGAGCCGTCCCTTGAACAGGGAGGGCAAATCGGTCTTGGCGTCCAGCGCGAACGGCTGGAGCGGGCTGTCGGACGGCGCCACCAAGACCAAGGCGTTGCCGATGAGCTCTTTGACGCTGCCCTTCTCCACCAAATCTTTGGCGACAACATAGTCGGCCCAGTCCTTGGCGGCGGAGATGAAGACGTCGGGCTTGCCGCCCTGCTCCATTTGCCGCGCCAACGTCCCGGAGGAACCCAAGTTAAGTTTGAAGGCGGCGGGGTATCCCCCGTTGACCGCCTTGAGCGCGTCGGCCATGCTGGCGGCGGCGAAGACGGTCAGGGCGGGATCGGCGCTGGCCGCCGTGGAAACGGCGGCCAGCAATAACAACAACAACTTCCTCATTCTGGGACTCCAATCTTCAAACAGCTCAATCCACGGCGATCATGACGTTCGACGCTTTGATGACCGCGTAGGCTTGGCCGCTGACCTTGAGCCCCAAGGAGGCCACGGCGTCCTTGGTGATGATGGAGGTGATGGTGGAGCCACCGGCGTCAATTACCACCTCGCTGTTCACCACGCCTTCTTTGATCGTGACGATCTTCCCTTTGATGATGTTCCTGGCGCTGAGTCTCATGCTGCGTTTTCTCCTTAGCTTTCGGGTTGTCTCAGCCACGAACTACCCATCCCCATCTTTTATCATATCACAGTTTCCGGTTGAAAACGGTGTTGATTGTAATTTTTGCGTTAAAAGCGCGGAAAGGCTCAAGCGGCCTCGCCCACCCCCAAGGCCAGCAACGGAGAGCCTTGGACGGAGGCCGGGGCGGCCTTGCGGCGGGCGGACGGAACGGCGACGGAAGAGGAAGGCTCCTTCAGGGAAAAACGCCCAAGCAACTGGCGCAAGTGGGCGGCCTGGGCGGCGAGCTCGGTGGCGGCCGCGGCTGCCTCCTCGGAGCTCGCGGTGTTGCGTTGCGTGACTAGGGATATCTGGTCCAGCCCGACGCTGATCTGCGCCACGCTCTCGGCCTGAGCCTGGGAGGAGGAGGCGATCTCGGCCACCAGCGCGGCGGTCTTCTGGACATGGCCGTCGATGGCGGAGAAGGCCGCCGCGGCGCGCTTCGCCACCACCTGCCCCTCGGCGACCCTGCCGGTGATCTCAAGTATCAGCTTGGCGGTGGTCGCGACCGCGTCCGAGGAACGGTTGGCCAAGTTCCGGACCTCGTCCGCAACCACGGCGAACCCCCTGCCGTGCCGACCGGCGCGGGCGGCCTCGACCGCGGCGTTCAAGGCCAGGAGGTTGGTCTGGAAGGCGATGTCGTCGATTAGCTTGATGATATCGGTTATCCGCTTGCTGGACTGTCCGAGATGGTCGATGGCCTCGACCACCTCGCCGACGGCCACGGCGCCGCGCCCGGCGTCCTCCTTGGCCTCCTGGGCGAGGGCGTGAGCGGCACCGGCGCCGGCGGCGTTGGCCTTGGTTTGGGCGGAGAGCTCCGCGGCTGACGCGCCACTTCCCGAACAGCATGGACAGCATCATGACGGCCTCCGTGGACTGAAGATTGCTTTGTTTCCATGGAGATAATAGCCTGGCGGGGAGACGGGGCAAGAGGTCGCTATTAAAGCCCGGCTAATTCTCGGTTAGTTCGTCCACGCCAGGCGCGCGACCCGGGAAAACACGTCGGCTCCATTGTTTTTCGCGGTCCGCCGCTCTATACTCATTCAACACAGGAGGAGATGGCGGATGGAAGAGTATTTGCGCAAGATCGTCCAACTCGGGCTGGGAAGCGCCCCGGAGGAGATGCTGAAGACCTCGCTGGAGGTCTGCGTGGAGATATTGGGCGGCAGCGGCGGCTCGATCCTCGGCGAGGAGGGGCCGTATTTGCAGTTCCTGTTCTCCGACGTGCCGGAATTGATCGGCGTCCGGGTGCCGTTCAACAGCATCGCCGGGGCCACGGTGGAGCGGAACTTGGTCATCTACACCCACGCCCCCTCCGACAAACGCCATTTCGGCGGCGTGGACAAGCAGATCAAGAACGTCACCAAGTACCTGTTGAGCGCCCCCATCCCCTCCGTACACCAACGGCCCGGGGTCATGGCCAAGAACGCCGGGGCCTTGCAGGTGCTCTTCGACACCGACGCCTTCCCGGAACTAGGGATCGGCGACCAGCCGCTGGAGTTCGACCTGGCGGATTTCAAAAGCGGCTCGCTCTGTTGCGCGCGGCTAAGCCAGATGTTCTGGATCCTGCCGCTGGTGGCGTTCAGCATGGAGGTGATGAAATTGCGCCAGACCTCCTACCAGGCGATCCACGAGTTGAAGAACAAAATGATCTCCGCCCTGTCCTGGGTGGGCGCGCTGAAGGAGGACATCGGGGCGCTGGCGCCGGAGGCTCTGGCAGACGCCGACGTCACCGAGGACTTCGAGCTGGCCGACACCTCCATCCGCGAGGGCGCCGAGCTGGCCAAGACTTACTTGCAGTTCACCAAGCTCTACACCCCGGAATTCGCCACGGCCAACCTCAACGCCACGCTCTCCGAGGTGGCGGCCTCCTTGAAGGCGCTCTCCCGCGAGTTGGGCGCCGAAGGCCTGGAGGTGGACTTGCGGCTCGACGCCGACATCGCCCCCCGCGAGCTCGACGCCGCCAAATTGAAGATGGCGTTCTTCAACCTCGGCAAGAACGCCGTCGAGGCCATGGCCAGCTTCCACACCCCCTCCCCCACGCTGACACTCGTCTCGGAGCGCGACGGCGACGGGGTGAAAATCACGCTGGCCGACAACGGCCCGGGCATGCCAAAGGAGATCGCCGACAGCCTCTTCATCCCGTTCAAGACCAAGAAGGAGGGCGGCACCGGGCTCGGCTTGACCATCACCAAGAAGATCGTCGATCTCCACGGCGGCTCCATCCGCGTCGAGACCGGACCGGAGGGCACCAAGTTCGTCGTCAAGCTATGAGGGACGAGAAAACGCGGCCGCGACATTCAGCCGAAGCGGCCGCGCCGGGTTGAGATGCACAAATTGTTCGTTAACAGGAGTGACATCATGACCGCGCAAAACGCCATCCAGCCGCCGCCGTTGAAAGCGGCGGTCTACGTCACCGCCTTCATCGCCGCGTTGGCCGGGCTGCTCTTCGGGCTGGACATCGGGGTGATCTCCGGGGCGTTGCCCTTCATCACCAAGGAATACGCCCTGAACAACACCGTCTCGGAATGGATCGTCAGCTCGATCTTGGCGGGGGCGGTGTTGGGCACGTTCGCCAGCGCCCCGGTGTCGCGGCTCTGGGGACGCAAAACGGCGTTGTTGTTGAGCGCGGTGATTTTCGTGCTCGGCTCCTTGGGCTCGGCGCTGGCGCCCTCCCCCGCCATGCTGATCGGCGTGCGCTTTTTCCTGGGCTTGGCGGTGGGCATCGCCTCGTTCACCGCCCCGCTCTACCTGGCGGAGATGGCCCCGCAACGCGTCCGCGGAGCCTTGATCTCCATGTACCAACTGATGATCACCATCGGCATCGTGCTGGCCTTCCTGAGCGACACGGCGTTTAGCTACGGCGGCCATTGGCGCTGGATGCTCGGAGTGCTGGCCTTCCCCGCCACCGGGATGTTCCTGGGCATGCTGGCGCTGCCGCAAAGCCCGCGCTGGCTCTTCCTGGTGGGGCGAAAAACCGAGGGGCGCGAGGTGCTGTCCAAGCTGTGCGGCTCGGCGGCGGAGCTCGACGCGGAAGTGGCGGAGATCGAGCACACGCTGGAACGCCCCGGCGGCGGCTTCGCATTGCTCCGCAACCCCAACTTCCGCCGCGTGCTGCTGCTGGGCTTCGCCTTGCAGGTGGCGCAGCAGTTCACCGGCATCAACATCATGATGTACTACGCCCCAAAGATTTTCAGCGTGGCCGGCTTCGCCTCCACCCAGCACCAGATGTTCGGGACGGTGTTGATAGGCGTGGTCAACATGCTGGCCACCTTCATCGCCATCGGTTGCGTGGACAAGTTCGGGCGGAAACCGATCCTGGCGCTGGGTTTCATGGTTATGGCCTTTAGCCTCCTGGCGGTGGGCGCGGCGTTATGGATGATCCCGGCGGCGGCGACCATCCCGGCCCCGGGGCTGTGGCAGTTCCTGGCGGTGGGCTTCCTGATTCTGTTCATCATCGGTTTCTCCATGAGCGCGGGGCCGATCATCTGGGTGCTGTGCTCGGAGATCTATCCCTTGGCTGGCCGCGACCTAGGCATAACCGTCAGCACCGCCACCAACTGGTTCGCCAACATGCTCATCGGCGCCACCTTCCTGACCGCCCTGGACACCTTGGGCAACGCCCAGACCTTCTGGTGCTTCGGGGCGCTGAACGTGGGGTTCATCTTCCTGGTGATCTTCTTCTGCCCCGAGACCAAGGGCGTCTCGCTGGAGAAGATCGAGGAGCGTCTGATGGAAGGCCGCCCGCTCCGCCAAATCGGCCGCTGAGGAGAACTCAGCCGGAGCGGCGCATGGAGTAGACAACGTAGGCCGCGAGGGTGAGAATGGGGGCGAAGCCCGCCACCAGGGGCGGCATCATGCCACGCTTTCCCAGGACCAGGAAGATCTGCGAGGCGCAGGTGAAAGCCACCACCACGGCCACCGCCGAGACCACCGAGATCATAATGCCGCGGCGGGCGTTGCCGCCAGCCAGCGGGACGCCAAGGAAGACCGAAAGCAGACATATCCACGGGAAAGCCAAGTTGTTGTAGAGGGTCGACTCGTAGATGTTGCGACAGGTGCGGGACATGTCCTTGGTGCGCCGGAGGAGGTCGATGATCTGGGCGGAGGAGAGCTCGGCGGCCGGCTTGACGTCGGTGATGATGGTCGAGGGGGTCTCAGGGAAATCCTCGCTGCTCTTCCTGACGAGGTCGAGCTTCTGGGTCGCCCTGGGCATTTTGCTGTCCTTGTCGAACTGCGTCAGGGTGACGCGGCGGAAGACCCAGCCCTCGTCGGGGCGGTAGTCGGCGGTCTCGGCGGTCATGTCCCACTCCAAGGCGCCGTTGAGGTCGTATTTCTTGATCTTGACGTTCCGCTGCGTCCCCTTGGAACTAAAACCGCCGAAGAGCCATGACCGGGTGCCATCGGGGCTACGGTATGGGATCATGCTGTTGACGTCGTCGCGGAAGTTGGGGTTGCTGGCGGATTTCTTGATGACGAAGGACTCGGCGTCGCAGAAGGGGGCGAGCGTCTCGTTGAACCAAAAATTGAGTCCGGTGACCAGCAAGGCGACTAGGTAGATGGCCCCGGCGCAGCGAGGCAGCGAGATGCCGGAGGCGCGCATGGCGGTGATCTCGTTGTTCTTGCCCATGGTGGCCATGATGTAGATGCACGAGAGCAATAGCGAGATCGGGAAGATGAAGCGGATGTTCACCACCAGGCGCAAAGAGAAAAAATAGGCGATGGTGTCGAACTTGACGTTGTTCGAGAGGAAGTCCTGCAAGTCGTTGATCAAGTCGCCGATCAGGAAGAGCATGGCGAAAGCCATGATGCAGATCGAGAAGACGATCATGAACTCCCGGAACACGTAGTAGTCCAGGATGGGTTGCATGCCCCATTTCCTTCGCGGGACGTAATGGTCGTCCATCTTGCCACCCTCCCCGGGGTTTGACGCGTTCAACGTCCGCCCAACGCGGCGAGGCGCAGCTCGCAATCCTTGGCGACGATCTCCTCGAACAAGTGTTCCAGCTTGCCTTCCATCAGGCCGGGCAGGTCATGGACGGAGACGCCGAAGCGGTGGTCGGTGACGCGGTTCTGCGGATAGTTGTAGGTGCGGATGCGCTCGCTGCGGTCGCCGCTGCCGATCTGCTCGCGCTTGGAGGCGGCTTGCTTGGCGGCCTCCTGCTGACGCGTGGCCTCCAAAATGCGGGAACGCAGGATGCGCAACGCGGTGTCCTTGTTGCGGTGCTGGGATTTCTCCTGCTGGCTGGCCACGCTGATGCCGGTGGGGATGTGGGTGACCCGCACCGCGGAGTCGGTGGTGTTGACGCACTGGCCGCCCGGGCCGGAAGAGCGGAAGTAGTCGAAACGCAGATCGTTCTCGTCGATGCGCACGTCGACCTCCTCGGCCTCCGGCAGCACCGCCACCGTGACGGTCGAGGTGTGGATGCGCCCTTGGGACTCGGTGGAGGGGATCCGCTGCACCCGGTGGACGCCGAACTCGTATTTCATCAGCGAGTACACCGCGTCGCCCGCGAGGGAGAAAACCACCTCCTTCAGCCCGCCCACCTGGTTGCCGCTGAACTCCAAGGTCTCGCATTTCCAGCCCTTGGCCTCGGCGAATTTGGTGTAGGCGTGGTAGAGGTCGCCGGCGAAAAGCCCGGCCTCGTCGCCGCCGGCGGCCGGACGGATCTCGACGATGATGTCCTTGCCGTCGCACGGGTCCGGCGGCAACAAGGCGATCTTCAGCTCCCGCTCCAACGCCGGGATTTTCGCCTCAAGTTCCGCGATGTCGGCGGCGGCGAGCTCCTTGAGCTCCTCGTCTGACTCGTCGCGCAACATGGCCTGGTTCGCCGCCAGCTCGTTCAGCGCCGCCGTCCAACGTCCGTGGATCTGGAACAGCGACAGCAACTTCTGCCGCTCCCGGGAAACATCCCGGCATTCCCGCTGACGCGAATAGAGCTGCGGGTCGGCAAGCTGCCGCTCCAGCTCCGCGAGGCGGGTATCCAAACCACTGATGTACGGGGCGATCTCGTCTGGCGACATAGGCTTTGTGATCCCAAGGTTCAGGATGTCTAGACGCAACAAAGCCTTGCCGCCGGAGGTCTGTCAGACCCCTCGCAGGCAAGGCTTTGGCTGGAACGTCCTATTCGCCGTCCTCGGCTTTGATGCCGTAACGCTTGCGGAACTTGTCGACCCGGCCTGCCGTGTCGATGAACTTGTTCTTGCCCGTGAAGAACGGGTGGCATTTGGCGCAAATGCCGACCTTAACCTCGGGGATGGTTGAAAACGTGTCCCAAACCGTCCCGCAAGCGCAAGATATGGTCGCCTTGCCGTATTTCGGATGAATGTCTTTCTTCATTCCAGATCTTCTCCAATGTTCGTTATATGACCGAAGCGGTCAATATAGCCGCGACGACGGCGAATGCAATCCCGCGAAGCAACAAAAACCGGAAGAAAACCGGCGCTCACGGCGGAGTGGCGCCCAAACTGGCGAACATGGAAGGCGCAAGCCGCGTCCGCCGCTTGAAGAAGCGGCTGAACTGGTGGACGGAACCGAACCCCAAGTACGCCGCCACCTCGGTGACGTTCATGTCGGAATGGGCGAGCAGTTGGCAAGCTTTCTTGGCCCGCAGCTCGGCGACATGCCGCGCCGGGGTCATGCCGAGCTGGAGCCGAAAAAGCTCCGAGAGACGGCTTGGCCCGAGTCCGCAACGCTTCGCCAACACGCCGAGGGCTGGCGGCTTGCGGTAGTCCCTGGCCAAGATGTCCAACGCCTTGGCCAGCGCCGGATGTCCATGGCGCCCAGGAGTTTGACCCGACTCCACGGCGGCGCGGCAAACCATCCCGCAGAAAGCCCGGAGCAAACCATGCATGATGTCGGCGCCGCACACCGCCCCCCCCGTCACCAGCTCCCGGAAACTCCCCACGTAAAAGCCGTAGGACTCCGGCGGCAACGCGAAATGCCAGACCACCCCCGTCCGCGCGGGGTTGAAAAAATCGCCCAGCTCGGAACCAGGCTCGCTGAAACCGTCGCAGAAAAACATGAAGTTCTCGCAGACGCAACCCGCCGCGGAACTCCAGCGATGCCGGACGCCCGGACTGAGCACGAAGACCTCGCCCGCCCGGTGCTCCAGCGCCCTCCCCTCCCCCTCCAGCTCGAAACGCAAAGCGCCCTCCAGCCCCAGGATCACTTGGAAACAGTCGTGGGACAGGAAACGCCGGTCCTCTGAGTAGCCCTCGAAGCGCGTGAAGCACACGTAGTGGAACGGCGGAGCCAACACGCCCGGGAATATCTCCTTGCTGATCTTGCTCTCGCCCATCGCGACCACCCTCCTTCGCCCTTGCCTACATATAGCCCGCGCCAAGCGGAGTTTCCAGGCGTCTTCGCGCTTTCCGGCGCTTGACCACAACCCAAAGCCGCACTATTATAAATCAACCATTCAAGATGTGGATAATGATCAAAGTCGTAAAGAAGACCTTCGACGTGTTGGAGCTGGCGCTGGAAAGCCGCGGCAAGCCCTCCTACTGCGGCGAGCTGGCCAAGACGCTAAAGATCGCCCAGCCGACCTGCTCGCGGATCATCCACGACCTGGTGGAGCTGGGCTATCTGGAGCAACTCGGCCCCAAGAAAGGCTTCGTCCCGGGGCCAAAGGCGCGGACGCTGCTGGGCGGGGGCGGCGCCTACCGCGACACCCTGAAAGAGACCGCCTGGCCGATCGTCCACGCCTGCGCCGAGGCCATCCACGAGTCGGTGCTGGTGGCGACCTTCGTCAAAGGGCGCCGCTACGTGCTCTGCCACCACAACGGCAACCCGGAGCTGCGCGTCATCATCGACCAACCGTTCTACGAGGACCTTTACATCACCGCCACCGGCCGCGTCCTGCTGGCCCACGCCCCCCCCGAGGAGCAGCGCCTCTACGTGGAGAAGCACGGCCTGCCCGGCGACCGCTGGGACGACCTCAGCAGTCCCCAGGCGCTGGAGGGCGCGTTGCGCCAGATCCGCGAGGACGGCCACAGTTTGGACACCAGCACCCAACTGGCGAAAATCGCCTTCCCGGTGCGCCAGGGCGACAAGGTGGTCGCGTCCCTGGGCTCCTCGGTTCCCAAGGCGAACTTCACCGGGGACAACCGCGGCCACATCATCCGCGAGGTCTCCCGCGCCGCCGCCGCGCTCAGCTCCGCGTTGGAAGACTCAGCCCCTCTTTGACCAAACGCCGCCAAGCTTGGCGGTAGGGCGACGAACCGAACAACGGCAGCTCCTCCTCGAAAAGCAGCATCCCGGCGGAGCGCAGCTTGCCGCCGGAGCACACCACGTCCAGCATGGCGCGGCGCAACGAGCTGTCCCGCGGCGCCTCCGACCAGTCGGCATAGTCCTTGCAAAACACGAACCATAGCCCGTCGTCGCCTTTGGAGAGGACGGGATACAGGTAGAGCTCCCGGTCGAACTTGGCCAGGTTGGAATTGGGCAAGGCCTCCTCGAACTGGGTGTTGAAAATCCAGCTGCACTGACAGCAAATGGCGGGGAGCTTTAGTTCCGGGTGGAGCTGGTGGAAGAACTCGAAGGCGCGGCGGGAGGAGTCATGGCAAGCCTCGGGGGTCAGGCCGCCCCCGGCGGGGATGTGCATGTCCAAGATCCAGTCGCCCGTGGCCAGCAAGGGCTCCCAGCTCCGCGGGTCGAGGGACACCAACGATTGGACGACCACCCCTTCGGGGTTGATGGGATAGCCTTCGATGGCGTCGGCTCCGGCCTTGAAGCTGGCGGTCCAGCCCCCCTCGGCCACGGGACGTCCGTCGGCGCCGAACTGTTGGCCTTCGCCAGCCAGGGCGAGCTTGTCGCCGCTCTTCCGGTCGCGGAAGACGTGGAGCTTGGCTCCGAGTTTCTCCAGACGGTACTCCAAGCGTCCGAGGCGGTACATCCGTCCGGCGGCGTAGTTGCGCAGCCAAGCGAGCTGGCGGGCGTGGAGTCCGGGCGTCCCGTGGGACACCTGGTGGTTGCCGCAGAAGCAGGCCACCTCGCGGCAACTGTCGCGGGCGATGTCGGCGGGGACGCCGCGGCGGACGTAGGCCTCGCGCGCCTGCCCCACCATGCCCAGGGCGACCAGCAGGTAGAAAACACCGGCGTCCTCGCCGAGGAGATGGTCAAGACTGGGCCAAGGTCCGAGCGGCGCCTCGAAGTCGGCGAAGAGGGCGTGGTGGGCGAGCCAAGCCAGCCGCGTCAACCGCTGGTCTGCGAGGATTTGAGCGGCGGTCCGGCGCAAGGCGTCGTCGACCCCGGCGTCGAGGCCGCAGAACTCCCTGGCCTCGAGGAAATATTCGTCGCGCAGGAAAAACGGCGTGGCGTCCGGCGCCTCCCCGCTAACTGCGGCCCATTGCTCCGGAAACTCCCGGGGCAAGCCCAGCCCCACGGCCAATTCGGACAGATCCATCGGAAACGCCTCCCTGTTTTACCGCCAATATATGGCGGGTCGGGGCCGTCCGCCAGACGAACCATGGATTTTTCGCGTTTTTTGCGGGGATGCGCCCATTGACAAAAATCCGGACATACTATATCATATATATACAACTCACATATGTTTTGCCAGCCATGCGCAGGAGACTGAAGAAATGGGCAAAGCCCTCTTTGAAGGCATATACGAAGAGCTGAAAGGCAAGATACTCCGGGGCGAGCTTGGCTACGGCGAACAGCTCTATTCGGCAAGCGATTTGTGCCGGCTGTACAAGATCAGCAACGTGACGGCGGTCAAAGCCACGGCCAAGCTGAGGAATGACGGCCTGGTGAAAAGCGTCAGGGGCAAAGGCTCCTTCATCTGCCACAGCCGCCATGACCAGCGTTCGGACCGCAACCCCATAGGGGAAGTTGGGCGCGTCCGCTTCTTCACGATAAAGAACAAAGACAAGCCCGGCTCGTTCACCGGCAGAATCGGGGCGGGGATCTTCGCGGAGGTGTCCAGTCGTTGCCTGCCGTACAGCACGGAATACACGCTCCCCTCCCCGTCAAGCATGCGTCACGCCTGCGGCGTGGAGTTCCGCAAAGGCGACGCGGTGATAAGCTTGGCGCCAGTGGCGTTCCTCTGCGACACCCCCGCCGCGGTGGAGCAAGGGGTCAGGGTCGTGTCCGTCGACAGCATGGTGTCGGGGATCGATGCCGTCCTCACCGACAACCACCGGGGGATTGCAAGCCTGCTGTCCCTGCTGGAAGGGCTTGGCCATCGCCGGATCGTCTTCTGCTCGCGCTTCTCCGAATCTCAAAACTTCATCAACGAGAACGAGCGAGCCTACGCTTTCGAATACGAGCTGGAACGCCGGGGAATGACGGGCGAGACAGTCTGCGGCAGGGATTTCTCGAAGCTTGAGGCGCTGCTGGCAAGAGAGGACGCCCCAACCGCGTTCATGTTCAGCCAAGACACCCCGGCGCTGCGCTTCGTGAAGCACATGGAGGAGAGGGGGTTTTCCATCCCCCGCGATTTCAGCGTCACGGGCTTTGATTGCCATACCGAACAGGAGCCCGGACTGGAGCGGCTAAGCACCCTCGCCGTCGATTGCGAGGGCATGGGCCGCATGGCCGTCGCCATGCTGTTCGAGGCGCCGCCAGGCGGGGTCTTGGTGAATTTCATAAAGAGGATCCAAGGCCGCCTCGTTCCGGGGAACACCGCCGGAGCGGCGAAGGCAAAAGTCAAGAAGCCGAAAAAGAGTTCAACATGAAACGAGGAGGACCCTCCCGATGTCAACAGCAAACACCGTCGCCAGCAGTCCGCCGCCGCGCCGCGGAAAACAGGGCCGTAACTTCACGCTCGTGGAATTGCTGGTGGTTATCGGCGTCATCGCCGTCCTCCTAAGCATCCTCCTGCCCGCCCTGCAAGTGGCCAGAGGCACGGCAACCCAGGTGCAATGCAAGTCGAACATTAGACAAATAGGGATGGCGTTCCACGCCTATGCGGATGAATACGGCGACTACTTCCCCCCGGTCGTGATGGACACCGTCGGCTGGTCGGACTATTGGGCCGTGACGCGGATCTGGGACATGTTGTACCCGCCGGCGAAATTCAGCGACATCAAGCTGAAGGTCAAGCAGACCGTCTTCGCCTGCCCGGTATCCTCCAGGACGTCCATGGCCAACTACGCCATGAACGGCTGGTACCAGAACGACTGCGGCGGCGGCACCGCCAGCATGTTCATCCCCCACAGGCGGTCGTTCGCGGCGACGCCCTCGGTGACGCTCCTCCTGGGCGAGGGCTCCAACTATTGGATCAGCGGAGAGTATTTCTGGGCCGCCGTCTCCGGGGGGCCGGTCCTCTTCCCCCACAACAAATTCAGCTCCGTCGCCTATGTGGACCTGCACGTGGACGCCTTGAAACGCCAACAGTTCCCGCTCTGGCTGAACAACATCTTCTGGTATGGACGATGACAACGAATAGAAAGGACAACGCCCCCATGAAGCGACTGCTGCTCCCCCTCCTCCTCGCCGCGTTCCAACTCCATGCCGCCGACCCCGGCAGGAGGACGGACGAGCCGCCGCCAACCCCCAGGGTCGAGCTGTACGCGGAGTTCACGGCGAACTCGAAATGCCCGGTCTTCACCAAAGACGACGCCGTCCGCCTCTGGGTGAAGGTCGTGGGGGACACCACCTTGGAGGATTCCCTCCTCTGGGGCGTCTCCGACTGGCAGGGGAAACTGGTCGACAAGGGCGCGGCGCCCGTCCCGATGTTCCGCAAAGCCTGGACCACCACCATTGAGCTAGGCAAATACGGCAGCGGCTATTTCGAGGTCCACCTCAAGCTGGACAAGCTTAACATCACCCTCCCCGCGGCCGGGAGCCGCCCGGCCGGGATGGTCTCCTACGCCGTGCTCCCCGACCTGAAGCCCCTCGCGCTCGAGTTCGCCGACCAGTCGCGCTTCGGCGCCATGGGGGACTGTTTCATCACCAGCGCGGGGAACCGGGTGGACCCGGTCTACGGCCTGATCGGCGCGAAATGGAAATACCTCGCCCGCTGGCCGTTCGCCCTGGCGAAAGCCGAGACCGGGCCTGACGCCTATTCCCCCTGCCTGGATCCGGCGAAGGCGAAGGCCATGAAATCCCACGAGGCCGACGCCGGGCTGTGCGTCATCGTCGACGCCCATACCCTGCCAACGTGGCTGATAAAGTTCCCGGACAACCTCAAGCTGGACGACAAGGCCAAAACCGACAGATCCGGCAACCAAGCCTATCCCCCCAACGACTACGGCAAATACGCCGACCTCATCGGGAAAATCGCGGCGGAGCAAGCCGTCCTCAAAAAAACGCATTTCCCTCACCAGCGGAAGAACTACTACCAAATCCACTGGGAACCGGACTGGGCCTGGAAGGGGACAGACGAGGACTTCGTCAAAATGTACGCCTGCGCCCAGCAGGCCATCAAGGCCAACGACCCCGACGGCATGCTGCTAGGCGCCAACTACGGCGTCCTCGCGACCGGCAACAAACATCTGGAGCGGCTCTTCGGGAAAGGCTTGGCCAACTATCTCGACGGCATAGTCTTCCACACCTACTACCTCCCCCAGCAGCAATCCCCGGAAAAGGGCGGACTGATACAAGACATGCGGAAGCTGGTGGCCCTGCGAGACGCCAATTTGCGGCCCGGCGCTCCGCTCATCAACACCGAATGGGGCGTCCACCTCTGGAGGAACCTGCCTCTCCCCAACCTCGCGGTCTTGGACCAGGAGGCCGCCTACTTCATGCGCGGCCATCTGATAACCCTGGGGGAAGGCGCCAACGCCACCTGTTTCTTCTATGCCGCCGACTTCGGCGAGAACGGCTGGGGCTGGGGGCTCTTCTACCACCTCACGCTCCCGAACTCAATGTTCGGCCCGACGAACATCGCGCCAAAACCGGTGTTCTCCGCCGCCGCCGCCGCCACCAGGCTGCTCGAGGGCGCCAAAAACCTAGGAGCCCTCGAACATCTCGGCGCGAACGTCTGGGGATACGCGTTCGCCAGAGGGGACAAGGTCGTCGCCACCCTCTGGGCCACCGACGACCGGACCAGGGATATCTCCGTCGCCGTCGGCGCGGACACGGTCGCCTATTACGATGCGATGGGCAACGAGAAGATCGTCCAGTGCGCCGACGGACAGGCGCGTGTCTCCATCGGCGCGGCCCCGGTCTACCTGCTGGGAATAGACAAAGCCATGCTCCCCGCCGGCGCGGCTCCCGGCAGCTATTTCCCAGGAGACCAGCTTGATTCCGGAACGCTCATGGACGGCAAAAACGCGCGCCTCTCGCTGTTCTCGGGCTCGGCGCGCCATGAGCTGCAAGGGACGGTCCCCCGGGGCGCGGCTCCGGGGAAATGCCTTGTCGCCGCGCGGGACAAGGATTCCGGAAAATGGCTTGCCGGCCGGACGCTCGACATCAAGGCGCCGGTGGCGATTTCCAGGCAAGACGACACCGCCTACAATCGCATGGCCTTCCAGCTCGTGAACTTGCTGGACGAGAAGGTTTCCGGCTCGTTCAGCCTTGAGGCGGAGGGCCAAGCCGAAGCGATCCAATCGCAAAAAGTGGAAATGCCGCCGCATGGCTCGGCGACCGTGACAATCGACGTGGGCCAGCGGCCCCGGCAATCCATTGCCGGCGCGTCCTTCACGGACACGCAAGGAGTGCGCTCCCAAGTCGACCTCCATGAGCGGGACGTGTTCCTGGCGGGCAAATCCACCAGGCCGCCCAGCATCGACGGTGACCTCAAGGAATGGCAGCTCGAGCTGTTCAAGACCATCTCCGGCAAAGACGCCGTGGACGTGAACCCGCAGGAATGGCGGGGAGATCCGGACCTCTCCTTCAAAGCCGCGACGCTCTATGATGCGGACGCCCTTTACCTGGCGCTGAAGGTGCGCGACCAGGACCATTGCCAGACCGAGCTCCCGGGCGAGCTGTGGAAGGCTGACTCCGTCCAGCTTGGCGTCGGCCTGCATCCGGACAAGGGCGCCTGGAAAGCGGCATGCAGCCTGGCGTTCGCCAAGAGCTCCGGGGGGAACGGGGAACTGACGGCCTACAGCTTTTCCAGAATGGGGGAGATCCCGAACGGCCAGCTGGACCTCAAGAAAATCCGCTGTGCCGTCAAAAGGGCCGGGGACGAGACTTTCTACGAGATCGCCATTCCTTGGAACGTCCTGGACAAAGCCCTCGCGTCATTTCCGGCGGAAAGGAGGATCGGCATTGGGGTTCTGGTGAACGACATGGACGTCGAGAGCGATGGCCGCAAAGGCAAGCGCAAGGCGATGAAGGCGTTCGGCGGGATGGGCAAGGAGACATTGGGGATTGTTCTCCTTCAATAGCGGGCAAAGGGCGGGAACGTCACCTCGGCCTCAGCCGAAAAAGTGTATAATATAACTGCAACTGATTGATTTTCAGCTATTTCACGCCTATTCATGATTGTCTTTATTGGTTTGTCGGGCGCGTTGATGACATCCCCAGAGGCATTGGCACCAATAGTGCCAATAGGGGACGTTCCAATTATCTCTACCGGACTGATACAGCTATATTATACACTTTTACGCTCGTCGTCACTTTGCTTTTTGAGATTCTCGATTTTCTCCAGACAGGTGCGCCGGACGAGCTCCTGGAGAAATTTAACCCGCTCCGCCAGATAGTCGAGGTCTTCGCGGGCAATGGAGTAGCTGGGCGCGTAGCGGGCGTCGACATAGGCGCGGCAGAGCAGAACGAAACGGTCTTTCGCCAGTTGCGTGCCCTTCGGGAAGACCTTCAGGATTTCCACGTCGTGCGCCGCCGCCAAGGGCGTCAACTTGTCCAGGTCGTGCGTCCGGGGTTTGTAGTCGGTGTGAACCAACAAGTAGACCGTCAAAAATCGCTCGGTCACTTGGTGCAACGTGAAGGCGGCGATGTTCCGCTCGCTTTGCGACATATAGAAGTGATAACCCTTGAAAAAGCCTTCAGCCGACTTGTACCAGGTGTCGTAATGCGCCTGGGCTTTGGCCAAGGCCTCAGCCGGAGTGAGTATCTTCGGCTCGGAGAGGGTCTGGCGGCCGGAGTCGTAAAGGGCGATGCCCTCCTTGGCCACGTCGACATAGAAGTAATAGCCCTGCTCGATCATGTGGTTGAGGAAACCGATAGTGTCGCACTCCAACTGGAGCGAGGGGCCGCGGTGGGTGTAGAAGGCCTTTTTCACCTTCTCCCAACGCAAGGAGTGCTTGTGCACTTGGTCGCGGGTCACCACCAGGATGTCGTAGTCGCTTTGATATTGGAAATGGACGCCGTCGGGGGCGAGCTCCTCGACCCAGTCGCCGCGGGCGTAGGAGCCGTAGAGGATGACCAGCTCGATCTCGTCGCCGAACTCGTCCACGACGAGCCGGGCGATGTGCCGCAAGGCCTCGCGCTTCTCCTCCGGAAAATGGTCGATACTGGATTTCAACTTGATTGCCATGACTCCCCCGCGCTTCAAACCACGGGTGGAATATATTGGCCGTCCGCGGCCATGTCAAACCGAGAAACGGAGAAAGAAGGACGCGGTCAAACGCCGAGAGCTTTGGCGGGGGGCTCGAAAGCGTCGATGGCCGCCTCCAGCTCGGGCATGATCTGGAAACGCCGCCCCAGCCGGGTCAAGGTGATCACAAGATGCGCGAAAGCCTGTTTGTCGGCCAAGGTCCGGCCGGTCAACAACCCGGTCGCGCGCCCGGCGGCGGTCAGGGCCTCCAGCTCGGCGACGAAGCGGCCGCAGGCTTCGGCCATGGCGGAACGGTCGCCGGCCGCCCCGGCCTCGGCGACCGCGGTCGCCGCCGCCAACGCCCGCCCCCAGAAACCAGGACGGATCCGCTCGGCCAGGGCGAGGCTCCCCGGCGCCGCCTGGAATAAGGAATTCACCTCGCCCACCAACAGCCCCGCCTGGAAGATCCACTGGTCGGCGGCGTAGGAGTCCTCGCGCCACCGCGCGTCCTGCGTTTTGATGGCGTTCACGGTCGACTCGAACGGGGCGGGGGATAGCGTGGCCGAGAGCCGCCCGGCCTTGCCCTCGACATAGCCGAGGAGCTCGAGGAACAGCGCGGCGAACTGCGTCCACGCCAGCCGGAGCTTGGCGTCCAGGTCGTGGCGGACGTCCTTCGGGAAAAGGACGTAGTTGATCAGGAACGCCATGCCCACGCCCATGAACACGTAGAGCGGCCGCTCGAAGCACCCGTTCATGGAGGTGACCGGCGCGGAGCCGAGCGCCACGTTCAGGAACGAGATGCAACCTTGCATGCCAAGATAGCCGACCGCCGGGCCGGAGTTGGCAAGGTAGCCCCCCGCGTAAAGGACCGTCAAGACCAGCAGGAAATAGACGGTGGCCGACGGCGTCTGGAAGCCGAGCAGCAGCGTGGCGACCGCGACCCCGGCGAGGCAGCCGGCCAGCCGCAACAGGCCTTTGCGGTAGGTGGCCATGGTGTCGGACTGGAAGATGGAGGTCACCGAGAGCGCGAAAGTCGGAGCCTCCTGCGGCTGGAGCTCCAGCAGGAAGAACAACCAGAAGTTGATGAAGACGCAGAGCCCCGTCTTGAGCCCGAGCTCCAGCGACGGCAAGCTCAAGGTGAGCTCGCGCCCAGGGAACGTCTCGACGACCAAGGTGTCGTCCCGGCCCAGGTCGACGGGCCGGGAGGGGCCGGGCTCCTCCCGGACGGCCGCGACGGGGACGTCGGCGAGTTTCCCGCCGAGGTCCCGGAAGAGCGCCGCCAAGCACCGCGCCGCCTCGTTCAACAGCAAGACGTCCTGAGGGGGGTAGTCGTGGTGGGCGAGCCGGGCGGTCGTCGCTTGATAGTTGGCCGCGAAGACGCGCCAGGCGGCGATGAACTCCTGACTGGCGGCCGCGGCGGGGCCGGAGGTCTCGGGGGCGGCCGCGAGGATGCGTTCCAACGACGCGGCCAGCGCGGCAAAGTCCTCATGGAAGTGGGTTTGGAAACGGTAGGCCCCCTTGTCCTCGGAGTAGAGGGTCCAGAAGCAGAGGAGGTCGGCGGCGGACTGGCGCAAGCGGCGGCTTTGCAAGACGGCGCGGTCGGCGGCCTCGACGGCGGCGCCGCCGTCCTCCCGGGTCGCCAGCGCCTGGGCGTCCAGGGAGTTGAGCGCGGCGGCCCAGGCCAGCTTGAGCTTGGCGACGGGTTCCGGGGCGGCCTCGCCTCCGGCGTAGCCGCGGTAGACGGCGGCCAGCAACGGCGCCAGGCTCCGCAAGGCCGCGCCGCGGGCGGTCCGCAGGGACGCGAGGGCGTCGCCGGGGAACAGGACGATGTTGAACAAATGGGCGGAGAGGGCGCCGATGACGAAGCCGCTGCCACAGGAGAACGCCGCCTCGAAGCCGTCCTGCCCGCGCGCCACGGTGGAGAAGGCCACGATCGTGAAACAGAAGGCGGCCGGGGAGGCGTAGTCCTGGAAGCGCGGCGAGCCCTTGAGGTAGAAGCAGAGGGCAACGAAGGCGAAAAGGGAGAGCGAGAACAGTTCGTGCTGTTGGATCAGCAATCCCAGGACGAGGTATTCGGCTAGGCAGCCGAACCCGGCCCCGGCGCAACGTCGGCAAGTCCGGCCGAAGGCGCCGCTCCGCTCGAAGGGGAAGGACGCCAACACTACCCCCAACGCCGACAGGTAGGGGTCGCCGAAGTCGAGCCACAGCAGCGCCACCACCGCCGACACCACCGCCGCCGCGGTCTTGACGGCGGCCTTGGAACACTGGTCGAACGGGTCGTAGCCCTTGACCACCGCCCAGACTCCCGCGGCTATCCGCTTCGCCTCAGACTCCATGCCAGCCAAGCTCACCTCCGCCCGCGGCCCGCGGTCTCAATCCAGGAAAACTATGGTTCGAGCGTCGGCGCCCATGCGCAGCGTCATGCCCGCGGGGATCTCGTCGAGCTCCAGGATGACCCGGAACCGGTACTGCAACCGTATCCAGTCGACGGTCGGCTTGATGTAGGGCAGCGCGCCTCCGGGGCTGTTGTCGCGGTTGACGGCGTGGATGACGCTTTTCACCTTGCCCCGCAGGACTTTGAACGGGTAGAGGTCGGTGGTGATCCAGACCGTCTGCCCCGGCTTGAGCATGCCAACGAAACACTCCTTGTAGTTGGCCTCGACCCAGAGCGGCTGGCTGTCGACGACGCCGAAGAGATGGTCGCCCACCTTCACGTACTGTCCGGGGCGAATGTAAAGGTTGGTGACGACGCCGTCGCCGGGGGAACGCAACTCGCATTGACCGACATAGTAGTCGGCGAGGCGCAACTCCGCCTGCGCCTGCTCGATGGACTTCGCCTGGCTGATGATCTGGCGGTCCAACGTGTCGGCCTGCCCTTGGAGCTGGTTCAGGTTGTCGAGGATCTGCCGTTGCTGGATGACGAGCTTGTCGTAGTCGTCCGTGGAGACCGCCCGGTCCTGCTGCAGCTTGTCGTAGCGGGCGAGCCGAACGTTGTACATGTCGTTTTGTCCGGAGATGTCCTTGACTTGGTTTTGGGTCATGCGCAGCTGGCTCAGGAGGACTTTAAGCTCGGCCTCCTTGCGCTCCAGGTCGGACTTGGCCTGGGCGGACTTCAGCAGGAACGGGGCTTTGTCGATCTCGGCGAGCAGCTCGCCCTTGCGCACTTTCTGGTCGGTCTGTACCAACACTTTGGAGATGTAGCCTTCCACCTGGGGCGTGACGTCCGTCCAGTTGGCGCGGACATAGGCGTCGGAGGTGTAGGCCACCACGAAGTAAAAGAACGCCGCGGTGGCCAGCCCCGCCGCGGCGACGATGCCGGCCCCTCCCCAGAAATATGGTCGTTTCACCCTCATTTCACCCCCAGCATGGCGCCCAGCCTGGTCACCGCCAAGTCGGACAGGACGACGAGGAACTGGAAAGAGCAGCAGACGATCAGCAGCCCGGCCAACAAGCCGTTCTTGAGTTCCTGACGCGTCCGGTCGCAGGCGGGGAAGGTGGTCTCCAACAGCTCCCAGCCGTCGAGCGGCGGGACCGGAGCCAAGTTGAAGACTCCGAGTAGCAGGTTGATTTGGGCGCAGTTTTCCAAGGCCAGCTTACCCATGGGGTTGGAGCAGTAACCAAAGGCCACGCAGCAGCCCGCGGCGAGGAGGAAATTGGCGAACGGCCCGGCGAGAGCGGTGAGCGAGCGGCGCATGCCGGGGCTCCGTGTCTCCGCCCGGAAGCTGCCCCAGGCCATGCCGAAGACGAGGCAGGCGCCCAGCGCCGCGGCCGTCGTCCTGACGTTTGGGCAAACCGGCAACGACGCGGGATCGGAGCGTCGGGCGACGCCAAGGCAACGCGCCGCCATGGCGTGGGCGAGCTCGTGGACGGCCAACGACGCCAAACACACGACCACCCAGAACCAATAGCCCCCCGAATGGGAGAACACGTGGAGTATGAACATGCGCCCCGCCTATTTTTGGACTAATCTATGCCTTCAGGCATTTTTTTCAAGGGCGCCAAGGTGACGTCACGGGCGCCGAGACGACATTGCGATCTTCTAGTGCGGCATTTCTCTTATTTCTCCGTCTTCGCAAAGCGGTTTTGCCCTAGGGGACCTAGCTGCCGCGGCTCCAAAGACTCCAAGGACTCCAGGGACTTCAACGACGGACCTTCCAAAGCCTTGTCAAGCGGGGGGCGGTCCGCGACGATTTTTCCGATTTTTGGCGGCGGGGGGTTTGCCCTTTCGGTTTTCCTGGCTATTGTTGGGTTCAGCCCGTGGACGCGGGCCAACCCGATAACGAGGTCGCCATGCTTGATAGAGACATTGAGATAGCCGAGGCGTTCGAGCTCTGGCTCAACGCCAGAACGGTGGAGTTCGGAATCGAGGACGCCCTCGCCGCCTTGCCGGAGGGGAAGTTCCCCCAACGCCTGGTCGAGGATCACCTGGAGGACTCCACGCTGCTGTTCTTCCGCCAAGAGGGGACGGCGCGGCGCTACCTGCCCCGCGGGGCGTTCTTCAACGGCAAGACCTTCCTGGTCAAGCCAAGCCCCTGGGAGATCGAGCGCGGCGTGCTCGTCCCCGGGCACCGCTTCATGCCGTTCTGCTCCAGCGACAACTACCCCTCCGACATCGAGGTCAGCCTGGACGGCCGCCGCGTCCGGACGCAAAGCCTGGCCAAGGAGCTCGAGGAGCTCTACCAGTTCCACTACCTCCTGGGCGGCGAGAGCATCCTGGACTACTTCATCGCCGAGGACCCGGGCAACCGGGCCGCCATGGCGCAACATGACGCAGCGAAAAAAATCAAACTCACCGTGCTCGACCTCAAGGACTTCTACCATGCCAACCACTTCGCCACGGGCGGCCAGCTGCGCTTCGCCGTAGTCGACTGGGCGGCCGGGGCCGTCCGGCTGGAAGGGGTCGCCGGCGCCGCCTCCGAGGAGGACGCCGACACCTGGGTCGAGGCGTTGGAGGACGCGTTGGTCGAGATCTTCGACCGGGACGGGCCCTACTTGGACATCCCGGAGCAGCTCTCCCGCGCCTTTTTCGTCGGGGGGGCGGCGCTGTTCGCCAACCCGCCCCTGGGCGTTGAGGAGTTCCTCCACCTTTCCCAGCGCGTCCACACCCGCTACTTCGGCGGCAACTCCATTCTTTGGCGCCCCGAGGAGCCGCTGGAGGACAGCGGCGCGGCCGAAAGCCCGCTGGCGATCTCGCGGGGCAAGACCGACTCGCTGTCGGAACTCTTGGCCGAGGCGGGGGGCGGCTTGAGCCCGGCTGAGCTAGAGGCCCGGCTGCGCGACAGCTTCCAGGCCGGGGACGAGGGCCCCACCGAGGCGTTGGTGAAACTGCGCCGCGTCTTCGCGTTCAAATTCCAGGACGAGGCGCAGGAAATCTGCTTCCTCAACCTAGTCGACGAGCTTTGGGAGCTGATGATGGAGACCGGGGCCGGCGAGGACGAGGCTCTGACGCGGTTGCGCGGCGAAGCCCTCAAGGCGCTCGACGCCGCCTACGCCTGGCGGCGGCGGCTCCCCGCCGCGGGGGCTCCGGACGACGAGCTGACCCTGTTCGAGCGGACGTTGGCGGAGCTGGTGGAACTGCTCGACGCCATGGGCCGCGGCCCTTGCGACGACGAGCTCGCCGGGTTGGAGGAGAGTCTCCGCAGCCTGGCCAAACAACTCGCCGAGATCATCAACCGCATCGAAGGCCAGCTCCAAAGCCGCAAGCAGGACAAGAAGACGGGACAACCCTAACCGGAGGTCGACGACGCCATGACCGAGAAATCTTTGTTCGTTTCCGACTACTGCCTGACCCCGCACGAACGCATCTCCGAGGGGACCATCCTCTGCGAGGACGGGATCATCGTGGCCATCGGCAGCGCCTCGGCCTTCGACGTCATCCCCGACGTGAACATCCATGACATGCGCGGCTCCTACGCCGTGCCCGGCTTCATCGACACCCACATCCACGGCGCGGGCGGCTTCGACAGCTCCACCGCCGACGAGGGAGTCGAGGACTTCAACCTGATGGCCCAGACCCTCGCCAGCCACGGCGTGACCTCGTTCATGCCCACCTTGGTCGCCCGGCCGCGGGAGCAATTCCTCGCCTCGGTCTCCGCCCTCGCCAAGCTCCTGGGCCAGCAGCACCTCTGGGCCGAGCCAGTCGGGCTGCACCTGGAGGGCCCCTATCTCAACCGCAAGAAACATGGAGCCCAACACGCCGACCATATCCGCGAGATCGACCTCGGGGAGGCCAGGGAGATCGTCGCCGAAGGCCGCGGCACCATCAAGGTCATGACCTTCGCCCCAGAACTCAAAGACGCCTTGGAACTGGTCGAGCTGCTCCGCGAGAACAGCATCATCCCCTCCATGGGGCACAGCCTCGCCGACGAGAAGGCGGTGCTCCGCGCCATCGACGCCGGCGCCACCCATTGCACTCACCTCTACAACGGCATGCCTATCTTGCACCACCGCTCCGTCGGACTCACCGGCGTCGCCATCACCGACGACCGCGTCACCGTCGAGCTCATCCTCGACGGCTACCACATCCACCCCCGCATGGTCGACCTGGTCTGCCGCGCCAAACCCATGGACAAGATCATCGGGGTGAGCGACGCCATCCAAGCCGCCGGACTCAGGGACGGCCTCTACCACATCGGCAAGACCGAGATCCAGGTCCACCAGGGCCGCGCCACCACCAAGGACGGCGTCATCGCCGGCACCACCTTGACCCTCGAGCGCGGCTGGCGCCACCTGGCCACCTACTCCCGCCTCGACAACACCGACGCCGCCGCCTGCCTCACCATCAACCCCGCCAAGACCTACCAGCTCAACGACCGCGGCGAGCTGCTCCCGGGCCGCAAGGCCGACATCTCTTTCTTCGACTTCCAGACCAACAAACCCGTCATGACCGTCCGCGACGGCAAGATCATCTTCAAGGCCGACCCCAAGACGCGGCTGGAGGAAACGGGCGAGGACGACGCGCCATGAACCCCTACGTCCTGCTCGACTCCGGCGACCAGATGAAACTTGAGCTCGCCGGCGACGTCCTCATGGCCCGGCCCGCCCCCCAGGCCCTCTGGCCCCGCTCCCTCCCCCCCAAGGAATGGGACAAGGCCGCCGGGGTCTACGTCCGCAGCTCCAGCGGCGGCGGACAATGGGACTGGAAACGCCGCGTCCCCGCCTCCTGGACGCTTGCCCACGGCGGCTTCGACATCCTCGTCAAGCCCACCGACTTCGGGCACCTGGGCTTCTTCGCCGAACAAGCCGCCAACTGGAGGACGTTGGAGGAGCTTTGCCGCCGCCTCCCTTCCGGCACCAAGGCGCTCAACCTCTTCGCCTACTCCGGCCTGGCCTCGCTAGCCATGGCCAGGGGCGGAGCGCAGGTCACCCACCTCGACGCAGCCAAGGGCATGGTGGAATGGGGCCGGGAGATCCACGCCCTCAACCCCGACGTGCCCAACAACGTCCGCTGGATCGTCGACGACGTCAACACCTTCATCGCCCGCGAGCTGCGCCGCGGCAACGTCCACCAGGGCGTCGTCCTCGACCCGCCCTCCTTCGGCCGCGGCCCCAAGGGACAGCTCTGGAAGATCGAGCAAGGCCTCGTGCCGTTGCTGGAGTCCTGCCGCGCCATCATGGGGCCAGACCCGCTCTTCATGCTCCTGAGCATGCACAGCCAAGGCTACACCCCCGTATCGCTCGAACGCGTCCTCGCCCACCTCTTCCGCGGCCAGGGCCACATCATCACCGGCGAGATGACGGTCGCCGAACGCGGCGGCAAGCTGCTCCCTTCCGGCATCCACGCCCTCTGGACCAAGGAGAAACTACCATGACCGCCCCGCTGCTGATCACCAGCGCCCAAAACCCCAGGGTGAAACATCTGGCCAAACTCCGCGACCGCCGCGGCCGCGACCAGTCCGGACAGACCGTGCTGGAGGGCTACCGCCTCCTCAGCCGCGCCGTCGAGGCCGGCTGGCCCATCGACGAATGCTATTTCTGCCCCGCCTTCTTCCTCGGCGAGAACGAGACCGCGTTGCTGGAGCTAGTCCAGTCGCGGGGGGCGCAGCTCTTCGAGCTCCCCGAACACCTGTTCCAAAAGGCCGCCTACCGCGAGCGCCCCGAGGGACTCTTGGCCATCACCCCCGTCCGCGACAACGACCTGGCGAAGTTCCCCGTCAAAGCCAACGGCCTCTACTTGGTGGCCGAGGCGGTGGAAAAGCCCGGCAACCTCGGCTCCTTGCTGCGCTCCGCCGACGCCTCCGGCGTGGCCGGGCTGTTGCTCTGCGACAAGCGCACCGACCTTTACAACCCCAACACCTTGACAGCCAGCACCGGGGCGATCTTCCACGTCCCCATCGCCGAATGCCCCTCTTCCGAGGCTCTGGCCTGGCTGCGGGCGCAGGGCGTCGCCACGCTGGCGGCCACCCCGCACACCGACAAGGCCTACTACGACGTCGACCTCACCGGCCCGGTGGCGGTGGTCGTCGGCGCCGAGCAATACGGCCTGAGCGACTTCTGGATGGACAACGCCGATTTGAAGGTGGCAATCCCGATGCTCGGGAAGATCGACTCGCTCAACGTGGCCATCGCCACCAGCGTGCTGCTCTTCGAGGCCGCCCGCCAGCGCGCCGCAGGCCACAAAAAACAATAAAAAATGGATGCGAAGCATCCAAGGGGTCCAGGTCGGAGACCTGGCCGCCTCCAGGCGCGGAAGCCTGGCCGCCGGAGGCAAAGCGGCGAAGCCGCCTGACTGAAAACCTTTCGCCTGCGGCGACCGCCTCTGTCGCCGGCGGGGGCGACCAGGTCTCCGACCTGGACCATGGGATGCTTCGCACCCCCTTTTTAGGACTATTCGCAAGAGTCATTCCGCAACACACCCCCCCCCACAAAAGGTTGGCCCGCCGACAGTGTTTCCACTGTCGACGGGCCAGTATGAGGACGGGTAATCTTAATTGCGGGGACTCAGATCCAAGTCTCCCACAGGTTTTTGTCTTCGAGCTTCAGCTTGACCGCCTGGACGAAGCGGGCGGCGTCTGAACCGTCGACGACGCGATGGTCCGCGCTGAGAGTCATCTTCATCATGTCGCGGATGGCGATCTGGCCGTCCTTGACCGCCGCGGCCGGCACGCTGGCGGACACCGCCAGGATAGCCGCCTCGCCGGGGTTGATGATCGCGGCGAAGTTCTCCACCCCCATCATCCCCATGTTGGAGATGGTGAAAGTGCCGCCCTTCATCTCGTCGGGGCTGAGCTTGCCGTCGCGGGCCTTGGTGGCCATGTCGGCGGACTCGGCCTGGATCTCGTCAAGCGCCTTGCGGTCGGTGTTCCGGATGACCGGGACGACCAAGCCGTTGGGGACGCTCACCGCCACGCCGACGTTGATGTTCGACTTGTAGCGGTAGGAGACGCCGTTGGTCCAGGAGTTGCACATCGGGAACTCCTTGAGCGCCATAGCCACCGCCTTGACCACGAAGACGTTGACGCTGAAATTCAGGTCGCGGTTCTTCAAGGTCTTGCGGTAAGCCATCAGGTCGGTCATGTCGACGCTGACGGTGACGTAGAAGTGCGGGATGGTCTGCTTGGACTCCAGGAGGCGCTGGGCGATGATGCGGCGCATGGCGTTGAACTCGCGGACCTTCTCGGAGGCCGCGGAGCGGACGTCCGCCAAAGTGACGCGGCCCAGGTCGCCGGTGCCGACCAAGTCGAGCAACTCAAGCTTCTCCTTCTGGGCCAAGTTGAAGGCCGAGGGGGTGATCTTGATGTTGTTGTAACCCGTGCGCTCCAAATAGTCCTTGATGTCCTTCTCGGTGACCCGCCCGGACTCGCCGCCGGTGCCGACGACCTTGTCCAAGTTGATCAGGAGCTCCTTGGCGAAAGCCTTGGCGCGGGGGGTGGGATGCGGCTTCCAGGCCGCCGCCCTGGGGGCGGCGACGGGGGACGGCATCGCCACGGGGGCGGCCGAGGCCGCCACAGGGGCGGCGGCGGCGGCTTTCGGGGCGGCGGCGGACGCGGCGGCCTTCGGAGCCGAAGCGGCGGCGGCAGGAGCGGCGGCGGCCACCGGCTTGATGTCCGGGATAGCCTCGCCGGGCGCGCCAAGCACCGCGGCGATGGACATCACCGGGACGGGCTTGCCGGCCGGGACGACGATCTTGAGCAACGTCCCCTCGAATTGGGACTCCACCTCGAGGACGGTCTTGTCGGTCTCGACCTCGAAGAGCACATCGCCCTTCTTGATCTGGTCGCCTTCCTTGACCTTCCAACTCTCGATGGTGACGGTTTCCTCAGACTGCCCAAGCTTGGGCACTGGTATCAAAGTGGCCATGTTTAAACCCTTGTCGTTGGAATCACATCAAGCTGCGGGCGGCGGCGGCCATCTGGGCCGGACTGGGCAGGAAGGCCGCCTCCAGGGTGTAAGCCTGGGGAGCGATGCCGTTCTGCGCGCCAACCTTGAGCACCGGGGCGTCGAGGTAGTCGAAGCAACGGGCGACGACGCCGGAGACGATCTCGCCGGTGAAGCTGCCGATGTCGACGCACTGGCTGATGGCGACGCAACGGCCGGTCTTCTTCACCGACTCGACCACGGTCTCCCAGTCGAAGGGGACGATGGTCCTGGGATCGATGATCTCGACGCTAATGCCCTCGGACTCGAGCTGGTCGGCCGCCTTGATGGCGTCGCTGACCGCCGGGCCCCAGACGACGAAGGTGACATCCTTGCCCTCGCGGACAATCTTGGCTTGGCCGAAGGGGATCAGGTACTCCTCCTCGGGGACGACGCCCTTCTCGTTGTAGAGCAGCTGGCCCTCGACGAAGACCACGGGGTTGTCGTCGCGGATGGCCGTCTTGATCAAGCCCTTGGCGTCATAGGGGTTGGAGGGGTAGGCGACGTAGGTGCCGGGGATGTGAGCGAACATGGACTCCAGGGACTGGGAGTGCTGACCGCCGTAGCCCTTGCCACCGCCGACGCTGCAGCGGACGACCATCGGGACCTTGGTGGAGGCGCCGGTCATGTAGTGCCACTTGGCGGCCTGGTTGGAGATCTGGTCGGAGGCCATCAACGCGAAGTCCATGTACATGAGCTCCGCGACGGGGCGGTAGCCGGTCATCGCCATGCCGACCGCGGTGCCGCAGATGCAAGCCTCGGAGATCGGGGTGTTGAAGACGCGGTCGCGGCCGAAGGACTCGAGCATGCCCTTGGAGAGCTTGAAAGCGCCGCCGTAGTCGGCCACGTCCTCGCCGTAGAGCACGACGCGCTTGTCGCGGAGCATCTCCTCGATGAGACCCTCCTTGATGGCGTCGCGGTAGTTGATGCGGCCCTCGGCGTCGCGCTTGACCTTGGGGACGGGGTTGATGAGGTCGGCCTTCTGATACTCGGCGGGGACGACGTCGGCCCTGGTGTCGGCGTACATGTATTTGATGACGTCGACGGGATCGGGGTCGGCGGAGTCGGCGGCGCGGCGGGCGGCGCGCTCGTTGCGCTTGACGACGCGCTCCTCAAGGGCGACTATCTCCTTCTCGGAGAGGACCTTGGCGTCGAGGATGGCCTTGCGGAAAGTGGCGAGCGGGTCGACTTCCTTCCAACGGGCCTCTTCCTCGCGGGTGCGGTATTCGTTGCGGGGGTCGGAGAGGGAGTGGCCATAGTAACGGTAGGTGTCCAGCTCCAGGAGCACCGGGCCCTTGCCCTTGGCGACGATGGCGCGGGCGCGCTTGACGGCGTCGAGCACGGCCATGACGTCCATGCCGTTGACGACCTCGGCATGCATGTTGTTGTTGGCGAAACCGGCGGCGCGGCGGGCGAGATGGTCGACGCCGTTGACCTCGCCGTCAGCCCTGCCGGTCATGCCGAAGTGGTTGTTGACGATCAAGAAGATGAGCGGGAGGCCGAACTTGTTCTTGGTCATCTTGCCAGTGAACTGCTCCTGGGCTGCCCAGTTGAGGGACTCGAGCACGACGCCGTTGGAGTAGGCGCCGTCGCCGGCGAAGCAGCAGACGACTTTGCCCTTGTTCTTCTCGTCGATGCGGCAAGTCATGGCCGCGCCGGTGGCGATGGGGATGCCGCCGCCGACGATGGCGTTGGCCCCGAGGTGGCCGACGCGGAAGTCGGCGATGTGCATGCCGCCGCCACGGCCTTTGCCGTAGCCAGCCTCTTTGCCGAAGAGCTCGGCGATGGTGCGGAAGACGTGGTCCTCCATGACCGCCTCGCGCAGCTCGGCGCCTTTCAGGGAGACGTACTCGGGACAGCGGGCCTTGAGCTCGTCCTCGGTCATCTTGAAGATAGCGACGCAGCCCTTGGCGATGGAGTCGCCATGGCCGCGGTGGGTGGAGGTGATCAGGTCGGTGATGCCGATGGCGGCGCAGGCGCCGGCGGCGGTGGCCTCCTGGCCAATGGAAAGGTGGGTCGGGCCGCGGTAATCGTAGTCCTTGATGACCTCATAGGCGCCGGTGCGCAGCTTGAGGATCATCTCCTCGAACTCGCGGACGACCTTCATGGTCTCGTAGATCTCGGAGACCTCGGCCTTGCTGACCGCCTTGGCCTTGACCTCGTCCGCCAGCGTCTTGCTGTACTGGAAGGCCGGGATCGAATCCAGTTTGATGGTTTTGGGCTTGAAGTTCGGGCTCGAATCACTGTAGTAATTGGGCATCACACCGCTCCTTTGTTCTTCTGCCATGTTCCGTCCTCGTTCCTTAGAGACATATTAATAGCGGACCTCGATCCGCTTCCTTCTCAACTCGCGCTCAATCTTCTCCGACGGCTTGGTGTCGGTCACCAACACGTCGATATCCGACACCGAACCGCTGACGGCCAGAGACCTCAGCCCCAGCTTGCTGCCGTCGACCAACGCGACGACCTTGGCCGCGCGCCGCATCACCAGCTCCTTGGTGTAGGCCTCGTTCGGGTCGGTGGTCGAAAGACCGTCCTCCACGGTGAAGCCGATGGTACCAAGGAACGCCTTGTCCACATGCAGAGCGTTAATCACCGACGCGGTCAACGGACCGACCATCGTCCGGCTCAAGGCGCGGAACTCGCCGCCGACCAGGATGAGCTTGTGCGGGCTCTCCATCAACTGCGCCGCCGCCATCAAGGAGTTGGTGACCACCGTCAAGTTGCGCTTCTCGCCGAGGCGCTTGGCCAACCACAACACCGTGCTGCCGCCGTCCAGATAGATGGTGTCGCCGTCATCGATCAACTCCAAAGCCATCGAGGCGACGCGCTTCTTCTCGTCCTCCTGGTAGGCCTCCTTCTCCTGGAAGACCGGCTCCACCTTGGCGGACTTAACCCGCAACGCCCCGCCATGCACCCGGCGCAGCTTGCCTTGCGACTCCAGAGAGTCCAAATCCCGGCGGATCGTCGCCTCCGAGACCCCGAGAGCCTCGCTCAACTCGGCGATGCCGCAGCACCCGCCGTCCAAACGCGACAGTATCAGGTTTTCCCGCTCAGGGGTCAAGAGCTTCCGGCTACCCACGGACATCCGCCTATCAACTCCGTTCCTTGCAATCATTTTATTGATTATGACGTATAATGACATGTTTTGTTAGATTTTGCAAGCCGACTTCCAAAAAATTATTCACGATTCCTCGCGTCGCCCAAACCCAGGAGGGGCGGCATCGGACAAAATAATGCTACAATTTGGCGATATAGTTAAGGTTTTACCTCATGCGAATCGTTATATTTCATCTCAACAATAACGATTAATTCAACACGGGGATATCATCATGGCGACGGACAACGGAAAAACGGCGGCGACGGTGGCTTGGCAGGGCAAATGGATCGGGCGGCCGGACGCCTGTCACAGTAACTGGCAAGCCAAGGTCTTGCCCGCCCCCTTCTTCCGCAAGGAGTTCAACTACGACGGCAAGACGGCGGCCACCATCCATGTCTGCGGCCTCGGCTACCACGAACTGTACGTCAACGGGCGCAAGGTGGGCGACGGCGTCCTCGACCCCGTCGTGACCCAATACGACCAGCGCGTCCGCTACCTCTCGCACGACGTCACCTCCTATCTACGCCCCGGCAAGAACGCCATCGGCGTAGTCCTGGGCAACGGCTGGTACAACTGCCACACGTCAGAGGTCTGGCACTTCGACAAAGTCTCCTGGCGCGACTACCCCAAGCTGCTCTTGCAACTGGAGCTCGGCGGCAAACCCGCCCTCTGTTCCGACAGCACCTGGAAAGTCAGCTCCGGCCCGATCGTCTTCGACGGCCTCCGCAACGGCGAGACCTACGACGCCCGCCTTGAGCTCGGCGCCTGGGCCGAACCCGGTTTCAACGACGCCGACTGGAAAAACGCCGGAGAGGTCAACCCGCCCGGCGGCCTCCTGGACCTCCAGACCATGCCCTCCTGCAAAGTGACCCGCACGCTCCCCGCCGTCAAGCAATGGACGCTGCCCGGCGGCGAGCTGATGTTCGACTTCGGCCAAAACCTCACCGGCTGGGCCCGCATGGCCGTCAAGGGCGACGCCGGGGCGGAGCTGGAGCTACGCTTCGCCGAACGCCTCACCGACGAAGGCGACCTCCACGCCGACAACATCAGCTCCTTCATCAAGAGCGGCGACTGCCAGACCGACCGCTACATCCTCAAGGGCCAGGGCGTCGAGACCTGGGAGCCGCGCTTCGCCTATCACGGCTTCCAATACGCCAAAGTAAAAGTGACCGGCGACGCCAAACTCGAGAAGATCGAGGCCCGTCTCGTCCACACCTCCTTCGACCAAGTCGGGGGTTTCTCCTGCTCCGACGCGACGCTGAACAAGCTCCAGGAATGCACCGTCTGGTCCTACCTGGGCAACTTCACCGGCATCCCCACCGACTGCCCCCACCGCGAGAAAAACGGCTGGACCGGCGACGCCCAACTCGCCTCCGAGACCGGCCTCTTCAACTTCGCCTCCGGCGGCTCCTACGACCAGTGGATGGACAGCTTCGCGGACGTCCAGCGCCCCGACGGCCAGCTCCCCGGCATCGTCCCGAGCGGCGGCTGGGGCTTCAACTGGGGCAGCGGCCCGGCCTGGGACAGCGCCGCGATCCTCATCCCCCGCGACGTCCACCTCCTCACCGGCGACCTCGGCATCGTCGAACGCCACTACGAGACCATGCGCAAGTACGTCGACTACTGCACGTCCCGCGCCACCGGGCACATCGTCTCCTTCGGCCTGGGCGACTGGTGCCCCGTCGAGTGGAGCCGCGCCGTCGAGTTCGCCCTCACTTCCACCGGCTTCTACTACGTCGACGCGTTGGTCCTCTCGCAGTTCGCCGCGTTGACCGGGCGCAAGGCCGACCACGAGCGCTACGCCGCTCTGGCCGCCGACATCAAGCAAGCGTTCAACCAACGCTTCTACCGGGGCGACGGCGTCTACGCCAAGGGCGAGCAGACCGCCATGGGCTGCGCCGTGTACCAGGGCTTGGTCGAGGACTCCGAGCGGGCCAAGACCGTGGCCGCGCTGGTCAAGGCCATCGAAGCCAACGGCAACAAGCTGGATTTCGGCATCCTGGGGGCGAAGTACGTCCCGCGCGCCCTGGCCGACAACGGCCACGCCGCCTTGGCCTACCACCTGATCACCCAGCCCGAGTTCCCCGGCTGGGTCCACTGGCTGAAACAGGGCGCCACCACGTTGTGGGAGAGCTGGAAGGGCGGAGACTCGCGCAACCACATCATGTTCGGCGACATCAGCGCCTGGATGTTCCGTTATCTCGGCGGCATCGCCCCCGACCCGGCGAACCCCGGCTTCAAACACGTGCTGGTCAAGCCCTGCCCGGTCCCTGGGATGACCTGGGCGAAGGCGGAGCACCGCTCGCCGCTGGGCAAAGTCGCCACCTCCTGGAAGGCCGAGGCTGGCCGCTTCGAGCTGGAGCTGGAACTGCCACAAGGCGCGACCGCCACGGTCACGCTGCCCGACGGCGCCGTCAAGCAGGCTGGCCCCGGCCACAGCAAGTTCCAGGCGAAGTTATCCTAAAGGATCGTCGTTAGTTTTTCCTGGGGGAAACCCTTTGAAAAGGGTTCTCCCCCAGACCCCCTTCCTAAACTTTTAGGGTTATTTATTTTGCTTCCGGCGAAACAAATAGCCCAAGAAGTCTTGGAGGGGGGCTCTTTTAGGGGGAAGCCTTCTTCAGCAGGTGCCCCCTCAAGGACTTCTAATAGTTGCGTGGTAATTTTGACGCATGCCCGCGCCCCCTCTTGACTTTTTTGCTGAGTCGTATATACTAAAGCGTATAAAGCGAAAAAAGCGGAGGGTTGGGACATGGCGGGCGTGTCAATGGGCGACATCGCCAAGAGCTTGGAGTGGAGTCGCCGGAACGTTTGTCGCCGCGGCTCGAGGACGACTATTCGGCGCTCGACGCCCCGTTGGAGCGGTTGTTGCGCGGGGCGTCCGGCAGCGTTGTTCTGCATGTCGGACGATTTGGCCATGCGGGCGCTTCGGGTCGCCCGGCGTTGCGGGCTGTCCATTCCGGACGACTTGGCGGTGGTTGGTTACGCCGGGCTTGAGATGGCCGAGTACGCCAACCCGCCGTTGACCACGGTGGCGGAGCCGTTCGAGGAGGTGGGCCGCTCGGCCTTCCGGCTGATGCGCTCGGAGATCGAGAACCCGGACAAGCCGTCATTCAAACAAGAGCTCTGCGAACAACTGCCCGTCCGGCTGCTTGTCCGCGAATCCACAAAAGGAGGTAATTGCGATGTGGCGCCATGAGAAACGCGGAATTTTCACGCTCATCGAGCTATTGGTCGTGATCGCCATCATCGGGATTTTGTCGAGCCTGCTGCTGCCGGCGTTGGGCAAGGCGAGGCACATGGCGCAGGAGATCGCATGCCTGTCCAACCAGAAGCAAATTTCGCTTGCCTTTGGGTCATATGTCAACGACTACAGTGACTATTATCCCGGGAATGGATACTACTGGCCATTGTTACTCAAATCATATCTTGGGGTGAACAACCCGCTGTACTATGGCCCCACCGACCCGAAGTGCGGCAAATGTCCGGAGACCGGGTTGAACACCTTTGGGGTGAAAATCGATCTATCCTACGCCTACCCCGGGGTGTACTATGCGGATTTGGCGTGCAATGAAGGGTTTACGAACGCCGCCGCCGCCAACAGTTTCAGTTTGAAGGCGACTCAGCTGGTTTTCCTTTCGGAAAAAGCGCTGCTTACGGAGCATTGGGTTGATAGTAGCGACGCATATTACAACACTTGGTACGTTGGCGCCTTGGCCGACAAGAAGGCTAGGCTGATCCACGGCAACGGCTCGAACTTCCTCTTCGCCGACCTGCATGCGGAGAAAATCAACAAGCTCCCGGGAACTTTGCTCGCGAGCAACATTAACTACTATCAAATCACATCTGATCCATGGGTCAGTATGTTCCGGCCCAAGGTGGCGCTCCATTGGCGATGAGTGCTCATACATATTCACAGGAGATGGAAATGCGAGTTGTGGTGATACTGGTTTCGACATTTTTCTGCGCGTGCTCCCTGTGCGGGCAAAGCTTCCTGAAGCCGGACGTCAAGTCGAAGGACGGCAAACTGGGGGGGCGTTGGCTGCTTGGTAACGCCGTTTTCGAGCTTGTCGAGGTCTCGACGGCGGAACAGCATGCGGGGGAATGTTCGATCCACCTCAAGGACACCAACCCGGGAAAGTCCAATGAGTGCCTGAGCCTCTATTTGACCCCGTCGGAGCTCCAGGCCGTCAGGGGCAAGACGATCCGCCTCTCCGCCTGGATCAAGAAGGTGGACGGGCGATGCGGCGTTGGCCTTTGGTGTAAGAAGGCGGATGGTTCCATTGTCTCCAGGTCGGAGGAAGTCCAGATACAAGGCGGGGGCGACTGGGGGCAGTATTCGGTGTCGATGCTTATCCCCGCCGACGCGAAAACTGTCGTGGCCACGCTTGGCTGCGCGGGTGGCTGGGGAAACATGGGCGAGGCCTATTTCGATGAGATGGACTTGGCCATTGTCCCCCCGGCGATGACAATCCCTGCTGGCGGCGGTAGCCGTCTCGCCCTGTTCGATGACGCCTGGCGGCCTCATTGGCGGGCGTCGTCCTCGGGCGGGCTTACTGCCGAGATGGTCGAGCTGTCGGCCTTTAAGGGAGTCGCGGGGGTGCGGCTCCGGGCGGCGGCGGACATCAAGCCCAACGCCGGAGCTTTGTCCATCTTCACGAACTTGGACAACGACCTTTTCTTCTGCGAGGGGGACACAGCCAACCGGCATCTCGATCTCACCGCTTTCCGGGACTCCGGCGGGTGGCTTGAATTCTATGTCAAGCCCTTTGTCCCCATGAACGTCTGCGGGGTGTCCGTCGACAAGAAGTCCGCCGTGGCGGTGGAGGACGGCTGGTACCTCTGCAGAATTCCGCTCAAGGCGCTGGACGGGAGGTTCCATTGCGCCAACGCCGGGAGTCTGACGTTGCAGTTCCCGCAAGCGATGAAGAAAGGGGCGATGGTCCAGCTCGACGAGATCGCCTTCGTATCGGAGGCGATGCTTGAAGCACCGGAGTTCAAGTTCCGCGACCAGGACACGGCTGACTCCGTCGCCAAGGCCTGTGTCTTTGGCGGGCCGCTGCCCGCCGACAAGTTCAACCGCCCTGAAATCAAGGACGGGACGTTCCTATATCAAGGCGCCCCCTTCTTTTTCATGGGGCCGTGGTTCTCAAACAGCTCCCTTCACACTGATTTCGGATCGCATACCTTCAGGGCCGCCACCAACGCCCGGGCTTTCTACAACCAAGTCTTCGACAAGCCTATCGCCGAGGAGCTTGGCTTCTCTTCTATCCAGATATCCTCGGCGCCATGGATACCTATGGCCCATGCCATGGCACTGCCCATTTCCAGGGTGGACGGCTTCATGATGGAACCTGGCTTCTACAAGGGCCTTGGAGGTATGCCCGCCGTGCTGGACTTCGCCTGGCTCAACGACGCGGCGCGTTTGGCGGACGCCGAGCCATCATTCCCAAAAGAGGCGTTCCAGCAGAAAGCGGGGTTCCGCACATTCGTCCCGTTTTGCCCGGAGCACCCGCTTGGCAAGGAGATATACCGCGAATACCTGAGACGTGGCGCTTATTCCGTGTTGAAGAATGGCGGCAACCCATTCCTTTACGAGCTGTTCAACGAGTCGGCCTACGATTGCCGCTGCGAGTTCAACAAGCGGGCGTTCCTTGACTCCTTGAAGAAAAATTACGGGGACATCGCCAGTGCGAACCGGGTTTGGGGTGGAGCTTTCGCATCCTTTGAGACGGCGGTCTTCATGAAGGGTAAATACGAGTCATGCCCCGGGCTCTTTGTCGACTGGTGCAAATTCTCCGGGGATCGCTACGCGGTCATCCTCAAGGAGCTATCGGAGGTCATTCGCTCGGTGGACAAGCGGAAGAACGTGTATTTCACCGAGCAGATAAGCCATCCCAACATCTTGGATTCCAATGGGGCGGGGATGAACTACAGGAAGATCGCGGAGGTCTTGGACGTGCTCGGCAACGAAGGCGGCTACAAGTTCGGCGACGCCGCGGAGAAGACCAAGACCAATGACATGGAGGAGGCAATGAACACTGGTAGACATGACTATGCGCTTGTCGCCGACCTCTTCACCGCGCTGGGAAAAAACAGGAAGCCGGTGGTCAACGACGAGCATTATTGTCTCCGCATGCGGCTGGGGAAGCGCGTCCCGTCGAAGAAGCAGGACATCATCACCTCCATGTGGTGCGAGGTCTTCCATGGCGTTTCCGCGAGCTATGTTTACGCCTGGGCCCGCCGCGCCTGGGAATGGCACAGCCTGGACGAGGCCAAGCGTACGGTTGTCGACGGCGGTCCCAACGACGGCTACAAGGGAGCCAACCTTTTGAATCCCTACAACTACCCCGTCGAGGCCATCGACGGCTTCAAAGATTTCAAGGAGGAGCTTGAGCCCTTGAGGGAGCTCGCCTTGCCGATGCCTAGATTGAAGGCCGCGAAGGTGGCCTTCGTCCACTCCTATCCGACGTTGCGGCTTTCCACGGTGTCCCAGCCGTTCTTCGACAACAGGAAAGTCCTTACGTCCTGGTATGGAGCCTTGCTCTGCGGCAACTACCCCTTCGAGGCGCTCTTCGAGGAGGATGCTACCTCGCCCGCACTTTCGCGTTACCAGGCGGTCGTCATCCCCTGCATGAAGAACTCCTATGCCGCCACGCTCCCGGCCCTGGCGGAATATGTCAAAAACGGTGGCGTCGTCATCTGCGGGAAGGCGTCTTTCGCGCAGGACGAGCATGGAAAGCCGCTCGACAGCGCCAAGTTCCTCGGCCTTGAGAGACGCCCCCTTGAGAACGCCGTCAAGGAGCGCGCCGCGGGGGGGGTGGCGTCACGTGTGGAGGACATCGTCCCCGTCACGGCCCGGACGTTCATAGCGTCGGAGACCGGAAAGCCGCTCGTCTTGTTGAATCGGGCGGGGAAGGGGAAGGTCTATTACTTCTCTTGCGAGCTGCCGGAGCGGGGCCTGAAAAACACGCTTTCGGCGATCCTTAAGGCGGAGGGGCTCGCGAAGTGTCTGGAGGTTGAGGCGGAGGATGGCCTGCCGCTCGACTCCCTGGAGGCGCAGGTCATCGACCGGGGCGACGTCAAGCTGGTCATGCTGGTAAACTGGGAAGACGAGGGGACGAGGTTCGTCAGGTTGAAACTCAAGGCGGGGATGGACGGCTCAAGCGTGGTGGACCCCGCGGCGAAAGCGCAGTATGTCTTGGGGAACGGCGAGCTGTCATGGTCGAAGGCCGCACTAGAGTCCGGGGTGTTGGTCAGTCTGCCGCCGCAAACACGCCAGTTGTTCCTGATCCGGAAGGGGGGGGCCCAAGGGCGGATCTTGAGGACGTTGACGCCGGAGGACATCAAGTCCGCCTTTAGCCAGGCCAGGGCGGAGGACCAGGCCGAGCTTGACGCCAAGGCCAAAGCCCAGGCCGCGGCGCAGGCGGAACGCGCGAAGGCGAGGAGTTACGAGTCGGTGGACGAGGCGAAATGCGTTTTCCTTGATTTGAGGCGTTTCGCCAACATGGGGTTCCGTGACGATGTCGACGGCGACCAGAAAGGTGGCTGGTTCGACCAGGGGCCCAACGACTTCCGAAACATGCCATTGGGCAGGCTGACCCTCTCGGGCATATCTTTCCAGATCATCGACCCGTCCGGGAACGGCGGCAAGGCGGCGATCATCATACAAGGAGCGCCCAAGCCGTTCTTTCCTGCGAACGTCGAAGGGATACCGGTGGACTCGACGGCCAAGAACATTTATTTTTTGCACACGGCGGGCTGGGGGGGCGCCAAGGGGCGCTTGTGCCACTCCTACATCGCGCGTTATGAGGACGGCTCGTCGCTTGAGATCCCCATCGTGTTTGGCGTCAAGATCGGGGGATGGTGGAACCCGGTGGCGTTGCCGGAGGCGAAGATTGCGCTTGACGCCGCTAATCCTGTTTGCGATCATGTCGGACTTTTTTGTTGCCGCTGGAACAATCCCCACCCGGACAAGCGGATCAAGTCGCTGGATATCGTGTCGGCGAAGGCCGACGCCGTCCCGGCCATTGTCGCCATCACGGTGGAGAAGCCCTGACGCCAAGACCGCCGGAACGGCGCTTGAATCCCCGCCGCCAAAGGCTATCTTATTGATAACGCGTTCGCATTATCCAGGGGATGACCACATGGCTCAGACAGCAGGCGCCTCCGTGACTTTCGAGAACGTCACCGTCCGCCTCGACGGGGTGACCATCCTCGACAACGTCAACGTCTCGGCGCCACCTGGCAAGCGCTCCGCCATCGTCGGCCCCAACGGGGCGGGCAAAACCACCTTCCTGCTGGCGCTGCTCGGCCAAGTCCCCCACAGCGGCACGATCCGGATAGCGGTGGAGGGCGGCAGGCCCGTCCGGATCGGCTACGTCCCGCAACGCCTCGCCTTCGACCGCGGGTTGCCCGTCACCGCGTTGGAGTTCATGCTGATGGGACGGCAACGCCTGCCGCTCTGGCTCGGCAGACGCCACGCCCACGTGGAGCGGGCCCGCGGCTGGTTGGCGGCGGTGGAGGCGGACCACCTGGAACGCCGCCGGATCGGGGCGCTGTCAGGTGGCGAGACCCAACGCATGTTGCTCGCGCTGGCCTTGCAAGAGGAGCCGGACCTGTTGATCCTCGACGAGCCCGCCGCCGGAGTCGACCTCAACGGCGAGCATGTCTTCTGCGAACTGCTGGAGAAACTCCGCCGCGACCGCGGCTTCACCCAACTAATGGTCAGCCACGACCTCGCCACCGTCACCCGCCACTCCGACTGGGTCATCTGCCTCAACCGCCAAGTGGTCGCCGAAGGCACGCCGCGACAAGCCCTCACCCGGGCCACCCTCACAGCCATCTACGGCCCGCACATGGGCCTGGCCGACATCCATGAGCTCTTCCACCACAAGGACTGCGACGGATCATGCCGGACTTGACCCTTTTATACAACCTGGCCGGCCACCTGTTGCCCTTCGATTGCATGCAGGCCGCCTTCATGCGCCAAGCCCTGGTGGGACTGCTGCTGCTCGCCCCGATGGCCGGGGCGATGGGCACCCAAGTGGTCAACTTCCGCATGGCGTTCTTCTCCGACGCCATCAGCCATTCGGCCTTCGCCGGAGTGGCGATCGGGTTGCTGCTCTCAATCAGCCCGCAATGGACCATGCCCGTCTTCGGCATGCTCGTGGGCGTGGGGATCATGGCGGCGCGACGACACAGCGCCCTGTCCTCCGACACCATCATCGGGGTGTTCTTCTCGGCGGTGGTGGCCTTCGGCCTGGCGGTGGTCAGCCGCGACCGCGGCGTGGCCCGCGACTTGCAGCGCTTCCTCTACGGCGACATCCTCACCATCACCGACGCCGAGATCCTCGGCTTGATCGCCCTGGCGGCGGCGATGGCGGCCTTCCAGTTCTGGGGCTACAACCGCATGCTCTACATCGGGCTCAACGCCGAGCTGGCCAAAGCCCACCGGGTGGCGGTGGCGGCCTACCAATACCTCTTCGCGGCGCTGCTGTCGCTGGTGGTGATCTTCTCGGTCTGGGCGGTGGGAGTGTTCCTGGTCACGGCGCTGCTGATCGTGCCAGCGGCGGCGGCGCGCAACTTCGCCCGCTCGGCCGGGTCGATGTTCTGGTGGGCGACGCTAGTGAGCGTGAGCTCCGCCGTCGTCGGCTTGCTGATCTCGGCCCAGCCTTGGGCTCGGACCGCCACCGGAGCGACGATGGCGCTGGTGGCGGCCGCCTGGTTCGTCCTCAGCGCCGTGGTGGCGAGAGGCCGCGGCGAGCGCCCCTCCTAACTCTCCCCCTTAAAATCTCCCCCCAAAAAAATCGGATGCGCAGCATCCACAGGGTCCAGGTCGGAAGACCTGGTCGCCCCCGCCGGCGACAGAGGCGGACGCCGCAGGCGGAATGCCTTTTTTCTCTTGGTTGATATTTTACGTAAATTAATCCCCACCCCTCTTGACAAACCTCCGCGCCTGTCCTATTTTCTCTCCTATGCCAAGTTAATCGAGGAGAACGTCCATGCCGCGCAAACCCCAAGCGATCAGCATCACCGCGATAGCGGCGGAGGCGGGCGTCTCGGTGGCGACGATCTCCCGGGTGATGAACCGCCGGACGGGCGCCAGCGAGGAGACCCGCAAGCGGATCGACGCGATCCTCCTGAAACACAATTTCAAGCCGAACTATCCCGCGGCCCGCGACGCGCGGATAGCCGTCTTGTTGCCCACCGGCATTTTCAGCCGCTATATCGCCCGCGTCTTGAACGGCGTCTACGAATACGCCAACAACAACGGCCTCTGCCCCTGCGTGATCGTCAAGGACATGATGGCGGCGGAACCCCTGCTCGCCAAGATCAGGGACTTCCAATGTTCGGGCGTCATCGTCGTCATGCCGGACCTTTTCCAGGCCGAACATCTGGAACTGGCGCAGTCCGAGCTGCCAGTGATCTTTGTCGACACAAAGGTGGACATCGAGGGTGTCGGCTACATCGACCATGACGCCTATTCCGGAGCCACCGAGGCCGCCAAACACCTGCTGGGACTTGGTCACCGCAAGATAGGTTTTTTGCAGTACTTGGCTCCGACGTTCAACCAAGAAATGCGTTTCAAGGGTTTCTCGGACGCGCTCAAGGCCGCTGGCGCCGCCATGAAGCCAGAATGGGTTTCATCCTTGAAATTCGGCGACGGCAACGCCGCGTTGCTCCAGCTTTTGTCGCGGGCGCCGGAGCTGACGGCGGTCATGGCTGTAGATGACAGTTACGCCCTTGGCGCGTTGCATTGCGCGCATAAATTGGGGAAAAGAATCCCGCATGATATATCGATCGTCGGTTTTGATAACGACAGCGACTCGGCGGTCTACAATCCATCCCTCACCACCGTGAACCATCCCGTCGAGAAGGCGGCCATGATGGCGATCGAATCGATACACCGTTATTTGATGGCGCCCAACGACTGGACGCCGCTCCGGGAAACGCTGCCGACAAGTTTGATCCCCAGAGAATCCACCGGACAATCAAAATATAAAGATGGACATGTATGATGAAAACAACTCGCAAGACACGGTTCACGCTCATCGAGCTGCTCGTAGTGGTCGCCATCATCGCGATTCTGTCCGCGCTGCTGTTGCCCGCGTTGGGCAAGGCCAGAGGCATGGCGAAGCAGATTGCTTGCGCCAACAACCTCAAGCAGATCGCGGTGCAATTCACAATATATGCCGACGACAACCAAGGCTGGGGGCCGACCATCAGCAACTATGACCACTGCGCCTTGCTGGCGGGTGTCCCGGGGACGGGTTTTGTGGCGGGGACGGCGAAAGCCGCGGGAGTCTATCCGGCGACCGTCAAAGGCTTGTATCTTTGCCCGGCGGCTCCCCCGGTGGTAGGGGTTTACTTCTATAAAACCTCCTATGGCCTCGCAAAGGGCAACACCACAACTCGCATTGGTGGTGGTTCATGGTATTATGACGCCATGGGCACAGTACGCTATCGCCGCATCATGGATATTGTCCCCGAGTCAGTGCTGATGTTCGAGGGTTTGCTGCAAAAGGTGGACTGGGGTGGAATTAACGTTTTCGCCGCAGTTGACGCCCTCATCCTCGATCCTGTAAACACCAACAAGTGGGCGTCCTTAGTGGGCACAGCGTCAATCTATAACGCCGCGGGCTACGCCAACCACGGCAAAACCGCCAACTTTTTGTTCAATGACGGCCATGTGGCAAGTTTCAAAGGCGGGACGCAATTCACTAATGATTGGGAGTTGAAATGACACAAGCAATTTATCAACAGCAGTTAAAGACATCGAACGGCGCAATTGAAAAGGTAATGCGGATGAAGCGAAGCTTATGTTTGTTGGCGGTGTCATTCCTCGCGATGGTGGCTGACGCCAACGCCCTTGGTGGAACGGCGTTCGTCCAAGAGGATTTCGAGGGCGCCTGCAACATGCGTTTCTTGACCTGCTCGGAGCCGGCGGTGTATTCGGAACAGCAAGCGGTTCAACAAGGTTTCATGAAAGTCTCGCGCGCGGACATCACTACCCAGTCAGAGAACAGATCGCACGGCGGCGTCCGGTCTTTTGTCTTGAATATGGTCGTCGACAAAAATGCAGCTGGAAGGGAGGGCGCCCATAACCGCTGGGCGTCAACAACCAAACTTGACATCCCGCTGGGCAAGGACACCCTCATGTTCTTGACGGCTTTCGTGTACCCCGACGCGCTGCCCCCGGACATCCAGATCAAGATGGGCGTCATCTTCAACGGCGTCAAGGGCAATGACAAAATCAGCGGAGGCCTGTGTTCCTTCCCCAGCATGGGGCTTGACCCGGAGGGCTGGATGGTCTTCCATAAGGAGTTGGGCGGCTTCGTGAAGTCACAAGGCTTTGAACAGGTGGTGGTGACAGGCTGGCAGCTAGACATCACCAGCGCCAACGGCTTCCATGGACAGCATGTCAAGCTGTTCCTGGACGACGTCAGCATAGGCGCGGAAAAATTGAATGTCGTGCTGAAGTCAGACTCCGGCGAAAACGCGCAGACCGACATCGGCGGCCCGCATCTCGTGGGGTACTGCTCCCTCTATAAAGACTTCCCCGCCGACGCGATTAACCGAGTCAAGAACTCCAGCTTCGAATTGGGTCTGGATTCCTGGTACACCGGCGTGAGCCTTCCGAAAGACGCGTTTCGCCCAGGCAACCTCAAGCTCCCCGACCCCGCCAACACCTTCAAGATCGTTGAGGGCGACGCCGTCCATGGGAACAAGGCGTTGGAGATAGGCCGTCCCGACGGCTCCCCGAACAAGTGCATTCTACAAAGCATGCCCATCCCGATCAAGGACGGGCGTCCCTATACTCTTTCCTTCTACGCCAAGAGCAGCGCCCCCACCGAACTGCGTGTCGGCTATCAACAACAACCAGTGAAAATAGACACGACATGGAAACGCTACGACTTCCACTTTCCGGCCATGAAATGCGAAAGCCGAGGCGTCAAGAACTTTCCAGGACGCTACATCATTCGCATCATACACAGCGGGGCGGAAAGGATATTGTTGGACGCCGTCCAAATGCAGAAAGGGAATCTTTCGGCCTATCAAATCCCCGGGTTTGTCGCCATCGCGGTGCGCCCAGACAACTATGACGGGCTATATCTGCCAGACGGCAAGCCGACGTTCAAGGTCACGCTCTTCAATGGCGCCAACGAAAAGCGAGACGCCACCGTCACCTGCCACGTTCAGGATTTCATGCACCGCGAGATCGCGGCGTTCACCAAGTCCTTCGCATTGAAGCCACAAACGGGCGTGGACTTCAAGGCCGCGCCGCCGGAAGGTTACCGTCATTACAAAATCATCGCAGAGCTGGATTCGAAAGGCCAGACGCCACAGCGCGCGGTCAGCGCCGTGTCCGTCATCGACGACCTGCAAAACATCAAGGGCAATGATTTCTTCGGGACGCTGGGACTCTCTTGCTCCAACCGCGTGAACTTCAAAGACTCGCTTGTGCTCAATAAGAAACTGGGCATGGGGTGGATGATGTGGTACAACGTCTCCCAGTTAAGCCAAGCGCCGGACGACTGGCGAAGCAATGACGCGCAATGGCGCGCGATAGAGTTCCACCTTGACAACATCCTCGCCTATGGGTTCATGCCTCTTGTCGAGATAAGCCCGGTCTTCCCCGCTTTCGCGGCGAAAGACGCCGACGGAATTGAAATCGTGACGGAACGCGAGGAGCGCGAAGTCTATGATTGGTGCAACGCGCTGGCCAGCAGGTTGAAGGGCAAGGCGCGGCACTACGGGGTTTTCAGCGAATACATGCTGGGCAAGCTTGGGCCTCGGGCCGCCAACATCAGGAAGCTCCTGCCTTGCGCCTACAACGGGTTGAAGGCTGGAGACCCCGGCTGCGTGGTCGTGGCTTGCGGCGAGGACAACGCGGTGGACCGGGCCATGCTCACGCAACTGGAAGCGCATTTCAAGCTCGGGACGCTCCAGTTCATGGATGCCGTGAGCCTCCATCCCTACACTTGTCCGTCCGGGCCTGAGGCCAAGGAGGTTCAGCTTCAATACAATGAACTGCGGCAGCTCATGAAGGCTAACAACAATGGCGTCGCAAAACCGATATGGTGCACGGAGGAGGGCTATCGCGCCGTCGACACGTTGCACTATGACGATGTGGAACCGGAAAGCCTGTATTATCCTGGCCACGTCACCGAGCTGGAACAGGCGGAACGGCAGGTGAGGGACAATGTCATCGCCTTTGGCGAAGGCGTCAACCGCTTTCTCACATTCTATGTGGATTATGACTTGGGCTTTTTCTCTTTCACGTTCATCCAGCGGGAGAACGGCATCCGCCCGAAGACAACCTTCCCGGCCTATGCCTTCATGGTCAAGGAACTTTCGGGCGCCGCCCCCGTCAAGCGCTTCGAACAACCGGAGAACTCCCTCATGGGGTACTTCTTCCGCAAAGACGGCGAACTCTTCGCGATCATCTGGCGCCACCCGAAAGACAACAAGGAGACGAATTCGTTCATCCAGCTTCCTTCCGACCGCTTGAAGATCTTCAACTTGGTCGGCGAGGAATTCAAGCCGAAAGAGGAAGGGATCGATGTGTTCGACAAGCTATGGAGCGCCTTGCCTTTCAGCGCCGATTCCGGAATTGTGGAATTGCCCCTTGGCGGCAGCGCCTTCTACATCCATCCGGAAGGGATATCCGACGAGGCGTTCATGAAAGCCATTGAAGGCATAGTTGTGGACAAGCTCTCCATGAAACTTGCGATGAAAGACGCCCGGACGCTTCAAGTCAAACTCTCGAACAGCAAGCGCGGCGCGGCTCTCGGCAAGCTAGAATTGACTTCGGACGATGGCGCCATGGTTCCAGCCCACGAGTTCTCGTTGGCTCCTGGTGAAAGCAAGGCCATCGCGTTCGCCCTGCCGAAACCAACGTCCAGTTCGCGCTCCATAGGAGTGAAATTGAGCGGCACGGCCAAAGGGGAGTTCGCCTCGGAGCTAAAAATGTTGTTTGTGGAACGCGCGCCCGCCGCATCGCGGTTAAAGGCTGGCTTTCCGGACTATGCCGCGGTTGCCCCGGTGAACCTTGGACCTAAAAACCAGCAGGGCAGTCACACAAAATATTCGGACCCCAAGGATTTGAGCGCGGAGCTGCGGCTTCTCCAAGATGATGACAACCTTTATGTGGCAATCTCGGCGCGCGACGACATCCACTCCAATCCTGCGCCACATGATTCGCTTTGGCTAAACGACGCCGTGCAGCTAGGCTTTGGGATACCTGGCAAACCAGGGCTTGTCGAAATGAACTTCTGCCTGACGAAAAACGGCGCCGCCGCCTCCCTGTCGCCCTTGCAGGAGAAGGGCGCCGACATTTCGAAAGTCCGCGAAGCCATTCGGCGCGATGGAAACGTCACGAATTATGAGATAACAATTCCATGGATGGCGTTCGGAAACAGGGTGGATGTCAACAACGTCAAATTCAATATCGCTATCTGCGACAACGACGGGATCGACAAGAACGGAAACAAGCTCTACAAGCAGCTCGAATTGACCAGCGGGATCGTCGATGTCAAGGACACCTCGTCCAGCCACGTCTTGGTTCCAAGTCATAAATGATTTCGCCACACACGGAGATAAACGCATGAAACAAGTCGATTTAAACGGAAACTGGTCTCTCGCCTTCACCCAAGAAGCGCTACCGCTGAAATCCGCTGCCGAAGTCGAAAGGGCGGGGCTCGACGTCATCCCGGCACGGGTGCCGGGGAACTTCGAGCTCGACCTGCAGCGGGCCGAGCTGTTGCCGGAACCGTTCCATGGCATGAACATGAAAAAGGTCAACGAGCTTGAGGACAGACACCTCTACTATTTCCGCAGCTTCGAGGCGAGGAACGAAGCAGGCCTCGAGCCGTTCCTCGTCTTCGAGGGGCTCGACACCTTCGCGGAGGTCTTCCTCAACGGCGAGCTGATCGCCTCCTGCGACAACATGCTCGTGCCACACGAGATCCCATTGTCCGGCAAGCTGCGCGACGGCGTCAACGAGCTCTTCGTCCACATCCGCCCCGCCGTCCTGGAAGCCATGAAATATGACTATCCCCCGTACATGGCGGCCCATGTCGTCGGCTACGAGTCGCTTTACGCGCGGCGGGCACCCCACTCCTACGGCTGGGACATCATGCCCCGGGCCATCTCGGCCGGAATCTGGCGGGCCGTGTCGCTAGAGCTGCGGCCGAAGGTCAGGATCGAGTCGGCCTACCTCATCACGCAAAGCCTCGCCGCCGACCGCTCGGAGGCCACCTTGCGCCTCTGCTGCTCCACCACCGCCGAGCCCGTCCCGTTCGGGCGTTACGAGATCGAGCTGGAAGGCGTCTGCGGCGACTCCCGCTTCAGCGCCAAGGGGCTGGTCCATTGCCCCAAGGCCGTGCGGCTCAACTGGATAACCGTCCCCTCCCCCAAACTGTGGTGGCCGCGGGGCTACGGCGAGCCGAACCTTTACGAGGTCACGCTCAAGCTGCTCCGTGACGGGCAGGTCGTCGACACGATGGAGTTCCGCCACGGCGTCCGCAGCGTCGAGCTAAAGCGGACCAGCACGACCACCGACAAGGGCGACGGGGAGTTCGTCTTCAAGATCAACCATGAGCGCGTCTTCATGCGGGGCTCGAACTGGGTGCCGCTCGACGCCTTCCACTCGCGCGACATCGAGCGCGTCGATCGGGCGATGGCGCTCGTCGCCGACTTGGACTGCAACATCCTGCGCTGCTGGGGCGGGAACGTCTACGAGTCCGACCGCTTCTACGCGCTCTGCGACGAGTTGGGCGTCTGCGTCTGGCAGGACTTCGCCATGGGCTGCGCCGTCTATCCGCAGAACGACGAGTTCGCGGGGCGGCTGGAGAAAGAGGCGCGCGCCGTCGTCCGGCGGCTCCGCCAGCACCCTTCGATCATCCTCTGGGCTGGCGACAACGAATGCGACTTGACGTTCGGCTGGCACAAACTCGGCGACCCGAACCGCAACCGCATCACCCGCGAGCTGCTGCCCAAGCTCACCTGGGAGGAAGACCCGTCGCGGCCCTTCCTCCCCAGCTCGCCCTTCATCGACGGCGAGGTTTGGAAGGCTGGCGAGCGTTACATCCCGGAGCAGCATCTCTGGGGGCCGCGCGACTCCTTCAAAAGCGACTTCTATCGGAACACCACGGCGCATTTCGCCAGCGAGATCGGCTACCATGGCTGCCCCTCCCCCAAGTCCATAGCCAAGTTCATCTCTCCGGACAAGCTCTGGCCCTGGCGGAACAACGACGAATGGCGGTTGCACTCCTCCTGCCCCTCCCCCGATTTCATGGGGCCGGACCAGGACGCCAGGAACGCCCTCATGGCCAAACAGATCAAAGAGCTGTTCGGAGTCGTCCCGGAGGACTTGGAGACCTTCGCTTTCGCCAGCCAATGCGTCCAGGCGGAGGCGAAAAAGTTCTTCGTCGAGCTCTTCCGCTCGGCCATGTGGCGGCGGACGGGCATCATCTGGTGGAACCTGCTCGACGGCTGGCCGCAGTTCTCCGACGCCATCGTCGACTACTACTTCGAGAAGAAACGCGCCTACGAGTACCTCAAACGTTCCCAGCGCCACATCTGCCTGATGTTCCGGGAACCGCAGGCTTGGGTGCAGACGCTCGTGGCCGCCAACGCCACGCTGGAGGGCTCGGAGGTCAAGTTCAGCGTCACGGACGTCGAGACCGGCGAGACGCTGCTCTCCGGACAAAAACATCTCGGTCCGAACCAGTGCCTGGAACTGGGGGGCGTCCCCTTCTCGATGGGGGACAAGAAAATGTATCTCATCGAATGGGAAGACCGCCTGGGCAAGGGCGTCAACCACTACCTCGCCGGACTCCCGCCGTTCGATCTGGCCTGGTATCGCAAGCTCATCGCCAAGGTGGGGCTCTGATGGAAATCTTCGGTATCGACATCGGCGGCACCAAATGCGCCGTGTGCAAACTCAACTCCGACTCCTCGCTTTCGGGCGGGGAGCCCTTCCCCACCCAGGACGTCAAGGAGACGCTCGACGAGATCTGCCGACGCTTGGAGGCGATGAAGCCTTCCCCCGACGCGGTGTTCGGGATCTCCTGCGGCGGGCCGCTCGACTCCAAACGCGGCGTCGTGCTGTCCCCGCCCAACCTCCCTGGCTGGGACCGCGTCCCCGTCGTGGAGATCGTCCAGTCACGTCTCGGCGGCCGCGCCCACCTGATGAACGACGCCAACGCGGGGGCTCTGGCCGAACGGCTGCACGGCGCCGGGCGAGGCGTCGACAACATGGTGTTCATGACCTTCGGGACGGGACTTGGCGCCGGGCTCATCCTCGACGGCCGCCTCTATGAAGGCGCGAGCGGCGACGCCGGGGAGGCCGGACACCTCCGGCTCGACGCCGACGGGCCGCTGGGCTACGGCAAACGCGGCTCCTTCGAAGGGTTCTGCAGCGGCGGCGGCATCGCTCAGGCGGCGCGGGCCAAGGCCGCCGAGCTGGACGGCAACGTCTCCTTCAATCCGGGGAGCGTCGAGGACATCACCTGCAAGCATGTGGGCGAGGCCGCGGCCCAAGGCGACCCGGTGGCCATCGGGATTTTCACGGAGGCGGGGCGCCGCCTTGGACAAGGCCTCGCGCTGCTGGTCGACCTATTGAACCCCGAGTTGATCGTCCTCGGGGGGATATATCCGCGCTGCCGCGCCCTGCTGGAGGCTCCGATGCATGAAGCGATGGGGCGGGAGGCGTTGTCGCGCCCCTTGGCGTGTTGCAAGGTCGTCCCGGCGGAGCTCGGCGAACAGATCGGCAACCGCGCCGCCGTGTCCATCGCCCAATACATGCGCTGAAGGTTGCTATCCACGTGGGAAATCCTTGAGGGGGAACCTTCTGAAGAAGGCTTCCCTCCTCAAACTCCCCCCTCCAAGACTTTTTGGGCTATTTGTTCCAGAATTAGGTGAAGAGCAACCGCTGAAGTCTCAACTCACCGCCGCGTCGATGGCCTCCAGTTCGGCGGGGGTGAAGTCCAGTTTGGACAAAGCCCCCACCGCCTCCTCGACTTGGGCGGGACGGCTGGCGCCGATCAAGGCGGAGGTCATGCCGGGATGGCGCAACACCCAGGCCAACGCCATCTGGACGAGCGACTGGCCGCGCTCCTTGGCCAAGGAGTTCAGCTTGTCCACGACCGCCAATTTCGCCGCGGTGAGGTGCTCCGGACGCAGGAAGGGCTGAGGTTTCGACGCCCGCGAGCCGGGCGGGATCGCCCCCCCCAGGTACTTGTCCGTGAGCAAGCCCTGCGCCAACGGCGAAAAGACGACGCAGCCCACGCCCTCGTCCTCCAAGGTCTTAAGCAAACCGCCCTCGACCCAGCGGTCGAACATGTTGTAGCGGGGCTGGTGCACCAGACAGGGGGTGCCGAGCGAGCGCAGCATCCCAATGGCCCGTCGCGCCAAGTCCGCGGGGTAGTTGGACAAGCCCACGTAGAGGGCGCGGCCGCTGCGGACGATGTGGTCGAGCGCGCCCATGGTCTCCTCCAACGGGGTGTCGGGGTCGGGGCGGTGGTGGTAGAAGATGTCCACGTAATCCAGCCCGAGGCGTTTCAGGCTCTGGTCGAGACTGGACACCAAGTATTTACGGGAGCCCCATTCGCCATAGGGTCCAGGCCACATCAGGTAGCCGGCCTTGGAGGAGATCACCAGCTCGTCGCGGAAAGGCTTGAGGTCGGAGGCCAGGACGCGCCCGAAGGAACGCTCCGCCGCGCCGGGTGGCGGGCCGTAGTTGTTGGCCAAGTCGAAATGCGTGACGCCCAGGTCGAAGGCGCGCAGCAACGTCTCGCGGCCAGTGGCGAAGGCGTCGACGTCGCCGAAATTGTGCCAAAGCCCCAGGGACACGGCAGGCAGTTTCAAGCCGCTCCGGCCGCAACGGTTGTAGCGCATGGCGCCGTAGCGCGACTCCGAAGGCGAATAGTTCATGGCAGGCTCCTTTGGATAAAAAAAACGGGGCCTTTCGGCCCCGTTCGTTCGCGATTGCGTCAAGCGGCTCCGACTAGTAGATGAAGAGCAGCTCGCTGTACTTGGCCAGGGGCCAGAGCTCGTCGTCGACCTCCAACTCCAGACTGTCGACGGCCTTGCGCAACTCAATCATGGAGTCGAGCGTGGTCTTCTCCTCGTTTTGCTTGCCGATGGCGGCGGACAACTTCTTGGAGGCGGCGGCCAGATCGTCGATCAGCTTGCCGATGCTCTCGACCTTGCCGCGCAGCTCGAAGACGCCAGCCTTGACGTTGAGCTGGGTGAGCTTCAACAGATCGTCGGCGATCGCCGTCTGGGCCTTGATGGCGGCAGGCAGGATCAAGGTGTTGGCGATGTTCAAGGCGGTCTTGCCCTCGATCTCGATGGTCTTGTGGTACTCCTCCATGAAGACCTCGTAGCGCGAGTGCAGCTCGACGCCATTGAGCACCTGGTACTTCTCGAAGAGCGCGATGTTCTTCGCGTCGATCAACGCCTTGAGGGACTCGGGGGTGTTCCGCAGATTAGGCAGACCACGCTTGGCGGCCTCGGCCTGCCACTCGGCGGTGTAGTTGTCGCCGTTGAAGATGACCCGCTTGTGCTTCTTGACAAGGTTGTGGATGATCTTCTGCAGCTCCGCCAAGCGCTTCTCGTCCGTGGCGTGCTCCAACGCGGTGGCGATCTCGTCGAGAGCCTCGGCGACAATGGTGTTCAACACCGTGTTCGGGCCGGCGCAGGACTGCTTGGAGCCGACGGCGCGGAACTCGAACTTGTTGCCGGTGAAAGCGAAGGGGCTGGTGCGGTTACGGTCGGTAGCGTCGCGGGGCATGATCGGCAAGGCGTCGACACCGATATGCATGGTGCCCGCGCCCTTGGCGGTCTTGGACTCGCCGCGCTCGATCTGCTCGATCACGTCGGTGAGCTGCTCGCCGAGGTAGATCGAGATGATCGCCGGCGGGGCCTCGTTGGCGCCCAGACGGTGGTCGTTCCCGGCGGAGGCGACGGCGGCGCGGAGGAGGTCCGCATGGCTGTCGACCGCTTTGATGATGGCGCAGAGGAAGGTCAAGAAGATAGCGTTCTCACGCGGGTCGTGGCCCGGATTGAGGTAGTTCTTGCCGTCCGCCGAACCGAGGGCCCAGTTGTTGTGCTTGCCGGAACCGTTGACGCCGGCGAAGGGCTTCTCATGCAGCAGACAGACCAAGCCGTACTCGTCGGCGATGGTCTTGAGCGTCTCCATGACCAGCATGTTGTGGTCGACAGCCAAATTGAGCTCCTCGAAAACCGGGGCGAGCTCGAACTGGGCCGGGGCGACCTCGTTGTGACGGGTCTTGGCCGGGATGCCCAGCTTCCAGAGCTGGTGGTCGACGTCGGACATGAAATTCAGGATGCGCGGCTTGATGGCGCCGAAATAGTGGTCTTCCATCTGCTGGTGCTTGGCCGGCACGTTGCCGAACAACGCCCTGCCGGTCTGGATCAGGTCGGGACGGGTGAAATAGAGCTCCTTGTCGACCAGGAAGTACTCCTGCTCGGCGCCGAGGGTCGGGTAGATCCGGCCTTCGGGCTCGGCGTTCAGGGCCTTGAGCACGCGGCGGGCGTGCTTGGAGAGCGCCTGCATGGAGCGCAGCAGCGGGGTCTTCTTGTCCAAGGCCTCGCCCTTGTAGGAGCAGAAGGCGGTGGGGATGCACAGCGTGGCGCCGTTCTTCTCGCGCTTGATGAACGCCGGGCTGGTGGGGTCCCAGGCGGTGTAGCCGCGGGCCTCGAAGGTGGCGCGCAAGCCGCCGGACGGGAAGCTGGAGGCGTCGGGCTCGCCCTGGATCAGGGACTTGCCGGAGAAGCTCATGATCACCCCGCCATCGCCGTCGGGCTCGATGAAGGAGTCGTGCTTCTCGGCGGTGGAGCCGGTCAGCGGCTGGAACCAATGGGTGTAGTGGCTGGCGCCCTTGGCCAAGGCCCAACGCTTCATGGCGTTGGCGATGTCGTCGGCCAAACTGGAGTCCAGCGGCTCGCCATCCTTAATGGTGCGCGACAACTTCCGGTAAGCTTCCTTGGGCAGATAGTCCTTCATCATCCGCAGGCTGAACACGTCCTCGCCGTACAGCTCGGTGATCGGGGTCTCCGCGCCTGGGCCTTTGACTTCGCACTCGCGGCAAGCGATGTTCGAGACCGCCTGCTTCCTCAACTTGGAGCTACTCATCTAGCATTCCCTTTCCCATTTGCATTATTACCCAAATATTCACCTTCCCGACGATGCCACTCGATCCCGCGGAAGCTCGCGCTCCCTTTTTCCCGCCTTCCCGGCAGGGGTGAATAAACCAAAAACAAAGTCTCAATCCTTCCGAAACCTAAAACCTCTTTCAGAACGAATTCTCCGGGCCGGGGAACACCGAGTCCTCGACCTCCTTGGCGTAACGCGCGAACGCCTCGCCCATGAGTTTGGACAGGTCGGCGTAACGCTTGGCGTGCTTGGGCAGGAAGTCGGGGAACAGCCCCACGACGTCGTGCATGACCTGGATCTGGCCGTCGCAACCCACGCCAGCGCCGATGCCGATGGTAGGGACGCCGACCGCCGCGGTGATCGCCGCGCTGATCGCCGCCGGGACGCATTCGAGCACCATGCCGAAAACGCCGGCCGCCTCGAGCGCCTTGGCGTCCTCGGTCAGCCGCGCCACCTCCTCGTCGGTGCGCCCCACCACCCGGTACCCGCCGGAGGTGAGCACGTTCTGAGGCAACAGCCCGATATGCCCGAGCACCGGCACGCCCGCGGCCACCAAGCGCGCCACGGTCGGGGCGAGGTCCTTGCCACCCTCGAGCTTCACGGCGTCGGCACCGCCCTCCTGCAACATCCTGGCGGCGTTGAGCAACGCCTGCTCCACCCCGACCTGATAGGACATGAAAGGCATGTCGGCCACCACCAGCGCCCGGGTGGCTCCCCGCGTCACGGCGACGCAATGATGCAGCACGTGCTCCATGGTGACGGAGATGGTGCTCTTGAACCCCATCACCGCCATGCCCAGGGAATCGCCCACCAGGATCAGCTCCACGCCGTTCTCCTCGGCCAACCGCGCCGAGGGGGCGTCGTACACCGCCAGGGCGACGATCTTCTCGCCCTTATCCTTCTTCTTGCGGAAGTGACGCACAGTCAGCTTGCCGCCCTTCTTCTCGCTCATGTCGACCAACCTCAAAGTGTTGTCAAGTGGCGCCGCGACAATACGGCTCGCCACGTAAAATTATCATCCCAACCGAAAAAAACAACGCGTCATAGAGAGCGCGCCGCGTTATTTCTCGGCGGCGCGTTGCAAATGCCGCCGCTCCAGTGTAGATTCAGGCAATGAGCCACAAACATAACCAGGGAGGTCCACCGTTGTCCAAGAAGCACAGGAACTCCACCCCCGCCCCGGAGCCGCAACTGCGCTCCTCCCTCCGTGAACTGTTGAAAACCCGCCCCATGACCTTGGGCTCCATCGCCCTCGCCATGGGCTTGCACAAGAAGCGCGAGCTGCACATCATCAAGGACGAACTCCATGAGATGCTCGACCGCGGCGAGCTGAACAAAAGCCGCGACGCCGTCTTCACCCTCATGGGTTCCTGCCGCCAGCTCCAAGGCAAGTTCTGCATGACCACCCAAGGCTTCGGCTTCGTCGTGCCCGAGGATGGCGACGGCCAGGACATCTTCATCCCCGCCCGTTACGTCAACCAGGCCATGGACGGCGACATCGTCAAGGTGACCGTCATGGAGGAGACCGGCCCGGGCGGCAAAGGCCCCTCCGGCACCATCACCGAAGTGGTCGGGCACAAGCGCTCCGGTCTGGTCGGCGAGCTCGTCTCCGGCAGGAACAGCTTCATGGTCCGCCCCCTCAGCAAAAAAGTCCCCAACGACATCCCCGTCTCCGGCGACCTCCATGGCGCCGGCCGCGGCGACTGGGTCGAAGTCAGTTTGCTCCCCGGCGACACCAAACACGGCGACACGCTCAGGTGCGAGATCATCCGCCGCGTCGGCCGCGTCGGCGAGATCGACGACGACATCAACGCCGTCGTCCTCGAATTCCAGCTCCGTCCCCCCTACACCGAGGAGGAGGAGAAGGAGGCCGCCAAGCTCCGCCCCGGCAAGATCGAGCGCGTCGACCTGACCAAGGAGCTCTGCCTCACCATCGACCCCACCGACGCCAAGGACTTCGACGACGCCATCTCCATCTCCAAGGGCGAGCGCCCCGGCCAGGTCGTCGTCGGCGTCCACATCGCCGACGTCGCCGCCTGGATCAAACCCGGCTCCGACTGGGACGCCAAGGCCGCCGACCGCTCCTTCACCGCCTACATCCCCGGCCGCACCTTGCCCATGCTGCCCCGCAACCTGACCAAGAAAATCAGCCTCACCGAGGGCGACGAGTCCCCCGCCCACAGCCTCCACATCACCGTCGACACCAAAACCGGCGAGATCCTCTCCTCCCGCCGCTTCCACAGCACCATCAAAGTCGCCGCCCGCCTCAGCTACAACGAGGTCGAGGAGTTCATCAAGAGCGACGCCAAGAAACTCGACCGCCCCGCCCCCGTCAAGAAGGCGCTAAACAGCTTGTTCGACGTCTACCAAGCCATGCGCAAGCGCCGCGGCCAGACCGAGAAGTTCCTCGACATCGAGACCGCCGAGATCCGCGCCCTCCGCGACGACAACACCGGCGAGATGCTCGGCATCCTCCGCAAAAACCAGGGCGACGCCGACCGCCTCGTCGAGGAGTTCATGCTCGCCGCCAACTCCCTCGTCGCCCAGGAGCTCTCCGCCAAGGCCATCCCCGGCGTCTACCGCAAACACGACCCGCCCGACGAGGACAAGATCCGCGACTTCTCCGCCTTCGTAGAGGACGTCTTCGACTTCCCCATCGGCGACATCCTCTCCGGCCGCGAGGCCTGCCGCCGTTTCCTCGAGCGCCTCGCCGCCGAGAAATTCAAGGACATCGTCACCATGTCCTTCCTCCGTTCCCTCAACCGCGCCACCTACGACAAGGCCCCCGGCCTCCATTTCGGGCTCGGCAAGGGCATCTACTGCCATTTCACCAGCCCCATCCGCCGTTACCCCGACCTCTTCGTCCATCAGCAGCTCTGGTTGCTCGACAAGTCGGCCAAGCTAAGCAAGCTCCGCACTCCCGACGACGCCAAGGCCACCGCCGCCGACTGCACCGACAAAGAGAAAAACAACGACGACGCCTACTACGCCGCCAACGACCGCCTCAAGCTCCATTATCTAAAGAAATTGCTCGACGCCAAGGAGCTGGAGCTCTACGAGGCCGTCATCTTCCAGGTCTCCGCCTCCGGCATCCTGGCCGACATCCCCACCATCGGCCTGACCGCCTTCGTCCCGAGCGAGTCGCTCAGCGGCAACTTCCACAAACACCACGGCAAGCTCGTAGCCGAGCGCGGCTCCGCCCGCTTCAAGCCCGGCGACATCATCTACCTCAAGCTCGACAAGATCGACTTCATCAAGGGCTCCGCCATCTTCAGCCCCGCCTGAGCCGACCATAGCCTTATAGCCCCGCGCCATGCGCCTTGTCGTCCGGAGGGGGCGGCAAGACTTTGAAGACGATCAAGCGATACATCTGGTCGTCGACGAAGATGGTGAACCCGTATTCGCCCACGCTCGCGTTTTTCACGTCGGCGTCCGTAAGCGTCACGGTGAACTCCCGCCTCGTGTCTTTGATCCTTTCATACGAGACATGGTTCAAGGCCCCATTCAGCGGACGATGGAGCGCCGCGCCGGTGGCAACCGGATGGTCGGAGCTCACGATCACGCCAAAGCACAGTCCCGCCCGCAACGGGATTTGCGTTGTCTCCTGCTTAACGACCAACTCCCGCTTGGCGTCGACCGCCATAATCCCATAACTGATTTTCACCCCGCTGTCCCAAGCCATGTCCTGTTGTCCAAACTCCGCGGCCAAATCACCTCGTTTAGGATGGAAACAGGAGGAAAGGCATAACGCCAACGCAAAAGCCGTGACCACGCTAATTGCTTTCACCATACTTTCCCCATCATTTGGCCTTTTCGAGATGCTGGAATATCTCCCACTTCAAGCGCTGCTTGAATTCGGTCGACGCCACCGGGTCGCCCCAGCCCCGCCAGGGCAACAGGTTGGCAATGAGCGCATACCAGCCAATAATGGTGTACTGCCTCCAGATGACGTCAATATAAATGGGCTTGTTGGGAGCGCTCACGTCCATCAACACAAAAGACACGCCTTCATTTTCCTCGGCAAATTCAGGAATGATCCCAAAGGAAATCAAGAATAAGAAGGGTATGCCCGCGCTCCCATAAACGTGCTTGTTGACTGCGGCCGTGTATTTCACGCCTTGGCTATCAGGCTCAAGCATAACCACGTCATCAAATGCCTGGCAATCTTTCAACACCGTATATAGCTTGTCGGAATACGCAGGATATTCATTCTTCATCACGCCGACAGTCCCGGATATCCGTTTATTGCAAACAGACAGCACCTGTTTTTGGGAAATAGGCTCCGGGATCTCATTGCTGTAACAGCCAGAAAGCAGCAGTGAAACCATGAGCGACAACATTGCCGCCAATATTCTATCGCAAGCGGACATGGGCCCCCATCATTTCACCTTTTTAACATGCTGGAATATCTCCCACTTCAATCTCTGCTTGAATTCGGTCGACGCCACCGAGTCGCTCCCCCCCCGCCATGGCAACAGGTTGGCAAAGAGCGCATACCAGCCAAGAATGGTGTACTGCCTCCAGATGACGTCAATGTAATTAGGCGAGGTATAAGCCCAACGCCCCCGCCACAGCCACGAACAACAGTTCAGGGAAGATCCGCGATCTCAACTTCAACCCGCAGGAACTCGCCATTCCTCAAGGCGACAGTATGGAACTTAGTTGGGCTGTCAAACGCCAACTGGCTCCGCACCAGCCACACCTCGTCATAGCTCTTGTCGGTCACCATTCCATCCACGGCAATCCCCCACTTGGGCTGCCCCTCCGTCCGGTCACAAACCAGCCGATAGGCCAGATGCTGGCTGTCGGGGCTGAACGCCGGACTGCCAGCCCCAAGAAATCCACCTTCATCATACTCCTTGTCGTCCACGGCCATCGCCGACCGCACCCCCAACGGACCGAAACGCAAAACCCGGCAGGCGAAACGCTTGCCATCGGGACTTATGACCACAGCCCCCCCAATGCTATCATATGCCTTGCCGCAAACCCCGTCGACGACCAGGGATTGCTTGCCCTCCCGCCCCCCCCGGTACACCAGCCGCTTGCCATCAGGGGAAAACATGGGGTGAACAATCCCCCCACGCTGCTTGTCGAACTCAAAGGCGTCGCCCTCAACGCCATCCCGGACGACAAAGCATTTCGCATCCTGAACCACGGCGTAGGCCACATGCTTCCCGTCGGAACTGACAGCGGGACTCCTGTATTTAGACTTGTCCAACGGGTATGCTTTCCCTTTGACCCCGTTAACGACAACAAACCATTGGTCACCATTATTCGCCCCATAGGCGACCGTCTTGCCGTCGGCGCTGAAAACGGGCGAAGGAAAGGACAGGCCATCATATGCCTCGCTCTCTTTGCCGTCAATGACGACGAACCATTTGGCGTCACCCCGCTTCTTCCCTCGCTTAGAGCTAAAGGCCACCTGTTTGCCATCGGGGCTGAAAATAGCGCAGTCGAAGCCGAGGCCAAAGAACGGAGGCGGAAAGCTGCCGTCAACATCATCGTACTCGGAGCTTTCCACGCCATCCACCACAACAACATACTTCCCCTTGCGATTCGCCACATAACCAACTCTTTTGCTATCAGAGCTAAAGGTCATGCTGGTAATGCGGTCGTACTCAGCGCCTGGAACACCATCGACGACAAGGCGCGCCTTGCGCTGCCGCTTCTCCTTGTCGAAAGTCTCTTTGGCGTACATCACCCGCTTGCTGTCCGGGCTAAATATGGGAGGCGTCATGTGAAAGCTGTTACACACATCCTTCTCCGCGCCATCGACGATCACCACCTCATTGTCGCCACGGCTCACGACGCATGCCCACCGTTTCCCATCGGGGCTAAAGTTCAAGAGCTCCGAGTTAATGCCCTCAGGGATTTTCCCCAGGGACTCCTCTTTGGTAACCAGACGGAACTTCCCGTCCGAATAACCACATGCGCCCAGGAACAACACCAAGGCAAGGACCGCCGCGCTTTTCATGTTCATCGAACACCCCCATCGCTATAGATTTCTCACTCCATGAGTAAGTTGTCGATCAGCCGCGCCGGGCCGAACTTGACGGCCACCGCCACCAACAAGGGACGGGCCAAAAGCTCCAAAGGCTTCAAATCGCGGGCGTCGACAGTCTCGACGTAGTCCACCTCGCCCCCGGCGGCCTGGAGCTCGGCGACTATGGAGCCCCTGACTTTGGCGGCGTCCGTCTCGCCGGCCTCGAAGGCGGCCGCGGCGGAACGCAACGAACGGTTGATCGCCAAGGCGTCCCGGCGGTCGGACGGCGACAGGTATTTGTTACGGGAGCTCAGCGCCAGGCCGTCCACCTCGCGGACGATCGGACAAACCACCACCTCCACCGGGAAACAGAGGTCGCGGGCCATCTTCTTGATCACCAATACCTGCTGGGCGTCCTTCTGCCCGAAAACGGCGAAATCCGGCAGCGTGGCGTTGAAGAGCTTGGCCACCACCGTCGCCACACCACGGAAATGCACGGGGCGGGACTTGCCGCAGAGGGTGCCGGTCAACGCCTCCTCGACCACGAAGGTGGAGGCGTCGGAAAAATACATCTCGGAGGTCTCGGGGTAGAAGATGGCGTCGGCGCCCCTGGCCTCGCAAAGAGCGCGGTCACGGTCGAAGTCGCGGGGGTAGGCGGCCAAGTCCTCGTTCGGACCGAACTGGGTGGGATTGACGAAAATGCTCACGACGACGCAATCCGCCAGCCGCTTGGCCTTGTCGACCAACGACATGTGTCCTTCGTGCAAAAAGCCCATGGTGGGAACGAGCGCTACCTTGCGGCCGCTCCGGCGCTGGCCGCGGGAGAACTCCTGCGCCTCTTTCACCGTCTTGATGATGATCATGTTGTATCCTCGCTGTTGGGTCTACAACAATATGGCGCCGCCGACGGGAAATTTCCAGGTGTCAGTCGACCTGGGAGTTCTCTGGCTCGGAGTAGAGGTAGAAGGGGTTGCCCTCGGGATCGCCGAACATGTGGATCATGTAGCCGAGGCGCTCCTGCTCGTCGCCGAGGGGCTCGTGCCCGGCCTCCTTGAGCTTGGCGACCATCTTGGCGATGTCGGCCACCCGGTAGAACCAGGAGAGCTTGCCGCGGCCGACCGGGGTCTTCTCGCCAGGCATGACTTTCTCCAACACCAACGAGGCGTCGGCGTCCAGCCGGAACTCCACCCAGAAATTGCTGTCGGTCAGAGGCGTCCCCAGATCCAGGACGTCGCGGTAGAACGGACGGCACACGTCCAAATTCTCCACCTTGATCACGACCCCGAACAGGCCGCTGCTGTTATTTCTGCGTTTTTTTGGCGTCATGCTAAAAAATCTGCGATTGTTGTTAACAAAACCGGCATAATGTAGTAAATTAACCGCCTGTCACGCCTTTGTAAACAGCCAATTCAAAATAAGAGGGAAAATCGTGGAGAACGCAGAGACCTATAGCAACCCGTTGACCGACCGTTACGCCAGCGCCGAGATGAGCCACAACTGGTCGCCGCAGAAGAAGCACTCCACCTGGCGGCGCCTCTGGGTGGCCTTGGCCAGGGCCGAGAGCGAGCTGGGGCTGGACATCACCCCCGCCCAGGTGAAGGAGCTGGAGGCGTCCGTCGACGACATCGACTTCGAGGCGGCGCGGCTGGCCGAGAAACAGCTCCGTCATGACGTGATGAGCCATATCAGAGTCTACGCCGCCCGCTGCCCGTCGGCCGGGCCGATCATCCACCTCGGCGCCACCAGCTGCTACGTCACCGACAACTCCGAGCTCATCCAGATGCGCGACGGCATGGCCATCCTGCGCAAAAAACTGCTCCAAGTCATGTCCGACCTCGCCATCCAGGCCGCGAAGCACCGCGCCATGCCCACCCTCGGCTTCACCCACTACCAACCCGCCCAGTTGACCACCGTCGGCAAGCGGCTCTGCCTCTACTTGCAGGATTTCATGCTCGACCTGGAACGCCTAGAACACGAGATGGAGCTCCTCCCCTTCCGCGGCGCCAAGGGCACCACCGGCACCCAGGCCAGCTTCATGGAGCTCTTCAACGGCGACCACGCCAAGATCGCCGAGCTCAACCGCAAGATCGCCGCCGAGATGGGCTTCGTCAAAGTCATCCCGGTGAGCGGCCAGACCTACACCCGCAAGGTCGACTACCACGTCCTGGCGGCGCTCTCCGGCATCGCCCAGTCGGCGCACAAGCTCGCCGGGGACGTCCGGTTGCTGGCCAACCTGCGCGAGATGGAGGAGCCCTTCGAGAAGTCCCAGGTCGGCTCCAGCGCCATGGCCTACAAGCGCAACCCCATGCGTTCCGAACGCGTCTGCTCCCTGGCCCGCTACCTCCTGTCCCTGCCCGGCAACGCCGCCGCCACCGCCGCCGCCCAGTGGTTCGAGCGCACCCTCGACGACTCCGCCAACCGCCGCATCGTCCTGCCCGAGGCCTTCATCTGCGCCGACGTCCTCCTCTCGCTGGTCCACAACATCGTCGACGGCATCCAGGTCTGGCCGAACGTCATCGCCGCCCGCGTCAAGGCCGAGCTGCCCTTCATGGCCACCGAGAACATCCTCATGGCCGCGGCCAAGGAGGGCGGCGACCGCCAACTGCTCCACGAGGCGATCCGCGGCCATTCCATGGAGGCGGCGCGGCGCATCAAGGAGGACGGCGCCGCCAACGACCTGCTCGGCAGGATCAAGGCCGACCCGCTTTTCGCAAAAGTCGCCAACCGCGTCGACGCCCTGGTCAACCCGCGCGAGTTCGTCGGCCGCGCTCCGGAGCAAGTCGACGAGTTCCTCCGCGACCACGTCCAGCCAATCCTGGAGAGCCGCAAGTCCCTGCTCACCGGCGCCGCCGAGGAGATCAACGTCTAGTTCCTTCCGTATTGCGATCAAGTCGCGCGCGGCGCTCCGGCAGTGGCATGGGCGTCCCGCCCATGATTCCGAAAAAACACGGGCGGGACGCCCGTGCCACTGCCGGAACGCTCCATGAATAAGAGCGCCTTGATCACAAGGGAGGAACTGATCGAACACCTGGGGAAAACGCGATGACCAAAGAGCGTTGCGACATGCATGATTTCAGCGCTGGCGACCGGTCCAGCGAATGGCGGACATTGGCGGTGGCGCTGGTGACGCTGCTGACCATGTGCGTAGAGATCGCGGCCGGTTACCTGACCGGCTCGATGGCTTTGCTCGCCGACGGCTGGCACATGGGCACCCACGCCCTGGCGCTGGGGATCAGCTACGCCGCCTATCGGCTCTCCCGCCATTACGCCGGGTCGCCGCGCTTCGGCTTCGGCACGGCGAAGTTCGGAGCGCTGGCAGGCTTCACCAGCTCGCTGCTGCTCGGCTTGGTGGCGGTCTCGATCATCCTCGACTCGCTCGAACGCCTCGTCCACCCCGCGCCCATCTCCTTCAACAACGCCATCTTGGTGGCGGTGATCGGCTTGGTGGTCAACGCCGTCTGCCTGGCGCTCCTGCATCGACGCGACGACAGCCATGAGCATGAACATGAACATGGACATGAACACCATCATCACAGCCACGACCACAATTACCGGGCGGCCTATGTCCACGTGCTGGCGGACGCCCTCACCTCGGTGATGGCGATAGGAGCGCTGCTGTCCGGAAAGCTCTGGGGATGGAGCTTCATGGACCCGGTGATCGGCCTGGTCGGCGGACTGGTGATCATCCGTTGGGCGTGGCTGCTGCTATGCGGCTCCGGCAAGGAGTTGCTCGACGGCGTGGAGGACCCTGGCCTGGCCGCGAAGGTCAGAGACATCGTCGAGTCCGACGGCGTCAGCCATGTGACCGACCTGCACGTCTGGCCGGTGGGGGCCGGGCGGCTGGCGGCGGTTCTATGCGTCTCCGCCCCCTCCCCCGCCAAAGCCTCGGACTACCGGAAACGCCTGGCGGAACTCCATCAGCTCCGCCACCTAACCGTGGAGATCGATCACCAAGAGAAGCCGGATTGAACGTCCATCAAGGCTCAACGGTGGAAAGCGAACTCTCACAGCCCAGCTTCTTGGCGTAAACGGCGGCCTCGGCGCGGAACGCCGCCAAGCCGGACGCGGTGTATTCGCCGCCGCCGAACTTCCGCGGCGCCAGCAACTTGACGGGAACGTCAACCAAAGCCACCGCCAAAGCGACGTCGCCCCATTTCAAAATGCCCGGGAGATGCGTCCCGCAGGACAACGCCGACGGCTTGTCCTCGAAGACGTAGCTCAAGGGCAAGCCCGCCAGCTCGACGTCGGCGAAGCCACCGTCGACCGCCGCGGCGAACAAGGCCGCCAGCGACGCCTCGCCCGTCGCCGCCACGGCCAGCTCTTTAGCCCCGCGCCTTTTAGCGAAGTCGGCGAAAAGGCGGATGTCCTTGACCCACTCGCCCAAAAAGCGGCGGCCAAGCCAAAGCATCGCCCGGGCGACGTCGTGATGCGGATGCGTTTTGTCCTTGTCCTCCTCGGCCAATTCCCCGGCGCAGGACAAGTCGGGGACAATAAGCCCATCGCCCTTCGCGAGGTCGGCATGTTTCAAGGCGCCCGCCTTGCCGGCGTCGTCCAGGAGCAGCACATAGCGGGAAGATCTTCCCAGGGGCGCGGAGCAAAGCAACGGGTAAAGCCGCCCGTCGTCGGTCGCAAGGGAGACTTTCTCCCAGGAGCGTCCGCCCCAGTCCACGGAGCCGTGGACGCATACCTCGGACAGCCCCCGCCGCCCGTCGGAGCGGAGCAACTCCCGCAACTCGGCCTTCTTGACATCCGGGTCGAGCTTGTCCTGGCTCAACGACTCGCTTTTGATCCGGATGCCGACCTCCTGGCAGTATTCGGCGATGGAGCGCAGCGCCTTGGGTCGGCGCCCCTTCTCAAAACACATCAACCGCTCCTCCGGGAGCGTCTCGAAGGACGGCTCGGCCCTGGGAGCGCCGCGCCCCTCGCCTTTGAGCCAGAGGTCGAACCAGCCTAGCATCGCCTCGCGCATCTCCGGCCAATAGCCATGCGCCCGGTTGAAGACCTGGTAGGAGAACTTGTCGTCGGCCCCGTGGGCCTGGAACACCTTGCGCGCCTCCTTGAAGGAACGGAGCATCTCGGAGGGCAGGAAGGTGGGGCTGCTGTCGCCCAAGGCGTTGCAGATTTTCAAGGCCCGCGGGGCGGCCAGGGCCAGGACGCCGCTCTCCTCGGTGAAGGTCAGGCCGTCGGGCAACACCTCGCAGACGCAGTTGGTGTTCATGACGTAGGACTCGAAGGAGCCGACCGAGACCACCGGGACGGCGGCCTTGACGCGCTCGTCCAGGGCGCAGAGCCACATGGTCTGGTTGCCGCCGCCGCTGGCTCCGGTGGCTCCGATCCGCTCCGGGTCGACGCGGTCGAGCGAGCAAAGCAAGTCCACCCCCCGCATGTTGTCGACGATCTGCGCTCCCATCAGCGTCTCGCCGAGGTTGAACAACGCGAAGCCGATGTTGGCCCCGTGGTACTCGAAGTCGCCGTGGACGGTCGAGCGCTCGCCCGAGCCGAAGGCGTCGACACACAAGCAGACGTAGCCGCTTTTGGCCAAGACATGGCCCCGCTCCTGCACCCGTTCGGCCAGACGCCCCTGCGGCCAATGCCCGTGCATGTTGAGCACGCCAGGAAACGGCCCCTTGCCATCCGGGACGTAGAGGTTGCCGGTGACGCGGAAACCCGGGCGGCTCTGGTAGCTAATGTTCTTGACGACATAACCGTCCATCTGAATCTCGCCAGTGGTATGAACGTCGAGGTTGAGGGTCTCGTGGTGGCAGACGCCCAATTTTTCCCAAATCCGTTCCCGTAACGCCTCCGGCGTCCAACCGTCAAGCGTGTCCGGCAAGACATTCTGGCGGAACCGCCTGGCCGCCTCGCTCCTGAGCTGGTCGCCGACCATCCGAGGGAACGGCTCCGGCCAAACTTCCAAACGTCGCGTCATCAACCGACCCTCCTTGGTTGCCACATGATATCGCCCAAATCGCCGTCGAAACCAATCCGCCGCATCAACGCCAAATGTGGCTGGAACTCGCCGACCTCATAGAGGTTGTGGGAGTCGCTGCCGAAAGCGATCTTGACGCCGTTGTCCACGCAGAGCCGGAAAAACCGCTCGTCGGGCCAATGGTGGTGGAAATTGATCTCCGCCGCCACGCCGTGCTGGCGCAACAACTTGGCCAACGGCTCGTGGAGGCTCTCCAATCCCGGGACGTCATGCTTACGAAACACCCGGAACGGATGGGCGAGGATGTCGATCCCGCTGCCGAGGAAACGTTCCTGCAACCATAGGAACTCCGCCTTGGCCTCCTCCAGCTTCGGCTCGGGGCCGACCAAACTCTTCAGCCCGTGCAGCGCCCCGACCATATAGTCCGTCCGCGCCGCGTCCTTGGGCAAAACCAGGGGGCGGCCCTGGTAGTCGCAGTCCACCTCCAGCCCCGTCAAAACGTTCTCCGCCCGGCAGGACGCCATCAACGCGAAATAGGCGTCGGCCCGGTATTCCTCAGGAGTGGTGCCCTCGATGCCGCAGGCCAGGCATATCCATGACCAGTAGCGTTCGTTGGAGAAATTCAAATGCCCGGAATGCTCGGCGATCCCCAGGCGGCGCAAATTGAAGAGCTTGGCCAACTGGACGGTCTTGGCCAAGTCCATGTTCTCGGAGCAGTAGGCGAAGCGGGTGTGGACATGGTAGTCGCAGAGCCCCAAGCACTCCGGGTTGGCGAGCTGCTGGCGCTCCACCTCGACTCGGCCGCCGTCGAGAGTGACGAGCAAATATGGAAAAGGCTTCTCTACCAAGCCGGGGGCGTTGATGTAGGTGACGCCGTCCTCCGAGTGGTCCGGCAAACCGGGATGGTGGTGGCCGCTGATGGAGAGGGAGACGCCGTTGAGCTTCATCTCCCGGATGATCTCCAGGGCGTCGATGTAGTTGTAGAGGCTGACGCCACGGCCGGGCGGCTCCAGGCAGACGTGCTGCAACGCGACAAGTTGCCCACCGAACCCCTCCCGCGCCCGCCGAAAACGGGCGAGGTCGACGGTGCGGCGGCTGGCGTTGTAGCCTGGCTCATCGCGGTCCACGAAGGGCAGGAGGCGCAACCCGGGCAGCTCGACGATCTCCGGTGGCCGCGGGAAGTCCTGATAGAAAGTGTCGGCGTCCTCGTCATGGTTGCCCGGGATGACGAGATAGGGGCAGTCCAGCAAGTCCAGGACGCTCTTGATCCGTTGCCGCTTGACCTTGGCGGCGGCGGGCTCCTCGTCGTCGACGATGTCGCCGAGGATCACGGCGATGTCGGGCTTGACGAACTTGTTGAGGCGGTGGACGACGCGGAGCAAAAAGATGTCGCCAAACTCGCGGCTGCGTCCCGAACAGGGCGCAGCCTCGCCGTAATGGATGTCGCAGACGACCGCTATTTTGGTGGCCATTGGCAATCTCCGTCAAAAGGTGAAAGGCCGCACCAATGAAAGGGACGGCCCTAAACGCTTCAACAATATAGCCGGGGAAAAAAGAAAATCATCCAGGCGAAGGGATTTTCCTCGTGGTAGAGGTCGCCCGCCGCTCCCGGAAAGGACGGGATCTTGCCGATGAGCAGCTTGAAGGCGTCGAAAAGCGCGCCGCCAACCTTCGCGAAGGCCACCGCATAAAACTTCTCGGCGTCACTCCAGCCTCCTGTATGAGCATCTGTGGAATATCTTTTCCGGGATGAGCTTCCTCGTCAGGAATATCGAGCCGTTCAACTGCGCAAGGATGGCCTTGGCGGCTTCAGCCCCCATCTCCTTGACAGGTATCGCAAAGGAGCTCACGGGGGGATACAGGTAGTCCAGGAAAGGGCTGTTGCTCCAGCATAGTATCGCGATGTCGTCGGGGACGGACAATGACACCGCTTTCAACGCTCTGAGAAGAGGGAAAACAAGGCTGTCGTCTAGGCAGATGGCCGCGCTAAAGTTTCTCGCTTGTGGTAGGAACGCCTCCACGGAGTTGTCCTCAGGGAAGACCAGACAGCCTTTCTCTATGCCCTGTTCGGCTATGGCGTCCTTGAACCCCCTGATGCGGTCGTAGGCGCCAACCACCTCCGTCTTGAAGGTGAGCATGGCGATGCGGGTGTGTCCACCCTCCGCGAACTCGCGAACGGCCGCGCGCGCCGCCTCGTAATCGTCGCCCTTCACGAAGGAGAGGCTTGGTTCGTCGGTTCTTTCGAAAAGCACGACTGGAACGGCCGACCTGTTCAGCGCCACTAGATGCTCCAAGCTCTTCATTGAGGCGGGCGTGATTATCAGGCCGCTGACCCGTCGGCTCACGAGCGTCTTTACCAGCTTTCGCTCCTTGTCGAGGTCACCGTCGGAATTGCAGAGGATGACACTGTGGCTCTCGCCTAACTCATCCTCAATGGCCTTGACGACCCCAGCCCAGAAGCCCGTGGCGATGTTGTGGACGACCACGGCGACAAGCGAGGACTTCTTCAGTCGGAAGTTGCGGGCGTTCTCATCCACGGTGAAGCCATGCTCCGCGGCGAAAGCCTTGACGCGCTCCCGGGTCTTGAGCGCAACCCGCACGTCTCCCCCCAAGGCCATCGACACGGTGGCCGGAGATATGCCCAACATTTTCGCGATGTCGTAGATCGTCATAGCGCCACCATATCCGTCATTTGTGTGAAGCCAGACGCTTCTCGACCCTGTCCTTAAGCACAGTGGTTGCCTCAATTAAGCCTGTCAATTGCGGGGGGGAGTTGACGCGGCCACCATCCCGCCATTCGCGCCGTAGCTGAAAATACCTAGCGCTCAGCGCCTTGACTTGTTCAAACAACTCAAGCCACTGCGGATTCCGTGTTCCGTCGATTCCCTGGATGACATCCCGACGCGTAAGGCTGGCGTTGATTTGCCCGAATTGCCGCCGAACTTCTTCCAAAGCCCCCTTGTCCCGCCAAAAATCCACATCTGCCCGTTGCATCCGTAGCATCCCCCCATTGACCTCCACCAACGCCGCCGTCGCAGAACTATAGTCGTCCCTTTCAATAGCCCGCATGCCATCCTCCAACTTGCCGCGCAGCACATCCGTCGCCATCTTCGCCGCCTTCAGCGAGTTCAACTCGACATCCGCCAGCTCATACTCCCCTTTGAGCCGTCTGCCCATTATCTCCTTTCTAACCATGTCATAATCCCCGGGCAAAGCGACCATGATTATCTTCCCTTCACCGGGACGCAAATTCAAGCGGACCGCATCGATCGGAGCCAATTCGTTCAAATCATAAAGTTTGCAATCCCCTGGCATGGCGACTTCGGCTGCGCCGGAGAAATTCTTCGTCATGTCTTTGTTGATGAAGAACAAGTAGTGGCCAAGCTTATTTGCCCGCTGCTCAAGGCATACGCGTTCCCGTGGATATCGAACCGTCAGGATGTCAGACTCGGCCGTATCCAACAGCGAGGGCATGATCGGCACCACTCTCTTGCCAAAATCAGCTAGCTCGTCATATACGGGATTGCCGTTTCCCCAAGCATCGACCAACGTGCTGTCGAACTCCTCACCTCGCATTGTTCCATCCAGCCACGGCACGGTGTCGTTGTATATGAAGAACATCAGACCGCTGGCGCCGCAAGCGATGGAATTATACATGTCGAAGCGGATTTCCGCAGCGGTGGGATATCTCCATGTAAACTGGCTGGAACATCTACCGCCAAAAGTCTGCGTCGTAAACCAGCAACGCTTGCTCCCGCTGACGTTCCTGGCATTCTTGATTTCCATGCCATGTGACAGCAGGGCGCAAGATGAAACCTCAGGCTCGCTTATGGAGTAAAGGTCTATCATCGCCACTTCCATGGAAGGCCCCAAGCATTTCACAACGTACGAGGAACAGAAAACGCTGACGAACGGATGCAATTCGTCCAACTTATTAATTATGGCTTTGTTCTTAAGGCAGCCTTCCATCTGCTCCAGGGAGCCTGGCTCGTCCTTTCCATACCATGCCAACAGCTGGCGATTGGAGGAACACCGCTTGACCAACTGCAGGGATTCATGCCCGGATGGCAGACGGGAAAGATCGGTGTTGCTAAAGGCTGTCTCAATCAGGGCGAGACGGTATTGCTCCATCAGCTCCAGGCGGGGGGCGATGTTCCCGTCATCACAGAAGTTAACGATGGTGTTCAAATGATGTCGCTTCATGTCAAGCAAATCATCTTCGAAACGCTCCCATTTCCCCTGGCCGAAGAGGATGCCGTTGTCCAAATCGCCCGTCTTGACGGTGCTTATCACGCCGAAAGGGAAGAACCCGTTGCGCCTAAGAACAGGATAGTCTCGGAGAGGCAGGTTTCGCCGGTAGTCCGCAAGGAACGTCGGAGCCTCAGGTGACTCCGTCATTGGCGTATCTGACTCGCCGACCATGAAGTTGTCCAGCAGCACATCTTTTCCTTTGCTAGCTATCTGTATTGACACAAGCTTGTCGCCGAGCAAGTTCGCCCGTTGATCGCCATTGCCAAACCGCTTGAAACACGCATTTCTGAGATATTTCCTGACAATAGTCCATTTGTCTTTTTCGACAGGGAAGGCCAAGGCATACTCAACTCCGTCCGAATTATGGAGATTGATTTCGCAGATGCCATCTAGATCACATTTAAGCTGGAAACAAATCGCCGTGTTTTCGTCAACTGCGATTGGCGTCTTCAAATTAAGCATCGGCGTATTCCAATGTGAATTCGCAACGGAAAACCGCAACGCCCCATTGCTTTCGAACCCTGGCGACACCATGGAGACAACCACTTCCTGGTTCAGCGACCATCCCGTCCAGTCTTGTTTTCCCACCTCATTCTCAAAGGTATACTTGTGCGAGATTGAACTGTCGTTCTGTGCAATTCCCTGCAATGGCGCCAGTCCAAGCAGAAACGATACGCTCAACAATTCCACCAACCTCATCCCATCATCTCCATTGTTATAAATTTCCATAAGCAACGTTATGTGCAAAAAAATCCCGGATCGCTGCCAACCATTTAATTCATCTTAATTCTTTAATGCAACTTCCAAATGTAATCAGCGTTGTAGTTGCTGTTCAGTCTGATAGCGCCGACATGCCCATCCATGAATGCCATGTACATGTTTCTATGATGGCGGAAATATTTAATATTGGAGAGATTGTTTGGTATATACATATATACACCAGCGCTGTCGGAAATTCCTGTCGTCGTTGCGGGGAGCCTGACTTGGTCCAATCTATTCGGCGTATAGTTCACGGAATAGGAAATCGCCTCAGGATAGCCGAAAACAGTGGCGACAGCACCATAATTCAAGGGCACATCGCGTCCTTTCACCAGAAGATATTCCCGGCTGAGCCAACTTGCAGTCGTCCACGTCTCCCCCTGGGCAAAAGCCTCCGAACATATTAGGAAATTGATATTGTCATTGCAAAATGGCATGACCCTTTGATACCACACTTTCTGCCACGCTCCATCAACCCGCCATGGCGGGGTGTCCGCTGTTGGCAACCAAGATTGATAGGTGTCGGCGTACATCATTGTGGCGGCGATCAACTGCTTGAGATTTCCCCTGCATTGCGTTTCTCGCACCGCCGCTTTGGCTTTGCCCAAAGCCGGCAGTAGTAGCGACATCAATGTACAGATGATTGAAATCACGACCAGAAGCTCCAGCATAGTGAACAGCCTTTCCCGTTCCCTCTTCACATCCCTGTATAAAGTTTTTCGTTGAGCATGCTTCTTTATTTCCGCTTCTCCCCAAGGATGCATGATCTGGTCTCCTAAATGAGTTTTCACGCTGTGGCCTCCGTGCATGCGGCTTCGCACCTCCGTTAAGGTCATTGAACGCTCGTCGGGGACAACTTCAGCTCCCGCCGCCAAGTCGTAGACCGCCATGCCATCCACCGTTTCAGACCTTTTTTGAATCGATTGAAATCGTCATGTTTAATTCTACTGCGGGAATGATGAAATGTCAATAGCTGCTCTGAAATTTCTTCGGGAGGCCCTAAAGGCCGCCCCTTGCGGGGGCGGCCTTGGGGAAAGAATCCGCTTAGGCGAAGGGGTTTTCCTCCGGGTAGAGGTCGCCCGCCGCCCGCGGGAAGGACGGGGTCTTGCCGGTGAGCAGCTTGAAGGCGTCGAAGAGCACGCCGCCGACCTTCTCGAAGGCCACCGCCGTGTGGTGCGGGTAGTTGCCGCCGACCAACACATGACGATAGAAACGGCTCATGCCCTTGATGGCGATGATCCCGATCGCCCCGAACGACTTCGGGTCGATCTCCAGGACACGCCCGTCGGCCACGTAGCCGCGCAGCTCGCAGCCAGCGGTGGACTGGACGCGGAACACGCTGCAGTCGCCGGGTTTCAACGAACCTTCCAGGGTACCGCGGGTAATCACCGGCTTCTTGCCGCCCTCCATCAGGCGGTTCATGATCAGCTGATGCTTCAACGCGCAGCCCTTGCTCAAGCAGCAGGACGGCGTGTTGCCGCAGTGGAAACCCATGAACACGTCGGAGGCGTCGAAGCCCTCCAGCGCCGCCTTGGGCTTGAGCATGTCCGGCGGGACGGTGTTGTTGATGTCCAGGATGGTGGCCGGGTGGTCGGAGGCCAACTGGGCCATGTATTCGGAGACCGCGCCATAGATGTCTACCTCGCAGGCCACCGGCATGCCGCTGGCGGCCATGCGGCTGTTGATGTAACAGGGCACGAAGCCGAACGCCTTCTCGAACGCGGGCCAGCACTTGTTGGCCATGACGGCGAACTGGCGGGAACCCAGGTTGGCGGCGGCGAACTGCCGCAGGGCGACCTCGTACTGCGCCAATTGATTGAGCATGTCGGGATAGGTGTTGCCGGAGCCCAGTTCCTTGGCCATGTCGGCGGCGACGGTTTTCACCTCCGGCTTGCCGGCGGCGGCCTTGAAGAGCTCCAGCAAGTCAAGCTCGCTGTTCTCCATGACCTCGACGCCCAGGTCGTAGAGCGGCTTGATCGGGGCGTTGCAGGCGAAGAAGTCGTGCGGCCGCGGCCCGAACGCCAACACCTTGAGAGCCTTCACGCCAACACAGATCTTGGCGACGCCCTGGAAACGGTCGATCTCGGCGGCGAGCTCGTTCGGCAAGCCCACCGGCTTGGCCGGGATGTGGACGCGCAGATTGCGCAAACTGAGATTGTAGGAAAGGTTGAGCATGCCGCAATAAGCGTCGCCGCGTCCGGCGAACAAGTCCTTCCCCGTCTCCTCCGCCGCGGCGCAGGCCATGACCGGGCCATGGAAGCGCTCGATGAAAATCGTCGTCGGCCCCTCCGGCCCGAAATTGCCCAAATATACCACCACGGCGTTAGCGCCCTTCTCGTGAAGCTCGGCCGCCGCTTTCACCGCGTCGGACTCGCTCTCGATGATGACGCCGCACTTGATCAGCTTCACCCCGGCGGCCTTCGACGCCGCCACCACCGCGTCGAGCCGCCGTTTCGACAGCTCCGCCGGAAAACAGTCACGGCTCACGGCGACAATACCCAACTTCACCTCTGGCGTGTTCCCCAACTTCATTTGCAGCTCTCCTGATTTTGCTTATCTAGATTAGCAAGGCACTAAAACAAAACATATTTATATTATGCGGTAGATTTGCGATTAGTCAAGGGCCTGGAGCGCTCAATGCCCCTCTTTGAGTACTTCCAAGGAGACGCCCAAGTTGAAGTTGCCCATGTCTGGAATGCGCATCGGGACGATCAGGAAAGGGTTGCCAGCCTTGGCGAAGAACTTGGTGCGGGAGCCGACCAGCACCGAAGGGAGGGCCAAGTCGATACGCAGCTCCTCGATCTTGGCGTCGGCCGCTCCCGCCAGGATGTTGACCAGCTCGCCCACAGCGTCCATCAGGTCGCAGTTGATGGTGTTGATCTCCTCCATCATGAACTTGCTGACGATCTTCATGCCGGTCTCCAGCGGCGTGCTGATAAGCACCGCCCCGCGGACTCCGCCCGACAAGCCCAGGATGGCCATGAGCTCGTCGCTGTCGACAATCTCGCCATTGACCTTGATGATCTCGCCGCGGCGGTGGAACTTGATGCCGCACATCTGCTCCAAGGTTTCGGCCGTGGCCTCGATAAACGCGTTCAAATGCGCCGCTTTCATAGTCCCTCCCGTTATGAGAATATAGCCCCGTCAGCCGAGCGAAAAAAGTTCTGAGCTGACTATCACGCAGGAACCGTGCCGCGGAAATGGTCGAAGCCGTCGCCGCCCGCGCCCAGCTCGGAGCCGTCGGGGGCGAACGCCCGGCCTGCCGCCCCCGCCTGGAGCAGCCCTATCCGCGTCAAGGGAACGCCGGGGAAAGGCCAGACCGCGTCAAGTTCGTCGGCCAACTCGGGCGGGACGCTGAAAACCAGCTCGTAGTCCTCGCCGCCCGTCCAAGCCTGGGACAAGCTGGCCGTCCCCCGCCGCGGGACGCGGGAGCCGTCCAGCCGGGCCGAAACCCCGGAGGCGGCGGCCAGGCGCTTCAAGTCGATCAACAACCCGTCGCTGACGTCCATCATGGCGCGGGCGAAACGCCCCGCCAAAAACTGGCCCTCCTGGACGCGGGGAGTGAAGGAGAGATGGTGTCCGCTGTGGTAGGAGTCGCCAAAACAGCCGGTCACGTAGACATAGTCCCCCGCCCTGCCGGCGGAACGGAGGCGGATGTCCTTGGCCGCGACGCTCCCGAAAATGCTCAAGGTGGCCGCGACCAAGCCAGCGGCCGGGATGGAGGCGAAATCGCCGCCGACCACGCTTATGTCCCATTGTTTGGCGGCGTCGGCCAGGCCGCGGTAGAAACGCTCCAGCCAGGCGAAGTCCTTGAGCCCGGTGGCGACAGTGACCATGGCGCGCTCGGGCTTCCCGCCCATGGCGGCGATGTCGCTGACGTTGCGTTTGAGCAGCTTGGCCCCGGCGGCCTCGGGGCTGGTGATGGCGGGGTCGTAATGGACGCCGGACACGAGCTGGTCGACGGCCATCAAGAGCAAGCGGTCGGAGCCGGGCTGGCGCACGGCGGCGCAATCGTCGCCCGGGCCGACGGCGACGCCGTCGTCCTGCGGGAAAAGCGGCAATATCCTGCCGAGGAATTCGTTCTCGTCCATGGTGGTAACATAATCCGAAACCGCTTAGGCGCAAGCCAGAGAGCAGAAAACCAGCGGCAAGCGGGGTGTCCAACCGGAGGCTGGTCGCCCTCGCCGGCAACCGAGGCGGCCGCCCGAAGGGCGGAATGACTTTTGCCAGCCTCGCCCAATAATGCGAACGTCCCTAGGCCACGCCCGTCGCAGATGCCGACGAGGCGCGTGCCTCCACCGCCGCGGAATCTTCGCGCGTCTGGCGCCGCCTAGCGCCAAGCCAGCCAAGCAACCCTCTGGTCGCAAGGACAAGCAACATGACGTAAAGCAACGAGATGAACTTGACATCCTTGGCAAAATATAGTCCAATCCCAATGACATCGACGGCGATCCAATATATCCAGCTCTCAATGCGCTTCCTGGCCAAAAGCCACATCGCCGTCAAGCTCATGCCCGTCGTCAACGCATCCAAGTACGGATAGGAGGCGACCTCCGGGAACACGCCCGGAGCCCACACGTGGACGCGGGTCATGGCTAGGCCAAGCGCGGCAGAACCGACGGCGGTGGCTGCCAGCCACAATATCGCCGCCCGTCCCGAACTGAAGGACACGTCAAGGATAGTGTGCCTCGTCTGCTTGGATTTAGCCCAATACCACCATCCGTACACGCTCGCGCCGAGGTAATATACCTGCTCCAGAGCGTCCGAGTACAGCCGTATCTGGTAGAAGAGCGCCAAGTACAACAGGACGCTCACAATGCCGACGGGCCATGTGAGCGCGTTGCGTTTGGCAACCAGCCACACCGACGCTAGACAGGACACTGTCCCGAAGAACTCGATGTAGCTCATCGGATAACCATAAACCACGAAAAAGACCGCATTAACGCTGAGGAGATCACCCATTCCCGGCTCCAGTGAAAAGTTCGCGCAGATTCATATACTTGCTGAAACGGTTTAGGACGCACCGCACCTGCGACACCCGCGCCTCAAGGTGTCCGCTCAGCATGGTGAAAGGCACTTTGCGCGCCATCAAGTCGCCGATCACCTGCCGCTGGAACGCCATGCGGTTGGCGGAGCCGGAACGATCCCAAGTGTCGGCGTACGGGATGTCGGTGTCACAGACGAACACTAGGTCATAGCGCCTCGCCGTCATATCCGCCAGCGCGGCCAGACGGGGGGCAACCATGCCATGATAGTAGCGGGCGAACGTGGCGGTGGTGATCGCACTCGTGTCGGTGAAAAGATAGCGGTTCGACCGCTCCAGCAACGCGTCCTCCCGCTCGATGTGCCCTTCCGCGATCTCAACAAGCTGCTCCGGGCCAAGCCTCCGGTCGATCTGGTGCGTCTCCCAATACTCGCGCCCGTACTCTGGCATCCATTGCGTGTCGAACTCCTGGGCTAGACGTTCGGCGAGTGTGGTCTTCCCGGTGCTGGGAGCGCCGAGGAAAACAACGTTGGCGACCAAATCCCGGTAGACGAGAGGATCAACATAGCTCCGGTTTCCAAAGAGGTCACGGCGCACCGCGCTAGCCGACACGGGGATTTGCCCGCGCGCTTGGTCCACCCGACGGTCGACCGCCCCAAGCGCGGCGCTCATGTGCTCGCCGTATGGCTCGCTAGAATAGAATTGCGTGATCCCACGCACGCCGAGGACATCGATCACGTAACGCTCGTGCGCTCTCATCACCTCCGGCGTGTAACCGACCTCGGACGGACCATCCCACGCCTCGATCACCCGCACGGACGGATAAAGCGAACGTATCCACCCCGAACGCACCCCCAAAGGGATGCCCGTGACCTCCGGCGAATCATAGATGATGACAGACATCTCATCCATCTCGGCCAACCCGGTCTCGATTACAAACTGGTGACCACGGTGCAGTGGCGCATACTTCCCTAGAGTCAATCCTCTCTTCAATCCATCCCCCTCTTGTTCCGAGCTCCGAGGCGTACCCATCCCAGCACCCTGCGGTCCACGAAATAGGCCTTCCCCTCAGCTTGCTTCCATTTGCTCTCTTTTTGGGAATAACCGCAATTCAACACCCGCACGCCGCCATCGGGGCGCAAACTGTAGTCTGCGGTCACGCAGATCAAACCGCGCTCGAAAGCATGGTCAAACCTCGCGATCTCGTACCACTTCCCCAGATATCGCTCCAACTGGAATCCCGCGACGGGGATAACGCTGTCGGGGACTTTGACGCCTCCAGTCAAAAACGATACAAAACCATTCAATGCCATGCTCATCGTTGTCCCCAGCGACTACGGCAACGGGACGCCCCGGCCACAACTCCGAACTCCGAACTCCGAACTTCAGCGCAGCGAGTTGGCCCGGCCGACCATGCCCATGGCGTTGTAGATCAAACGGGCGACGGTGAAGTCGGGAGCCGCCATGCCGGGGATGGGAGCGAGCTCGAGGAAATCCATGCCGACCACTTGCCGGTCCCGGGCGATCTGTCCCAAAGCTTTCATGGCGTGGTGCCAGGAGAGGCCGCCGGGCTCGGGGGTGCCGGTGGCCGGCATCAACGACGGGTCGAGAGCGTCGACGTCGAAGGTGATGTACACCAGTTCCGGGAAGTTGGCGGGGAGCAGCGGGTCGGGGAGGCCGTGTTCGAGGATGTCCCAGGCGTCGAGGTGCTCGACGCCACGTTCCTGCCGGAAGATGACCTCCTCCGGGGACATGCTGCGGATGCCGACCTGGAAGATCCGGACGCCCATGTCGTGGGCGCGGCGCATCACGCAGCCGTGGCTCCAGCGACTGCCGCCGAGCTTGTCGCGCAGATCGGTGTGGGCGTCGAACTGCACCACCCCGACACGGCCGCCGTGGCGTCGGACGAAAGGCGCGATGGTGGCGATGGCCACGGAGTGCTCGCCGCCCAGGGTCACGGGGATGGCTCCCTTGTCCAAGGCCTTGCCCACGGCCTTGTCGATCTTGGCCAGGGCGTCCTCCATGGGGCCGGAGCAGTCGACCGGGGCGCGGGTGTGGATGCCCAGCTCCGCGGGGACGCCCTCGCCGTCGAAGAGCTCCAGTTTGGTGGAGGCGGCGAGGATGGCGGCGGGGCCGCGGGCGGTTCCCTTGCCATAGGAGACGGTCTTCTCCAGGGGGGCCGGGATCACGTGGAACATGGCGCCGGCGGCGGCGTGCTCCAGGTCGAGGAAATGGCTCTTTTTACTTTTCAAAGTAGGTGTATCCTCTGAGTCCGGCCTCGAAGGCCTTGGTTATGCCGCGGCGCTCGTCGACCTGGACGCGTCCTTCTTGGACGGCCCGCTCGGCCTGCTTGCGGATGCGGTCGATTATGGACTTGGTGTCGTACTCGACGTAGGAGAGCACGTCGCCGACCGAGTCGCCGTCGATCTCGCGGACGAACTTGTAGTGGCCGTCCGGATCGATGCGGATGCCGACGACGTTGGTGTCGCCGAGCAGGTTGTGGAGGTCGCCCAAGGTCTCCTGGTAGGCGCCGACGAGGAAGACGCCGAGGATGTACTCCTGGTCAGGGTCGAACTCGTGGAGCAGCAAGGTGTCCTTGATGTCGTGGAGGTCGGTGAACTTGTCGATCTTGCCGTCGCAGTCGCAGGTGATGTCCGCGAGGATGGACTGGCGGGTGGGCTGTTCCTTGAGCCGGTGGATGGGCATGACCGGGAAGAGCTGGTCGATGGCCCAGACGTCGGGGAGGGACTGAAAGACGCTGAAGTTGCAGTAGTAGATGTCGGAGAGGGCGGACTCGATCTTCTCGAACTCGTCGGGGATGTACTTGAGTTGCTTGACTTTGGCGGCGATCTCGCACATGATTTTGCGGAAGAGCCCCTCGGACATGCCGCGTTCCCAGAGGCGCAGGTGACCGTGGAGGAAAAGCTGGCGCAGCTCGTCGCGGTAGTAGATGGCGTCGTGGTAATGTTCCTGGAGGTTCTTCGGGGAGATGTCCTTGAGGATCTCGAACATGGAGACGAGCAGCTCATGGGAGTCGGGCGGGAGGGCCTCGGGGATGCGGAGGCCGTGCTCGAAGCTGCTGACGTCCAAGACGTTGAAGAGCAGGATCGAGGAGTAGGCGACGGTGGCGCGGCCCGACTCGGTGATGATGGTGGGGTGGGTGACGTCGGTGCCCTGGAGGCACGTCATGATGGTCTCGATGATGTCGGCGCAATATTCCTCCAGCGTGTAGTTGCGGCTGCTGGGGAAGTTGGTGTGGGAGCCGTCGTAGTCGACGGCGAGGCCGCCTCCGAGATCGAGGTAGCCCATGGCGGCGCCCTCGCCGACGAGGCCGTTGTAGATGCGGCAAGCCTCGGTGACGGCGGCGCGGATGTCGCGGATATTGGGGATTTGCGAGCCGAGGTGATAGTGGAGCAGCTTGAGGCAGTCGAGCATGCCCTCGCCGCGGAGGGTCTCCACGGTTTGCAGGACCTGGGAGAGGTTGAGGCCGAAGACGCTGCGGTCGCCGCCGGACTCCATCCAGAGGCCGCCGCCGCTGACCGAGAGCTTGAGGCGGACGCCGATGTTGGGGCGGATGTTCATCGCCTTGGCGCGTTTGATGATCAAGGGCAGCTCGCCATAGCGCTCGATGACCAGGAAGATCTTGTAACCCATCTTCTGGGCGTAGAGGGCGAGGTCGATGAACTCCTCGTCCTTGTAGCCGTTGCATACCAGGCATGACTCCAGGTTGCTCAACAGCGAGATGGCGGCGATGAGCTCGGCCTTGCTGCCGGCCTCCAACCCGTGGTTGAACTGGCTGCCGAAGCTGGCGATCTCCTCGATGATCTGCTGCTGCTGATTGACCTTGACCGGATAGACGCCCCGGTACTCGCCTTGGTATTTGCAGGCGGCGATGGCCGAATTGAAGCTCTTGTGCAAGAGCGCTATTTGAGCGTCCAGGATGTTCTCGAAGCGTAGCAGCACCGGCAAGTCCATGCCCCTGGCCTTGATGCCGGACACCACTTCCATCAGGCTGATCGACGGCCCGGCCCCTTTGCCCATGGGGAAGACCACCACCTCTCCCTCCGGGGAGATGTCGAAATAGTCGGCGCCCCAGTTGCCGACCCCGTAAGTGTCCACGGCGTCCTCGATCGTCCAGCGGTTGAGGATGTGGTTGTTCGCCTTGTTGCTGTTGGTCACCATCGCTCTACTCCGCCAACACGTAGGCGAAGATCAGCGGGGCGACGATCGTCGCGTCCGACTCGACGATGAAGCTGGGGGTGTCGACCGCCAGCTTGCCCCAGGTGATCTTCTCGTTAGGGACGGCGCCGGAGTAGGAGCCGTAGCTGGTGGTGGAGTCGCTGATCTGGCAGAAGTAGCTCCAAAGGGGCATCTCGTCGTGGTGGAGGTCTTGTTTCACCAGCGGCACCACGCAGATGGGGAAGTCGCCGGAGATGCCCCCGCCGATCTGGAAGAAGCCGATGGGGCGGGAAGGACGGTTGGCCATGTACCATTTGACCAGCTCGACCATGTACTCCACCCCGCCGCGGACCAAAGTGGGGTCGGCGACGTTGCCGGTCACGCACTCGGCGGCGAAGAAGTTCCCCAAGGTGGAGTCCTCCCAGCCCGGCACGAAGATGGGCAGGTTTTTCTCGCAGGCGGCGAGCAGCCAGCTGTCGCGCGGGTCGATCTGGTAGCTCTTCTCCAGCTTGCCGGAACGGATGAGCCGGTAGAGTATCTGGTGGGGGAAGAGCCGTTCCTTAGTGCGGCCCAACGCGGCGAGCTCCTCCACGAAGATCTTGCGGACCGGCTCGAAGGCCTGGTCCTCGGGGATGCAGGTGTCGGTGACCCGGTTGAGGCCTTGGGCCAACAGTTCGGCCTCGCCTTCCGGGGTGAGGTGGCGGTAATGCGGAACGCGGCGGTAGTGCGAGTGCGCCACCAGGTTGAAGAGATCCTCCTCCAGGTTGGCCCCGGTGCAACTGACGGCGTGAATCTTGCCTTGGCGGATCATGTCCGCCAGCGACACCCCCAGCTCGGCGGTGCTCATCGCCCCGCCCATGGCCAGGAACATCCAGCCGCCCTTGTCGATGTGGGCGCGGTAAGCCTCCGCCGCGTCGACCAACGCCGCGGCGTTGAAGTGCCGGAAATGGCGCCGGACGAACGCCTTTATCTCATTCTCGTACATATCTGGAAAACCTCCAAAACCCTGTCGTTTAACGGGAAACTCCACTATCCACAAATATCCCCCCCCAAGCAGGTTTTCAAGCCTCCGCGCCCTTTTTGAACGAAACATTGACGTGAAGAAAATGCGCGTTCCCTTCATACTCCACTTGACTTTAATGATATATATCATTAAACTAATGATGTAAATCATCAATATTGGAGGACGACCCGCCATGGACAAGAAAAAGCCGCCCCGGCTCACGCCAGCCGAATTGGAGATAATGGACGTTGTTTGGACTTTGGGCGAGACCACGGTCTCGGAGGTGATGAGGCAAGTCAACGCGGAGCGGGAGAACCAGCTCACGCGGTCGACCATCCAGACCCAGGTCTTCAAGCTGAAGGACAAGGGGTGGTTGTCTTACCGTGAGGTGGGGAACCGCTTCTGTTTCTCCGCCGCCTTCACCCGCGACCAGGCGTCGGCGGAGGTCGTGGACGACTTGAAGACTAGGTTCTTCGGCGGCTCCTGTCTGGATTTGATCCGGGCGGCGTTCAACGTGTCCGAGCTCACGCCGGAGGAGCTCAAGAAAATCCGCGAGCTGGTCGACGGCTCCGGCAAATGACTTTCTGGAGGGGCGTCACGATGGAATTTTTGACAGACCGGAACATGGCCGTCCTCGTGCTGGAGTGTGGCGGGGCGGCGCTCTTGATGGCGCTGCTGGGGCTGGCGGCGTTGGCGCTGTTCGGCGGACGCTCGCCGGTAATCAGGAGCTTCGTCGCGGCCGTCGGCCTAGCCGGAGTGGGGCTGGCGTTGGTGTTAGCTCCCGTCTTCTATTGGGCCGGGGTCTCCTGGACAAGGTTCGAATTGCCCAAGCCCCCTGCCCCGGCGCTTATAGCTTCCCCGGCGGCGGAACCTTCCGTCCCCGCCCCGAAGGCCGAGGCCGCGCGACAATTGACGGCCATCCCCACGGCGGCGCCGCGCCCTACCAGCCCGGCGCCGAGAGGCGCGGTGATGGCGGTCAACGCCTTTGGCGCCCTCTGGGCGTTGGGGACAGTCTTCCTTGTCCTCAGGCTGCTGCACGGGCTAAGCTTTCTCCGCGGCTTCCTCTACGAGGTGCGGAAGGTCGGCGACGAGCGGACGGCGCTCGCCCTCGCCCGGATCGCTGGCGACTTCAAGTGGAAGGAGCCGCCCCGGATTTTCTTGTCGAACAGCGCCCCGTCGCCCTTGAGCATGGGACTGTGGCGGACGGTCGTGGTCATCCCCGCAAAGCTCTACCCCGAGATGACGGACGACGAGCTCAGGAGCGTGCTGTTCCATGAGCTGGCGCACATCCATCACTGCGACCATCTGGCGGGGGTGTTGCAACGGCTACTCAAGGCGGCCAACTGGTGGAATCCACTAGTTTACATACTCAGCGCTGAGTTCTCGAACGCGAGGGAAGACGTGGCCGACCATCATGCGGTGGTCGGCCTGGGGGACTCCCGGCTCTATTCGAGATGTCTGGCCGATTTGGCGGAGAAGGCTTGTCTGATCAACAGCCTGCCCGCCGTCGCCGCCATGGCCGGGAACGTGTCCGGCCTGCGGAAACGCATGAAGAAAATCATCACGGATAGAGGAATGGAGATGTCGAAGTTATCTTTGGCGCGCCGGATTGTTTTCGGCGCGGTGTTTTGCGGCGCGGCCGTCGCCCTGGCGGGAGCCGGGCCCGGAAGCTCCGGGACGGCGGTGAAGGCGGAGGCGAAAGTCCCGCGTTTGGACATGGACGCCTTGCTGGCCGACGGCCCGGACAAGCTTGTCCAGCTAATCCAAAAGGAGCCCGCCTCGCCCGCGTTGGAGGCGACGGTCGATCCCCAGGCGCTCCAGCCAGGCTGGGGCGACAAGATCGTCGCGGCGTGGACAGAAGCCTTGAAGCGGCGTCCCAACGATTTGCAGGTGTTGCGGAACGCCGGGGCGGCCATGACCGTCCTTGACCCGCGGCTCGCCAAAGATTGCCTGGGGAAAGCCTTGGCGCTCAAGCCGGACATGCCGCATGTGGCGTTGGCTCTGGGCTGGCTCAACTACAGCGGCAAGAATTTCCCGGCCGCCGCCGCGGACTTCATGAAAGCCTTCGACCAGTCCAAGGCGCGCGATTGCGCCATGCCGCTGCTCTCGTTGGCCAAGGCCTACTTCCGGGACGGCGACATGGCCGCGGCCAAACGCTACGCCGAGCAGGCTCTGAACATGTCCGGCTTCGTCCAGGAGGAACGGGATTTCCTGGAGTTCCAATGCGACAGCCTGCTTGGCCAGATCGCCTTGCGCCAGGGGCTGGAACGGAAAGACTTGGACTACGCCAACCGGACGGGTGTCGAACTGGCCGCAATCTGCCGTCTGGTCGGCCATGAGGTCGGCCCCGCAGACTTCACGGCGGCGGAAGCCTGGTTGTGGAAGTCAGCCGCCGTCTATCCCTCGGCCATGGGCGACGTGCCTTGCGGCGGCATACTTTCCGGGCTCGCCAAGGAACTCTACCAGTTTGGAAGGAAAGACGCCGTGGTTAAGTTCATCAACCGTTGCGAGGAGAAGGGGCGCATGACCAAGGACGTGGCCCAAAGAGAAATCGAGTCGCTGAACGCCTGCATCCCGCGCTGGCTCACTTTCAACTGAGTTCAAAACAAATCAAACTTTAAGGAACTGTGCAATGAGAAAGATCGTCGTGATGTTGATGGTGGCCGCCGCCTCGGCGTTGGCCATGGGGGCGGAGGAAAGCTTACGTATATTCCCATATTACACCGCAGCCCAAATCTCCGAGTTGGAAAAACAGCCGGTATCGCTCCAGACGCAAGTGAAACTTTACCAGGCCTATGACCGCGGCAAGGAAAAACGGAAAGCGGCGGCGATCCTCCATTGGTTGCTCAAGGAACGCCCCGACTACCCGTGGCTGGGCAACGCCATTTTCACCAGCTTCTATGAATGCCCTGACGCCTGGGATCAAACGGAGCTGAAGAAAACCTGGCTGGCGGCGCTTGCAAAACAGCCAGACAACCCCACCATCCTTGAGAACGCCGCAGTTTCGCTGAAGTTGACTGACAAGGCATTCTCCCGCGAGCTTTTCGCAAAGTTGCTGAAACTCCAGCCGGAAAATTTTCAGGCCAACCATTCTTGTGGCGATAGCTATAGGCTGTCCGGGCATCCGGAGCAGGCCCTACCCTATTACCAGGCCATGCTGCGGAGCGCCAAAGACGACAACCAAAGGGCGCAAGCCTTCGACATGATCGCCCGTTCGGCGCTGAGCGCAGGCAAGACGGCGATGGCGGCGGAGTTCGCCCGGAACTTGCTGGACTGCCCGGACATCCACTCCAGCGACCGCTACAACGCTTGCACCGTCCTCGGGCGGGCCGTGTTGCGGGAAGGCATGCCAGAGAAGGACGCAGCTTTTTCCACCAACTACGAGACGCTCAAAGATTTGCCCGCCTTCCTGAAATACCGGAACCTGGAGATTCCCAAGGCGAACATCGACAAGGCGGCCGAGTGGCTGAAGAAATCGGTGTCCTATTGCGGCGACGTGTACACCCCCGAAGGGACGCTGACCATGATCCTCGCTTGCGAGCTCTACGGCCTTGAACGGCACCAGGACGTCCTCGATTTCCTGGAGACGCTCGCCAAGCGTTGCAAGGCCGAGCCGGACAGCTCCTATGGCATGAGGGACTACATCGCCGCGCTCAAGGCTGGTCGGACTCCGAACTGGAGGATATGCTGGTGAGCCAGCGACGGGGGCGGAGACGCCCCCCGTATTCAGGAGCGCAGCTTGGACAGCGCCGCGTGCAACGCCTCAACCCCTTCGCCCCGCCGGGCGTCCAGCGTCCAGAAACGCAGGGCGTCGTCCACCTCCAGCGACGGGCCGGACTCGGACACGGAGAGCCCGGCGCGCTCCAGCAGCCGCCCTGCCCAGAATTTCGCCGGGCCGGAAGCCATGAGCCGCACTCCGTTGCGGGGACTCTTGTGTATCTGGAATTCCCCGCAGCTTTGGTCGAAGTCGACCTCGGGGGTGTTGAAGGCGCGGCCGATAGAGCCATCGAAGGCCAGGGTCTCGGGCGCCCCGGTAAGCAGCGGGCCCTCGGCGGGGAGCAGCCAGATGGTGTCGGCGGCGCGCAACGCCAGGTCGAGGTCGTGCGTCGAACAGACCACCGTCTTGTTGGTGTCGCGGGCCAGGCGCAGCAGCAACCGCGTGAGCTCCACTTTCCGGGGCATGTCCAGGAAGCTGGTGGGCTCGTCGAGGATCATGACGTCGGGGGCCTGGGCGAGGGCGCGGGCGATCATCGCCTTCTGGCGCTCGCCGTCGCTGAGCTCGTTGACGTCGCGGGCGGCGAGCTCGGCGGCCCCGGCGAGCTCCAGCGCCTCCTGGACGATCCGGTGGTCCTCCGGGCCAAGCCTGCCGATCCAGTTGGTGTGCGGGAAACGCCCCAACGCCGCCAGGGCGTAGACGGTCATGGCCCCCGGGGCCACCCGGCTGGTCAAGGTGACGCTGAGGCGTTTGGCCAACTCCAGCGGCGGTATGGAGCCGAGCTCCACGCCGTTGACGAACACCTTCCCCGACAAGGGCGGCAGAGCCCCCGCCAAAGTCTTTATCAAGGTGGATTTGCCCGCGCCGTTGGGGCCGAGCAGACAGACGAACTCGCCGGGGCGGGCGCTGACGTTGATGTCCGCGCGGACGACGCGCCGCTCCTTGCGGGAGCGCACGTGGCCGATGTCGAGGTGTTCCGTTCTCAAAGTTAGCTGGCTCATGAGGCGAAGGTCTCCATCATGCGCTGGCGCTTGAGGATCAAGGCGATGACCAGCGGCGCGCCAAGCAGGCAGGTGACGGCGTTCAAGGGCAGCGTGACGCCGAGGCCGGGCATTTGCGCCACCAGGTCCGCGAGCATCGCCACCAACGCGCCGGAGAGGGCGGTGGCGGGGATCAGCGTCCGGTGGTCGGAGGTTTTGAACAGCAGCCGCGCCAGATGCGGCACGGCGATGCCCACGAAGGCGATCGGCCCGCAGTAGGCCGTGACCGTCCCGGCCAGCAGCGAGCTGCTCGCCACCACCCCGAAGCGGACGCGTTTGACGGACATGCCCATGCTGCGGGCGTAATCCTGTCCCAAAAGCATGGCGTTTAGCGATTTGCATAGGGCGAGGGCGCAGAGCAGCCCCGCCGCGCAGGCCGTGGCGAGATAGGGCATCTGGCTCCAGGTGACCCCGCCGAAGCTGCCGAACGTCCAGAGGATGAAGCCGCGGGTCTGATCCTTGTCGGCGAATTGGGTGAGGATGCCGACCACGGCCCCGGCGGCGTAGCCGAAGAGCAGCCCGAGGATGAGCAACGTCATGTTGTCGCGCACGCGCTTGGCCACCAGCATCACCACCGAGAAGACGGCGGTGGCCCCGACCGCCGCGGCCGCGACCACCGAGAGGTTGCCGCCGATCCCCAAAGCCCCCAGCGTCGTGGCGCCGAGGAAGCCCGCGGCCATCATCACCACCGCCACGCCCAAACTGGCGCCGGAGCTAATCCCTAGCACGAAGGGATCGGCCAGCGGGTTGCGGAAGAAGGTCTGGGCCTCCAGGCCGCTGACCCCCAGCGCCGCTCCCGCCAGGATGGCGGTCAGCGCCCGCGGCAAGCGGAACAAACGCACGATCTGTTCCCAGCAGGGATCGGCTCCATCCACCCCGGCCAAGGCCTTGACGACCTCCGCCAAGGGTATCCGGACCGAGCCCAGCGACAACTCCAGAGCGAAGGCCAGCAAGCACCCCAGCCCCAAGGCCAGGAAACCAAAAGGGAGACGGCGTTTTTTGGGGGCGGCGGGGAGGCTCATTCTGGCAGTTTCCGGTAAAAAATCGTGGGATGGCCGGGGAACAGCTCCGGATGGAAGACCGCGGCCAAGTCGCCGAGGAGGAGGTCGGGCCGGGCGACGCCCAGCTCGAAGAAGTCGTTGCCGCCGCCGGGGCCGGTCTTGGCGTCGTTGTTGTAGACTTGCCCGTCGCGGAACGCCTTGAACAAGCTGTGGCGGTTATCCTGGCCGAGCAGCTCGCGGCGGCTTTTGCAGGAGCCGACATTGACCCAGAAATCGGCGTTGGCGGCCTTGGCGAACACGCTCTCGAAGCTCAGCGCGGCGCTGCCGTCGCCCTTCACGTCTGTCCAAAGATAGTCGGCGTTGGCGTCGGCGAGCAGCGTGGCGAGGAACCCCCCGCCGCTGGACATGTACCATGCGCCCTTGAAGGCGATGTTGCAGAACACGGAGGGGCGTTTTTCCGCCTCGGCGGCTTTGGCCTTGACCGCGAGGTAATCGCGCTCTATTTTGGAGAAAACGGCCTCGGCCTCGGCCTCGCGTCCGAAGAAGAGCGCCACGAACTTGATCCATTCCGCCCGGCCCAAGGGGGTGGGCTCCATGTACGAGGCGCTCAAGACGACTTTGAACCCGGCCTCGGTGAGCTTGGGGTAGGAGTCGAGGGAGGGGCTGCCGTAGGCGTAGGTCATGACCAACTCGGGGCGCAGGGCGTAGAGCTTCTCCAGGTTGACGGTGTCCCCGGCGCTGGAGCCGCCGCCCACCTCGACGACCCGCTTCCTGGCGATCCGCCCCCGCAGCGCCGCGGAGTTGACCAGCTCCAAATTGGAGCCGCCCGCGATCTTGTCCAGCAGCCCCAGCGCTTCCATGAAGCCCACGTCGGTGGTGGAGAGCAGCGCGACGTTTCTCACTGGCACCTCCACGACCATGGTCTTGGGTGGCAGCCCCTCCGGCGTCTTGGCGCCGCGGGGTACGAGGGCGTAATCGAAGGTGTCGCCGCAACCTTGCCAGGCGTTGGCGACTTTCACCAGCTTGTAGCCATCCTTCTGTTCGACCGTGAAGCACTTGGCGCGCCTCAAGTCCGTCGCCCGTCCGGCCACCCCGGCCAGGAGCAGCAGGGCCAAAATCGCGATTCTCATGTAATACCCCGTTGAGTTTCCAGCAACTTGATAAGCTACCACGCCACGCCCCGGACGGCAACGCCGCGAAGGGGGAAAATCACCGCTCCGGGGCTTGAAGATTTTTCCGCCCGCGATAGAATTAGGGGGATATCCAACCTTATATCGGAGCGCCGCCATGGAAAAATTGTTGTTCGCCTTCGTGTTGTCGTGCGTGGCTTTCGGCGCCCAGGCCGCCCGGCCGGCCGTGGTCGCCGACCACACTTGCACCGACCTCTCCAAGCTCAAGAGCGAGGACATCGAGAAAGCCAAGGCCCAGTTCCGCGTCTGGTACGGACACACTTCCCACGGCAGCCAGATACTCAGCGGCATGAAGGCCATGGCCCGCGCCCCCTTCCAGTATAGCCGCGACGGCAAACCCGGCGTGTTGTCGCTCCGGGAGGTCGGCGGCGATCTCGGCCACCGCGGCTCCCTCGACTGGGCGAACAACACCCGAGCCCAGCTTAACGCCCCGGGCAACGACCGCAACTTGGTCGTCTGGTCCTGGTGCGGCGGCGCCAGCGACAACACCCCCGAGGGCGTCGACACCTACCTCGACGCCATGGCCCAGCTCGAACAAGACTTCCCCGGCGTCACCTTCGTCTACATGACCGGCCACCTCGACGGCGGCGGCGCGGACGGTCTCCTCAACAAGAACAACGAACGCATCCGCAAATACTGCGTGGAGAACGGCAAAGTCCTCTTCGACTTCGCCGACATCGAGAGCTTCGACCCCGACGGCGAGACCAACTTCCTCAAGCTCCGCGCCGACGACGCCTGCAACTACCAGCCCCCCGGCGGCGAGCGCCGCAACTGGGCCGTCGACTGGCTCGCGCGCAATCCCGGCCACCACTTCGACCTGCCCTCCTCCGCCGCCCACACCCAACCGTTGAACGGCGCCTTGAAGGGCCGGGCGTTCTGGTGGCTGCTCGCGACGCTCGCCAGCCAAGACCGGGGCGCCGCCGCCCCGCCCCCCTCACGGGCCTCGGCTCCCGTCCCCGCCAAGGCCGCCGGACCATTGTTCTCGCGGCAGTACCGCTTCAAATCCATCAACGAATACCGCGACTGGAGCCTAAAAGGAGTCGAGGGCACCCTCATCCCGGAGACGGGCGGCGGTCTGCTGGTGCCCAGGGGCAACCCGGCGCTCGCGCTCTACAAGGATCGCCTCCGGGTGACGAAACTGCGGTTCACCGCCACTATCGAGCAAGGCGACCATGTCAATTGGTACATCGACTTCCAATGGGACGGCGACTGGAAACCCGCCAAAGGCATCGGCGGCGTCATCCGCGGCGACGGAGCCATGCTCACGCTAGACGGCGAGGTCGAGCGGATCCCCAACTCGCAGAAAAGCGATATCATGAGACACACCTACGAAGTCAGCATAAAAGATGGCGTGTTGCTCTGGAAGCGGGATGGCAAGTTGATCGTCCGCAAAGAGCTCCCGGAGGGGCTGGCCGACCGCGAGGGCCAGCTTGGCGTCGGCGCCTGGGGCTCGCTGCTGCGGGTCGAGGACATCTACGTCCAGGGCTATCGCCCCTAGGCGGCCGAAGCGTCCACTTTCGCTCCTATTCCCGGAGAAACTCGGCGGTGGGGGCGACTTTGGCGTAGACCGCCGCCAGGGCCGCCAGGAAGGCGGCGTGGACGTCGGCCGCGGCCACCTGGCGCTTGGCGAAAACCAAGTCCCGCGTGGCGCAGGCGTCGGCGGCCACCGAACACCCGAAGCCCAAGTCGAAGGCCGCCCGGACGGTGGCGTCGACGCACATGTGCGTCATCGCCCCGCAAACCAACGCGTCCGTGACCTGGGCGGCGCGCAACGTCTCCAGCAGCGCGGTGCCGCGGAAGCTGTTGGGGAAATGTTTTACCACGACCACCTCGCCCGGCGCCGGGGCGACCGTGGCGCTGATCGCCGCTCCGGGCGTCCCCGGGAGGAAGAACGTCGAGCCCGCGCGTTCGGACAAATGTTGGACATGGACCACCAGCGCCCCCGTCCCGCGGGCTTGCGCCAAGAGTTCCGCGGCGTTGGCGGCGGCCGCCTCCATGCCCACGAGCTCCATCGCCCCGCCTGGGAAATAGTCGTTCTGGATGTCGATCAACAACAACGCGGTTTTCATGGCCAATCCTCTCTGGTTGTCAGGAACGCAATTTCATGGCGCGGCAAACGTCGGCGACGGAGCTGGCGGCACGGACGGACTCGGCGACCTTGGGGTCGTGGAAACGGCGCGCCAAGTCCGCCAGGGCTTTCAGATGCAGCTCGGGGGGGCGGTCGCTAGGGCTGATCAGGACCAGGATGGTCTGGGCCGGGGTGGAACAGCCGGGGAAAGCCAAGCCGGCGGAGCCATGCCATACCAGCAGCGTGATTTTTGACACCACGTCGCTGTGGGCGTGGAGGAAGACCACTCCAGGAGTCAGCTCCATGGGATAGCCGCGGGCCGAGCCCTCCAGCAACGCGAGGACTTCGGCCTGTTGCTCGGGCGAGCAGGGGGCGACGCGTTTGGCCATGCGTTGGAGGGCGGTCTCGATGTCGGCGTCGTCGCCGTCCACGGCGTGGAGGTCGGGACTGTCGGGCCGCTCGTCGTCCTGGACGGCGACGGCCTCGTCCTCGACGGAGGCCATGCCGGGATAGACCGCCAGCAAATTCATGTCCGGGAAGCGTTCGGACAAGGTGTCGGGGAGACGGTTGAGGTTGGGGGACCAGAGGGCGCCGTGGCGGCGCTCGACGGGGAGGATGGCCATGTCGTCGGGGCGGATGTCCGCGAAGAGCTGAGAGCGCAGCTCGCCCCAGCCGATGGATTCGTGGTAGGAGGTGGGGACGGAGGGGCGGGCGGAATCGACCATGGCGCGCAGCTTCGAGGCGGAGGAGGGGTCGCAAAGCAAGACGCGCAAGCTGGCGCCGACTTGCTTGGCGAGCCATCTGGCGTTGCGGATCAGCATGGCGATGTCGCTGCGGCGGTCGGCCATGGGGGGGAGGGCGAGGAAGAGCCGGCGGGTGGTGTTGAGCGGACGGGGCAAGCGGCAGAGGACGATGCGGGCGGGGCACTCGTCGAGCAGGTTGTCGAGGATGGTGCCGAAGACGCGGCTGGCGGCGCTGCGCTCGTCGCGCCAGCCGAGCAGCACGGAGTCGGAACGGAGCTCCTTGACGGCGCGGATGATGCCGTCGCTGGCGTTCAGGCCGACGCGGACGCCGGGGCTTAGCGGCATGTCCAGCGCGGCGGCCTGGGAGAGGCAGCGGGCGAGGAGCTGTTCGCCCTCGGCGACGGCGGAGGCGGTGTCGCCGCTTTCGGTGATGATGGTGACCGGCTGGATGGCGCCGGGCATGGAGTTGTCGCGTAGCAGGAAGGCGAGGTCGAGCAGCTTGGCGGCGGACTCGGGGTTGGCCACCGGCACCAACAGCCGTTGTTCGCCGCGGGGGCGGATGGCCTGGCCGAGGGCGCGCGCCGCCATGCGCCTGCCGTAGCGGTCCACCATCCAAGCGCCGAGAGGACAGGAGACGAAGATCAAGGCGATGGTGCCGTTCAGCACCGTGCTGTCGAAGATCTTCAGGCGCTCGTAGCCGACCATCACCACCGCCAAGGTGGCGGCGGCGTGGACGACGCTCAGGCCGAACATCACCTTGACCTCGTCGCGGTCATAGCCGAAAAGCTTGCCAATCACCCAGACGACCGCCCATTTCCCCAGGACGATGGGCAACACCATGCAGGCGACCACTATCCAGGCGCGCCCGCTGCCAAGGAAGACTTTGAAATCCACCAACATGCCGATCGAGATCAAGAAGAAGGGGATGAAGAGGGTGTGTCCGACGAAATGCACCCGGTTCATCAAGGCGCTCTGCTCGGAGATGAGGCGGTTGAACGCCACGCCGGCCAGGAAGGCACCGATGATCGGCTCAACGCTGGCGAAATGCGACATGTAGGCGCAGCCGCACATGATGGCCAACACGAACAGGAATTGCGCCCCGCCTTTCTCCGGGACGTTACGGAAGAAACGGTTCCCCAGCCACGGCAAGCCCCAACCCGTGAACGCCAGTAGCCCGGCCATCCCCGACGCGATCTTAATCCAGAACCACATCCCCAGGACGATGCCCTTGGAACTGTCGGCGACCACCGTCAGGACGAGCAGCGCCAAGACGTCGGCGATGATGACTCCGCCCACCACCACCGCCACCGGCTCGCTTTTGGAGATGCCCAAGCGGCTGGCGATGGGATAGGCCAGCAAGGTGAACGGGGGGAACATGCAAGCGAAAAGGAGGGCGGTCGTCGTGGTCATCCCCAGGGCGTAGCTCCCCACCAGGAAACCCACGCCCAACAGCGTGGTGAAGAGCAGCAACCCGAACGCGACGCTGCGGTTGCGGGATTGGGCGAAGCGGTGCAGGTCGACCTCCAGCCCGGCGATGAACATGATGTACAACAGCCCCACGGAGCCGAAAAGTCTGATCGCCTCGCCGCGCTCCAGAAGCCCGCTGCAGTTCGGGCCAAGCACCGCCCCGGCCAGCAGCAGCAACACCAAGTCGGGGACGCGCAGCCTCTCGGCCACCAGCGGGGTGGCCATGATTACGAAAGCCAGTATTGTGAACACCAGTATCGGGTCGTGAATCATCTACGCAAGCCTCCCGCTCCCAAACGCCCAAGCCACGCCAGCGGCACAGTCGGACTCACAATAACCGGGGCGGCCGCGGTTTTCAAACCCGCCGCGCCGATTCGGGATGGAATTTGTCGGGGCGGAGGCGGTCTCGCAGGGCTATTAGTTTCATGCTGGGACCCAAGCGCTGATGGACGCCACCGCCTCACACCACGCCTTCCGCATTTTTAACTACTGTGTATATACAGCATATAGAGTTAGTGGCGCGCCAGAAACGAATAGCTTGGCGGCCTCGCCAGCTAGGGCGTCCACGAACGCTGAGCGGGCGTTGACTTCATCGGCGCGGCGCGCTACTTTAGGGCCATGATAAACTCCACTTTGCAATCATGTCTCGACCGCCTGCCCAAGGCCTCGGAGAAGAGGCTGGCGCTGCAGGTGTCGCCGCCGGCGGAACGCGCCCTCAAACAGGGGCATCCCTGGCTTTTCGACGAGGCCATCAGGTCGGTCAGCGTCCCCGACGCCCCCGCCGGGGACGTCGCCATCGTCTTCGACAAGAACCGCAAGTTCCTGGCCGCCGGGCTCTACGACCCGACTTCCCCCATCCGGGTGCGCGTCTTCCAACACCATAAGCCCGCGCCTTTCGGAATCGATATGTTCCGGGAGCGCCTCGCCGCCGCCCACGCCCTGCGCCGTCAGCTCTTCGCCGACGGGCGGACCACGGGGTTCCGCCTCGTCAACGGCGAGAACGACGCGCTCCCCGGCGTCATCACCGACCTCTACGCCGGGACCGCGGTGGTCAAGCTCTACACCCCCGCCTGGCTACCGCATCTGGCGGACTACCTCCAAGCCCTGGACGAGACCGTCAAGCCGGAACGCCTGGTCCTCAGGCTCAACCGCGAGTTGTCGGGGCAGGCGGGGAAGCTTTGCGGCCTCCGCGACGGGTTCGTGTCGGACGGCTCCGACGGCGTGGCGGAGTTCCTGGAGCACGGTTTGCGCTTCGTCGCCGACACCGTCCGCGGCCACAAGACGGGCTTCTTCCTCGACCAGCGCGACAACCGCGCCCAGGCGGGAAAGCTCGCCGCCGGGCGCGAGGTCCTGAATTTGTTCTCCTACACGGGGGGCTTCTCGCTCCACGCCGCCCGCGGCGGGGCCGTGGCGGTCGAGAGCGTCGACAGCAGCCGCCCCGCCCTAGAGGAGTCCGAGCGGATCTTCCGCCTTAATCTGGACTGCCCGGCGGTCGCCGAGTGCCGTCACGAGACTTGTTGCGGCGACGCCTTCGAGTTGTTGGCCGCCTACAAAGCGGCGGGACGGAAATTCGGGTTGGTGATCGTCGACCCGCCCGCCTTCGCCAAACGGCAGACGGAAGTGCCCGGGGCGTTGCGCGCCTATCGCCGTTTGGCGCTGGCCTCGCTCGCCGTGGTGGAGCGGAACGGCTATTTGGTGATGGCCTCTTGCAGCAGCCGCGTGGAGGCGGAGGAGTTTTTCGCCCTCATCCACGCCGCCGCCGCCGAGTCCGGCCTCGTCCTCGCCGAGCTGAGCCGCGGCTTCAACGCCCCCGACCATCCGGTGAGATTCCCCGAGGGCGCCTACCTGAAATGCCTTTACGCCCAAGTGAAGCGGCGTTGACGTCAAACGTTTGAGCGCCAGCGTCTCGCGCCGTCTCGCGCCAGCTCTTTGGAAAAAATCGTTTTTTTTGCCTAGCCCCGCTTGTCTTTTTGGCGTAGCCGTGTATTTTAGAGGCTTCATGCGGGGCATTAGCTCAGTTGGCTAGAGTGCGACACTGGCAGTGTTGAGGTCATCGGTTCGAATCCGATATGCTCCACCATTTTTTTAAGGGACGCCGGGAACGGCGTTGTGTTTTTTTGTATCTCACACGGGGCATTAGCTCAGTTGGCTAGAGTGCGACACTGGCAGTGTTGAGGTCATCGGTTCGAATCCGATATGCTCCACCATTTTTTTCAAGAAAAAACCGGAATCGGTACGACCAGTACCGTTTCCGGTTTTTCTTTTCCTCCTCGCCAAGCCAAAAACTCCGGCTCATGGGCAATCAACCAGGTCTCAATGACCGCCCCCGGTGGCTTCGCAGCGGGAATTCTTGGCTTCCAACGTAATACACCCTTGACAAAAGTTTCGTTTCATTTATGTTAACCGGTGAACCAAGTATTGCGGGAGCGTGTCGATGACAGTTGCGAATTCAAAACGGAAGCCGACGATGGCCGACGTGGCGGCGCTGGTGGGCGTCTCGAAGACGGCAGTCTCGGCGGTGTTGGGGAACCGCGGCAAGCCGAAGAACGTCGGAGAGAAGACCGCGGGCCAGATCCGCAAGGTTGCCGCGGAGCTGGGTTACCGCGCCAACTTCACGGCGCGGTCTTTGGCGACCGGGCGGACGGGGTTCATCGGCTTCATGTTGGCGTCGTCGGTCAGCCAAGGCTTCAGGAACCCCTATTTCGCGGGTTTTCTGCAAGGGGCGGAAACCGAATGCCGCCGCCGCGGCTACGGGCTGGCGATCAGCTGCGCCCCCGTCAACGAGGCGGGCGGCTTCATCCACTCCAACATCCTGAGCCAGCGCCGCATCGACGCCTTGATCGTGGCCGGCGAGATAGACACCTGCGTCTACAAGGAGCTAATGGCGTCCGGCATCCCGTATCTGGCGCTCAACGCCGCCCCCGCGGCAGGGGTGAACACGTTGGGGGCGGCCCGCCAGCCGGACGTGATAAGGTTCGCGGCGGCGAAGGGGCATCGCCGGATGCTGATGACCGACAATCGCGGCTCCGGGCGTCCGGGCGACATCCTCAGGCGCGATGTCGAGGCGGCGGCCACCCAGCTCGGGATTGAGGTGGAGTTCATGGCTCCGGCTCTTGGGCAGCACCCCAACTGGGAGCCGGGCTTCGGGCTGGGCCGCCATCTCTTCGAGCGCTGGAGCGCCCAGCCGGAAGGGCGCCGCGCCACGCTGATCTTCAGCAACGGCGTCCTCGCCGAGTTCTATGCCGAGCTCCTGAAGGCCGGGATGCGTTGCCCGGAGGACGTCAGCCTGCTTGGCGACCGCAGCCTTGACAACTGCGCGTTCCCGATGTTCACGAGGATCAGCTCGGACCACGAGGCGGCGGGCGCCGACGCCGTGTCGTTGCTGGTCGAGACCGTCGAGACGGGCGTCCCGATGGACATTGCGGCCTGCGCCGCCAAGGTCTATCCGGCGCTGACGATAGAGGGACAAACGGTAAAGGAGTTGAAATGATGAGACGGTTTTTCACCTTGGTGGAGCTCCTGGTGGTGATATCCATAATCGCAGTTCTGATGACGTTGCTGCTGCCCGCCTTGGGCAAAGCCAGGGATTACGCCAAACGCATCGCCTGCACCTCAAACCTCAAGCAAGTCGGGCTCGGCGTGGCGCTCTACGCCACCGACAACGACGATTTCGTCCCGCCCGCGGCCACCGACAACACCTACGCTTTCCAATACTATGGGCAGGAGTACACGCAGCTCGCCATCACGGGCGACCTCCGCCAAGCCAAGTTTTGGATTTGTCCCTCTGATATGAAGGCGGTGGGGTGGACCTATTATATGAGGACGTCCTATGGGATAAATGATCTTGCGGGGAGGATGTCGGTGGCCGCGAGCATGAGGAAGCTCTCGAAGGTTGACAGCCCCGCGGCCAGGATCATCTTTGCCGACTGCGCCATGTGGCTTTTGAACTCCTGGGTCTACCCGTTGGCCGCTTGGCACAGCAAGGGTGCCAATGCCGCATATTTGGCGGGGAACGCCGGATGGCTTGCCTATCCCTTCCCCGTCGCTGGCGCCGATGTCTATCAATTGCCGTATTGAACGCGTTTGGGAGAACTTGGTTCGACAAACGGAACACCTAACATACAAACAAGACGGAAGGGTGAGGAAATGCGTAAAGGGATTGTTGTGACCTGTTTGCTCGGGATCGCCGCTTTGGCCGCGGCCTCGTTGGAGGCGGGCGAGGGCCTCGCTATTGCCGACATCAAAGCGCAACGGCTGAGCTCTTGGAGTTGCGAGGCCGGACAGCTTGTCTTGAATTTCTCGGAGGGCGGCGCGACCGGAGTCGAGTTGCTGATCCGCTTGAAGCGGCCACTGCCGACCCAAGGGAAAGACTTCCTCTCGTTCCGTTACCGGACAGACGGCGGCGGAGGAGCGGTCGCCAAGGTCAGACTGGGGGACGGCAACGCTTCCGGCGTCTACGACTATCAATACCATTCCCCTAAACTTGAGACCCGTTGGCGGGTTCAGTCTCTCTTCCTGGAGGATTTTTCCCCGTCCATCCCGGCGTTTGTGTCGGAACTGCGGTTCGGCCTGGAACTGCCTGCGACGGCCTCGCATGCGATCCACTTGGAGGACTTGAATTTTTTCTCGCATCGGGAGCTGTTCCTGACGCGGAAAACACCGGTCGCCAAAGGCGAAGCCCCTGGCCCCGTGCATCGAGCCATCCCCCAAGCACACCAACGTTGGGAGCCCCTCGGCCCTGGCGGCGGCGGCGCCTTCCCCGCCTCGGCGATCGCCCCCGACGGCACCCTCTTCGTGGCGACCGACCTGAGCGGCGTGTTCCGGAGCGAGGACAACGGGAAGACTTGGCAAAGCTCGAGCGAAGGGCTGCGCAACGGCCATCTTTTCGCCTTGCTGTGCCATCCCACCAAGCCCGGCGTCATGTTCGCGGCCACCGAGGGCGGGGTCTACAAGGCCACGGACTCTGGACGGAGCTGGCAAGCCTCCCGGAAGGGCTTCCCGGCAATGCTCGAAGTCCCCGGCTTCTCTTGCCCGGCGGGGGTGCTGTCCATCGACCCGAATGCCCCGGACACCATTTACGCCGGAGTGTCAAGGGTGGTGCCCGCCGGGATGAAAGACAGCCGCGTCCTCTACAAAAGCGTGGACTGTGGAGACAGCTGGCAAGCCCTGCCACTGTTGGCGAAGAACGAGAAGGACGGACTGAGGCTCTTTTCCCTCGTCATCGCCCCTGACGACAAGAACGCCCTTTACGCCACCAGCAGCGAGGGGTTCCATGTCAGCGGCGACGGCGGCGCCACGTGGCGGCTCGCAGATCCGGCTTTGGCCGGCTTCAAGATCGCCCTCAACCGCCATGCCCCTGACATCCTTCTCGCCGCCAGGAACGCCAGGCAATACAACGACGGCAGCGGAAAGTCCGTCGAGATAATGAGGAGCGAAGACCGGGGTCGTTCCTGGAAGCGCGTCGCCGCTGGCAAGGTTTTCGGCCACGATGGCCTTCATGTGCTCATGGCGCACCCCGTCGAGCCCGCCACCTTCATCCTGTCCAGCCTCCATGCCCAGCCGATCATGGTCACCCGTGACAATGGCGACACTTGGGTGCCGTTGGCCAAGGACATCGGCGACGGCGGCTGGTGCGGATCCTACGCCTCCGCCATGTCGGTGGCCATCTCGGCCGAGGCCCCGGAAAAGATTTTGTACACCACCGTTCTGAGCTTTTATTATTCCGAGGACGGCGGCAAAACTTTCGCCCAACGATATTGCCGTGAGATGGCGCCCGCCAACGAGCAGTGGGGGCCAGCCTACGCGGGCACGGGCAACTACATTCTCTGCGCTTCCCAGAACACCGGCATCGCCGTCAACCCCTTCGATCCCAAAGAGCTGTGTCTTGGGGTCTGGGACAAGATCGCCTTCAAGAGCTTCGACGGCGGCCGGAGCGTCCGTTACATGGACAACGGTTTCCCGTGGTGCTACGCCCGGATGAGCGTTGTGGCCCTTGACCCGCAAGCTCCGGACGTGGTTTACGCCGCAGTTGGCGAGAATTATAACCGGCAGCGGCTATACCGCAGCGTTGACGGCGGCGTCTCCTTCATTCCAGTCCTGTTCAATGGCGGTGGAAACGCCGGACAGGTCAAGCGCATTGTCGTCCTCCCCGGGGGGACTCCGGACAGCAGGACGATCTATGCGCTGTCGTCCGCGCAGGGTTTGTTCACCAGCCCCGACAGCGGCTTAAGCTGGAAAGCCGTGCCGGTCGCCGCCGGAAAACTCTCCTACGGCGCGCTGGCCGTCGGCAAGGAAGGCAAGCTCTATGTTGCCTGCGGCGACAAGCTGTTCGCCAGCGCCGACGCCGGGAAGACTTGGGACAAGCTGCTCGAAGGGCGCGGCGGGATCGTCTGGATCGAGGAAGACCCTTTCGACGCCTCCACCATTTATTGTCTCGGCGGCTCTTTCCTCCGCACGTCCGACGGCGGGAAGACTTGGGAGGGCAAAAACTGCGGGGAGTTCGCCGACTTGACCGGGCTTCCGGCCAAGTGCCTTTCGGGAAGCGCCTTGGCCGTGGACCCCGCCAAACGCGGCCGCATCTACCTTGCCGTATCGACCCCTTATTACAGCGACTGCTCGTTGGAGACGACGTTGCTCTCGTCCGACGACCAGGGGCGCACTTGGCGGCTGTTCCCGCAGGTGGGCTTGTCGACTTCCAGCGGCATCTCCTCGATCTTGGTAGACCCGGTTGATACTTCCCGGCTCTACATTGGGATGTCAGGTGGCTGCTACGCGCGGTATGGCACACCTCCGGAACAGGAGCGCGGTCCTTCCTTCTGGGGATTCCTGCCCTTTCTCAATCTTGATTGAGCGGCGGGCCACTGTAAGGGCCATTCGTTTCATGCTGGGATCCAAGTCCTGATGGACACCGCCGCCTCGCGCCGCGAGACGGCGCTCCGGCAGCGGCATGGGCGTCCCGCCCATGAGGCCGCGGGCGGGACGCCCGCGGCGCGGCTGGAGTCGTCACGACATGGGAGTGGCAGTTGTTGGCCTTGGAGCTCGACGGCATGTGGCGCCGTACGGGGACATGCCACCGCAACGCGGCATTGCCCCCCTCATTCATGGGCGTTCCGCCCATGAGAACCACGGGCGGGACGCCCGTGCCACTGCCGGAGCTCCGCCGTGACCAGGACGCCAAGATGGAGGGCGGCGAATACCTTTTCATGGAACCTATATATAGAGTGGATGGCGTGCCAGAAACGAATAACCCAGGGCCACTGTTAGCATTGCGTTAATTATTTCAAGGTCGCTTAACAATTGCCGCTCCAGCGCTATATTCTTATAGTGTCGCTTAGGTTTTTATACGCGAGGATGATATGGCCGAAGGCAAAATATTGGTGGTCGACGACGAGGAGGATATTCTGGAGCTGGTCCGCTTCAACCTGGAGCGCGAGGGTTACACCGTGCTCCTCGCCGAGACCGGGGAGAAGTGCCTGTTCCAGACGCGGAAGCACCTGCCGTCGCTGGTCATCTTGGACTTGATGCTTCCGGGCATCGACGGGCATGACGTCTGCAAACAGCTCAAGGCCGACAACAAGACCGCGCATATCCCGGTGTTGATGCTGACCGCCAAGAGCGACGACTCCGACGTCGTCACCGGGCTGGAGCTGGGCGCGGACGACTACGTCACCAAACCGTTCAGCCCGAAGGTGTTGCTGGCGCGGGTGAAAAATCTGCTCAAACGCGCCAGCGGCAAGTCAGAGGCGCAGGCCGAGTCCATCATCCGCGGCGGTTTGGTGATCAACCCAGCGCGCCGCGAGATCTTCGTCGACGGCGAGATGGTCGACCTGACGTTCACCGAGTTCGAGATCCTGAAGTTCCTGGCCGCGAAGCCCGGCTTGGTCTTCACCCGCAGCCAGATCGTGAACGGCGTCAAAGGGGCGTCCTATCCGGTCACGGAACGGTCGGTGGACGTGCAGATAGTCAGCCTGCGCAAAAAGCTCGCCGGGGTCGGCCGCAACATCGAGACCGTCCGCGGCGTCGGCTACAAATACCGCGACTAATCATTCCCCGAAGAGCGGCGTCAAGCCGACGACTCCGGCGCCGGTCAAGGCGCAGTCGCGGCCCAGCGCGGCGGCGATGAGCGGGGGAGGAGCGTAGTTGCTGTCGATCAGGTGCGCCGCGTACGCCTTGCGCATGGCGTTGAGCAGGACGTCCCCGGCTTGCGCCAACGCCCCGGCCAGGACGATGGTCTCCGGGTCGAAGATGCCCCGCAGGTGCGCCGCCTCGCGGCCCAGCCAGAAACCGGCGGTCTCCAACGCCTCGACCGCCGCGGGCAAGCCGTCCACCGCCGCGCGGCACAGGCTTTCCACGTCATGAATTTCCGGCAGGGCGAGTCGGTCGATGAGCGCCCGTCCGCCGACCAGCGTCTCCACGCAGCCCGCCCGGCCACAGTGGCACTTCGGCCCGCGTGGGTCGACCGCAACATGGAAGTCGTTGGCCAGGCCGTTGGCCCCTTGGAACAGTTTGCCGTCGCTGGCCGTCGCCAACCCCAGGCCGTAGTCGGCGAAGAGGCAGACGACATGCCGTTTGCCACGGGCCGCGCCATAGCATAGCTCCGCCGTCAACGCCAGCCGGGCGTTGTTGTTGACGAAAACCGGCAAGCCGACATCCAGCCGGGCGGCCAACGGCAGATCCCGCAAGCCCGGCATATGCACGCAGGAGAGGACCGTGCCGGTCCGTCCATCCACAATGCCGGGGGAGGCGACGCCAACCCCGACGACCTGCCCGGACGTGTCCGCCAACGCTTGCCGGACCGCCCGTTCCAAAGCCGGAAGCAGAAGCGCGTGGGCACCGTTCTCCGGCGTCGAGTAGCCGCGCCGCGCGGTGAGGCGGCCGTCCAACCCCATGACCGCCACCTCGAAGCCGACATGGTCCAGGGCGACGGCAATGGCGCGCGGCCCCTCAGGGTCCAGCTCCCAGACGACGGTTTTCCGGCCTCCCCGTGACGCCGCCGGCAACTCCGTCACCGCCCGGACGAGGCGCCGCTCCGCCAGCCCGACGAGCAGGCGGCTGACGGTGGATTTGTCCAGCTCCAGCGCGGCGCCGATGTCCGCTTGCGTCGCCTGCCCTCGCTCCCGGATGAACCGGGCCGCCGCGGCATGGTTGTCGCTCATGGGTTAGTTCCTTATTCTCGTCCGTTGGCATTTCATACATTGCTCGATCATTGCCGCAAGCTTCTCGCGGGCGGTCAATATGCCCTCGGGGTTGTGGTTGAAGTAATGCGGGTCGACCAGCACTTCGCCGGGGACCGCGAGCAGCGCCTCCGCTTTCCTCCGGAGCTCGATATCGGCTATCCGTGGCAGGAGCTTCCTCAGCTCCAGCAGATAGCCGTAGTCCTCGAGCCCGTCGCGCAAGATCTTCATGCGGATACTGGGCGTGCATGGCGGATAGAGCAGGAACCCGTCGCCGTTCAAGTTGCCGCTGTAGATCCAACCGCCATTCCGCCGCTCCTCCCATAGGCCCCCGTCCTCCGACAGTCTTTTGGGGACGCCGTGGTTGCCGGCATAGACGAAAATCCCTTTGACACCATATTTCCAGGCGATCCAGAAGGGGAGGCGTTGTTCCACCCCGCCGCGGTCGAGCAGCATTAGCGGCTGGTTCTCCCGCGACGTGAAAAAGTCGCAATTGATGGGGATGCCACAATAGTAGTTCCACAATTGGGCCTTCCCATGACGCGCCACGGCGAAGGCCATGCCCTTTCCGGTCGAAAGGTCGTTCAGCCAAATGTCGCAGCCTTTGTCGATGTCCGGGTGCCATTCCGTGGCGGCGAAGACGCGCAGCCCGGGATAGAGCTTCTTCATCCCCGCATAGTAGGGGATGTTTTCCTGTTTGAATTGCCCGGCGGTGGCCTCGTCCCGTCTCGTGTAGACTATCGCCTTGTCCAGCCAGCCCTTGGCCACGAGGTGGTCGTACAGGGGTTTCAACTTCGCCGGGGCGTCGCCGGGGGCGCGGACCTCGAAGACTTGGGCGCCATGCTCAAGCGAATATCCGACAGCGCCGTCGAACGCCTTGAAGTCGTCGCTCCCCAATTTCCAGACGGCCGCCTCCAGCGGGTCGACGCCATGCCGCAGGAGCTCCCCATAAACTTGTTCCCGGTTGGCGTCTGTAGAGTTCGTCCAGGCGGCGACGGGGAACGGAACCCGGTCGGGGAGACTGAACGCATGTACGCGCAAAGCTACTTTGATGGGCAGGCTCTCGCCGTCTCCGGCCAGACGCAAGTCGCCGACGTAGTCCCCGGGCTTGGCGTCCTTGGGGACGTTGATCTCGACCCAGAAGAGCGCCAGGTCGAGCTTCCGCGCCGCCTGCTGGCCGTTCGGGAGGAGCGGGTCCGGCCACAGTTTGCCGGACATCCTGTCGGCGTTGGTGGAATCCTCCGAGCGGACACGTCCGACAACATAGATAGCGATGTTGGCCGCACTGATGACGCCGTTTCCATCCGCTGCCTTCAAGTCCCCAGGTTCCAGGGTGACGCGCCCAAGCTCCTTCCCCATGTAGGGGAGCGCGGCAACCTGGAACGACTCATTCTCGTTCCTGGCGGCGGAAAGCTTGACGGCGTTGGTGTAGTCGCCTTTGAACCAGTATTTGTTGAGGGCGGTTTTCTCCAGCGAGTTCTGGATGCCGACCATGAACGTCTTGGGCGCGGCGGGACCGAGTTTCTCCTTGAACTCCAGCTCCCCCGCCTCGAAGCGCCGGAGCTGGTCGAAGAACCCGAGCCTCCAGCTATCGACGCTGTTGGCCAGGGCTTTCTCCTCCGGCGGCAAGGCCTCCTTTTTCGGCTCCGCCAGGCAGAGGACGCAGGAAAAGGCGTGGACGGCCACGACGGCGAACGCTTTCGCACGGGAGGTTCTCATTCAGGTTTGAGATCCTTCCTGGCTTTCGCCTCCGCCACCATCGCCTGCCAGTGTTTGGCGAGGAAGGGCGGGGCGCGCAGGCTGTCGAGGACATAGGAGCGGTCGGCGCGGTCGAGGTCCAGGACAGCGGTGATCATCTCCTCCTGGTAGAACCCCGCCTCGGCCAGCGGGATGCCGTTGGGCTCGCGGACGAAGGAGCCGCCGCTGGAGGTCTGAAGCCCGTCGGGGGACTGGCCGACAGTGTTCGCCACGCAATGGAAGATCTTGGAGTTCGGGCCGACAGGCTGCTGGGCGCGGCCCGACGTCCGTTTCCAACAGACGGCCTCAAGCTCGTCGGAGCTGCACGAGGGATGGAACAATATCTGGGCCCCCGCCATGGCCGGGACGCGGTAGAGCTCCGGATGCCGTCCGTCGCGGCAGATCACCAAGGTACAGAGGATGCCGTCGATCTCGAAAAGCGAGAGCTTGTCGCCACCGCGGCAATATTTTTGCTCGTCGCGTCCGGCCATGTGCACTTTGGCGTATTCATGGACTATCTCGCCAGCAGGGTTGATGACATGTACGAGGTTCAAAAAACGGTCCGCGGTCTTGTGGAGCGTCCCCGCGATGACCCAGATGCGGTGTTGGCGCGCCCCGGCGCGGGTTTGCTCCAGGGCGACGGCGACGTTCTCCGGTGCGAGGGCGGCGGCGTACGGGAAGTAATAGCTAGTCAAGCTGGTTTCCGGGAACAGCGCGACGCGGGAACCGCAAGCGGCGGCGGCTTCGATGTAGTGCAGCGTCCGTTCAAGGTTGAACTCCAACGGCCGCGCCCAATGCATTTGGACGCACGAGACTTGCAGTGTCTTCCCCATGTGCTCTCCTAAGTGTTTCTGGGTTGGTTGCCACAAACAACCAACACGTCGAGCTTAAAATAAGGTTTCCTTGCTAAATGTCAAGTAGGCTGGGGGATATTTCCCCCGTAGGGGTGAACACCTCGCTCTCCGTTGGTCTGAAAGACGACGAGGCCCCCCCCGAGAACTGGCCCCCTTGTTCGGCCCCGCCTTCTTCCAGGCCAACAGCGAGTGAGGCGCTGCGGAGTCCGAACGCTAACTTGCCCGCGCTATAGCTTGATTTGCGCCCCTCACCACGCTATTGTTCCCGTGTGTCTATTGCAAGGAGTCGCCAATGTCAACGAAGTTCTTCCGCGCCACCCTCCTGGCGTTGCTGTTCGCCGCCGGTTGCGGCAAGGTCGAGAAAACGCGGGCGCTGCCACCGGTGCCAGTCGAGACCGCCTTGGCGGTGGTCAAGGACATGCCCTTGCAGCTCAAGACGTTCGGACGGGTGGAGGCGTTCTCCCAGGTGCCGGTCAAGACCATGGTCAGCGGACAGATCGCCCGCTTCCTCATCAAACCCGGCGACTATGTCAAGAAGGGCGACGTGCTGCTGGAAATCGACCGCCGCCCCTACGAGGCGGCCGTCCAACGCTGCCAGGCGGACCTGGACAAGAATCAGATACTCCTGGACGACTACGAGCGCCAGGCCGAGATGAAGGAGCGGCTGCTGCTCTCCAAAGTGGTCGACTCCAACACCACGTTGAGCATGCGGGCCCAAGCCGAGTCCCAGCGAGCCCAGGTCGCCGCCTCCCAGGCCGCCCTCAACACCGCCAAGCTCGACCTGGAATATTGCACCATCAAGGCGCCGATCGACGGCCGCGCCGGCGACATCCTGGTCTACGAGGGCACGGTGGTCAAGGCCAACGACGTCGAGGTGGTCGAGCTGGTACAGCTCCGGCCGATCTACGTGGTCTTCGCCCCGCCCCAGATGGAGCTGCCCGCGATCCAGAAAGCCTTCAAGCGCGGCAAGCTCGCCGTCCACGCCCAAGTCCCCGTCCCCGGCGTCCCCGAGGCCGTGGGCGAGCTCGCCTTCATCGACAGCGTGGTCAGCCCGACCACCGGCACGGTCAAGCTCAAGGCGGTCTTCCCCAATGACGAACTCCTGCTCTGGCCAGGGCAGTTCGTCAACGTCACGTTGACCTTGGACATCGAGAAAGACCGCGTGGTGGCTCCGTCGCAAGCTGTCTCCACCGGCCAGGAGGGCAGCTACGTCTTCGTGGTCACGCCGGACGGCGCCGCGGAGTTCCACCCGGTGACCGCCGGGCGGAGCGCCATGCGGGAGACCATCATCACCTCCGGGCTCAAAGGGGGCGAGCGCCTGGTGACCAGTGGGCAGATCCGCCTCTATCCCGGCGCCCGCGTCACCGAAGCCGCCCGGCCCAAACCATGAACCTGTCCCGCCCTTTCATCAACCGCCCGGTGATGACCACGCTCCTGACCTTGGGCGTGGCGGTCTTCGGCGTCCTGGCGTTCACCAAGCTCCCGGTCAACGACCTGCCCACCGTCGACTACCCGGTGATCTCGGTCAGCGCCAACCTCTCGGGCGCCAGCCCGGAGACCATGGCCTCCTCCGTCGCCACCCCGCTGGAGAAAGAGTTCTCCACCATCTCCGGGCTGGACATGATGACTTCCTCCAGCGCCTTGGGCAGCACCTCGATCAACTTGCAGTTCAAGCTGGAGCGCGACATCGACGCCGCCGCCCAGGACGTCCAGTCCGCCATCTCCAAGGCCGTCAAAAAATTGCCGTCGGACATGACCACCCCGCCGTCCTACAGCAAGGTGAACCCCAGCGACGCGCCCATCATCTACCTGGCCTTGACCAGCAAGACCCTCCCCATGTCGATGCTCGACTACTACGCCCAGACGGTGATCTCGCAACGGCTCGCCACCCTCGACGGCGTGGCCGAGGTGCAAATCCACGGCTCCCAGAAATACGCCGTCCGCATCCAGCTCGACCCCCAACTGCTCTCCGCCTGGAGCCTGGGTATCGACGACGTCCATGACGCCGTGGCCGCCGCCAACGTCAACCAGCCCACCGGCACCTTGGACGGCAAGCACCGCTCGTTGACCATCCAGGCGGACGGCCAGCTACTCTCCGCCGACGCCTACCGGCGCATGGTCGTGTGCTACCGCAACGGAGCCCCCGTCCGGCTCCAGGACGTCGCCGAGGTCCTCGACAGCGTGGAGAGCAACAAGTCGGCCGCCTGGTACTGCTCGCCGACGGGCCAGGCCCGCGCCATCGTCCTGAGCGTCCGCCGCCAGCCCGGGGCCAACACCATCGCCGTGGCCGACGAGGTCAAGGCGGCCCTCCCGGCGCTCTCGAAGCAGCTGCCCGCCTCGGTCAGCTTGCTCAAGCTCTTCGACCGCTCCGAGGGCATCGCGCGCTCGATCCACGACGTCGAGTTCACCATGATCCTCACCCTCTTCCTGGTGGTGCTGGTGATCTACCTCTTCCTGCGCGATAGCAAGGCGACGCTGATCACCAGCCTCACGCTGCCCATGTCCGGGCTCGGCACCTTCATGGTGATGTACCTCTGCGGCTTCAGCGTCGACAACCTCTCGCTCATGGCCCTGACCTTGGCGATCGGCTTCGTGGTCGACGACGCCATCGTCATGCTCGAGAACATCTTCCGCCACACCGAGATGGGCAAGACGCCCCTGCAAGCCGCCATCGACGGCTCCGGCGAGATCTGCTTCACCATCCTGTCGATGACCCTGTCGCTGGCGGCGGTCTTCATCCCGGTGCTGTTCATGGGCGGGATCATCGGCCGGCTCTTCCGCGAGTTCGGCATGGTGATCGCCGCCGCGGTGCTGGTCTCCGGGCTGATCTCGCTCTCGTTGGTCCCCATGCTCGCCAGCCACCTGCTGAGCCGGGGCGGCCCAACCCACCGCCACGCCGACGCCCCCTCAGGAAAAGCCGGGTTCTACGAGCGGGCGCTGCGCTGGTCGATCAAACATTGGTGGCTGACGGTCACCTGTTCCCTGGCGGTGCTGGTTGGGACCGCGCTCTTGTTCCGCGTCGTGCCGATGGGCTTCCTGCCGGAGGAGGACCAGAACATGATCCAAGGACGTACCGAAGCCATCCAAGGCATCAGCTTCGAGGCCATGAAACTGCAACAAACCATCGCCGCCGACATCGTCCGCCAGGACCCGGACGTGGAGGCGGTGATGTCCAGTTGCGGCTCGGGGGGGCGAAGCTCCACCGGCAACACCGGCAACCTCATGCTGCGCCTGAAGCCCCGCGCCGAGCGCCGACGCGACGCCGAGACCATCCTCGCCGACCTCAGGCCGAAGCTGGGCGCCATCCCAGGACTCAAGGTCTACCTGTCGATCCCCCCGGTCATCAACATCGGCGGACGCAGCGCCAAGTCCTTGTACCAATACACCCTGATCGGCTCCGATGTCGCCGAGCTCCAGGCCACCGCGAGGCGGGCGGAGGGCGCCATGAACAAAATGCCCGAGCTGGTGGACGTCACCAGCGACCTCCAAGTCACCAACCCCCAGCTAAACCTGAGCATCGACCGCGACAAGGCCGCCGCCCTCGGCGTCACCGCCACCCAGATCGAGCAGGCCCTCTACGGCGCCTTCGGGGCCCGCGACATCTCCACCATGTATTGCCCCGACGACCAATACAGCGTGCTGCTGGAACTCAAGGACCGTTACCGCGTCAGCCAGAACTCGCTGTCGTTACTTTACGTCCGCTCCAGCGCCGGGGAGCTCGTCCCGCTGGCCGACCTGGTGCGGATGGAGCGCAAGGCCGGCCCGCTGACGGTCAACCATTCCGGGCAATCCCCCTCGGTGACCATCTCCTTCAACTTGAAGCCGGGCCATGCCCTCGGCGAAGCGGTCAAGCGCATCGAGGCCGAGGTCAATCCGTCGCTCCCCGACTCTGTCGCCGCCCTTTTCCAGGGCACCGCCCAAGCCTTCAAGGACTCTAGCGGCGGCATGTTGGCGTTGCTGGCCCTGACCATCCTGGTGATCTACATCATCCTCGGAGTGCTCTACGAGGACTACGTCCATCCGGTGACCATCCTCACCGCGTTGCCCTTCGCCGGCTTCGGGGCGTTGCTGTCGTTGTTGATCTGCGGCATCGACCTGTCGCTCTACGGCTTCATCGGCATCATCCTGCTCGTGGGCATCGTCAAGAAGAACGGCATCATGATGGTCGACTTCGCCATCAACGCCCAGGAGCGGGAGGGCAAGTCCCCGACGGACGCGATCGTCCAGGCCTGCCTGGTGCGGTTCCGCCCGATCATGATGACCACCGCCGCCGCCATCATGGCGGGCATCCCCATCGCCCTGGGCCTAGGCGGCGGGGGCGAGGCGCGACGTCCCTTGGGCGTGACCATGGTCGGGGGGCTCCTGTTCTCCCAGTTCCTGACGTTGCTGGTCACCCCGGTCTTCTTCGTCTGTTTCGAGCGCCTCCGCCGCCGCTGGCGACGTCCAAGGGGAAACGGGCGATTGGAACATGCCGCGGCCACAGACGGTCCGTGATGCGGTTTTGGCCGACACCACCCACGAGGTCATGCACAAGCCGGAGGTCCGGGTGGTCTACCGTGTCGGGATGTTCACCGGACAGCGGTTCAAGAACCGCGTCCTCCTGAAGCGGGACAGTATCGACCTTAACCGTCGGCGCATCTGGGCGAAGCGGCTCAAGACGGGCAAGGAGATGACGATCCCCATCGCCCCGAAACGGCTAGACGTCCTGGTCGAAGCGCAGGTCTGGAAGCGCGGCAATCACGTCTACGCAGGCTCCGGGACGCAAGAAGAAGGTGTCGGAGCTCGCACCCTCTCATTCCTGTATGCAGTAGGTGGCATTCCATATTTCTCGTGAAATTGCCGGATGAAATGGGATGTGTAATTGTAGCCGCAAATGGCTCCGATCTCCTTCACGGACAACCGCGACCCGATAAGCATGGCCGCGGCGCGCTCCAGGCGGCAAGTCATATAAACATCGGAAAAACTCTTGCCGGAATATTGCTTGAATAGATTGGAAATGTAGTTGGGCGTCACATTGAAAATCCGCGCCAACTCCTTTCGGGGTGAGCGGGTGTCGCTATGATCCATCAAGTACCTGTTCATGTCGAGCCATATCGCGCTGGATTTCCGGGATGACACGGGATCCTTGTTTTCAGCGATCAACCTTGAGGTGAACGATAAAACGCTTTTCACGAGCGGCAGGACGATCTCCAAGTCGTTCTCAAGCGCTTTCGGCGTTTTCCGCAACAATTCCAGCGCCGCAACCCCGAACTCGCCAAGCTTGTTGGCCGTGTGCAGGTAACAATCCTCGTCACTGCGGCTGCCGTCACGGGGGCAATGCAGGATAATGCTTCTGATATAATCTTGGAAATATGCCACGGATAAAAAAGCGGAAAGCGACGCGTCATTGCTCGCTGGCTCAAAAAAACCGGATGGAAGAATAAAATAGATTTCACCCGGCTTGATGTTCACCTTGGCTTCGCGGCCGTCGACAATGCAATTATAAAGGCGTTGCCCTTCCAGGCACGTTATGACGCGGAAGACACCGTGACTCCAGTTGCCCATTGACTCGCCGATTATCACCACTCGCTCGGTTTTTCCGTTTATAACCGTGGAAAGGGCATCGAGAATCCGACCGTTTGGCTTCTCGTTGTTTACGATAGTGTTATTGTTCATAGCGTATTGCCATTTACATTTCCAGTTTTTCGCATTATAATATAACAGTAATATAAACCAAGGACGTTAATATTCAAATCGACGCTGACGCAGCAACGAGGAAGGCATTTGGGCATGAACGGAAAACTGAAACTAGCTAGCACTATAATCGTTCTGTGGATAATCAATGTTTGCGCTCAATCATCCCCGCTCAACACTGTCCCAATGCGGAAGGCTTGTGAATTATCCACTATCATTACGCTTGACTCTGGGCTGAACCCACCGCCATGCGATGGACAGCGCGAAAACAGCATACAAACCTCAACACAAGCAACTGGCAGCGCAAATCAAGGAGCTCGCCAAGACACAGGGTCGTTTAATATAAAGCACGATCCATGGGCGCTTGAGATTGATAGGAAAACCGGCATACATGTAAAACTTACGTGGAAAGGAGAAACAGTTTTTGAAAACCCCAAGAAGTTACCAACTTTAGGGTTTGCCGGAAGCGGGAAGGACGTTTCTTCTTTCAATTTGAAGAAACATGATTGGGACGAGAAAACGGGGACACTGATACTTTACCTGTCAAGCGGTCATTGGAACTTGCGTGAAACGGTTCAGTTTGGAGCCGCTGGACAGGCGGATCGAATAAGTCGCTCGTTGGATATCGTGTCAGACAAGCCAGATATCGGTCAGCCTGATTATATCACCACTGTCTGCTTCAAAAATTATTTCCCCCAAAAAGGGCGATACTATTTTCCGGCCACAATTATCGGGGACGGCCGTGACACTCGGGAAATTGATGAGGATACCCAGGCAAAAAGACGATTTGAGGGCAACGACAGAATCGGGGATTTATCCAGTCTACAGGTTGGGCAGGCAGTGAAGAGCAACGTGGTGGTATTGCCGCTGATTTGCGAGCAAACTCCGACCCGCAGTTTTCTTTTTGTTGCCGACCCACGTCAATATAGAGCGTTTCAAAGCTTTGTTGGGCAAGATGGCTATATAATGGCAGAGTGTAGGGTGGATTGTCCCGGGTGGGCAGAAAAAGACATACCCCGTACGGGTATAGGGCCGATGTATATAGACATGAAAGCCGCTGACGCTGTCACTACATTGAAAAACACATTCCATGATTTGTGCAGGGATATTGGCATGACCGTTCCCGCTGACCGGCCAGCCTCTGTTTTTGATGCTGTTGTGTTCCATGTTTACGCAGGGGGCATTGCTTTTGCGCGTCAGCCAAGGAAAAATGGCTTTGCCCTGACTTCGGGGAATTGGCTTCCGCGCATCGCGAAACTAGGTTGCAATACATTGTGGGTGGCGCCAATTACTGATGGCAATAATCCTTATGAGCCTCATGACTTTTTTGCGGTACATCAATTCATGGGCGGGCTAACCGGATTTCAGGATATGGTAAGCAAAGCGCATTCTCTAAACCTTTGCGTTTGGCTGGATATTGTCCCCCACGGAGGAACGCCAACGTGCGGTCAATATCGAGATCATAGCATTGAGGCAATGGCATTTAATCGGGACGGCAGTGTCAATAATGGGTTCTGTTGGGATTATCGTTCGCTGGAATGGAATAATTATCTTGCCAGAGTGGCACGTTATTATATTGAGGAATGCGGGATTGACGGGTACCGGATTGATATGCCGGCTGGCGGACCAATAAACTGGCGACGCAAGGGCTTTCCTGTAGCTGACAGGGTTCCAGCGGGAATTCCAGAGGCTTACTGGAGAAAAGAAATCGCCAGACTCGGCGGGGGATTTTTCGCCCGTCCGTACAATCCTGACACGATGAAGAATTCCATGGGAAAAGTCGTGGAAACAATTCGAAGGGAAATCAGAAGGCATAATCCTAATGGAATAGCCCTTGCGGAGACCGTAGAACCGGTGATGGCCGGAATCGGCGACGCTATATACAATCACGTTTTTCGTCTTACCAATTTCAAGCTTGCGGAGCTTCCTCCCCGTGATTTTGTGCTTGGCCTCTCCCGCCTTTTAAACGAACAGGAATCTTCCCAGTTGCCTGACACAATCCGTTTGCAAGTATTGGAATCGCATGATACTCCGCCTGCTTGGCACTGTTTAGGCTTTGCCGCAACCCGCGCAATGCATGCGCTTGTTTTTTGGGCAAGGGGAATTCCACTTATTGACAGTTTGGGTGATGTTGGTTATGGCTATAGCTTAAAACGCATGATTGAAGTAAGGCAAGCGCTTCCTGAAATGAAATGCGGTTCCGCCGAATATGGCGTGGCAAAGCCGGAGTCGGTTTTATCAATACTTCGCCAATATGAGGATCTAACGTCTGTGGCGCTGATAAATTTTTCAGACAAAACCGTCAACGCCGCTATTCCTGCGCCACTGGGATGTGAAGGGAAAGTCATATACAACGCTGTTACTGGGCAAAAACTGAATGCCCCGGAGGTCTGCCTGAAGCCATGGGCGACGGCTGTTATCACATTTCGTCGCCCCGGAGGCGCTTGCCCAACACCTCCTTTTACTGCGCCTGCGGATCCTGTTGCGACAAAAGCGGGCTGTTCCCCCAAGTTGACCCGTAATGACGGTTACCTCACCGTAGAAGCTAAATATACGCTGGTCGTTGATAGATCCAATGGGCTTATCAAATCATTTGATGGAATCCTAGGCGAGACGGACGCGATTTTCTCATCCCGCATGCCAAAGCTAAACGCCAAGGTCGCAACGGAGGAGAAAGGTGATCAAGTGCACATTACGGTAGAGTCAAACCTCTATTCAATCAAATATATCTGCACGAGCGAGGAGGTTCGTATGGAATCAAGCCTACAGACGAAAGTAAAAGGACTCCGCCGAGCTGGCATGTTCCTGTCATCCCCGGAAGCTGAGAGGTGGCAAGTTAATACTGTTGAAGGCTTGATGGATGACTTTTTCGTGAAGCCTGAACTCGCCAACACCGCGAAAATCGTTCCGGCATTCGGGAATAGACAGCACCGCTCCGCTCATTGGAGCGTCTTCTATGAGTCGGAGATTAGGCCACTTGACTTTAATCGGCCAGTCATACGCGTTTTTCGAGGGAAATCAGCGGTGGAGATAGAATTCTCCCAAACGCCGATAAATGCAATGGTCTTTAATGAAGTGGCTGATCGACCGGGATGGCATCTGGCTCTTTACTGGAAAGAGAGCGGCCCGCTTGCCGCCGAGTTCCCGGAATGTTTTGCCATGACACTGAGACCCGCTTCCGGTCAGTTAACGGAACAGCCTGCCATTTATCGGTCGGGCAATGTGGAACTGAAAAATCTTAGTCATAGCTGGCAGATTGATAATGGAAAATATAAAGTGATCCTGAGTCGCGCTGGCGGAGTCATGCGTAAGCTAATGACTGGTGGCCGTCATATCCTTTCCGATCAGGAGTTGTATACCACCTCTGGCTTTCGGGCGAATCCGCCCTTTTACCGTGCCTCAACTTCCGGGGATGGAGCTAGCGGGACGAGAGTCTGGCGTGATGGCAGTATTCTGCATATGCGTTTTCTTTCCCGTCTGCGCCCGCGCGCCATGCACAAAGACTTAGACTGTATTGTTTGGGGGTTGACGGAGTACGCATTTGACGATAGCGATAATTTCAGGGTGAGTTGGAGTGTTCTTTGCGAAAATCCGCCGACAAAGGAAAAACCATTTCTCGCATGGGGCGCAAGCCTTCTGCCCGGAACCGAGATTATTGGCAACGGCAAAACAATAGTCGGATTGTGCGATGGCCAGGCTTTGTTTACGATAAGCGATATCACTGGAGCCTCGAAATTCCGTACGAAGGGGGGGCACCTTGATTTTGTGCAGGTAGATGAGGCCGACACGGCAATACCGCTTCGGAAATGGCTTTGCAATAGTATGGTGATAACCCCTGGACGCGCCATCCCAGGAAAGGCGACGGCCATCTCTGCGCCAACTTCTCCGGAGTATGGTGACGGAGAATTTGACTTGTACGCTTTATCATATTCATTGAAAGCTGATTCAGAAATTGTATTTCCTGAATTGCTTGGGGTGCCGGGAATATGGATTGGCGGTAGTTCCTCAATGAGGTTTGACACGAAAAACCGTTGTAATGAGAAAACTTCCGTTATATTTGGCGGTTCAGGGTCTTTTCCTGGAGTGCTCAGAATTCCGCTTTCGAAAATTCCAGGAGGAAAGAAAAAGATCAGTTGTATGGTTAAGGGAGAAGGCTTGGACAAAGAACCACGCATGTTTACCTTGGCCGTCTCATATGTCGATCGTGACGGGAAATTGAAGGACATTTCCAAGAAATTCAAATTGGAAAAAGTTTTTGATTGGCGTGAAATAGGATTCGAAATGGAATTACCGGATGACGCTGCTGCGCCCCAAGTCAATATCCGCTATCAGGCCGATTTGCTTGATCCAGGACATATATGGATAAGCGACATTAAAATATTGACTGCGGAAGGAACTGTAATATAATAAATTGCCTGTTCCGCAAAAGAGTATTACTCACATTGAGTGCATGCCTAGCCAAGGCATCATCAAAATAGGCACCTGATAAGGTTTGCAGGAAGATGAGTTTAGCGTAAACCGCATATAAGGGAAATATGGAGGCAACCGTATGAAGAAGAGGCGCACGCATGGTATGATTGGTGAGTATAACCAGATGAGACGCAATTCTTCATGGCGTAGGGGGTTCTCATTGATCGAGCTTCTCATGGTAATCGTGATAATTTCAATACTAGCGTCTTTACTATTTCCAACGTTAAGACGAGCAAGGATGATTTCCCTAAGCGCATCCTGCATGAATAACATAAAACAAGACCTGTTGGCGACATATTCATATGGCGGTGATTTTAATGACATAATCCTGACCCGTACAAATAATGCCTCTGGCTATGGATACAAAACCTGGTTACAGTTGTTGGATCTTGGGGGTTATGTCAATGATTACACTGTTACGCTATGCCCTTCTGCCGCCCCTAACGTGTGGAATCCGAATGACGGGGAAAGAGTGAACAAGATTTATGCGAGTAGACGCACTATTTCCTTCTCTGCAAGCTATGACCCTGGCAAGGCCTTGGTCGAAGCGTCTGACAGCGCAGGCAATGTTGGCGCTTTTGACGTGCTTATCCTGCATAAAGTGCAAAATGCATCCGAATTTGCCTATTTTATGGATTCATGGAACGCCACTCGTAAAATACAGTTTTTTACTATTACCGCTGCCGCCAGCGACAATACCGGAGTCGGGATGCACCACATTAATACGGCTAACATCGGTTTTATGGATGGACACGTCGAGGGCGTGAGCAGGGAACGCATGATGTTTTATGGCATCTTCAGCTATTTCCTCTATGGCAATGAAGTGGCTTTTTGAATCATTGTATGAAATTATGAGGATATTAAAGATTTATGATAACTCTAAATAGTCAGGTTTGCGTCTGTGGTGGCGGGCCAGCGGGCTTTGTCGCCGCTATCGCCGCCGCCAGGGCCGGGGCGGACACGCTTTTGCTGGAGAGGCATGGATTTCCGGGCGGGCTGGCCACCGCCGGTCTGGTCGGCCCCATCTCCAAATTCAATTTTGCTGGGCGCCGGGTTGTCGGCGGTATTCCACTGGAATTCATCGAACGCATGCAGGCGGCAGGAGGGGCGATTGTCGACTTGCCCAGCGGCAACATCCCCTTCGATTCTGAAATATACAAATTAACGGCCCTGGACATGTTGCTCGAAGCCGGGGTCACGACACTTTTTCATGCCGCGGTTTATGACACGGAATACGCTGATGAAAGCAGCTTGCGCCGAGCCCTGGCAACCTCCGAAGGTAGTTCTCTAGCAGTGGAGGCGGACTGTTTTATCGATTGTTCCGGCACCGGCAGTCTTCTTGCCAGACGTCCGGAACTATGGCGGATGCGCAACCTCCCCGAGAGCAACCAGCCATTGTCGTTGGTTTTCAAGCTTGGAGGTGTCGATACGGATAAAACAACGGTCTTGATGGCCGAGGACGGAGTCCGCTACGCCCATCCCGGTTTGCGGGAGGCCTTGACGGCGGCGATCGGGCAAAAGCTGGTCTCCGGCTTTGGCGGCCCCTGGGCGGTCTGGGGCAGCGTGATGCGCGCGGGGCAAGTCAGCGTGAACTGCACCCGTCATGGCGGCGACGTGACCGATCCCGAGAAGTTCAGCCGGGCCGAGTTGGCGATGCGCCGGGAAATCATGCCGATGGTAGAAGTCTTCCGACGCGCCGACCGCGCCTTCGCCAATTGCTATCTCCTGGAGACCGCGGCCACCGCCGGGAACCGCGAGAGCCGGGAACTCATCGGCGACTACCGGATGACCGGCGACGACGTTTTCTCGGGGCGGACTATCCCTGACACCATCGCCTTCGGGGCGCATCCTGTCGATCGCCATCTACCGGGGAGCAGCGGTCAACAGGTGGAGTTCCTTTCCGCCCCGTATCCCATCGCGTACCGCTGCCTGCGCTCGCGGCAATGCCCCAACCTTTTGGTGGCTGGGGCTTTGGCCGCCGCCGAACCTGTGGCTTTCGCAACAATGCGAGTTCAGGCGCAGTGCATGGCCATGGGGCAGGCCGCCGGGGTGGCGGCCGCCCTTTGCGCCGCCTCCGGCATTTCCGCCGGAGAACTTGAGCCGGATAGATTGCGCGGCGTCCTCGCCGGGCAAAACGCCATAATTTGAAGGATTTGACCATGGGAACAGGCGACAGCCAAGGACAACCGCCGACTTACGACCTTGCCGAAAGACGTGAGCTCCAAGTTGTGATCGCAGGAGGAGGCAAAGAGTATCAAGGGCATCCCACAACCGCGCTCATGCCGGACGGACGGACGGTGTATTGCGTGTGGACCACCGGCCACGGCGGCCCCTGCGGCCCTCTGAAGCGCAGCCCGGACCAAGGCAGGACTTGGAGCGGGTTGCTGCCCGTCCCAGACAATTGGCGCAAGGTTGTCAACTGTCCGAGCATATGGAATTTGCCGACCGCCGGAGCCCCGGCCCGCCTGGCCGTCTACGCCCAGGACTTGACGAGCCGCCAGATGTGCGTCTCTATCTCCGTCGACGGCGGCGACGCATGGACGCCGATGCGGCCTTGCGGCGAGGTCGTCTCGGTGATGCCATGGACGGCGCTGCTGCCCATCGGCGGCGGACGGCTGCTGGGCTTGACCAACGCCCGCCGTTCCGACGACCCCGATCCGTGGTCCAATGTCCTCATCCAGTCCTATTCGGAGGACGCCGGGGAGACTTGGGGCCGCCCGACGGTGGTGGCCGACATCCCTGGCTCGAAACTCTGCGAGCCCTGGCTAATCCCCTCGCCTAACGGCAAAGAGCTGGCCTGCCTGCTCCGGGACAACAACCGGGGGCGCAACTCCTGGATCATGTTCACCACCGACCAGGGGGGCTCGTGGACTCCTGCCGTCGAGTTGCCCGACGCCTTGACTGGCGACCGCCACATTGCCCGCTATCTACCCGACGGGCGGATTCTGGCGGTCTTCCGTGATGTTTGCCCTCGCGGGCCGACCTACGGGCATTTTTGCGCTTGGCTCGGGACTTACGACGACCTCAAGCAACAGCGTCCGGGACAGGCCCGTTTCAAGTTGTTGCACCATCATGCCGTTTCTGAGGACAATAGACTGGATTGCGGCTATCCCGGGCTGGAGGTGTTCGCCGACGGTTCGGTTCTGGCGACCACCTATCTGCGCTACAGTCCGGACGCCCCCTGCAATTCGGTCGTCGCGGTGCGCTTCGCCCCATCGTCGCACATGGCGGGGCGGGCTATGACAATTGGACTTGATATAAAGAAGGAGTTTTGCTGTGGGAATTCTTGAGTTGGGTGTTTCGCGGCTGCCCTTGCGGCGGCTTGGCGGCGACCAAAAGTACGATGTCGTGGTCTGCGGCGGCGGGCCGTCGGGTTGCGCCGCGGCCTTGGCGGCGGCGCGCTCCGGGCTGCGCTGCCTGGTCGTGGAGTGCATGGGGCAGTTGGGCGGGATGGGGACTTCCGGGCTGGTCTCGCACTGGCTGGGAGGACGTTCCGAGGACTGTTCCAAATGGGTCGTGGGCGGCGTCTTCAAGGAGCTCTCGCAGGAGGCCGCGGCCGCCGGTTTCGCATTGATCCCAACGCGGATCCCCGGCGAGAAATACCAGCCCCATGGCTGGTTCCTGGGACTTCAGCACGGCATCCCCTTCGATCCCGACCAGATGGCCGCCTTCCTTGACCGCAAACTGCGCATGGCAGGCGTCGAGACGCTCTTCATGTCCCGAGTGGTGGGCGTCGAGCGGGAGTGCTCGCGCCTAAAAGGTGTGGTGGTGGCGTCCAAGGAGGGCTTGTCGCTGGTCGAGGCAGCTTTTTTCGTAGACGCCAGCGGCGACGCCGACCTCGCCCACTTCGCCGATTGCGAGACAGTCAAAGGGCGAGAGGAGGATTCCCTCATGACCCCGGCGACACTGATGATGCACGTGGACAATGTCGACCAGGACACTCTGGCGAAATACATCGGGGACAACGACACGCCCCGCTTCCGCAAGGAGATCGAGGCGCTCCGCGCGGCGGGCGAGTGGGATTTCCCCTACGACATCTTCATCAGCGTGCAGCTGGCCGAGAAGGGCGTGATGATGATCAACACCTCCAGGCTTTGCGGCGTCGACGGCTGCGATACCCGCTCGGTCACCGAGGGGCTAACCCGCGGCAGGGCGGAGTCCTTGAAGCTGCTGGAGCTCATGCGCCGGCGTTTCCCCGGCTTCGCCAACGCCAGGCTCAAGGCGCTTGCCCCGCTCCTGGGGGTGCGCGAGACGCGGCGTATCAAGGCCATCACCACCTTGACGGTCGAGGAACTGGCGGGCGGCGGGAACTGCGCGTCCGCGATAGGCTTCAGCAGTTATGGTTGGGATCTGCCCGACCCCAAACGCCCCAGCCATCAGCCGTTGACTGACAAGGGGCAGCCGAAATCGTCTTTCACCCCGATCCCCTATGGGATCATGGCGCCGCGTGGAGTGGACAACCTGCTTTGCCCGGGCCGGGCAGTCGGAGTGGAGCGGGATGTCCTCGGACCGTTGCGCGTGATGGCTCCCTGCATGGCCATGGGCGAGGCCGCAGGGGTGGCTGCAAGCTTGGCTTCGCGCGGCGACGGCTCCTTCGTTTCCGTGGACATTGAGGCTTTACGCCTAGAACTGCGCCGCCGGGGCGCTATCGTGGACGAGGAGGCGTTAGCGTGAGCGCTATAAAAATGGTGCCATGTGCCATAACATCCTTTATCCGTGGTAAAAATGGGTGGAAATGGTGCCAGGCGTAAAAAGGGAATAGACCGAGGCGTCGACCGGCACACCGCGAAGAACCAAGCGGTTACGCGCCACGCCCTCATGAACAGCTCCAGCTTTCCGAGCAACGCCACCACTGGGGACGTTGCCTTGGGCGACCACGATCTCAATCCGCGTCAGCCCCAAGCTGGCGAAACCGAACTCGGCAAGCAACCGCAGCGTCCGCGTCGCTACGCCTTGCCGCTGGCATGATTCCCTGACCCAGTAACCAAGGTTACAGCAGTTGTTCAGACGGTTTAATTGGTTGAGGCCGGCGCCTCCGAGAAAACGCTTGCCGTCCGCGGCGAATATCCCGAACTCATACGCCGATTTCTCAGCCAAGCTCCGTTCGCAAATGGCAAACCATTGTCTGGCCTCGTCCGCGGTGTACCCCGCATGGCACCACGGCATCCAGAGCCCGACAGTAGCGACCGACTCGCGAACCGCCGCGGCGAAAACGTCCGCGGCGTCCTCCACGAACGGCCTCAAACAAAGATTGCCGGACATCAAAGGTTCCATGAACCCCCTCCCATTCTACCCCTGGATGGCGTCGAAGATGCCCTTGATCACCGCGCCGCACTCGCGGAAAGTGTGGAAACGGTCGATGGGGCGGCGCGACATCATTTTGTCGAGCAGATGCACCACCGACTTGTCGATGAAGGCGGGGATGCGGTTCTCCACCGAAGCCAGGCGGAGACTGCTGACATGCTTCTTCGCCAGCTCGTAGGCGGTGGTCGCCGAATAGTAGGTCTTGCCCGAAAGGGCCGTGAACAACACCAACCCCAGGCTGTAGATCTCGCTGGACATGTCCTCGCCCGCCCCGACGATGCGCTCCGGGGGCATATACTGCGGCGAGCCCTCGACCGTGCCGCTCTTCTCGCCCCGCGCCTCGTCCAACGGCATGCAAAGGCCGTAGTCGAAGAGGTGGGCGTTGCCCTGGGAGTCGATGATGATGTTCTGGGGCTTCAAATCGCGGTAGAGATAGCCGCAATCGTAGATGTGCTGCTCGGCGGAGAGCAGTTGCAACGCCCAGAGCAACACGTATTTCGGGGAGATCTTCTCCAGCTCCTCGATCAGCAGGTCGAGGCGTTTGCCGTCGACGCAATCCATCGCCACGTAATGCTCCAGGCCGTACTGGCCGTAGTCGATCACATGGACGATGTGGGGGTTCTTGCCGAGTTGTTTGCCCACCTCGCCCTCGCGGATGAGCGACCTGACGATAAACTGGTCCTCCAGCTTCTTCCGCGGCGGTATTTTCACCGCGTAGACGCTCTCCGGACTGAGCAGATGGACCGCCTTGTAGACCCGGCCCATGCCGCCCCCGCCCAACACGCGGTATAGCCAAAAGTTGTTGACGCAGTAGGGCACGAAAATGACCTCGCCGCACTCCGGGCAGTTTACCTCGGCCAACGGCTCGTGCTCGGACAACGTCAGGACGTGGCCGCAGGAGCCGCAATCCAAGACGTTACTGTCCAAGCGCTTCGGGTCTGGCTTGTATTCCTCGATTCGCTCAAGCATTTCAGTCAAAACTCCCCTTTGCCCACCACCGTCAGGCGGCGGTCCTGTCATAGGCCGCCGCGAGGGCGTCGAGCGCCTCGCGATAGCTTTGGAAGCGATCCTTGGGATCGCGCTCAATCATCTTCCCCACCAGGTCGGCGACCCAAGCCGCCGACGCCGGCAACCGCGCCGCCACCATCCCCGCGGGCGGGCCGGGAGCCCGCGACCGCGCCAACTCCACCGCCGTGTCCGCGGAATAAAACGGCTCCCGCGTCAAAACCTGGAAAAGCAACATCCCCAGGCTGTAGATCTCGCTGGCCATGTCCTCGCCCGTCCCGGCGAGCCGCTCCGGCGGCATATACTGCGGCGAGCCCTCCACCGTCTCCGAGGCGTCGGTGGCGGCCTGCTCCACCGACATGCACAGCCCGAAGTCCAGCAACCGCGCCGCGTCCGCGGTGTCGACGATCACGTTCCGCGGCTTCAGGTCGCGGTGCAGATAGCCCACGTCGTACATGTGCCGCATGGCCGACAACAGCTCCATGCCCCAGCGCAACGCCCGCTCCGGGCCGACCGGACCCGCCGCGGCGACCAGCTCGTCCAGCATCGTCCCGGGACAAAACTCCGTGGCCATGAAGTGCTCGTCGCCCCAGCGGCCATGGTCGACCACCTTCACCAAATGGGGGTGGGAGCCGAACTTGGCGCCTATCTTGCCCTCGCGCAGCAACGCGGCGACCAGACGGCAATCCTTCCGTCCCTCGCGGGGCAAGATCTTCACCGCCAACTCCATGCCGTCCTCCTGACGCAACGCCTTGAAGACGCTGCCCATCCCGCCGACGGCCAACGGACGGCAGAGCCAGTACGTCTTCACCAAATAAGGCACGAGAACCGCCGCGCCACACCTGGGGCAAGACGCCGAACTCAGCGGCTCCAACCCCGTCCAGACCAGCGGCCTCAAGCAAACGGGACAACGCGTCATGCCCTCGCCCAGCAAAGCCAGCTCAGGCATCGGGCCGCATGCGCCGACCATGTCTTTGGCATCGATTGACATCCATCGGCCATCCTGTTTTTTTGCGTTCCATCCCGCATGGACAGCGCCAGCGCCCGTCTCCAGCTCGGACAATATACCATCGTCCCAAGGCAAATACAACGGACAAAAAGAATTCACGGCCTCAGCCGCGCCCAATGACGGGCGGACGGAGACCGTGAGTTTATAACAAGCGACGCGAGCCTTACGCCGCCTTGTGGCGGCGACGCTGGATCAGCTCCTCCTGGTTGCCCTTGCCGAGCTTGACGAAGAAGCCGGAGTAGCCGCCCACCCGGACGGTCAGGCCCTGGTATTGCTCAGGGCATCGCATGGCCTGGACCAAAGCCTCGACGTCGGTGGTGTTGCCCTGGAACATCTGGCCGCCTAGGGCGAAGAAAGTCTTGAGCACCGTCTCCACGTTGTCAAGCGTGGCGAAGTCGGGGTCGAGGTCCCACATGTGGCTGGCGCCGCCGGAGAAACGGCTGACGTCCACGGCGCCGGACGAGAGCATCGCCGTGCCCAGCCCTTTGGTCATCGAGGCGTTCTGGGGAGAGATGCCCTGGGCGATCGGCGTCCCGGCCAGGCGCCCGTCCGGAGTGGCGCCCAAAGCCCAACCCGCCACCGGGGCCATCATGAACGTCATGATCATCGGCTTGATGCGCCCGCCGACGCGGTTGGTGTAAGTGGCGAAGATGTCGCAGACGCTCTTGACCACGCGATCCATCATCTGGTCGGCGGCGGCGTCCCCCTGGCCGTACTTCGGCAACGAGAGCAGGCGCAGGCGCAAGGGCTCGTTGTCCTTGAAGTCGGAGCGCAGGGCGGCGAGCAGCTCCCGGGCGGAGATGAAAGGGGCGTCGAAGAGCGCCAGCTTATAGGCGGTCAGGCTGTCGGCGACGTTGGGGATGCCAAGCGGGGTGGAACCGTAGTCCTCGTAGCGGGCGCCGCCGTCGTTGATACCGCGGCCGCGGCCAAGGCAATCCTCGACCATGGAGGACTGGAGGAAGCCGGGACGGTATTTCGCGTAGTTCGCGCCCCAGACATCCATGTTCTGGAAAGTCTGGCGCAAATGGAACGCCAACTCCTCCTCGAAAGCGGCGTAGAGCTCCTCGAAGCTCTTGAAGCCCTCCAGCGTCCGGCCGTTGAGCCGGGGCAGCAGGTTCTTGCCGGTGTTGAGACAAACGCCGCCGTCGACGACCAGCTCCAAGACCTTGGCGACGTTGAAGAAGCCGGTGAAGAGCAGGTCGCCGTTCATGCCGTGGGGCGAGAGCTCCATGCAACCGCCGCACATGTACATGCGGGCGTCCTCGACCTTGACGCCGTTCACGGACATCGCCTTGACGATGGCGCGGTCGTTGAGTATCTGGGCGCGGTTGCCGCCGTCCTTGAGATAACGGGCGGCCAATTGCCACCAAGCCTCCGGGGCGTCCTCCGGGACGCGCATGTAGACCGAGGGATGGGTGACATTGAGGCCGCAGATGGACTCGACGACGAGCGTCGAGAGCGGGCTGATGGCGCCACGCCCGTCTGGCCCGCAGCCGCCGACCACGATGGTCTCGACCGCGCCGTCGGCGCCCTCCAGCCGGTCGTGCTGGCGGAGGAACAGCTCGTCGACGAGTTCCCGGGCGGACTCCAGCGTCTCGGCGCCGGAGGCGAGATCCCTCTCCAGGTAAGGCCAGAGGTAGTAGTCGAAACGGCCGGGGCCGTTGCCGCCGTAGGTCAGCTCGTACATCCCGGCTTGGTAGGTGAAATGGTAGGATTGCAGCGCCTCGCGGAAGTTCCTGGCGCCATGCCGCGGGACGCGTCCACAGATTTCCACCAGGCGCTGGAGCCGGGAGCGTTCCGCCGGACAGGTGGCGGCGGCGAGCTGCCCCTTCAAAACCGCGACGTGGCGGTCCGTCCAGCGGAGAAAGCCCTCCAAGCAGATCTTGGCGCAGTCGACGAAGTCCCGCCCCTGGGCGTCGAGCCCCGGCCTAAGCTCGTCAATCCGCTGGAACAAGGACTCCACGCCCCCCTCGATCACCCAGTCCCAATGCCAGCCGATGTGCCCGCCGGCGCAACCGAAGTAAGTCATGGCGTATTTGCCCCGGTCGGGGCTGGAGTCCCCCTCCCCCGCCAGCGTCAAGAGCTCGGGGTAACGCTCCTGGGCTACCGCCCTTGCCTTGGTCACGTAGTCGAACTCCGCGTCGCGGGGGTCGGGGGAAAGCTGAGCCTGGCGGCTGTAGAACTGCCCGGCGATCTGTTCCCCGGCGACGCTGATCACCGGCTCGTTGGCCAAGGCGTAAGCGAAGGACGAGGCCAGACGCCGGGGTAGCGGCAGGTCTTTGAACTCCCCGAAAAACGCCTGGTGGTAGTTGACGTTCTTAGGGCTGAAATAGCTGCTCTTCTCGCTGGCCCGGGCCTTCAAGGCCGCGATGAAAGCCTGGGTTCGTTCCGGCACGGGCTGTCCAAGTTTTCGCTCGCTCATCTTCATGTCCTCGTTTATGTGAGAAGCTATCATGTGTTTCGCGTCATAGGATTATGATAATGTGCCCGGCCCAGCGGGGCAATTGGTTAAAACGATTATAGACTAGTAGAAAATATGAACTTTTAGACGGAAGCGACTCTTGATAAACGCCGCAGGCATAGTAGAAATATATAACTGGAAGACAGCCAACACGGGGTGGAAGTGGGTAAATGAACGGAACGGACGACAGGCCTCTGATATTAATCGTGGACGACATGCGGGCGAACGTGGACATCGTCCGCGCCATCCTGGGGGAGCGGCTGCGCTCCGAGATCGCCGGGGTCACCTGCGCCGCCGACATGTTCGACTTCATCAAAACCCGCAGGCCCGACCTCATCCTCCTGGACGTCATGATGCCCGAGATGGACGGCTTCGCCGCCTGCGAGCTGCTCAAGCAAGAAGAGGAGACCCGAGGCATCCCGGTGATCTTCCTGACAGCGCTTTTCGAGGCTCAGGACGTGGTGCGAGGCTTGAAGCTCGGAGCCGCCGACTACGTCACCAAGCCGTTCAACGCCGACGAGCTGCTGGCGCGGATCGGCACCCACCTGAAGCTCAAAAGGCAGAAGGAGCTCATCGAGAAGCAAGTCACCGAGCAACGCGAGCTCCTCCACGTGCTCTGCCACGATTTGGCCAACCCCATCGCCTCCGCCCTCAGCGTGCTGGAGATGAGCGAGTCCGACCCCTCCATGCTAGCCGATTTCCGCGAGGACCTGGTCACGACCTTGCGCAACGGCATGGGGCTGATCGAGCTGGCGCGCAAAACCAGGGCCTTCAACGAGGGCCGGCTGAACTGGGAACTCCAGAACGTCAACCTCCGCCTCGCCGTCGAGACCGTCACCAACCTGCTGCGCGCCAAATTCCAGACCAAGGACATCCACCACGAGCTGGACATCCCTCCGGACATCCACGTGGTCGCCGAGAACAACACCTTCCTGAACACCGTCCTCTGCAACATCTTCACCAACGCCATCAAGTTCTCCCCCCGCGGCTCCACCGTCCGCTCCTCCGCCACCACCATCGACAACAAAGCCGTGCTCTCCATCAAGGACCACGGCGTCGGCATCCCCCCGGAAATCCTCGCGGACCTCTTCGTCATGGGGCGTCCAACCAAACGCGACGGCACCGAAGGCGAGAGCGGCACCGGCTTCGGCATGCCTCTGCTCCAGAAGTTCGTGGAAGCTTACGGCGGCTCGGTCGCCGTGGTCTCCACCGAAATCGCCCGCGACGTGGAAAACCACGGCACCGAACTCGTGCTTTCCTTGCCCCTCGCATGACCAGACCGGAAACGCGTCAGCTCGAGGTGGTTCGAAAACTCTACCGGCAAGGGCGTTTCGTCGACGCCTGGAACGCCTTGCCGCCGCTCCGCGCCGCCGCCCCAGACACCCTCGCCCTCGCCGCCCTCGCCGCCGCCGGGAAGGGTGATCCCGACACCGCGGGCCAACTCATGGACGCGGCCCTGGCGAAACGCCCGGACGATCCCAGGCTCTGGCACAACGCCGGAACCATCCACGAACGCCATGGCGACCGGGAAAGAGCTTTCGCCGCCTACGCCCGCGCCCTCGTCCTCAAGCCCGGTTACTTCCCGCCCGCCAACAACTTGGCGGAGCTGGCCCCCCCTTTGGGCAGAATCTCCGAGGCGTTGAAGCTCATCCCCGCCGCCTCCGGGCTCCTGGGCGTCCGCGGCGGCCTGCTCATGGCCGCGGGCAAGGCCGACGAGGCCGCGACACTCCTCCGCGCCGCCCTCGACGCGCCCCAAGCCCCGCCCAACGCCGTCTCCGACTACCTCCTCTGCCTCAACTACCTCGACACCGTCGACGAGGCCTTCGTCGCCGCCGAGCACCGTCGCCTCGCACCGCGGCTGGCCGCCGCCTCGCACCCCCTCCCCCAACGGCCCCAGGACGGACGCCGTCCGCGCCTAGGCTACGTGTCCGGGGATTTCAGGCGGCATTCCGTGGCGTTCTTCATCGAACCCATATTGCACTTCCACGACCGCGGCCGCTTCGAGCTTTTCTGCTACGCCGACGTCCCCCGCCCCGACTTCGTGACCGAACGCCTCCGTTCCATGTCCGGGCTCAACTGGCGGGACGTCCACGCCCTGTCCGTCGACGCCGCCGCCGAACTGGTGGCGAACGACCAGATCGACATCCTGATCGACCTCGGCGGCCACACCTCGCGGCTGGCCCCGTTGTTCTTCCGCCGCAGCGCCCCCGTCCAGGCCTGCTACCTGGGCTATCCCAACAGCAGCGGCTCGCCCTGCATGGACTTCCGCCTCACCGACCAACTCGCCGACCCGCCCGGCAACGAGGCCTTCCACTCCGAACGGCCGCTGCGCCTAGACGGCTGCTTCCTGGCCTTCGCCCCCCCCCGCCGACGCCCCGGAGCCCATCCGCCACGACGGGGCGCTCACCTTCGGCTCCTTCAACTCCATGCCCAAGCTCAACGAGCGGCTCCTCGGCCTCTGGGCGGAAATCCTCGTCCAAACCCCAGGCTCCCGCTTGCTCCTCAAGAACGCCGCCCTCAACGACAACGCTCTGAAACAGGAGCTGGTGGATTTCTTCGCCGCCCGCGGCGTGGCGCCGGGACGGGTGGAGCCCCTCGGCTTCATCCCCTCCCTAGCCAGCCATCTGGAGGCTTACAACCAAGTGGACATCGCCCTGGACAGCTTCCCCTACAACGGGACCACCACCACCTGCGAGGCCTTGTGGATGGGGGTTCCGGTCCTAACGTTGGTGGGCGTGGCGCACCGCTCGCGGGTCGGCCTGAGTTTGCTGTCGAGCCTGGGCCTGGGCTGCCTAGCCGCCCCCGACGCCCAAAGCTACAAGACGTTGGCGGTGGAGCTGGCCACGCAACCCGCCCGCCTCGACGCGCTGCGCCGCTCGTTGCGGGGGACGATGGCGGGATCACCGCTGTGCGACTGCGCCGGGCTGACCGCGAAACTGGAGCGCGCTTACCGCGGGGCGCTCCGCATCCGCTCCAGGAGCTAGAACGATTCCTGGAAGGTCTCGTCGTTGAGCATGCTCTCGGCGGCCCTCAGCGTGGCGTCGCTGAAGGTCTCGTTGTAGTTCTCCTCGGAAAGCGACAGCCCGAAGCGCTTGCTGTCGCCGGTGACCGGTTCGCGCATCAAGGTCTTGCCATTCTTGTTCTTGATCTCCACGAGCACCGAGACGACGCCGTTGTAGTCGCGGGTCTCGTGGCACCAGAAACGCGTCAGGCTGAGGGTGACCACCCGGTCGGCGCCCTCGGCGTCGTCCGTCAGGAGCAGCCCGGCGGCGCCCATCTCGTGTTTGAAGACTTTATACACCAACTCGACCGGCGCGGAATCGACCGTGTCGGAGATCGGCACTGGCCTTTTGCACTCGAGGTTGACGCCGATGGAGCGCTTGTCCGTCCGCAGGTCCTCGACCGGGGCGAGATAGACTTTCAACGGGTCCATCTGCCCTTGTTTCCAATGGATGTCCGGAGTGGCGGTGGGACGGTAGCTCAACGGCACGTCCAACGCGGTGGTGGTGCGGCAACCGGCGCAGCCCAGCAGCGCCACCGAAACAATGAACAACCCGGCGCGAGCCGCCCGACTCCTCAACGTTGAACCAACCATGGCTATCTCCCCTGTCCTTTTAGGTGTTGCATGAAGTAATCTAGGACGCCGCAACGGATATTGCAAGCGGACGGGCTTGGGACAAATTCCGCAAACGGGCTTGCCAAAACCGCATTGACGGGGTTAGATTACCCGCTTGTTCCCACGTTTTGGACAACAAGGAGCGCGGCGCGAGACCATGGGCGACGACAAGAACATCTTCTGGCATTCCAGCGGGGTCACCCCCGCCGACCGGGAAAAGCTGCTGGGGCAGAAAGGCTGCGTCCTCTGGCTCACCGGCCTCAGCGGCTCGGGCAAGTCCACCATCGCCCGCGCCCTGGAGGCGCGGTTGGTGGCCGGCGGCCACGCCGCCTTCACCCTCGACGGCGACAACCTCAGGCACGGCATCAACGCCAAGCTCGGCTTCTCCCCGGAGGACCGCGCGGAAAACCTCCGCCGCGCCGCCGAGGTCGCCAAGCTCTTCGCCGACGCCGGGATGCTCGCCATCGTCTCCTTCATCTCCCCCTACGCGGCCGCCCGGGATAAAGCCAGGGAGATCGTCGGAGCGGAGCGCTTCCTGGAGATCTTCGTCGACGCCCCCCTGGAGATTTGCGAACGCCGCGACCCCAAAGGCCTCTACGCCAAGGCCAGGGCCGGCCAGATCGCCGACTTCACCGGCGTCAACGCCCCCTACGAGCGGCCGGAAAGCCCCGCCGCCATCATCGACACCGGCGCCGCCAGCCTGGAGGACGCCGTCCGCGCCCTGCTAGACCTGCTGGCCGCCCGAGGCTTCACACCATTAATCACAGAAGGGACGCCGTCATGAGCAAATACTTGATGAGCAACCTCAAGCAGCTCGAGTCCGAATCCATCCACATCATGCGCGAGGTGGTGGCGGAATTCGAGAACCCGGTCATGCTCTACTCCATCGGCAAGGACTCCTCGGTGATGCTCCGCCTCGCCCAGAAAGCCTTCCATCCCGGGAAGATCCCCTTCCCGTTGCTGCACGTCGACACCACCTTCAAGTTCAAGGAGATGTACGAGTTCCGCGCCCGCATGGCCAAGGAAGTCGGCTTCGACCTCAGGATCCACACCCACCAGCAGGCGGTCGACGAAGGCGCCAACCCCTTCGACCTCGGCACCCAGAAATGCTGCGCCTTGCTCAAGACCCAGGCGTTGCTCGCCGCCTTGCGCGAGGGCGGCTACGACGCCGCGTTCGGCGGCGCCCGCCGCGACGAGGAGAAATCCCGCGCCAAGGAGCGCGTCTTCTCCTTCCGCGACAAGTTCGGCCAGTGGGACCCCAAGAACCAGCGCCCCGAGCTCTGGAACATCTACAACGGCCGCCATGACAAGGGCGAGTCCATCCGCGTCTTCCCCCTCTCCAACTGGACCGAGCTGGACATCTGGACCTACATCTACCTCGAGGAGATCCCCATCGTCCCGATGTACTTCGCCGCCGAGCGCGACATGCTCGTCCGCGACGGCCAGCTCATCCCCCTGGACGGCCCCATCCCCCTCAAGCCCGGCGAGCAGCCCCAGAAAGTCATGAGCCGCTTCCGCACCCTCGGTTGCTACCCCTGCACCGGAGCCGTCCGCTCCACCGCCACCACCATGGAGGAGGTCATCGAGGAGATCATGGTCGCCAGGAACTCCGAGCGCATCACCCGCATCATCGACCACGACACCGACGGCAGCATGGAACTGAAGAAACGCGAAGGGTATTTCTAATCATGGGCGTCAAGGAACTGCTACTCCAGAACGAGCGGAAGGACCTCCTCCGCCTCACCACCGCCGGCAGCGTCGACGACGGCAAATCCACCCTCATCGGCCGGCTGCTCTACGACAGCAAAACCATCTTCGAGGACCACCTGAAATCCTTGGAGAAGGACTCCGCCCGCGTCGGTTCCGCCGGGGGCGAGATCGACTACTCGTTGCTGCTCGACGGCCTCAAGGCCGAGCGCGAGCAGGGTATCACCATCGATGTCGCCTACCGCTACTTCAGCACCCCCAAGCGCAAGTTCATCATCGCCGACACCCCCGGCCACGAGCAGTACACCCGCAACATGGCCACCGGCGCCTCCACCGCCAACCTCGCCATCATCCTGGTCGACGCCAAGCACGGCGTCCTCCCCCAGACCAAACGCCACAGCTTCATCGCCTCGCTCCTGCGCATCAAGCACATCGTCATCGCCGTCAACAAGATGGATCTCGTCGACTACTCCCAGGACGTCTTCGACTCCATCCGCGCCACCTACTCCGACTTCGCCGCCCGCCTCGACATCCAGGACGCCCACTTCATCCCCATGTCCGCCCTCCGCGGCGACAACGTCGTCGAGCCCTCCGCCAACATGCCCTGGTACCACGGCGGCCCGCTCCTGGACTACCTCGAGACCGTCCACATCGCCAGCGACCAGAACCTCGTCGACCTGCGCTTCCCCGTCCAGTACGTCCTGCGCCCCGACCTCAACTTCCGCGGCTTCTGCGGCACCGTCGCCTCCGGCATCGTCCGCCCCGGCGACCTGGTCATGGCCCTGCCCTCCGGACGCAAGACCAGGGTCAAAGCCATCGTCACCGCCGACGGCGACCTCGAGGAGGCCTTCCCGCCCTACGCCGTCACCCTCACCTTGGAGGACGAGCTCGACATCAGCCGCGGCGACATGCTCACCCACACCCGCAACCTCCCCGCCATCGACAACAAACTCGAGGCGATGCTGGTCTGGATGAGCGAGGCCCGCTTGGAGACCGGCAAGAAATACCTGCTCAAACAGACCACCCACACCGTCCCCTGCGCCATCACCGCCTGCCACTACCGCATCGACGTGAACACCTCGCGCCAACAGCCAGCCGACGGCCTCGGGCTCAACGAGATCGGCCGGGTCGCCATCGAGACCACCCGCCCCATCTTCTTCGACCCCTATTCGCGCAACCGCGCCACGGGCTCCTTCGTCATCATCGACCTCATGAGCAACGTCACCGTCGCCGCCGGCATGATCCTCGACCAGAAGCCCAACCCGCTGCTGGCCACCGAGCCCCAAGCCAAGGCGAAACCCGCCGTCAAGGCCAGGAAAAGCCAAGTCAGCCCCGAGGCCCGGCTCAAGCGCCAGGGGCACCGCCCCGCCACCGTCTGGCTGACCGGGTTGCCCAAGTCCGGCAAGTCCACCATCGCCTACGCCCTGGAAAAACGACTCTTCGACCAAGGCTGTCTGGTCAACGTCCTCGACGGCGAGAACCTCCGCCTCGGCCTCAGCGCCAACCTCGACTTCTCCGGCGACGGCCGCTCCGAGAACAACCGCCGCGCCGCCGCCGTCGCCAAACTCTTCAACGACAACGGCTTCATCACCGTCGCCGCGTTGGTCTCCCCCTACGAGAGCGACCGCCGCAACGCCCGCGAGCTGGTAGGCGGCGACTTCGTCCTCGTCCACCTCGACACCCCCCTGGAAGTCTGCGAGCAACGCGACGACGAGGGCCTCTACGCCAAGGCGAAACAGGGCGAGCTCAAGTTCTTCTCCGGCGTCAGCGCCCCCTACGAGCCCCCGGAGCGAACGGATCTCGTCGTCCCCTCCGGCGCCGCCGTGGACGCCGCCGTGGACGCCATCGTCGCCGAGCTGAAGCGACGGGGAGTCCTCCCATGAGGGACAAGCTTCGGCTCCTGCGCGACAACCTCGAGAGCGTCATCCAAGGCAAGGACCGGACCATCGAGCTGCTGGTGGCCGCCCTCAGCGCCAACGGCAACGTCCTGATCGAGGACGTCCCGGGCGTCGGCAAGACCACGCTGGCCAAAGCCCTGGCCCAGTCCATCGACTGCGGCTTCCACCGCGTCCAGTTCACCCCCGACCTCCTGCCCGCCGACATCACCGGCAGTTTGATCTACAACCCCAGGGAGATGGATTTCCACTTCCGCGAGGGGCCGGTCTTCACCAACATCCTGCTGGCCGACGAGATCAACCGCGCCTCGCCGCGGGTGCAGTCGGCGTTGCTCGAAGCCATGTGCGAGGGCCAAGTCTCGGTCGACGGCAAGCCCAAGGAGCTCAAGCGCCCCTTCATGGTCATCGCCACCGAGAACCCGGTGGAGCACCACGGCACCTACCCCCTCCCCGAGTCCCAGCTCGACCGCTTCGCCATGAGCCTGGAGATGGGCTACCCCGACGAGGCCGAGGAGCTTCAAGTGCTGGTCAAGCGCAAGGAGACCGACCCGCTCGACTTCATCCGCCCCGTGCTCAGCGGCGCCGACGTCTGCAAGATCCAGGACGAGGTGCGTAAGGTCGGAGTGGAGGAGTCGGTCTCCAAGTACATGCTGAGGATCGTCCGCGGCACCCGCGAGGACGTCCGGGTGCGGCTGGGCGGCAGCCCCCGGGCGTTGCTGACCTTGTCGCGCTGCGCCCAGGCGCTGGCCTACGTCCAGGGCCGCGGCCACGTCACCCCCGACGACATCAAGGCAGTCGCCGTCCCGGTGCTGGCCCACCGCCTCATCCTCGACAACAAGTCCAAATACCAGGGCGCCACCAAGCGGGACGTCGTCCTCGACGTCCTCGGGCGCGTCGCCGTCCCCGCCTGACCCTTTTCTTGCCCGCCTTTATGTCCCTAAGAAATCCGCCATCCCACGGAAGAGGAGCTTGACTTTTGTCATTTTATGTCATATCATGTTAACCTAACATGGCATAAGGGAAGACATTGTGAAGCTAATGACCGCGCCGCTGAAATCATTGCAGATAAAGGACTTCATCAAACGTCAGATCTTATCTGGCGCGCTTGGGGAAGGCGAGCGGATCGACACGGTGCGACGCCTGGCGGAGAAGTTCTCCGTGAGCCGTCAGGCGGTGGACAGCGCCTTCGACCAACTCGAGTCCGAAGACTTGATCGAGCGCAAAGGCCGCGCCGGGGTCTATGTCAAATCCCACGGCTACCCCGCTGGCGCGTCCGGGGTTTTCCTGCTGGCCTATGACGTCGATCCGAGCAACCGCTACCTCAACGAAATAGTGAGGATCAGCTGCCCGCCTCACCTGCGGGCGGGCTTCACCTTCCTTACCCGGATCATCCCGCATAGCCTCGCCAGCCCGCGGCTGCTGGACATGGAACTGGCGAGGCTGGAACAAATGCGCGAGCTCGACTGCGTCCTGGTCGTCCCCCCCCCGGACGACCAAGCCACGCTGGCCAAGCTCGACGCCTTACGCGTCCCGACGCTCTTCCTGGGCGAGTTCGCGGGTGGCCGCGGCGGCCTGCGCCATCAGATCACCGACGACAACCAAGCCATCGCCGCGACCTGCGCCAAACACCTGCTGGAACAGGGCGCCAAAGAGTTGGCCCTGGTGATCGGCGACCTGTCCCTGGACTTCAACGCCGAGTTCCGGGACGTCACCCAACACCTGGCCGCCGCCCACGAGGCGCGCCTCCACATCATGGAGATGGACTACCAGGACGGCCCGACAACGTATGTGGCCAAACTCATGGCGGCGCGGCGCCCTGACGCCTTCCTGAACTTCGGCTGCAATTCCGGCCATTTGCTCACCGCCATGGCGACGAACGGCGTGGACGCCCCGGTTCTCGCCCACCTGCCCCTCGACAACGCCAACGTCGAAACGTGCGTGGCTGACTTCTCCGCCCTTTTCCCCCCGGTGTTCGAGCGGATCGCCGCGCTGAAACGCGGCGAGGCGCCCACCCCCAAAAGACTCGTCATCCCCGTGCCACTGGCCTTTGTGGCCAAAGACGCGGCAACGAAAGCCCCATAATCATGAGAATCAAAACCATCACCAGGAAAATCACCCCGGAAGTCGGCGTCAAGCTCGCCGGCTACGGGCCGGACGACGTGTCGGTCGCCATCCATGACGACCTGCTCATCTCCGGGATGCTCTTCGACGACGGCGCCAAGCGCGCCCTGCTCCTGAGCTACGACCTCCTCGGCATCGACGCCTGCAACATCCAGCGCATCCGCCAGGCCTGCGCCGCGAAAACCGCCCTCCAGCCCGGCGACATCGTCCTCACTTGCACCCACACCCACGCCGGCCCCCACACCCGCACAAGCCCAGGTATGCCCTTGAACGCGGAGTACATCGAACGCCTCGTCCAGGAGAGCGTGGCCGCCGCCGCCGAGCTGTGCTCGGGCGAGACTGTCGAGGTGGACGTGCTGCACTACTCCTCCACCTCCGAGGAAAGCGTCAACCGCCGGGTGCCGCAGCCCGACGGCTCCTGCCGCAGCCTCTTCCGCGACCGCAAGGCCCTCCTCCCCTTCGCCACGGGCGTCACCGACGACGAGCTCGCCCTGCTCCTGTTCCTGGAGAAGGGCACGTCCAACACCGCCGCGCTCCTCGTCAACTACGCCGCGCACCCTTTGAGCGGCCACGCCGCCGGACGGATGGCTCTGACGATCAGCGCCGACTACCCTGGCGTCATCCGCGGCGCGCTCGCCGAGATGGGCGTCGCCTGCGTCTTCACTTCCGGCGCCTGCGGCGACATGTCCCCCCGCGACTTCGAGGCAGGCTTCGAACGCACCCGGGAGATGGGGCTGTCCATCGCCAGGGAAATAGTCAAGAGCTGCGCCGACGCCATCCATCATCGTCCACTGCACACCATCCCCGCCCCCCGTCTCAAGACCAGCTCCGTCATGGTGGAGCTGGGAATGCGCCAGACCCCCCACAAGCGTCTGCCGCTCTACGCCGGAATGGAGAAAGTCTCCCTGGAGCTGCAATTCCTGGCGTTGGGCGACGTCTGCTTCGTGGGCGTCCCTGGGGAACTCCTGGCCGAGCCGGGGCTGGAGATCAAATGGCATTCCCCTTTCCGCAAGACCTTCATCCTCTACAACTCCACCGCCTATATCAGCTACCTCTGCCACGCCAACGCCTTCGTGGGCGGAGGCTACGAGGCAGACACAGCCCAGGTGGAACCCCGGGCGACGTTGAAACTGGTCAACGCCGCCGTTGACGAACTCTTCAAATTGAAAGACGAGGAACACCCGCGATGAGAAAAATCACCCTGAACCTGCTGCCGGGCGACGGCATCGGCGTCGATGTCATCCGCGAGGGGCGGCGCGTCCTGGAACGCCTCGCCCAACTCCATGGCGGCCTGACCTTCCACTTCAAGGAACTCCCCTGGAGCTGCCAATACTACTTGGAGCATGGCCGCATGATGCCCAAGGACGGCATGGCGACACTGTCCGACTGCGACGCCATCCTGCTCGGAGCCGTCGGCTTCCCCGGCGTCCCCGACCATGTCTCGCTTCAACTGCTGCTCCCGATCCGCCGCGAGTTCGACCAGTACGTCAACTTCCGTCCCGTCACGCTTCTCGAAGGACTAGACTCGCCCTTGAAGAAATCCGCCATCGATTTCGTGGTCTTCCGCGAGAACACCGAGGGCGAGTACTGCGGCCGCGGCCACGTCGAGGCCGCCGACACCCCCGACGAGCGCGTCGTCCAGGAGGCGGTATTCACCCGCAAAGGCACCGAGCGGATCATCCGCCACGCCTTCGAGCACGCCAAAAAACATGGACTGAAACGGCTGGCGGGCGCCACCAAGTCCAACGCCCTTAACTACTCCATGGTGTTCTGGGACAAGGTGTTCAAGGTGGTCGCCGCGGACTATCCCGGAATCGAGGCGCGGCTGATCCACGTGGACGCCCTCGCCGGACTTTTCATCATCAAGCCGGAGAGCCTGGACGTCGTCGTGGCCAGCAACCTGTTCGGCGACATCCTCACCGACCTGGGCTCGGCCATGCTCGGCAGCATCGGCGTCGCCCCCTCGGCCAACCTCAACCCGGAGCGCAAGTTCCCCAGCATGTTCGAGCCGATCCACGGCTCCGCCCCGGACATCGCCGGCAAAGGCATCGCCAACCCCGTCGGGACGCTCTGGGCGACAGCCCTGATGCTGGAGCATCTGGAGCTGCCACAATTGTCCACGAAACTGATGGCCGCGATCAAGTCCGTCCTCAAGGCCCGCCAAATCCGCACCCCCGACCTGGGCGGCAAATCCACCACCACGGAAATGGTCGACGCCATCCTCGGGGAGCTGCAATAACATGCGGACGAGGTGGCTGGGGATCAACGGCTTCGAGTTCCTCCACCGGGGGCGGGCGATCCTCCTCGACCCTTACGTGACCAGGAACGCCGCCAAAGTGTCCGACCCCGCCGCGGTGGCCAAGCGCCTGCCGCGCGCCGACATCGTCTTCGTCGGACATTCCCATTGGGACCACCTGGGCGACGTCCCGGCCCTCGCCCGGCAGACCGGCTGCCTGGTGGTGGGCTCCCGGACGACCTTGAACATCTGCAGGCATTTCCACATCCCCGAGACCCAGTTGCGGGAGTTCCGCTCCGGGGAGCGCCTGGACTTCGGCGACTTCGCGGTGGACGTGGCCGACTCCCGCCACATGGAGCCCTGCGCCTATCCCGGGCACTATCCCAAGCCCCCGGAACGGCTCGAATCCATCGCCGACTACCTGGAGGGCGGCACCTTCGCCCTGCGCTTCGACTTCGGCGAAGCGCGCGTCCTCAACCTCGGCAGCGCAAATTTGCGGGAAGAAAGCCTCCGCGGCCTGGATTGCGACTGCCTCATCGCGGGCATCTCCAAACGCTCCCTGGATTTCTTGCCCCGACTGCTGGGCGCCGTCAAAACAAAACTAACGATCCCCAGCCATTTCGACCACTTCGAGACCCCTTTCGAAAACCCTGGGGAGAGAACCAGCCTGGCGGAGTTCCGCGCCGAGTTGGCGGCGCTCGCCCCGGACATCGGGGTCTTCGTCCCAACCATCGACACCCCCTTTGACATCGCCCCCCACGAAGGACTTGCCGCGACGTGATGAATTCCCGCTTGGAAAAGCGAGGGGCGACGGCTATGTTGACTGCCAACATCCGGGAGCCAGGGCATGGGGCCGCTGAGAAAACTTAAAAACTGGTTTTTCGCCGGCCCTAGCTGGCTGCCGCTGCCCCCGCTGATCACCGAGAGCAAATACCGCTCCGTCACCTTGGTGCTGGCGTTCTGGCTCTACGCCCTCTATGTCCGGCAGCTCTCGGCGGCGGGCCGGATCATCCTCCCGGCGGGCGCGGTGGTGGGGTTCTATTCGTTGCTGCTAACCAGCACGCCCGTGTCCACGCTGACCTTCCCGCTCGGAGCGCTCTTCGTCATGGACCTGGGCTTCGGGCTGCTGCTCCGGCCGCGGCTCAAGCTAAAACGCCACGCCCCGGGACGGACCGCCGCCGGGACGCCCACCACCATCGTCTACGACTTGACCAACCGCGGCCGCCTCCCCTGCTTCAACTTGAGGCTCGACGCCATCGGTCTGCCACGGGAACTGGCTTTCGCCAACCGCAAGGCCCCCACGGTGGACATCGTCCTGGGACGCCAGACCGTCACGCTCGAATGCGAGCTCACCCCCAGCCGACGCGGCGCGTACCGCCTGCCCCCCCCCATCGCCCAAAGCTCCTTCCCCTTCGGGTTGACGCATTGCCACGCCAGCGGCGAAGGCCAGGGCGAACTGCTGGCTTACCCGGCCTTCCATGAGCTGGCCAAGCTGGAGCTGCCCCTAAAGCCCCGCGGCTACGTGACCGGAAACGCCTACAACGCCTTCGCCGTGGGCGACTCCCCCGAGTTCGCCGCCTGCCGCGAGTTCCAGCCCGGCGACGACCCGCGGCGCATCCATTGGCCCGCCACCGCCCGCCTCGGCGCCCCCATCGTCAAGGAATGCCAGGACGAGCACACCCGCCGGATCGGGCTGTTGTTGGAAACCTACGCCCGCCCTCTGCCCAGGAAAGGCTTCCCGATCAAACGCGACGACCACGGTCCCCACCCCGCCTTCGAGGCCGCCCTCGCCTTGGCCGCCGCCGTCACCGACTACTGCGAGCGCAACCACTACCAGCTTGAATTTTTCGCCGCGGGACGGAAAGTCTACCAGTTCCACGAGGACTTCACCGCCAGCCGTCTCGACCGGGTGTTGGACCTGCTGGCCAGGACGCCCATGGCCGCCTTCCCGATCTCCTGTTACGACGACGCCGTGATGGACGAGCTCAACGAGCTCAACGCCGTGGTCTACATCACCCCGGAGCCAGCCCTCGCCCACCTGGGCGCGCTCAAACAGCTGCTGGAGAGCGACATCCCCCTCAAGGCGATCGGGGTGGGGACGGCGGCCGCCGGGGCGCTCAGCGTCGTGTCGCCCCAGGCGGTGCTGGCGGGGGAGGTCAGAGCGCTATGATGAACGCCATGGAAAACTCCCCGACGCCAGCCAAATCCAGGTTGTTCCTCCTGACCGCGGGCCTGGTCACGCTGCCAGCCGCGTTCATGTTCGCGGTGGAGGCGGGCTTGCCGCATGTGTTCGTCGTGGCCAGCGTCCTCTTCATGCTGTCGCTGACGACCACCAAAGCCATCCCCTTCAACCACCGCAGCGCCATCTACACCGTGCTGTTGGCCATGGTCGTGGCCACGCTCTCCAACCTCGTCTTCCCCATGGACAACAACCGCTTCTCCTTCCCCCGCTACTTGTTCCGCACCAACGTCAGCGCCCCCTTCCTGGTCTTTTTGGCGAGCGCCTGCCTCTTCTTCAAGTCCAACGAACGCAGCTTGGGAATCTGCGCCGCCTGCGCCCTCCTCGTCGACATGATGTGCGGCGACGCCCTGCCCAAAGGCGACAAAACCATGGCGTTCGGCAACCTGATCGCCACCAAGGACAAGCTGAGCTCCTTCTTCCAGACCGTCGCAATGATCGAGCTGGGCGGGATGCTGCTCTCCATAAAAGCGCTGGAACGGTTCCGCCGCAATCCGGACGGCGGCAAACGGGGGATGTGGTGGACCCTCCTGGCGCAAGCTCTGACCTGTCTGGCGCTCCTGGCCGCCTTGGGGGCGGGGCTCCACTCCCGCGCGCTATACCTGAAATACGAGAAGCAACTGCTCGTCCACGAGAAGCTGCTTTCGAGGTTGCTCTGGGGCAACCGGGGCAACGAGAAGGTGTTTTTCGCCTCCGAGGCCGACCTCAACCAGACCTTGTCGCCGGAGTTCCGGGAAAACGCCCGCCTCACGTTGCTGCGGGTCTACGGCCCCACCCCGCCCGGCTATCTGCGCGGCCGGGCCTACGCCCATTACCACAGCGGCATCTGGAGCGCCGACAAACAGCCGGGCCCGCCCCTCACCCTCACCCCCCGCGACGGCATCCTCACCTATAACACCTTCCACTACAGCGACCGCCCGGAACAAACCCGGGATCTCTTCCGCTTCTACCCCACCATGAGCTACGCCAGCGACATCGTCTTCGCCCCCGGCGACGCCCAGAAGTTCGAGCTCATCGCCTCCAACCTCAAGGCCGATGTCAACGGCTCCCTCACCGCCTCCGAATGGGAACGCGACGGCGGCTACTACCTCTACGCCCCCCCCGGCGGCCAGGAAAGCGCCTGCCCCTTCCCCGACGCCGCCAAACTCGACGCCTACACCCAGACACCCGACAGCATGAACGCCTTCCTCGACAGCTACATCCGCGACGAACTAGCCGTCGCCCCCGCCCTCCCCGACGACGCCAAAGTCGACAAGCTCATCGCGCATTTCCTCAAGAACTTCAAATACGAGCTCAAGCAAGTCGTCCCCGGCCCCCTGGACCCGGTGGAGCGCTTCCTCGGCAAAGACGGGCGCAGCGGCCATTGCGAGCTGTTCGCCGCCTCGGCCACCTTGCTGCTAAGGCGCATGGGCATCCCGGCCAGGTACGTCACCGGGTTGCTTTGCGAGGAGAAACAATCGCCCGGCGACTACTATGTCGCGAGGCTGGGCGACGCCCACGCCTGGACCGAGGCCTATTTGCAAGACAACGGGGGCTGGAAGCTGGTGGACGCCACCCCCCCATCGGGCTCCCCCCGCGACGCCGACTGGCGCCCCGGACTGTGGGAACGCCACCTAGACAACCTCAAGGCGTTCTTCCAAAAACTCATGGCCGACCTGCGCCGAGGGCGTTTCGCCGAGGCGATACTTTTCTTCCTCGCGACGGTCCTCAAGCTCCTGCTACGCCCCTGGAGCGTCGCGTTCCTGGTGGCGGCGGTGGTCACCGCGGCGCTCTGGCTCCGGCGCGGACGGCGGCGCGCCCTGGCGGCCGCGCCCTCCTACGCCCTCTCCGCCCAGGCGCAGGCCTTGAACCAGGAACTGCGAACGGTGGAGGCGTTCCTCGCCCGCAAACACCGCGCCGTCCGCGCCGAGTCGGAGACGGTGCTGGAGTTCGCCCGGCGGCTCGAAGCCGTCCCGAACGTCCCGCCCGCCGCCCTGGCGTTCCTGGCCCGCTACCCCGACCCACGCTATTCCACCGCCCCGGCGGCGGCCGCCGACCTGGAGGAGCTCAAGCGGCTCCGCGACCAAGCCATGAACTTCAAGGCCTGAGCCGCGAGGCCGTCGGGGCGGCGGCCGGACCATAGCCGTCCGGCCCGGCGGGGTCGAGCTGATAGTAGAGACCGTCGTTGAACAGCGTCACCACCCGCAGCATCTCCACGATGTCGATACGTCCATCTGGTGGACTGTAGTCGGCGGAATGGTGAAGCCCGGGGGCGAAGGCCGCGGGGACCGGCGACGGGCTGTAGCCGTCCGGCCCGGCGGCGTCCACCTGGTAATACAGCCCGTTGTTGAACAGCGTCAGCACCCGCAGCAACTCGGCCTTGTCGATCTGCCAGTCGGCGGGGTTGTAGTCGGCGGAATGGTGGAACCACACCTTCCAGGCGTAGCTCGTCGCCGCGGCCTCCGGTTGCCAGGAGCCTTCCCAATCCATGCCGATCACCCGCAGCGTATGCTGGCCTTCGCTCAATCCGGTCAAGGATAACGGCTGGGACGACTCGGCGGCCGCGCCGAAAGCGGAGCCGTCGAGACTGTATTTGTAGGCGGTCACGCCCTCGCCGCCCACGGTGATCAAAGCCGTGGGCTCACGGGTGCGGCTGTCCGGGACGTTCTCCAAACTGACGACCATGGCGTCGGTGGTGAGCTCCACCACGTTGGAAAGGTCGCTGACGTTGTCGGAGGCGTCGGCGGTTTTCAGCGCCAAGTAGTACTTGGTCGCCGGAGCCAACCCTTGCAGCAGGAAATAGGAGCCGCTGCCCGCCCAGCCAGGAGCGGGCGGGATGGCGCACTTCTCGCAAGCGGCCCAATTGAGGGCGGTTATGGGCTCGTCGCTATAGCGGAGGTCGTAGGTGGCGGCCTGGCCATAGACGCCGTCGCTGCCGGGGGCGGTCCAGGCAAGTTGGACACGGGTGGCCGACTTCGCCGTCACGGCGAGGTCGGCGACGGCCGCGGGCGCGAAGCGGTCGGTGTTCTTGGTGGCCTTGATGGCCGTCAACGTCGCCGCGGCGAGCCCCGCGCCGGAGCAACTGAAAGTGGCCCAGGTGTCGAAATCCAGGGTGTCAACGGCGGTGGAGAGCGTGACTTCCTGCCAGGCGTCCCAGTTGTCCGGGGTGAAGCTCAAGCTGGCGCCGGCTTTCACGGTGACGCTGCCATCCCCCGCGGCGGCGCTGGTTTCGACTTGCGCCGTCCCCGTGGGGGCGGAGGAGAGTTTCACCCCGAACGTGGCGTCGGAGTCGAGGCTGACGCTGAGCTCCGGGACGCTGAGCACTACGGCCGGGCGACTCCGCGTCTCCACGAAAATGGGCGAGGACCAGGCGCGTTCCGGCGCCAGCTCCGGGGTGTGGTCCTCGTTCTCGGGGTTGGAGTAGTAGTCGTCGTTGACCCGCCGGGTGTTCGCCTGGTAGGCCTTGACGCGGTAGAAGCCCCAGTCAGGGGGATTGGTGTCGGTGTAAGTGGCGGTGGCGGGCTGTCCGGGCTGGAGGCCGGAAAAACTCTCGGACTTGACCAGCTCGCCGTCGCGGAAGAACTCGATCTTGGCGATCCCGGCGGTGTCGCCCGCCGCCGAGACCGCGAGGGACACCCCCTCCCCGGCGACGCGGACGAGGGTCTCGCCCATGACCGCCCGTTGTCCGGCGTGGTTGGCGGCGAAGCTAAGGACGATCCGCGGGCCGGAGGTGGCGTAGGTGCGCTTGCTCTTGAGAGCCTCGAAGACGTTGGCTCGGGACTTGTCCACGGCCAACGCGGCGACCAGCCCGCCGGTGTAGGGCCCCTCGTCGCGGACGACCCAGGTGTCGGACTCGGCGACGGTGCCGGGGTGGCTCAAATGCATGTCGGTGGAGGCGACGATCCCCAGCTTGTAGAGGGGGTTGTGGGTTTTGGCGAAGCGGCCGAGCGCGGCGTCGACCGACGAGTTGGCGCGGAAGTTGCTGACCGCCTCCTCGACGACGCGCCCCTTGGCGTCTGGCGCCCGCTCGGAGTTGCCATGGACCGAGTAGATCTCCACCAGCGCCTGGCTGGGATGGATGTAGTCCCAGTCGACGGAGTGCAGCCAAGTCTCGGCGTAGTGCTGGCCTTCGCCCTTGGCGGGATGGTGGGGGATGGTCAGGTAGTTGTCGAAGCCCGAAAGCTTGTCCCAAAGGGCTTGGGCGTCGGGGCAGGTGGCGGCGTCGTAGCCGATGGGTTGGAGGGGCAGCTTGGCGGCGTCCAAAGTCTCGAAGACGACGCAACGGTGGCCGTGGCCGGGGGTGCCGACGGAGTTGGTGTACTCGAAGCCCGGGAAGGCGACGCACTCAAAGCCGTGGGCGGCGTCGAAGTCCTGGACGAAGCCAATGTCCTTGCCCCAGAGGGAAGAGTCGACGGTGAAGCTCTCGGCGTGGTCGGTGATGGTGACGAAGTCCAGCGGCAAGCCGTCCGGACCGGTGAGCATGGCGTTCGCCAGGGCCTCGGCGGGATTGAGGAGACGGCCGTAGCGCTCCATTTGCAGGGCGCGGGCGTCCTGGGAATAGGACGTGTGGTTGTGGATGTCGCCCCACAACAGCTTGTAGTCGGCGGCGGCGGACGTCCAACCCGCCAGGGCGGCGGCGAGGACTAACGGCTTCCAAAGTGGCGGTAGATGCATATTGGCGCTCCAGATTTCATGGTGAAAAAGAATTCCACCGTGATTATATCGCGCTTCCCCTCCAATCACAAGCCGGTTCGTCATCCCCAGCATGGGCTCGACCAGGCCATGTTGTTCTTCTCCGTGGTGACCCGGACATAGCAAAAGCCGCCCGGTTCAAGGGGGATAGGCAGCTTGTCCGCGGTGAAGACCCGCCAGTCAGCGCCTGGCTGGAGCTTCTGTTCCTCGTCCCTGAGGACTACCGCCACGTTGCGGATGCCTTCCTCCGACGCGGCGGTGATGTCGAGAGTGTGTCCCTTTCCTGTTCCGCGGCAGGCCACATCGAGATAAATCCGGCTTTGGGTCGTGGCGTAGGTTCGGCGCTGCGCGAGGGCGTCGAAAACCGCCTCCCGTGTCAGGGATGGCGCGGCGACGGCGGTGTAGCCGCCAGGATAGAACGGGGCTGACACTGGAGGATAGCTTTCGGTGTGCAAGTGATCCCCTGGACGCCCGTCATGAATGTCGCCGCCGCCGACAAAGCCGAAGCGGAATCCCCTTTTCAAGGCGTCCACCACATGGCGTCCCAGCATCTCGCCGCCGCAATGTTTGATTGGCATGAGGTTCCCCGCCTCGCCAGGGCGCTCGCTGCTGCCCCAGACCGAATGGATCTCCACCGCCTTCTCGTATTTCTGGTTCCAGCCTTGGCTCCAGTCGACCCCCATGATGACGTTGGCGCTGTGGTGCGGGATGGCGATTGCCTCGCCGTCCGGGAGGGCGTCGAGCCGTTTCCAAAGTTTCGCCAGGCTGTCGCAGTCCGGGTCGTTGCTGCGGAGCGCCGGGCCGCGGTCGCCGCGGTAATAGATGTTGCGGTGCCCTGGCGCACCGGCCGCCGGGTTGTGGTTCGTCCATTCCTGGCCTATCAATGTCACGAACTGTCCAGGCTGGTTGTAGTCGTTGGTGACGGCCTGGAAGTATTCCCACTGGCGGGCCGTCACGGCCTCCATGTGGTCGGAGATTGCCCCAAAATCAAGGAACCCCTCGTCGCGGGCGAAAGCGTACAGCTCCTCCGGGCAGCGGATCCCGTCGCTGAAAAATGTCTGCCAATGCGGGTCTCCCCAGAAGATGCGGGTCGCCGGTGGGGCTTGGGTCACATGGATTGGATTTGAAAGCCCTTCCACGCCCGACTCCTTGTCGACCACCCGGATGAAATGGAAGCCGGGTTTCTCCAGGCGGAACCCCGGGAACACCCGGATGGGGCGCTTGTCGTCGGGGAAGACGCCTTGGCTGACGCCGTCAAAGGTCAATTCCGATGGCCCCGACAAAGCGTCGCCGGACTGCGCCGCCAGCTTGCCCCGCCATTCCGGTAAGCAATTGTCGTGGTAGTGGATTTGTCTGGCGACATTGCGGTTGAAGGGGCTGTTCAAGGCGGGCTTGCGGTCGTTGAACGAACCGCTGCAGGGGATTTCGCGGACGGGGCCGAGCATTTTGATCTTGAGGGCGAACGGCTCCCCCGCCGCCAGACGCGACGGGGCCACACAACGAATCGCGAGAGGTCTCATGTTTGACTTTCTTCTCTTAGCGGTTGCCAGTCCATAGTTTCTGGAACCAGGGGTATTTACCCAGGAAGCACTCGCCGTTGCGGTGGAGGATGTTGTGGCGATCGTCGTCGGTCATGTCGGTGGACAGGATCGTGCCGATGCCGTGGCGGACGTCCAACCCGCCAGGGCGGCAACGAGGACCAACGGCTTCCAAAGTGGCGGCGGACGCATCTTGGCTCTCCAAATTTCATGGTGAAAAAGAATTCCACCATGATTATATCGCATCTTGCCGCCAATCTCAACCAGCGTTTACCGCCCAGATCACCATCAAACCATTGTTCAGCGCCGCTTCGCCAGGATGGAACGCATGTGGTCGCCGAGCATCGGACGGATCCGCTCCTCCGGGAGGTCCATGGACAACATGCGCCCCAGTTCCCAAACCAGGTTGTGACACATCGCGTCGCTGCCGAAGATCATCTTCTCCGGGCCGACCCGGGTGAAAGACTCCTCCCACGGGATGGTCGAACAGAACGTGCCGCACCACTCCAGCCAGACGTTGGCGTTCTCGTTGGCCAACTTCTCGGCCTCCTTCCGTCCGCCGTCGCCGCCCCCGGAATGCCCGATGATGAACTGGGCGTCGGGATACTTGCGGACGATGTCGGTGAACATGGCCGGCGAGTCGAAAGTGCCGTTCCAGGTGTGGTTCAAGATCGGCAGGCGATGTTTGTCGGCGTAGGCGAACATCGGCTCGAACCGCGGGTCGGTGATCGGCAGCCGCCAGTAGTCGCACAGGGTTTTGAAACCGACGAAGAACGGGCGGCTGAAATAGTCGTCGAAGCGGGTGGCGAGCGCGTCGGCATATTTCGGGTTGAAGCTGACGTACCCCTTGAACAACTCGCCATGCGGGGACAGTTTCTCCTCGAGCTCGGCGTTGCCGGAGACGGGCTCGCCGATCAGGGCGTTGAGCCCCGAGACGATCATGGTCTTCACGCCGACGCGCCCGGCCAGCTCGACGGCGTCGGGTATTTGCGCGTCGATGTCGTTGTGTTTCAAAACGTAGCCGCCGCTGGCCCCGAAATGGACATGGGCGTCGATCACGGGCTCGGCCAACGGCTTCCCGGCCAGGGCGTCTTGCCATAACGAGTTGCTGGTCAAGGAGGAACGTCCGAGAGCGATGGCCCCGGCGGGGCGGAGGCCCAGACGCGTCTCCAGGTTGCCGCGGGCGATTTTTCCCTTCGCCGCCTCGGGGATATTGGCGGCGACCAGCGCGGCGATGGCTCCGCCGTAGTTGGCGCGCTCGCCCGCCCCGAAAAAGATCCGCTCCGCCCCGAAACGCTCATGGAGGATCTCGAGGTCGTCGGCCACATGCAGCCACGAGGTCTCGACGCAGATGTTGGCGCGCCGCGACATCAAATCCAACACATGCGCCATCCGTCCCCAGCTGATGTCGGTCAGGACAAACGTGACCTGGGGATGGCGTTCAGCCGTCGCGAGCAAGTCGGCGCGGTCGGCGTCCTCGAAATTGAGGAACACGACCGGGGCGCGGTCGCCCGGCATGGCGAAGACGGGGTCGCACTCGCTCAGGCTATAACCCGACAGGCCTTTGGTGAAATGCAACGCCGGGGCGTTCTCGGCGACCATGCGCCGGAGCTCCTCCATGCCGCCGTCGGCATACATCATCACCGGCGAGACGCTGAACGCCGGGATCAGCCGACCCCGACCGCCGGGGAGCGCGGCGATCTCGCCCAACGTCTTCCGGTTGACATAGGAGCACCCGCCCTCCCGCCCCTCGGCGTTGAAGGCGACGGCCCGCTCAATCCCCAGATGGTCCAGATGCCGGACCAGGTCCGCCGCGGTCGGAAACCCGCAATGACGGTTCAACGCGGCGCCGAAACGCCCTTGACAATCGAAGAGGCGCATGGTGAATCCTTTCAGACCAATTCTTTCATCTTGGCTTTGAGCTCGTCCAGCGGGCAGTTGTAGGCGAAACCGATCCCGGCGCTGCGGGCCAGGATGTCCAACGTCTTCGGGCACATGTCGGGGGTGTACTCGACGGGACGCTTGGCGAAGAGGTGGGGGTTGAGCCCAGGGTGGCAATAGGACTTGTTCAAGAGCGGCTCCCAGTTGCTGTAGACGTGCCGGCCGGAGTTGACGCAAAGCCCCATTTTCGACTCCTTGGCGCTTTCCTGGTCGGGGAAGAGCACGCCGACGGCCAACGTCCCGGCGTCGTTCTCCGGGGTGACCTGGAAGCGCTTGGACTTGGAGAGTATCCCTACGGCCAGGTCCTTGCGCTCCTTAAGCCCGGCGAGGATGCCGTCGAGGCGTTTTAGCTGTTCGCCTAGGATGGCGCCCTGGATCTCGGAGACGCGGAAGTTGAAGCCGGGGAAGAAGGGCTGGGACATGGGAGTGGCGTGGTCGCGGGTGAAACAACCGGTGTCGTGGAACATCAAACCGCGCTGATAGACCAGCTCGTCCTGGGTGAGCAGCATGCCGCCCTCGCCGCAGCTGATGTTCTTGAACTGGTTGAAGCTGAAGGCCCCGGCGTCGCCGATGGCGCCGACGCGGCGGTTCCCGTAAGTGAGGCCGACCGCCTGGCAGGCGTCCTCGCAGACTTTCAGGTTGTGCTTCTTGGCGATGGCCATGATCCGCGTCATGTCGCAAACGCGGTTGCCCATGTGGACGGGGATGATCGCCTTGGTGTAGGGGGTGATCTTGCGTTCGATGTCGTCGGGGTCGATCATCAAGGTCTCGTCGACCTCGGCGATGATCGGCACGGCGCCGACCAGCAGCGGCGCCATGGCGGTGGCGACCCAGGTGTAAGCCGGGACGATCACCTCGTCCCCGGGCCCGAGGCCAAGACCGACCATGGCGCAGACCAGAGCGTTGGTGCCGCTGTTCACGGTCAAGGCGCGCTTGACGTCCAGCTTGCCGCGCATCGCCGCCTCGAACTTCTCGGTGTAGCCGCCTTCGCCGCCACGATAGCGCATGAACTGCTTCCCAGCGATCACGGCGCTGACGGCGTCAATCTCGTTCTGCCCAATCTCGTGCATGATGTCACCCTATTGTTGAAAGTTGTCTTGTCGTAAATGAATATAGGGGGAAAACACCATGCGGGCAATTCACCGCGATTGCCTTAACTTGACCAGAATTGCGAAAGTGGCTCAGCCGCGTCCGAACTTGCGGAGCAAGCCGCGGAACTGGGACATCATGCTGATGCCAGGGGAGCGCAGCTCGATGGCCTTGCAAGGGCAGGCCTCGATACAGCACATGCAGAGCACGCATTTGGAGCCCTTGACCTGCAAGCGCCCGCCCCGTCCGGGGGCGATGGCCCGCTGGGAACAGATCTTGACGCACTTCAGGCATTTGACGCAAAGCGCGTGGTCGATGTGGGGGCGGCAGCTCACGAACAACGTGATGACGCGGAAAAGCCGCTCCGGCAGAAGGTGGAGCATGTCCGCGACCGAACGCTTCGCCTTGACCTTGCCGAGGGCTTCCCAGCCGTCGCCCACGCGGACGGGGTCGAGGACGCCCAAATTGGCGGCGGCCGCCTTGACCAAGGTGTCGATCTGCTCGCCGCGGTAGCCGTAGGCCTCGCAGGCGCAAGCGTCGAGCGCCACGCCGTCGCGGGAGGCCAGCACCACGCCCACCACCCGGGCCTTGCCCCCCGACGGGCCGTCGCCCTCCATGCACTCGATACCATCCATCAGCACGAAGTCGGGCGGCCTGACGCCGTAGACCTGGACGATGAAGCCCGCCATCTTGCGCGGCGAGGGGAAATGGCCGTGGTAGTTGCTCTTGGCGCCGCCGACGATCAGCCCATAGGAGTTCTTGACCGCCCCGGTGAACTTGGTGAGCAGATGCGTCTTGAGCTTGGGGACGCTGATGAAGACGTCGAAGTCCAGGAACCCCTTGACGAACGGCACGTCCTTCTCGCCGCCCACGTCGCGCCGCTCGAACTCGTCGAAGGGCAGCAGCTCGACGCCCTCCTCCGCGGCCATGTCGGCGAAACCGGTCTTATCCCAAAGCTCCTCCCAAGAATACTTGCCGGCCGGGCTGTCGCCAACGACGATCTCGCCCGCCCCGGCGCGGCGCAGCTCCCGGATCAGGGCGCGGACGACCTCGGGATGGGTGGTGGCGGCCTCGGAGGGTGCCTTGGCAGTGAGGAAGTTGGGCTTGACCAACACCCGCGCCCCAGGCTTGACGGACGTCGGCAGCCCCCCGGCGAGCTCGATGGCCTTCCGCACGGCGGCGGCCACCTGGATCTGGTCGTAGGAACTGGACTTCACGGCGGCGACGATGGTCTCGGACATGGACAAACCTCTTACATTATGAATCTTGCCATGGGCAAATCAGCGGCGACGAAATCGATCTCGGCGAGTTTGGCGCAGTCGAACCAGCCCCAGCCTTGCCCGTCCAGGGGCCTAAGACGGGCGAGCTCCTGGTCGGAGGCCAACGCCCGGTAGAACTCCAACGCCACGGTCTTCTCCGCGTAACAGTGCACGACTTCGCGGAGCAGGTCGAGTGGAGCCACCTCCATGGCGAGCTCCTCGCGGATCTCGCGGCGCAGGCATTCCCCCGGCGTCTCCCCGGCGTGCAGCTTGCCTCCGGGGAACTCCCATTTCCCGGCCAAGTGCGCGCCGGGAGGCCGGGAGGTCAGCAAGACTTTCCCGCCCTTCCGGACGACCGCGGCGCAGACTCTGATAGCTTCGATAGACATAGGGGGGCAATCTATCATCCCGCACGGCGAATGCAACGCGGTTTTCGGGATAATCGCCGCGGCGCGCCCTGGAAAAAACGCCGTCCGCATGGTAGTTTCCATGGTTTGCGCGGCATGGGGGCACGCCGAGTTCGAAGAGCGGACGACTCATAAAATTGGAGCATAAAGCATGAGCCTTGAGGATTTGCGGGAACAGATCGACGCCATCGACGCGGACATCGTCAAGCGTTTGAACGAGCGTTACAACTTGGTCATAGAGGTCGGCAAATGGAAGCGCGGCAACTCGCGGGCGATCTACGTCCCCGAGCGCGAGAAGTCGCTGCTGGAACGCCTGGAGAAGCTCAACGAGGGGCCCATGACCAGCAAGACGCTCCGGGCCATCTACCGCGAGATCATGTCCGGGGCGATCTCCCTGGAGGCCCCGGTTCAAGTGGCCTGCCCCGGACCGGACATCTCGTTGGCGCGCGCCGCCGCCATGGCCAAGTTCGGCGCCAACGTCTGCTGCCTCTCCGGCAAGACCCTCGCCGAGGTCTTCGACGACGTCGCCGCGGAGCGCGCCGACTACGGCGTCGTCCCGGTCGAGAACTCCCTCAACGGCGTCCATAGCGACACCCTCGACCAGTTCATCGATTCCAAAGTGAAAATCTGCGCCGAGCTCAACGTCGACTGCCGCTACCATCTGCTCGCCCCCAGCCAGGGCACCTTGATCAGCACCGTCCACGGCGACCAGGAGACGCTGAGCCAATGCGCCAAGTGGCTCGCCGAGAACCTGCCGCAGGCCACGCTGTCCGTCGTCGCCGACGCCCAGGCGGCCTATGACAAAACCCTCAACGACCCGCACGGCGCCATGGTCGGCACCGAACTGGCCGCCGAGGTCTTCTCCCTCCAGATCATCCGCCCGAACATCCAGGGCAACGCCGGCGGCGTGACCCGCTTCCTGGTGCTCGGCCGCCAGGACCCCAAACCCACCGGCGACGACAAGACCTCCCTCTGCTTCCTCACCCAGAACCGCCCCGGCGCCCTCTGCGACGCCTTCGCCCCCTTCAAAGCCGAGGAGATCGCCATCACCATGCTCGAAAGCCGCCCCTCCCGCAAACACAACTGGGAGTACTATTTCTTCGTCGACATCCTCGGCCACGCCCAGGACGAGCGGCTCGCCAAGGCCATCGACGAGCTGTCGCGGCAATGCCACGCCTCCCGCGTCCTGGGCAGCTACCCCCGGGCCATGAACTGACATCCCTATATCATGAGGAACCAATATCATGCTTGATTTAGCGTCGTTGCGGCGCGGCTTCTTCGAGGAGAACAAGAAGCATTTCGCCACCGCGCCCATCCGCCTCTTCTCCAAAACCGACGAGGACGCCAAAAAGGCCGCCCACGCCGCCGGACAGACCTACGACGGCTATTCCGGAGCCATCGGCGACATCAACCTGGAATCCTTCCCCAAGGAAATCCAGGAGTCGATTTACCACACCCGCCGCGCCGAGCTGCTCGACGCGGGCGAACGGCTCGTCAAAGCCGAGCGCCCCGTCTACACCAGCTACGAGTACAGCGCCACCGGCTACGACTGCCTCAAACGGCTATGGACCGAGAAATACCTGGCCCTCTCGCCCGAGACCGCCAAGCTCACCCCGTTCATCTGCTACGGCGGCACGAACGCCTTCTTCGTCGCGTCCAAGGCCGTGGCCCGGGCCGTCCACGTCAAGCTCAAACACCAGCCCAAGGCGTTGGTCGCCGCCCCGACGTTCCCGCCCTTCGTCTTCCAGTTGCGCCAAAGCTTCGACGTGACGCTGCTGCCCGCCAAGGCCGAGGACCACTTCCTGCTCACGTCAGAGGCCCTCGCCGCCGCCGCCGGGGACTACGACCTGCTCTATCTGATCGTCGTGAGCAACCCCACCGCCATCCCCTACTCCCCGGAGCAGTTGCGCTCCTTGCTGCGCACCGCGCTCACGTCCCATCCGCGCGCCATCGTCTTCCTCGACGCCGTCTACCTGCGCACCTTGCCCACGGCGCAGGCCAAGGCCCTCTGGGAAGTCTGCGTCGCCCCGGAGTTCCAGGACCACGTGGTCATCATCGAGAGCCTCTCCAAAACCTACGGCCGCACCGGGCTACGCAGCGGCGTCGCCTTCGTCGCCAACCACGACGTCCAACGCGAGCTGCGCAACATCATGCAGAACGAGCTGGCGGGCTGCTCCTACGCCATGCAGATCGAGAGCTGCGGGTTGCTCAGCCTGGTCGACGAGGACGCCGTGCAAGCCCTGGCCGCCCACAGCGCCGGACGCCGCAAACGCTTCCTGGCGCGTTTCCTGGACAAGTACCAGGATTGCTTCGTCCCTTTGGCCGAGCAACCCATTTTGCTCAACGGCGGCGACTGGCAGGGCGGGCTCTACGCCTTTTTGCAACTCCGCGACGGGGTCGACCCGACCGAGTTCTTCCTGGAGACCGGCATCGCCGGCGTCCCCGGAGCCTCCTTCTTCGGCGGCGACATCGCCATGAACAAGTACGTCCGCGTCTCCTTCGGCATGGAAGACCTCTGACATGGGCTTCAAAACCGTCGCCATCATCGGGTTCGGACAGTTGGGCTCCTCGCTGGGCATGGCGTTGCGCGGCCGCGGGTTGCGCCGCGTCGGCTGGAGCCGCCGGCCGGAGTCCAGGGCCCAGGCGCTGGCCGACGACGTGGTCGACGACGTCGCCGCCACGGCGGAGGCGGCGCTGGCGGAGGCCGACCTCAGCGTCATTTGCCTGCCCATCCCCAACACCGTCGAGTTCGTCCTCGACCAGGCCGGGGCCTTCAAGCCCGGCTCCGTGGTGACCGACATCGGCAGCGTCAAGCAGGCGATCGTCGGCCCGCTGGCCCCGGCGCTCCGGGCCCGGGGCGTGGGCTTCGTCGGCAGCCACCCCATGGCCGGCTCGGAGAAAAGCGGGGCCGACGCCGCCCGGCCGGGACTTTATCAAGGGGCCACCGTCTTCGTCACCCCCGCCCCGGCCTCCCCGGAGGCCGAGGTCGAGACGGTCGAGGCGTTCTGGCGGTTGCTCGGGGCGGTCTCCGTCCGACTGGAACCCGCGGCGCACGACGCCGTGGTCGCCCGCAGCAGCCACGTGGCGCACGTGGCCGCCATCGCGCTGGTCGAGGCCGTGCTCGGCGAGGGCAACCCCCTCCGCGAGCTCTGCCGGGGCGGCTGCGCCGGGGGCTTCCGGGACAGCACCCGGATCGCCTCGTCCAATCCCCGGATGTGGCGGGAGATCTTCGAGGCCAACCAGACCGAGGCCCTCAAGGCCTGCGACGCCGTGGCGGAGGCCTTCGCCACCATCCGCTCCGACGTGGCCAGAGGCGATTTCGACGCCTTCGAGCGCGCCATGGTGCGTTCGAAAGACCTCCGCGACCGATGGCTGGCCGACTACAACGCCGGCAAGGTCCAGAACTGAGGATTTAACGCCCGCCGGGTTGAAAAACCGCGGGGGGCTGGTTATAATAGACGCTTTCAACTAAAACGAGGAACACCGATAATGGCGAAGAAGAAGGTTCAAGAGTTTGACGCTTCGATCAAGACCATATCCAAAGAGCTCGACCTTTTCGAGCGGGTCGTCCGCGCCCATTGGCAGAGCTTCGCCAAGTTCGGCGTGGCCGTGCTGGTGGTGGTGGGCATTTCCATGATGGTCTCCGCCTGGCTCAAGTCCGCCAGGAGCGCCGACGCCATCGTCGTGGAGAAGGCCGTCAGCGAGACCGAGTTGCGCAAGGTCATCGCCCAATATCCCAACCTGCCCCTGACCGCCTTCGCCAGCGACCGTCTGGCGGCCAAGCTCATCGAGGACAACAAGGTCTCCGAGGCCTTGCCGCTCTATCAAGCCGCCGCGCGCCACGACAACGTCGCCGGCTGGATCGCGCGCCTAAACGAGGCCTACGCCATCGAGGCCAAGGGCGACACCAAGACCGCCGCCTCGATGTTCGCCGCCATCGCCGCCGACTTGCGCCTCCCCTCCCTCTACCAGTGCCAAGCCTACTACGCCGCCGGACGGCTCTACGCCGCATTGGGCGACAAGACCAAAGCCGTGTCCTCCCTCAAGGCCTGTCTGGAGAAAGACTCCGCCAGTGGCCAGGAGAAATGGGAGCTCTGGCCCGAGCGCGCCAAACAACTGCTCGACCGAATCAACTAATCCCCTCCCCCATGGACTGCCTCAGCCGCGCCCAGGACAAGCTGATCCGTTCCCTGTATCGACGGCGCGTCCGGCGCGAGGAAGGGCTTTGCGTCTGCGAAGGCGAACGCGCCTGCGGCGAGCTCCACGCCCTACGCCCCGACCTCATCCGTTTCGGGGTGGTCTCCGGCGAAGTGGACGTCGCGGGCTATCCCGGGGTCGAGTTCTTCCTCGCCCCCAAGGAGAAGTTCGAGCTGCTCTCCTCCACCGTTAGCCCCAAAGGGCTGATCCTGGTGGCGGCCATCCCGAAATCCCCGGACGCGTCCGCGCCGCCCCTCGACCCTTTCGCTTTGGTCCTGGACCGGCTCACCGACCCCGGCAACCTGGGCACCATCCTCCGCACGGCCCGGGCGGTCGGGCTGAAGGAAGTCTGGCACAGCGCCGGGACGGTCGACCCCTTCTCGGAAAAGACCATCCGCGCCGCCATGGCCGCGCAATTCGCCCTGCGCTTGCGGGAGTTCGACTCGCTGGACACGTTGGCCGCGGCGTTGCGCGGGTTCGGCGTAGAGAAGTTTTTCCGGGCCGAACCGGCGGGCGGCCTGAGCTGCTTCGAGGCGGTGGACCTCTTCGAGCGCAGCGCGGTGGTTTTCGGCAACGAGGCCTTCGGCGCCGCGGCCTTGGCGGGGGCCACGCAGTTGCACATCCCCATGCCCGGCGACGCCGAGTCGCTCAACGTGGCCCAGGCGGCCACGGTGATCCTCTTCGAGGCCGTCCGCCGCCGCGTCCTGGCCTGACGCCATGGATCTTTTCGCCAACGTCATTAGCTCGGTCGTCTCCTCGTCGCTGATCGCCCCGATGCGAGGCATCCAGCGCGCCCGCTACCAAACGGGCGACTCCACCCCGTTCCATTCCGCCAATTACTTCCACGCGCTTATCACATTGAGCGGGGAGGCGGTGTTCCAGGAACAGCGGGGAGAGGAGTTCACCTGCCGTCCGGGAACGTTCTTGGCGATCCCGCGCGACGTCTTCTACAAGTGGAGGATAGAACGCGAGACGGTCATGCTGCAATGCATCCACGACAGCTTCTCCTTCGTCGAGCACCGGGCGATGGCCAACCTCTTCGGAACCGTCAACAAGCACCTCTTCCACTTCGACTTGGAGCCAGCCGCGTTCGAGACCGTCGCGCGGGCCTTTGACGCCGACGCCCTGGAAGACGAGCCGATCCGGGGCTTGCTGCTTTCCGCCGACTGGCAGAAACTCATGGTTTTGGCGACAGCGCGGTTCAACGCGGGGGACAAAGCGAATCATCCGGCGCTCGTCAAAGCCATGAACTTCCTGGCGGAGAACGCGGAACGGAACGTCCCCCTGGAGACGTTGGCCAGAAAAGCGGGGTTGGGAGTCAGCCGCCTCTCCCAATTGTTCCGGGAGAGCGTCGGGATGTCGCCCCTGCGCCACTTGGCCCTGTTGAAGGCCGAACGCGCCACGAACCTCCTCCTGACCGAGGGCCTGAGCGTCGGCGAGATCGCCGAACGCCTGGGGTTCACCTCCACCAGCGCCTTCCGCCGCTTCTACAAAAACCAGACCGGCTCCCCACCCGGCCAAGTCGTGAATCGCAAAAGCAGGCGCTAAATCGTAATCCTGGTCATATCCCCCAAGGGGAATCCCCGCTATAATAGACATAGCGCCTAATATTGGCGGAGGGGGGTGGAAAACACTCCACCCCTTGGACTTTTTTCCAGGAGCAAGAAAATGGAACGTTTGAAGAAGCTCGGACAGGTAGCGCCCGTCCATTCCTCGCAAGTGAAGTCGTCGCCGATAGGCTTGGGTTTCGAGAAGCTCGACCGGAAAGTCTTCGATCCCGAAAAGGCTTACGACAAAGTCGCCGCGCTGGGCGTCAAATGGATCAGAATCCAATCCGGTTGGGCGCGCACGGAAACGGCGAAAGGCGTCTACGACTTCTCCTGGCTCGACAGCATTGTGGACAATTTGCTGCGCCGCGGCTTGCAACCCTGGATCTGCCTCTGCTACGGCAACGGGCTTTACAACCAAGACGCGGCCAAGATCTTCGGCGCCGTGGGCTGCCCGCCTATCAAGACGGCCGAGGAACGCGCCGCCTGGAGCGCCTACGTCACGGCGCTGACGACGCGCTACCAGGGCAAAGTGGAGTGGTATGAAGTCTGGAACGAGCCCGACGGCCAATGGTGCTGGAAGCATGGTCCGAACGGCACGGAATACGGCGAGCTGGTCAAAGCCACCGCCACCGCCATCAAGGCTGGCGACCCCGCCGCCAAGGTGATCGGCGGCTCCACCTGCCTGACCGACCTAGCCTGGCTCAACGACGCGCTCCAGACGGGGGCGGGGGAACGCATGGACGCGTTGACTTATCACAGCTACAGCGTGAACGAGGCCGACGGGTTCGCCCGCGTCGCCGCCTTGCGCGCCCTCTGCCACGCCTACAACCCCAAGATCGAGATCATCCAAGGCGAGACGGGCGCGCAGTCCCGCAGCGACGGCGCGGGCGCCTTGCGCGGCGGGGCCTGGACTCCGGAGCGACAGGCGAAGTCGCTCGCCCGACACATGATGGCGGATCTCTTCGACAACGTCAAGTTCGCCTCCTATTTCTCCTGCATGGACATGATCGAGGCCCTCAACGGGACGGTCGGGGACAAGGCCAGCTACCTGGACTATGGCTACTTCGGCGTCCTCGGGGCGGACTTCGACGAGAACGGCGTCGCCACCGGAGCTTACACTCCCAAGCCGTCTTACCGGGCCTTGCAAGTCATCGCCGCCATGTTCCGCGAGGAGTTCGTCCTCGCTCCGTTGCCGCTGGAGTTCCGCGGCGCAAACTCGCCGCGCCTGCTGCGCGGGGACGACCAGCAACAGGACCTCCTGCGCGCGGGGTTCCGCAAACCCAACGGCTCCTGCGCCTTCGTCTACTGGAAGCCCAGCGAGCTGTTGACAACCAGCTATGAGTCCACCGTGTCCCTGGAGGCGGCGGCGTTGCCGGGCGACGCGAAGTTGATCGACTTGCTTGACGGCAGCGTCTACGCGTTCCCCGAGAGCATGGTCTCCGACAACGGCAGAGGACACCGTCTGTTCGCCAACATCCCCCTGCGCGACTATCCGCTCGCGCTGACGTTTGGCGACTTCGCTGTCATGCGCTAGGGCTTGCTGGCGGCTTCAGCTTCGGGAAAACAGGTCACGGGAGGCGAATCTTCGTCCTGTACTGCTGCGGCGACATTCCGAACATCTTCCGGAAGCGCCGGGAGAAATAGCAGAGGTCGGAAAAACCCGCGCGCTCGCAGATCCCGGAAAAGCTGGAGCCGCCGTCTTCGATCATGACTTGGGCGAGACGGAGCATTTTCTGTTCGCGGTAAAGGCGGGGGCTTAGCCCGTACGCCTCCCGGAATTTGCGGTAGAACAAAGCGCGCGACATCCCGCATTTCCGCGCGATGACATCCATGCCGTAATTTTTCCCGCGCGCGTCCAGCAACTCCCTGGCCAGGTGCATCCGGTTGTCCTCGGACACGCATTTCGACGCGTTGTTGCCGCGGATGACCACGCCTTCGACCAGATTGTTCACCAATTCGTGCCACCCCGGCTTGAGCTCCATGGAAACCCGGTGGGCGTCCATGAGCGCGAGCAGCGACCGCCGGTAGTCCGGGCGGGACGGCCTGAAAAGGAAGAACCCCGGAGCGACCTCCTGCCATTCCGGTGGCCGCGGCATGCTGAAATGAAACCAGTAGCAGCTCCAGGACTCCGTCGCCACGAAGGCGCGCGGTTTTCCGGGAGCGATCAACAAGAGCGTATGCGGCTCGGTCTCTACCGCATGCCCCGCCATCGCGATCCGGCAAGCGCCGCCCAGCACGATCAGCAAATTCCATTGCCCTACCCGGTTGCCAGGCCATGCCTCGGCTCCGATCGACTTGTAACCGCAAGTGAAATCGTATTGCCACGGACTGGTGATATTGATCGCTTTATTCATAGACAATCGTCCAAGTCTTTTAGACTATACTCCATTGCGTTTCCCCGCTGTTTGTTATATAATTCCAATAAGCGGAAAGTCAATCCCCGCAACGAGTGGAAAGGGCTGGCTAGATGAACATAAATGCAAGTTCACATAATATTTTCACACTTGTCGAGCTGCTAGTCGTGATCGCCGTCATCGCGCTTCTCGCCGGTTTGCTGCTGCCCGCGTTGAACCAGGCGCGAGAGACGGCGAGCTCCATCGCCTGCGCCAACAACCTGAAAACGCTCGGCAACGCCAGCGTCTTTTACATGAACGATTACAACGACGCCATGGTCCCCGTCGGAAAAGTGAACGGCGCCTCCACGTCCGACTTTTGGTACACGAACAGCGCCTACGTCGAGTATTTCACCGGACGGAACGGATCGTTGGACGGCTATGGCTTCGTTCCCCAATCCTTGCTGTGCCCCAAACTGGCGTCCTATCCCAACGTGAGGAGGCCGGTGGATGTCGTCGCCACCTGGAACGGATACACGGGGATGGCGTTCCTGTCTTTTTATGGCATGAGCTATCAACATAAGGTGATCAACGGTTGGCGGACGCATGTCATGAAAGACGTGTTGAACCCGGCGGAAAAACTCCTGCACTGCGAGACGAGAGGGGCGGATGACGCCGCGGCCGGGAGCAATCAAGGACTATGGTGTCCGACTTTCGGCTTCAACTGCGAATACTCCGATCCGACCAGGACGGACGCCAGGGTCGCCTTCATCCACCACCGCAAGGCGAACGGGGTGTTTTTCGACGGGCATGTCGAGGCGAACGATTCTTCGCGCCTGTTTTTCGGCGCGTACGGCAACCACAGACCTTGGGGAGACAAAATATGGTATCCCTACTTGTAACGTTTTCCTGAACAAAAACATAAAGGAGCCGAGATGGCGAAAAACGTAATATCGCTCGCCGTGGGGACGCTCATGCTTGCCATGGGCGCCGCCGCCGAGGAAACCGTCTGGAGATTCGACGCGCCAGAGGCGAATATCGGCTTCGTCATGGCGGAGGGAGACCAGTTCGAACACGCCGTGTCGGACAAAGTGAAGACGCCCGCCGGCGACAACACGCTGGAAGTGAGAATCGTGTCGCTGAAGGCGGATTCCCCCGTCCACGCGAAACAGATCAATTTCCTCTATGACAAAGGCGTCAAGCAAGGCGAACAGTACCGCCTGACGTTCCAATACCGCGGGTCGGTGGCCGGGACGATCCCCTACATGTGCGCGCAAATGTATCCGCGGTTCGAATACCTCGGCGAAGGCGGGAACGGAACGCTCAATGTCCTGCCGGAATGGCGGACGGTCTCGACGGTTCTGACCGTGACGCGGGACGCGCCCCCGCCTCTGTCCATGCCGCGCCTGATGCCGGGTCAATACCCGGTTGGCGGCGTCTTCCACCTCGGGCCGGTCCGGCTTGAAAAATTGGGGATGATGCTTCCCCTCGCGTTGTCGAAGGAATGGCGGCTGTTGCGTAACCCCGTGAAGGACATCGACCTCTCGGCGGTTCCGGCGTCAGCGGAGCCCGTCGCGCTCATGGACGACAAGTACACGTTCGTCAAGCCGGACGGCCGGCCCTACGAGCAAAGGGAATGCGCCGTGTTCTACAACACGTTCGACAGCGCGGAGGACGGCTTGACGCAAATCGGGATCGGCGCGGACTGGTGGTTCGAATGCTTCGTGAACGGCAAGAAAGTTTACGACACGACGCAGGACGGCAACAGCTCCAATATCGTCATGCCGAGGAACCAGATCTTCAATTTTCCCGTGAAGCGGGGGGAAAACGTGATGGCGGTCAAGGTTTACAGCGGCAGCAAGGGCTGGTGCTTCGCGGCCGGAGCCGTGCCTTATACCAGCGATCCGGAGCACGCCGGGCTTTTCCGCGTCACGGCGGGGCCGCGGTTCCGTCCGATAGCGCAGGAGCGGCGACTCGTGAAGCGGGGGACGGCGCTGGATCTTTCCGAACTTAACGGGAAGCGCGGCGACATCAACGCGCTGGGGCGGATCATCGTCGGGGGGAACGGCAAATTCGCTTTCCAGAACGCCCCTGGCCGTGAGATCCGCTTCCTGGGCTTCAACTACGGCATGAACGACTGGCGCGCTGGCAACGCGTACAACTGGACGCACGCGGATGTCGAGAAGTTCGCCGAGGCCGTCGCGCTCCGCGGCTACAACATGGTGCGGCTGCATTTCGTCGACATGTATCTGATGGGCTTCGGGAAATACTCCCACCGGGACTGGACCTTCAAGGAGGCGCCGCTCCCGCTCGCGGACAAGGACATTCCCTTCGATCCGAAATGTTATGACACGCTTGAGTATCTGATCGCATGCCTGAAAAAGCACGGTGTCTACATCAACCTTGACCTGATGTCGTCGGACGTGGGCTATTCCCTCGCCTACAAAACCGTGGGCAGGGGGCTACGTGACCGGCTGTTCTACGACGCGGACGCGCGGCGGCATTGGCGGATCGCGGCGGAACATATCCTGACGAAAGTCAATCCCTACACGAACACTAAACTGAAGGACGACCCGGTTCTCGCTAACGTCGATTTCTTCAACGAGAACGACCTTGTCCTGCGGCGGCGCGAGCTGCTCGAAATGTTCACGGGCTTCTACCGGACCGCCCTGCGGGAGAAATACGGGACGGACGCCGCGCTCTCGAAGGCGTGGGGACGGACGGCGGTGATCGACCAAGCGGAGATCTCGGAGAAAGCGCTGCGCTCCGGTTCCGCGGATGGCAAGGAAGCCGGGGATTTCATGATCAAACGCCTGGACGAGCTGACCGCTTGGTACATCGGACAAGTGCGTGAAATCGGTTATGGCGGCCTATTCAATGTCTGGGACATGATCATGCGGACGATGGAGTTCCCGGCGCGGGCGAAATTGCCGGTGATCGCGCAGCACACCTACAACGCGCATCCGGGAGTGGCGCCCACGAAGAACCTGGTCGAGAAGACACCCAACGCGGAAGTTGGCGGCCAGGACGTGGATCTGATGGTCGATCCCGGCAGCGCGATGGACTCGAGCTATTTCCGGGCGGCGGCGGCGGTGCGTTTCCTCGACCGCCCGTTCATCATCACGGAATACTCGCATGGCGCGCCCAACCAGTACCGCCACGAACGGGGCTTGTATTTCGGCTCCTACGCCGCGCTTCAGGGCTGGTCCGCGCTGACGCCGCATATGGATCTGGTGCGCCTGGCGCCCGGCGTCATCAGCAATTTCGAGAGCGCGAACGACCCGATCTCGTGCTCCTCCGACTTGATCGCGGCCTTCGTGTTCGGGCGCGGCGACGTGAAGGAGGCGCCGCACACTTTGGCGTTGGAGATCAAGGCCGCTAACGTCTTCCCGAAGCATTACCTCTCCGCCATCGGCGACGATTACGCGCAGCTCGCCATGCTGACAAAAATCGGCGTCCTCTATCCGGAAATCAAGCCCGCCATGCCGGTCGGCTCCGTCAAGCCGGACATCACGATCGCGCCCGAGCAGTTCGCTTATTTGAGCGTCGGACAATGGTACGTGTCAGCGCAGACGACCGCGGGCAAAGATTTCCTGCCGCCGCTTATCGAGAGGCTCCGCGCGGCGAAGATACTCCCCGCTTCGAACCAGACGGATTCGACGTTGAAGTATTTCGAGAGCGAGACGGGCGAGTTGAAGCTTGACGCAGCGAGGAACACCATGCGCGTGGTCACGCCGCGCCTTGAGGGAGCGGTCATCAAGGAGAACAAACCGGTGAAACTCGACATGCTCGACATCGCGTCATGTAGCGTCCCCGCCAGCATCACCGCCGTCGCGCTCGACGGGAAGGACACGCTCGAGACAGCGAAACACGTGCTGCTCGTCATCGCCACGCGCGCCTTCAATTCGGACATGGTGTTCGAAAACGAGTCTTGCCTGCGCTGCGCGTCGCTCGGCGGCCTTCCCGTCCTGATCGAAGCTGGCGTGTTCGACCTATCCCTGAAAACGCGGAACAGCGCCGCGCCGGAAGTTTTCGCGCTCCACGAGGACGGGACGCGTTCCGAACAACTCGCCTCCTCCCTGGAGAACGGCAAACTCGCGCTCAAACTCGACACCTCGAAACTCAAGTTCGGCTCCCAGTATTTTGAGATAATCTACCCATAAGGAAAAACATGCTGGACACACACACGCCTTCCTCGCAGACGCTCAGACGCGAAACATACCTCGACAAGGTGCTCGGTTGCTGGACCGGCAAGAACATCGGCGGCACCCTAGGCGCCCCCTTCGAGGGCAAGCGCGAAACCAACGACATCGAGTTCTACACCCACAAACTCAACGGGGAACCGATCCCCAACGACGATCTGGACTTGCAGCTCGTCTGGCTCGCCGCCGTGGAGAAACACGGCCTCTACAACATCGACGAACGCGTTCTGGGAGAATACTGGCTCTCGCACATCAGCGGCATGTGGAACGAGTACGCGGTCTGCAAGAGCAATATCCGTAACGGCCTGATCCCGCCGCTTTCCGGGTCCTGCAACAACGAGCGGTGGCATGCGAGCAACGGCGCGTGGATACGCTCGGAGATCTGGGCGTGCCTCTTCCCCGGCTCGCCCGACGAGGCGGCGCGCTACGCTTATTTCGACTCCTGCTGCGACCATCACGGCGACGGCGTCTACGCCGAAGTCTTCACCGCGGTCATGGAGTCGATGGCCTTCATCGTCGGCGACATCCGGGAACTTATCCGCCACGGGCTCGCGCGCATTCCCGAGACCTGCCGCGTCGCCCGCGCCGCCCGCCTCGCCCGCAAATGCCACGACGACCATGTCCCCTTCCTGGAGGCGCGCGAGGCGATCGTGGCGGACAGTTCCGACCTAGGCTGGTTCCAAGCTCCCGGCAATCTCGGCTTCCTCACCTTGGCGCTGCTCTACGGTGAAGGCGACTTCGGCAAAACCGTCTGTTTGGCGACCAACTGCGGCGACGACACCGACTGCACGGCCGGAACCGCCGGCGCGATCTTGGGCATCATCGCCGGACGGAGCCAACTCCCCGAACGATGGACCGCCCCGATTGGCGACACCATCAAAACCATCGCGATCGACGCCTTCGACCTCCACAACGTCCGCCCCTACCCTAAAACGCTTGAGGAGCTCACCCAGCGCCTCGCCGCGCTCCAGGAGACCAACCAGCGCGAGAACAAAACGCTCCCGCAGTTCGCGGAACGAGACCACATAAGCGCCGACTACCTCGCCGCGCTAAACGACCCCGAACCGACAAGGCGGCGAGTCTGGAAGTATTCGCCGTATGAACTGACCTGGGACCTCCCGTTCGGCCGCTTCTCCGTCGACTTCGGGAAAGCGCCGAACGTGGTTCCGGGAGAGGCGTTCACGGTGACCTGCGCCCTGAGCGGCATCCAAGAGCGCGAATGCGTCCTCTCCGCCCGCGTCGCGCCGCCCGCCGACTGGCGCGTCACGGGGCCACTCGAGTGCGTGCTAACGGGGAAATACTTCAACAAAGCCGAAGCCACCCTCACCTTCACCCCCGGCGATTTCCCCGACGCCTATTTCTATCTGCCGCTGGAGCTGAGACTTTACGGACGCCGTAATCCCTACATGGTCTTTCTGCCACTGCAGCGCGGCCGCGTCGACCATACCCAGGAGACGCCCGACCAGCCCTACTATGACAGGTCAAACCGCGAACGCGGCCGCCGTTAGGCTCCGTTGAATCGCGGAAAATTCGCCATCCACACCTTGACAGCGACGAGGACATGCCTTATTATGTAAAAACAGAAACCGAATATTAAAGAGCGAATATATGCGGATCAAGACACTTGAGCGTCGGACGCCGCTCCATCGGCAGATCTACGAGCAGCTTCGCAACTCGATAACCTCGAAGGAGTTGCCGCCTGGAGCGCGGATACCGTCGAGCAAGGAGTTGTCGGCGCGGTTCGGGGCGGCGGCCTGGACGGTGCAGTCCGCGATGTCGGCGTTGGAGAAGGAGGGGCTGGTCGAGCGGCGGCAGCGGCTCGGGACTTTCGTCCGGAGCGAGACGCCACGGCTATCCAGCGTCGGGATCTACTACGACGTCGACTTCTGGGGCGAAGGCGGGATGGACTACTACCGCTTGCTTTACGGGAAGCTGCAGACCGTCCTCGCGGCGGAACGCATCGGTTGCCGCCTCTTCGAGGGCAGCCATGACAGCGAACACTTCCCGAAAGCCGTGGTGGCCGCCGCCAAGAGCGGCGAGATCCAAGCGTTGTTGGTGCCGCTGGTGGCGCATCTGTCCAAAGCCGCCTTCGAGGAACTGGGCATCCCGGTCATCGGCGCCAAGGGCGCTGAGTCCTCGTTCAAATTCGATTCGCAGCTGATGTCCTCCCTTGCCTGCGGCTGGCTCGCCAAGCAAGAATGCCGTAGCGTGGGGCTCATCACCTCCATCGCCAGCGAGTTCACTTGGGTGATCGAAGAATTCAAGATGACGGCGGCCAAGGCGGGATTGCTGACCGGCGACCATTGGATCGAACGCCCCGCGACCTGGGTCGAGGGCTGGGAGCTGGAGGAGTTCGGCTACAACTCGTTCCGCGCCTTGCACGCCAGGGGCCCGCTGCCGGACGGGCTCTTCGTCTTCCCCGACATCGCCGCGCGGGGCGCAGTGACGGGCATCCTCGCCAAACGCGTCGACGTGCCGGAGGACTTGAAGGTCGTCCTGCACGGCAACGAAGGCCTGCCCTTGTTCGTCCCCTTCCCCGTGGCGACGGTGCTTTCCAGCCCCGCCCAGGCGGCGGCGGCGATGCTCGACCTGGCCAGGAAGGAAGTCGCGGGCGAGAGCCATCCCATCCCCCTCCTGCCTTACAAATTGGTGGAACCAGGCGACGAGGCCGCCACACACGCCAACAGCAACGAAAGGGTCATGCCATGAATATACATAAGCACTTGCGGCGCAACACATTCACGCTTATCGAACTCCTGGTCGTCGTGGCGATCATCGCCATTTTGATGGCCATCTTGATGCCTGCGCTGGGGGAGGCCAAGAAGACGGCCAGGCAGATAGCCTGCGTGTCGAACCTCCGGCAGCTAGGCCAGGGCGTCCAATTCTATGCGGGGGACAACGGCGGTTACTTGAACTACGCTGGCTCCACCGACAGCCTGGGATACCACACCTGGGGCTATGACATCTCCGCCCAGCTCAACCTCAGCATCAAGCCCACGATGTTCATCAACTACGCCACCCCCACCAACGGCCCCGGCAAAAACCTGCTCTTCAACTGCCCCGAGAACGCCAAACAGCAATTTCCCTGCAGCACCTCCAACGGCGAGGCCTACAACAGCTACACGGCCAACGGCTGGACGCTAGACGCGGCCGGAACCGGGGCTGGCCGTCCCTTCTGCGGCTCGCGGGCCGACCGCTGGGACTACCCCTCGGAGCTTTGCGTCATCTTCGAGGGCACTTACTATTGCTACCAAAACCCCTGGTGGGACACCGGGAGCGGCACGGTGCCCACCGTGCCCACCGGCCCCTTCTACACCCGCTACCCCCATCGATTGAGCGCCAACGTGCTCTTCGGCGACGACCATGTCGCGCCGCTCCGCCCAATCAGGGGCGTGACCGCCTGGCTCGGCGGCGACGCCACCAAAGCCAGCGCCTACTCCAACGGCAAGTTCTGGTATTGCTACAGATAACATAAGGGACCACCATGAGATCACTAGCCACCGCTTTCGCCATCGTTCTTCTCGTAGGCTGCTCCAGCCCGGAGCTCAAGACCGCCGGACAAGCCAAGACGACCGAGTTCCCCGCCACCACGCTGCGCGGCTACGGCGCCGTCTCCGGGACGTTGGAGACCTACCCAGAAGGCTCGATCCTCAAGATCGGCTGCGCCGACGCGGCCAAGGCCAAGCTCACCCTCGCCAAGTACCTCTCCGACCTTGACCTCCTCCCCGGCGTGACCAAGGCGAAACTCATGACCCACAAAGGCGAGATCCCCACCCGCGGCCTCGACGGCCAGGGCGCCATCGCCGCGCTGCGTTCCGGGGACGCCGTGGCCATCCTCGCCGCCGCCTCCGCCCCGGCGCTCGGGAGGCTCTACGCCGAGCGCCTGTCCGGCGACCGGGAGGACTGGGTCTTCCAGCCCGAGCTCGAAGTCCCCATGTGGTTGGACCGCTGGGACAAGTTCGGCTTCCGCTGCTACTACTCCCGCCCCTACCTGACCCCCGACGCCAAGACCGCCGCCACCTACGACTTCGCCCAGGAGTTCGCCGCGGCGGAGAAGCTCGACCGCATGGGGTTGCTCTTCTGGAACCCGCCCCTCGAGGCCGACACCGCCGAGGGCCTGATGCAAGGCGACACCCTCACCTGGGCCTTGGACATGGCCGCGAAACACCAGCTGCCCGTGGGCATGAACGTGGTCTACGGCCACCTCACCTGGCAGGCCAACCGCCACCGCGCCGGAACCGAAATGAAAATGCCCCAGTACTGCGGCGACCGCTTCGGCCCGGCCTGCGATTTCGACGGCGGCCAAGGCGCGGCCTCCTGGTGCGACGACAAGTTCCGCGACGAGATGATGCGCCAGTTGCAGGCCTCAATCAAGCGCCTGTCGAAATACCCCAACATCATCAGCTGGTTCGATCCTAATTGCGAATACCAGGACGAGCTGCTCCTGGACTACGGCCCCGCCGCCGACGCCAGCTTCCGTCAATTCCTGAAGGACCGGTACGGCTCGCTCGCGGCGCTGCGCCAGCGCTGGGCGGACGTGACGTCCTGGGACGAGGTCAAAGTCCCGGAGCTGGCCTCCTTCGCCGGTTGGAATAAGGACGCCTTCGACCTCGCCGGCGACTGGCGCATGGGCTTCCAGCCCCCCTGTAAAGACGTCAAGCAGCAGCCCGGCCCCCCCGCCGAATGGGTCAAGCCCGGCTTCGACGACTCCGCCTGGCCCGTCCTGCAAGCCCCCGGCCACGACAAGACGATGTTCCTCAAAAAGGACGACCCCAACACCCCCACCTGGAGCCGCCACCGCGCCCAGCAAGCCGTCTACCGCCGGACGTTCGACCTGCCCGCCGGTTGGCTTGACGGCAAGCAGAAGGTCTGGCTCTACGTCTGGGACTTCAGCATGAGGTGGTACGGCCACGTCTCCGCCTATGTCAACGGCTCGTTGGCGGGCGACCAGATGGTCAAGCACGGCCGCGAGCACTGGGGCGCTTTCGAGGTGACGGGGCTGCTCAAAGACGGCGCCAACCAGGTCGCCCTCGGCCTCCCCGACGGCTCCTTGGCCTACAAGGTCTACCTCTCCGCCACGCCCCCGGCGCAATACCCCTTCTTCGGCGAGCGCCTCAACGCCGAATGGATCGACTTGACCGAATGGAACGCCGCTTCCCGCCTCCGCTTCGCCGGACGCAGCGCCGAGATGATCCGCCAGGTCGACCCCGAACGCGAGATCATCTTCTTCGACTCCCCCATCCTCCGGAGCGGCATCAAGAAACTCTGCGAGAAATACGGCGGCGAGCTGCACAACACCGGCTACATGGGCGGCTTCTGGTCGGACGACATGGCCATGCAGGCCAGGTCCTCCAACCTGCCCATCTCCGCCGAGCTAGGCGAACCCGCCTGGGACCTCGACAACCTCAAATACAAGATCGGCCTCTACTCCACCGAAGGCCTGCAAGGCTTCGACTACTTCATGCACATCGGCGACATCCTCTGGCGGGAACCGATACTCCGCCATCTCCAGGAGAACCTCAAAATCGTCGGCCTGATCGGCAAACACCATTGCCCCAAGGCCGAGGTGGCGCTGCTCTTCCAGCATAACCGCTATAACTATGGCATCTGGGACGCCGACCTCAACCAGAACGTCCCCGGCGGCTACTGGAGCTGGAACGTCGGCAACCTCATCATGCCCGAGTTCGACCGCGACGGCGTCACCGACCAGGACTTCGCCGACGGCAACGCCGCCAAGTACAAGGTCATCATCGACACCAACACCGCCATCATGGACGAGAAACTCGTAGGCGAGATCGAGAAATACGTCCGCGACGGCGGCGTCTTCGTGACCTTCGTCCAGACCGGGCGGCACTCCACCACCCAACCCGACACCTGGCCAATCAGCCGCCTCACCGGCTACCGCGTCACCGGCGTCGACAAGTACAACGCCGACGGCTCCATGGACACCCGCCGCGGCCTCGTCCCGGCCCCCGGCCAGGACGTCTTCCCCGTCGCTCAGTGGCGCCTGCCCCCGGGCAACGGTCTGCAACTCGCCAAGGTCGCCCCCGACTGCGTCGACCTGCTGCGCTGGTCCGACGGCTCCGTCGCCGTCGGCATGCGCCCGCTAGGCAAAGGCTACATCGTCAACGTCGGCGCCAAGTTCGTCCACGACAACATCCTGCGCGGCGACTCGAACTTGATGGCGAAAATGTTCATCCGCCTGCTCGACCACTTCCAGGTGGCGCGGGTCCCGGCGACCGTCAAGGGGGTGGACAACGCCTCCTTCGCCACCACCGTCCCCGGCGGCGTCCCCCCGCCGGAGAAGCATGCCAAGCCCATGATGTTCCGCCACTACCTCAGCAACAACGGCCTCTATGACGTCTGGGCGTTGTGGAATTCCACGAAAAACTCCGAAACCGTCGAGCTATCCCTCGACAAGCCCGCTCCTTGGGCCATCGAGGTCAAGACCGGCAAGAAAATCCCCATCGAGACGCTGAGGAAACTGGAGTTCGCCCCCCTGGAGACCAAGTGTTTCCTGACCCCCCGCGCCGACCTCGCCGCCGCCCCCGCCGACTGGTTCGTCCTACAACGCGACTGGTGGCGCGGCGGGGCGGAACTGGAGATGGAAACGCTGGAACCTTTCAAGGCCAAACTGGCGTTCGACCTCACCGACGACTGGGACTTCAAGCCGCTCGACGGCTCCGCCAAAGCCGGGCGCATGCGGTTGGGCGTCTGGAGCCTGCCGAACCGCCAGGACGTCAAACACGCGGTCTTCCGCAAGGAGTTCACCGTCCCGGACGCCTGGGACGCCGGGGAGGTCAAGCTTTGGCTGATGGACCAGGCCAACATGCCCAACGCCAACCGGGGCAAGGTCTTCGCCGACAAGGGCCGCGTGTCCCTGGACGGCAAGGAGCTCCGCGGCTTCGGCGTCGAGGGCATCCATGGCGACGCCGTGGGAGGCTGCCTGAAACCAGGGTCGAAGCATACGCTCGAAGTCGAGATCGTCGGCGCCGGTTCCATGGTCGGCTACAAAGGCTCCTGCTGGTTGAGTTACTGGCCAAAGCCCGAGGCGTCCATCGACCTTTCCGGAGCCTGGGCCGCGAGCGACGACGTCCTCCATTATGACAAGACCTTGCAGTTGCCCGGCAAATGGGACGCCTATTCCGCCAAACGCAAAGTGGCGATCCCCGCGACGTTCAAGGACAAGCAGATTTACCTCCATGTGGAGTTCGGCGACGACGGCCCCATGGGCGTCTACATCAACGGCCATTGGCTCCGCCGCAGCGGGCATATTTATGGCAACGGCTTCGACCTGAACCTCACCCCCTGGGTCCGTTTCGGAGCGGAGAACGAGCTGGAGTTGCAATACGTCAACGACAGCCGCAGCCCCGGCAAGTTCGACATCACCCAAGTGAGGTTGGACATCTTCGACAACGACAGTTTATAAGAGAGGCATCACCACATGAACAAAGCCTTCAAAACCGGAATTCTCCTCGCCGCCGCCCTATGCCTGCAACCGCTCGCGGGAGCCGTGGAGCTCCGCGGTTATGGCGACGTCACCGCCGAGCTCGGCAAGGACGGCGCGGTTTTCCACTGCCAGGACACCGCTCGCGCCGACATCCTGCTGGGCAAGCTTTCCGCCGATCTGCTCTGGGACGCGAAGGCCAAAAAGCTCGATCTGGACATCGGCGGCAAGGCCATCCCGGCGCTGGAGATCCCCCCGCATGGGGTGATGGTCCTGGGAGCCTCCGGTTCCGACGTGCTCACCTTCGGCGCGGCGGACGCGGCGTCCATGCGAACCTTGCTCGCCGCGAAGCTCAAGGGCGACCTGCGCTTCCAACCCGCCAAGCCGTATCCATTGTACCTGGACTACTACGACTTGCGGGCCTTCAAGTTCTATGTGCACGCCGCGAAGTCGGCCTATGGCGAGGGCATAGCCAGCCATTGGGCGTTCGTCAAGAAGCTCGGACTCGGGGGCATGGCCGCTCAAAGCCTGGGGGTGGTCGGCAACAACCCCGCGCCGGGAGTGGTGGACTTCTCCCAAATGGACTTCGAGGTCATGGAGGCGGAACGACAAAACGGGCTGTTCGTCCCCTGCCCCGACGTCGGCGGCGAGCTGCCGCTCTGGATGTACAACAAGAACCCGGACAATTCCGCCAAGTTCTCGCCCTCCTACCTTTACCAGGGCTGGTCCACGGGCTCGATCGGCACGACCTACGAGTGCGACGGCGGCGACGGCGCCTCCCCCCTCGCCTCCCTGCGGCTCATGATGGGCCGCTATTTGAAGAGCCCCAGCCTGGGCGGTTGGCATCTGTACCGAGGACAACCGATCGGGGACAACGTCAGCGTCATCTGTGACGGTTGCTCCTGGGACCACTCCCCGGTCGCCCAAGTGGCGTTCCGTAAATGGCTCAAGGACAGCAAAGGCCTCGACCTCGCCGCCTTGGGCGAACGCTGGTTCAACGACCCGAAACACTTCAGCTCCTGGGACGACGTCAAAGTCCCGGACCTCGCGGCCCTGGTCGGCGGCGGCTACGACCCGGACAAGCTCCTCCTGCCCAGCTCCTGGCAGTGGCGGAAAGCCGCGCCGGAGGACTACGGCAAAGCTCCCGCGGCGAACGGCGCGGCGTGGATCCCGGTGCTGGGCCCGCCCTCGCAGCAAATGGCGTTCCTCCCCTCCGGCTCCGCCTACTACAAGACCACGGTCAACGCCTCCGCCTGGCTCAAAGCCCACGCCGGTCGCCAGGTCAGGCTCGGCTGCACCGTGGGAATCTATGACCACAACAAGCTAAATTTCTGGCTCAACGGCCATGCCTTCGCGTCCCAGCCCCTCTACTCCTCTGGCTACGTCCCCTCCGTCACGGACATCCCGGCCGGGGTCTTGAATTTGACCGGCGACAACGAGCTGATCGTCCAAACCCCCGACGGCCGCAGCGACGGCCGGCTCGGCGGCACGGTCTTCCTCAGCGACAAGCCCCGCCAGCTCTTCCCCTACCAGGACAAAGCCTTGAACCGCCGCTATAGCGACGCCCTGGACTTCCAGCGCGACTCCATCTTCGTCCGGCAGCAGGAGATGTTCGACGAAGCGCGCCGCCTCGACCCCGACCGCCCCATCATCCTCTCGGGAGTCATGTGGGAGGACATCGGCAAGTTCGCCGCCCTCGCCGCAAAGCAGGGCCTTGCCCTCCAGTACACCGCCAGGGAAGGCTTCTACAACCCCTGGAACCCCGCGTTGGGCAACCTGCTGGGCTTCTACGCCACCAGCGAGCCCTCCGGCGTCATGGGAACCCCCGACGTCTTCAACAAGACGCTCGGCGTCATGTTCTACGACGGCGACTCCAGCTTCGACGCCTTCTGGGACGTGGAGGACTACATCCGGCTCGACCGCCAGTATGGCATGTTGTCGAAGCAGCGCCGTTTGCTCCAACTCTTCGGGAAGTACCTGCGTGAGAAGCCGCGGCTGCTCCTCTTCCGCTCCGCCCTCAGCATCCGCTGCCATTCCAACGAGCCCTGGAACTGGGACGTCGGCCGCGGCGAGATCCAGTCGGCCCACTACGACTACGGTTACGTCAGCGAGCGCCAGATCCAGGACGGGACCGTCAACGCCTATCCGGTCCTCTTCGACGCCGGCTCCGACATCATGGACGAGGAGACGGTCGCCGCCCTGCGCCGCTATGTCGAGGCGGGCGGCACCTTCGTCGCCTTGCATTGCACCGGGCGCAGCGACCCCCTCGCCGCCAACACTTGGCCCATCTCCAAACTCACCGGCTTCCAGGTCACGGACGCCGGGAAACAGGGGAACATCCGCTTCGCCGAGCAGCTCCCCGTCTTCAAGGGCTGGGAGGGCAAGCAGTTCAAGGCCAAAGGCATCGCCCTCGACTGGAAAAAGAACGACGTCGCCGACGGCTCGGGGGTGGTTTTGCGCCCCGAGCAGCCGGGGACGCGAGGCTTGGCGTTCTGGGAGGACGGCTCCATCGCGGTCGGACTGCGGGAATTCGGCAAAGGCAAGGTGATCGTCCTGGGCGCCTCGTTCTGGCGCGACGGCCAGGACGTCAACGGCCGCTGGGTACCGCAAGGCGTCAACGCCTTCTTCGACCGGCTCCTCCCCGACCTGGGCGTCAACAAGGACGCCGACGCCTCCTCCAACAAAATCTGGGTCAGGAAGGTGACGACGAAAAACGGCCTCCAGGACTGGCTGGTCGCCGCCAACGCCAACGAGCGCGACAACGCCCCCGTGACCTCCGACCTCTCCTTCAAGGTGGACAGCGTCCCCGACACCGTCATCGACATGCTCAGCTATAAGCCAGTCGCCTTCAAGACCAGGCCCGGCGGCTGGATCGACATCCCGGCGGTCAAGTTCGACAAGTACGCCACGCGGGTCTTCGCCGTCAAGCGGGCGGACACCGTGGCCGACGCCCTCCCCGTCTGGTGGGGCGAGAAACTCAAGTACTGGCGCAAACCCGCCGCGAAGCCCGTCGCCCCCATCCCCGCCGTCGCGGCCGCCCCGGAGGCCATCCAGTTCGACCAGTGGAGCTTCAAGACGGACAGCGGCGACTGGATACCCCTGCCCTCCGGCTCCTGGAACCTCCTCGACCCGAAGTTGAAAGACTACCGCGGCGTCGGACTCTACCGCAAGGACTTCACCATCCCCGCCGAGTGGAAAGGCCATGTCGTCACCTTGAACCTCCTCGACCACGCCGCCTGCGGCAAAGGGGTGTTCAGCGTCAACGGCACGAAGGTCTACGAATTCGTGGACGGCTCCTTCCACCGCGAGCTGGCGCCCCTCCTGAACTTCGACATCACCAAGCTGCTCGACTTCGACGGGAAGAACACGCTGTCAGTCAGAGTCGAACCGGGCAAGGAGCTCTCCGGCATCTGCGGCGCCGTGTGGATCGCCCCCGAGCGCGTCCTCTCGCCCTCCCTCGACTTGAAGGGGACATGGACTTGCGTCCAGAAGGACTACGCCACCGCGAAGGACGCCCTCATCCCGGGCAAGACGTTCGGCCGCTACCTCAAGCGTGAGGTCGACATCCCCGCCGACTGGGCGGGACGGCAGATTTTCCTCCACATGGAGAGCGGCCGCAACTGGTGCGGCTGCGTCATGGTCAACGGCGTCCCCAAAACCCAGACCGCCTCCCTCTCCCCCTTCGGCACCCGCCTCGACCTCAACCTCACCCCCTTCCTCAAGCCCGGACAGCGGAACCTGATAGAGCTCTGGCCGACGCACGGCATCCCGGGCAACTGGCGCGCCACCTGGTACTGGCCAAACGAGGCCCCCATGGACATCCAGGCCATCTCCCTCGGTTGCGAGGTGAAGCCATGAGCAAGCGTGTCAACGGGACTCTGGCCGCCCTCGGGATCGCGGCGCTGGGCGCTTGCGCCGGAGACGACGCCAAGTGCTTCCTCAAAGACGGCGACTGCTGGGGCTTCTATGGCGACAGCATCACCGCGTTCGGCGTCTACCCGCGGGTGGTGGAGCGCGTCTTCCGCCATTTCCACCCCGACGCCAAGGTCACGTTCGTCAACAACGGCCAAGGCGGCAGACAGGCGGCCCAGGCCACCGCCGCCGGGGCGGGCGTCGGCAACCCGAGCGTCGTCAGCGTCATGCTCGGCATGAACGACGCCATCAACACCGAGTGGATCAAGGGCATGCCCATGGAGCCCGTCCTCGAACGCTACCGCGCCAACATGACCAAGCTGGTCCACGACCTCAAGGCCGACAAGCGCGAGGTGCTCCTCATGACCCCGACCCTCACCGACGAGACCTTCAGCTCCACGGTCTTCCGGCTGGAGGGCACCACCGAGCTACTCCGCCGGATGGGCAAGGTCTGCGAGGAGGTCGCCAAAGCCGAGGACGTCCCCTGCCTCCCGATGCAGGACGACTTCGAACGCTTCCAGGACAGCCTCCCGCGCCGCGAACAGTGTATCCGTTTCGACGGCGTCCATCCCACGGCCGCGGGGCTCTACCAGATGGCGCGCGTCCTCTGGACGCGCCTCAACTTGGCCGCCCCGCTCGGCTCCGGCAAAAGAAGTCTTTCCGCGCCGGAACCCCAGCTGCCGGTGGAAGCCTCGCTGGAGCGGCGCCTCCTGCCGCAGGGCTCCACGCGTCTGGATTTCCTCTTCAGCTCCAAGACGCCACTGACGGCCAAACTGACCTGGAGCGCCAACGGAGCCAGAGGCTCGGAGGACATCCAGATCGGCGGCCGAACCCCGTGGAGCCCGAAGCTCCCCGCCAGCGCCTTCCCGAAACTCGCCGGGGAGGCCAGCGACCTCGTCATCGATTTGGAAAGCGGCGGACGGCGGGCGGTGTTCTTCGTCGACATCTCCCGCGACGCCCTGTTGCACATGAACGGCGGCCGGCTCTCCGGAGCCATCGACAGCCCCGAGGGCGCCCGCGTCTGCGACTACCTGTTCAAGAAAGAGGGGAGCACCCTCTATTTCGAGGCGTCGGTGAAGGACGCGCAACTGGTCTGCGACCGCGGCGCGACCGCTTGGCCCTGGTCCGGCGACTCCTTGACGCTCTATCTCGATCTGCGCCCGACACCCCGTTTCGGAGGCCAGGCGCTGGAACGCGACGTCCACCAAGTCTGGTTCCAGCCGCAAGACGCCCATGGGTTCTCCCCTGGCTTCCGCCCGTGGTATGGCAAGGGGGTGGAGCACGTGGCCTGTCCCTTTGGCGAGAAAACCGCCGACGGCTACAAAGTCGGGCTAAAGCTCGACGGCTGGCGCAACCTCCAGGAGCGCTTCGACGTCACGTCAATGGATTTCGTGGGCTTCGACATGGCCGTCGTCGACTGCGACGCCCCCGGCGGCAAAGCCACCTGGACATCGCTCCGCAAGACGCAGCTGCAAACCTTCCTCTACGCCAGTTGCCTGACGGTCATCGACCTGAACGGCAAACTCGAAGGCGATTCGCTGCTCGTCGCGAACGTCTTCCCGGCGCGGCCATGACGCAACTGGAAAAACACCGCGGAATCGTTGTCCGCCGCAGGCGGAGGCGCTTGACAAAACAGGCCTTTCCCACTATAATCTAATTACAGATAAACGCAGGAGATTCCAGCAATGCGCAACGGGGACAGGCAGCGGTTGACACCGCGGGAGATGGAGACGCAGACGAAGCGCCTACAAGGACTGTTTCGCCGTGACTTCATCGCCGGGGCCGTCCCAGGCGTGATGCTTCCGAGCTTCAACGAACTGGCGGAGCGTTACGCCGTGTCGCTCGCCGTGGCGAGGAAGTTCTACGAGCGGCTCGAGGCCGACGGCGTTGTCCGGGCGGAGCCGCGCAAAGGTTTCTTCCTCCAAGCCCCGGAGCGTTTCCAGCCGACGCGGCGCCCGGTGCTGATCGGCTTGCTGGGCTACGAAGACCCCGCCTGCCCGGATGGGCAACCCACCCACATCCACCAGCTTTTGGAGCGCTTGGCCAACCAGCATGGCTGGAGGGCGCGCGCCTTCAATCCTTTCCCCAAGCTCACGCTTGGCATGGACATCCCGCTGGAAATGGCCAAGGCCAGACTTGACGCCGCGTTCCTCTTCTCCGCCCCCAATCCTTGTGAACAAGATGTCTGGGACGCGTTGCGCCAGCTCGGCATCCCGTTGCTAAGTTTAGAGTCGTCACACGAAGGGGTGCTGCGGGTCGGGTACGACAACCGCCAGATCGGCCGGCTCGCCGCCGCCCACCTGTTGGAGAACGGACACCGCGAGATCGCCTATGTCCTCTACAGCCCGCGCCAGGACTGGATGGAGGAGCGGGAGGAAGGTTTCCGCCAGGCGGGCGGTGGGACCATGAGCTTGCAGGTGGACCTGACGACGCCGGAGTCCTGCCGTGACTGCGTGCGCGAACTCGTGGCTCGAGGCGTCACCGCCGTCTTCTGCGCCAACGACAAAATGGCGCTGGCCTTGCTCCAGGCCGGGCTCGCCCCCAGGGACATCGCCGTCGTCGGAGTCGACGACAGCCCCGAGTCCAGGTCGCGAGACCTCTCCACCGTCCAGAAGTTCTACGTCGGGGGCGTGGAGGCCGCTTTCCGCGCGTTGGTGGATTATTTCGACAACGGCGTCCCCTTGCCCCAGAGAGTGGACTTGCCCGGAACCTTGCTTGTACGCGGCAGCACTGCCGCGGCCTTGGTGTGAAGGGACTAAAACGCAAATGAAGTTTTTGGAGGTGTTGCCATGAAAGCCAGACGTTGGCGCCGTTTCTCGCTAATCGAGTTGTTGGTGGTCATCGCCATCATCGCCATTTTGTCGAGCATCCTGCTCCCCGCGCTGGGGAAGGCCAGGGAGACCTCGAAGTCGATCCTGTGCGTCAGCAACCTCCGGCAGGTCTACTCAGCCGGAGCCCTGTCCTACGCCAACGACTACAACGACTGGCTACCGACCGTCTGCCACGGCAACTCCGTCTATTGGCCGCGCGTCTTTAGCGACTACCTCGACATCAAGCAAAACATCTCCGACCTCAACCTGGCGCGGCGCACCCTCATCGTGTGCCCGTCCGACAATGAACTCAAGGCCATCCCCGTGGCCGCTAGCGTGCTCTGGGCTCCGACCAGCTACGGCGGCAACCGCAGCAACTACATCGCCGACAACCCCCGCGACCGGCCCAGGTGCAAGACAAACATGGTGGCGCTCCCCGCCCAGTGCTCCTATTTCATGGACCGCAAGGAACTGTGGTACGGCAGCTTCGATCCGGGCTACTGGAACCTCACGTTCGCCTTCCGCCACAACAAAGCCTTCAACACGCTGTTCGTCGACGGACACTGCGAGCCGCGGCGCTTCGCCGAGCTGCCAACTCTCGGCAACGACCCCTTCTGGTGGTGGAAATGAGGCGGCTACTCCTCCTGGCGCTCCTAACCGCGTCCGCGCTGCCCGCCGCGGAACTGGCCAACCTGGACTTCGCCCGGCAACACGAGGGCGTCATCCCGGACAAGGTCGCGTCCAGGCCCTCGGCCATGGTCGACACCCTCAACGCCTATGGACGCCTGCGCGGCGCCTGCGCCACTCCATCGCAAGGCGCGCGTTACGCCGCCCCCGCCATGGGACGGAGCGGCGAGCTGGACGCCCTACGGCTCGGCGACGCCGGGCATCCGCTCCGGCTTCCCGGACGCTTGTTCCAGACGGGCAAGCCCTTCGCCGTCGAGGCCTGGGTCTGGCTTTACGGCGCGCGGAAGCCAGGCGAGGAGATCCACCACTACGGCGGCGCGTTGCTGACCGCCGGGGCGAACTATTACCAGCACGGCTGGCGACTCAACACCAACAGCCGCTGGGCGCCCCATGGTTGGCTCGGCCTCATGTGGTACCCGGAGAACATCCAGTTCAGCGAGTTCTCCCCGGGGAAATGGCACCAGCTCGTCGTGAGCAACGACAGCACGACCGTCGCCCTGTATGTCGACGGCGGGCTCGTCGGCCAAAAGACGGCCGCCATTAAATTCGACGACCACGGCCTCCCAGGAGGCGAGCTCGTAGTGGGCGGAGAGGAACGGCTGGACTTCAAGCTCGACCAGCTCACCGTCCACGACTGTCCGCTGTCCGACGCCGACGTCAAAGACCATTACTTGAAAGGAAAACCTTCCACGGAGTTCCCGGCAGGGCTGGAGGAACGCCTGACGGGACTCAAACTAGAAATCCCCCATGACAACTACGGCTACTTCGTGGTCGGCCAGAAAATCCCCGTGTCGACCAACGCGGCCGAGCTGCTGGTCGACGGCGCGAGCCAGCCCCCGCGGACGGAGCTGAGTTTCGCGGAGCCAGGTTTGCGGGAAGTTCAGTTCGCCCTCGCCGACCACGGAAAAATCTTGAGACGCGAAACCTATCCGCTGGCCATAATCCCCTTCGCGATGAAATCCTCCAAGTTAGGGGCTTTGGAACTGGCCTCACAAAGGCCGGAGCTCAGCGCCTTGGGCGTCAAGCTGAGCCGGTTGGTGGTCAACTGGCGGGAGTTGGAACCAGTCAAGCGGGACTACGATTGGGCGCGGCTGGACGCGATGATGAAACGAAACCGGGAGCTGGGCGTGGAGACCATCCTCTGTCTGACCGGTGTCCCCGTCTGGGCCAAACTGCCCCGCGACATGGCCGCCTATGTCAAGCTTTGGCGGCTGCTGGCCAACCGTTACGACAACGTGAAACTCTTCGAGGTCTGGAACGCCACCAACCCGAACAATTCCCTCGGCCGCGAAGCCTATCTGCCGTTGCTGCGGGCGGCGGCGGAGACGTTGCGCCAGGAAGTCCCGGACGCGAAAATCCTGGCGGGGCGGATCGACATCTCCGACGGCCTCGCCAACGCCGCCTGGCTCCAGAAGGAGGCCACCGCTTGGCACAACATCTTCTCCGGACGGAAATATCCCGCCCAGGACGCCTGGGCGGTGGCGATAACCAAAGCGACCGCGAAACCGGTGTGGAACACGGGCGGCGGCGTCCACCAAACATTGGCGGGAACCACTCCGCCAAAGAGTTGGCCCTTGCCGACGTTTGACGAGGAGACGGCCGCGGCTTGGCTAATCCAAGACCTGGCGCTCCAGCTCGCCGACGGCGTGGAACGGATCGTCCTGGAAGCCGGCCCGTCGGACTACGTCCCGGCCGGCTCAGCCCAAGAAGGTTTGCCGGGCAAGGAGGGGCTGGCCTTGGCGGTCTTCAACGGCTTGGTCGGGAAGGACGCCAAACTCTCCCGGCTGCCCGACGTCCCGGCGGGGCTGACCGCCGTCCGTTTCGCCAACCCGGCTGGACGGAAGGGGCTCATCCTCTTCACCTCCGGCGCCACGGTGGAACTCAAAGAGATGAAGTGTCTTGATTTTGACAAGACACAAAAACGTCTGGAGGCAGTTGACAGTTCCAACGCGGAGTTCCCTTGCGGCGGAGCCGCTTTGGAGTGCTGCGATTCATCGCAGCTTTACGCCGATCATGGGCATGACTCCGCCGTTGTTTCCGCATTAAAACTCAGCCCTGAAACATCTTCGGCGTATCGTGACGACCGCGCCAAAGCTGCGATAAATCGCAGCACTCCAAAGACGCTCCGCGTCGGAAAGACCGCCGCCCCGCCACAGCAGTGTCAACAGAGAAATGAAACGTGTCTTGATTTGTTTGGGAAAAGCGCGGCTCCCGTGGCCACGGGGCGGCCGCTTTACGTGTTGGATGTGGAAAACCTCAACGGAAGGAAATAAGGATGAAGGGTACATGGTTGACGGCGCTCATGGCGCTGGCGGTGTCCGCCACGCTGGCGGCGGGCGAGACGGAGGAGCGGGCGCAGTTCCAGAGCTACAAGGAGCTGGTCAAGCAAGACCCGGCGTTGATCCGGTACTACACCTTCGAGGAGGGGCAGGGCGACGAGGTGGCCAACCAGGTCAGGCTCGGCGGCTCGCAAACGGCGGTGACCGGCGGACCGCTCGGTTCGCTGACCATCCAACGCTACAACGAGTATGGGAGGCATCCGTCGTTCCCCTGGAACTTCAGCCCCGAGACCATCTCCCCCGAGTGGATTCAAGGCCGTTGGCCCTGGAAAGCGGCCCTGGAAAGCGGCGTCGACAAAGTGGAATACCCCTGGGAGACCACCGGACTCAACCGCAGCGGCATCACCGGAGTGGAGTTCGCCGACGGCGGCACGCTCTCCGGCTGGCTCCGCGTCCCGGAGGACATGGCGAAAGGGCGCAGCAACATCCTGTCGCTCTTCGCTGGCCGCGACCCCACCAACCCCCGCTTCTGCGGCGGCTTCAACCTGAGCTATGCCAACGGGACGCTGGGCTTCGCCGCCAGCTCGACGGACAAGCAAGCGAACGGCGCGGCGGTGTTCGCCAAATTCACCCCGGGCGTCTGGCATCATTTCGCGGTGACTTTCGACAAGACGGCGCTCAAGCTCTACCTCGACGGCGCCTTGAAGGCCGACAAGCCCTTCGCCGGGGCGATCGTCCCGATGACTTGGCCGGACATACCGCTGATCGGCCCCTTCCAGGAGATGTCGTTCGGACACGGCCATTTCCTGATGATCGGCGCCAACATCCCCAAGGCGGGCGAGACGCCCAGCCGCTTCGAGCTCGACGAGCTGGCCATTTACAAGCGCGCCCTGACGGCGGCGGAACTCAAGACGCAAGAGGAGGCGGGACGTCCCGCCCTGTCCCCGGAGGCGCAGCTCGTCGCCGGACGCGCCCTGGCGACGCAACGGAAGCTGCTCGGCCGCACCAAGCTGGACATCCCGAAGGACAGCGGCGGTTATTTCCGCGTCAACCAGCCGATCCCCGCCACGGTCACCGTCCCCTCCGAACTCGGCGCCTGCAAGGCGGTGTTCTCCCTGGAGACGCTCTACGGCAAACCGCTGCAAAAACTGGAGCGGCCCCTAGAGCCAGGGAAGACGCTCACCGAGAACATCCTGCCCCCCGAATGCGGCGTTTTCTACTTGGACATGGCGTTGCTCGGCCCGGACGGGAAGACCTTGAAGAGCCAACGCTATTGCCTCGGCGTCGTGCCGCCCGCCCCCAAGGAGCTGAGCGTCAACAACCCCATGGCCTGCTGGGCCGACGACACCGAGCTCTTCCATTTCGATTCCCCCCTGCGCCGCATGTTCATGTGGCCGACCCCCGGCAAACATGACGCGCGTTTCCTGAAACAGTACGCCTACTATGACAAGCTCATCCCCAACTTCCGCACCTATGTCATGTTCGGGACGAACAAGAAGCTCTTCCCGGAGGTGCTGCAAGACTTGAAAGGCAAGAAGGTCTTCGGCCTGGAATTCACCAGCGAGCCCCACGAACCCTGCGACACCAAGGCCTATGTCGACGCCCTCAAGGCCGCCACCGCGATCTTCCGTCCCGCCTTCCCCGGCATCCTCTTCATCCCCCCCGGCATCGAGCCCAGCTCCCTCTCGGTGTTGGCGGGCATCCTGGAAAACGGCGGCCTCGAATACATGGACGGCGTCTCGTACCATCCCTATTCCGGCCGCCCCCTCCACGCCTACCTCGACCCCGACAGCGCCACCAAGAAGCTGAAGAAACTCCTGGCCAAACACCCGGAGAAAAAGCCCACGCTCTGGAGCACCGAGAGCGGCGTGAACGCTCTGCCGCGCCGCGGCGACGGCCGCCCGATGACCGGCAAGGAGGCCGCCGCCGCCGGCTTCCTCGGCGGGCACTACTTCGATGTCGACTACTTCCACTTTTTCCTAGCGCTCATGGAGGAGTCCGACGCCGCCGCCTTGCAGTGCCACGACATCCTGATCAAGCTGGCCGAGGGTTATAAGATGTACACCGTGATGGGCGGCCCCGGCGACCACGGCGGCGTCCCGGGCTTGCGCGGCGTGGCGATCACCGCCATCGCCGGGCAGGTGCTGAACAACCAAGTCGAAGTCACCCCCTTGCCGCTGGCCTCCACCCAGAGCTTCTGCGCCCTGGTCAAGAACGCCGACGGCACGACCACCGCCGCGCTCTTCGCCATGGAGCCGACCACCGAGAATTTCAAAGTCCCGGCCAACGCCGAATATAAGACCATGGACATGCTGGGCAACTTCGGCTCCATCAAGGCGGACGCCGACGGGCTGCTCTCCATCCCGTGCGCCAAGGCGCCGCTCTATGTCTTCAACGTCCCCGCCGGTCTGCAAGCGGTGGCGCCGCTGCGGTTGGCGCTACCCGCCGTTCTGCCGGAAGACAACGTGCTCAAGGGCGAACTGACCGTCTCCAACCAGCTCGCCACGCCGTTGGTGGGCAAACTCTCCGCCACCGCCATCCCGGGCGCGACGATCAGCTTCGCCAAGACCGAGGTGAACCTCGCTCCGGGACAGTCCGAGAAGATCGCGGTCACGCTCCGGGCGGAGACGCTCAAGCGCCGCCTCTACACCTTGGCGCTGGAGTTCCGCAACCCCGCCGGCAAGCTGGTATCGTCCGCGCTGGCTTCCTTCCAGTCTCCGGGCGTGTTGCAGATGGTTCCGCAGCTCAAGGCGCCGCTCACGCTCGACGGCGACGAGACCAAGTGGAAGGACATCCCCGCCATGACCTGCGACGACGTCGAGGGCGTGGTGCACGGCAAGCCCAACGCCGCCGAGATCTGGGTCCCCCAGTGGCGCGGTCCGGACGACCTCTCCTTCACCGTCAAGACCGCCTGGCGCAAAGGCGATGGCGTCTACTTTCTCCTGAAGGCCAAGGACAACGCCCTCGTACCCGCCCCCGCAGACCAGGTGAGCACCGCCTGGAAATACGACTGCCTTGAGCTCTACTTCGATGGACGAGGGCGCGGCAAACAGGGCGCAGTGCTCTCCGACGGCATGGACCAAGTGGTCGTCATCCCCCAAGTGGGCGAGAAGGCCGCCCCCTGCAAGTTGTGGTTCGGCCTGGAAGACCGCAACCAGGTGGACGTCCAATGCGTCGGACGCAAGACCGCCGACGGCTATCTGCTCGAAGGCAAGATCACCCCGAACGCCAAGAGCGCTTTCCAAGTCCAGGCCGGTAGCCAGTTCCGCATGGACTTCATGCTCGACGACGCCGACAGCCTGGAGACCAAGCTGTTGCGCAAGGACGCCATGGCGTTGCATGGCGACTTCGGCGACTATCGCAACTCCGACGTCTGGGGCCGCTACGAGCTCTCATTGGACGGCGCGAGGTAGCCATGGCCAGCACCATACCCGTCCCGACGCGGGAACAATTGGACTGGCTCGACCTGGAGGTCGGCGTCATCATCCACTTGGACATGCAGGTGTTCGAGAACAGCTACCACTTCCGCGACCGGTGGGGTTACACCCCGGACGCCCAGCTCTTCGACCCCAAAGAGCTGGACACCGACCAATGGCTCGCGACGGCGGAGGAGGCGGGAGCGAAGTACGCGCTGTTCACCGCGAAGCACAACAGCGGCTTCTCCTTCTGGCCGACCAAGGCGCATCCCTATAGCGTGGCGAGCGCGCCTTGGCGCGGCGGGAAAGAGGATATCGTGGCCGATTTCATCGCCTCCTGCGAAAAGTATGGTTTGCGTCCGGGGCTTTATTGCAGCGCGTCGGCGAACGCCTATTTCCGGGCGGAGGATCCGGGGCTGGTGCGCGGCGGGACGCCGGAGGAGCAAAAGCGTTACAACGACGTGGTCATCCAGCAGTACCGCGAGGTATGGGGCAATTATGGGCCGTTGGTCGAGCTCTGGTTCGATGGCGGCTTCGTCCCGCCCGGAGAGGGCGGCCCCCCGATCATCGCGCTGCGGGACAAGCTCCAGCCACAAGCGGTGATCTTCAGCGGCGCGTGCAGCGCCGGCGCCAAGAACCGGATACGCCCCTCCGGCTCGGAGGAGGGCCGCGTCCCCTTGCCGTCCTGGGGCGCCATGGACAGCGTCACCTGCGCCCCCGAGGGCTCCTCCGAGGGCGACGAGTACGCCCCCGCGGAAGGCGTGATCGCCAACCGGGAAGGTTTTGACGGCGGCTGGTTCTGGCACGAGGGCGACGAGAGCGCGATCCATAGTCCGTCGCGGTTGCTCCAGGGATACTACGACTGCGTTGGCAGAAACGCCAATTTCCTAGTCGGCATGGTGGTCGACAACCGAGGGCTCGTCCCGAACGCGGACGCGGCGGTTTTCCGCGAGTTCGGGGAGCTTGTCCGGAAGATCAACGCGCTGCCGCGCGACACCGTTTCAGGGAACGGACGGCTCCTGGAGCTGCCGCTCGCGGCGAACGGACGGGTTTCCGAAGTCCTGTTGAAAGAAGGCATCGCCCAAGGGGAGCGGGTGCGGAAATATCAAGTAGAAGCGCTGGTGGACGGAACTTGGCGTCCCGTGGCCGACGGCGACGGAATCGGCCATAAGCGGCTCTTGTCTTTCGCGCCGGTGGAGACGGGGAAACTGCGGCTCCACGTCCTGGAATGCGCCGGGGAGCCGGAGATCAGCGAGTTCTCCGCCTATCTCGGCCCCGTCCGCGCCGTCCCGAAGGTCTCCCGCGACCGGCGCGGCATGGTCACCATCGCCAAGGACGCCCCCGGCGAGTTACGCTATACCCTCGACGGCTCCGCGCCCACCGCCACGTCCACGCGGTACACCACCCCGTTCGTGGCCCGGAACTCCGGGACGCTGCGCGTCCGCCTGTTCCCGGACGACCAGCCGCTCCCCGAGCTGAGCGAGCACCTGGAGACCACGTTCCACTATGGTCTGCCCGACGACGAGTGGGAGGTGATTTACGCGGACAGCGAATATGCGTGGCCAAATGGAAGCGGACGCGTCGACAGCAAAGACAACGTCCTGCACGCCGGCGACTGGTTGTGGCGCAGCGGGAACAGCGATGGGTTCCCCCACGAGCTCGTGATCGACATGAAAAAGCCCATAATGGTCGACGGCTTCATCGTCCGCACGGACAATCTCCGCGACTACGAGTTCTACGTTGGCGACTCGCCGGAGCAGGTCGATCGCTTGGTCGCGAAAGGCGTGTTCGAGGGCATGTGCCCCGACAAGCGGCTTGTCCGTTTCGACGGCGGACATCAGGCGAGATATTGCCGTCTCCGCATGCTTTCGAACATTTACGGCAGGAGCTGGGTGGTCGTCCGCAGCTTGGAAATCATCGGCTCCGACACTAAAGTAAAACAACCATGAACCACAACTTGGCCTGCCCCTGGATCGACAAATGCTCGCCGCCAGGGCGGACGGTGAACGCCGGCGGCGGCGACGGCATGGACTTGGACGGCCCCCTCCCCTCCCACCGGGGTTTGGGCCAACTATCCGCGGCTGGGCTCGGCCGATAAAACCCTGCTGCCGCTCCCCGGCCTCGCCCACGCCTGGTCGGCCGAGTTCGACCGCCGCGCCTGGCGCCGGCTGGAACAATTGCGCCAACACAAAAGCGCCTGAACATAAATGAGGAATCATACGATGACTGTCCAACGTTTCAAAACTTCTAATCTCGGGTCGAATGAACTTGTGTTCGACAAGGATGTCCCTTTTGTCAAAAGCGGGCTGGGGCTAGACCAAATTTGGTTCAGCGGCGGGCGGACGGCGTTGACCATCCTCCGGCACGGCGGAATAGGCCAGATACTGTATTATGGACGGCAGGGACAAAGCTTCCAGACGTTTTTCAAGTCCACCTCGCCGCAATCGTCGTGGGAGAAACTCTTCCGGCTCTGCGTGGTGATTGACGGCGTCCCCTGGTATCCCGAGTTCAACAACACGCGGCTGTATCCGTTCGGCTACACCAGCGAGTGCGTCCTGGCGGGGGTGAAGTTCCGCCATGAGCTCACGACGCTGAACGACGCCATCGCGCAACGGGTCGTCATCCTCGCCAACCCGGAACGGAAATCCTTGTCCTTGAAGCTCATCTTCCACGGGTTCAACGGCGTGAAATCGACCCACCGGAAATGGGAGAGTTGGACGATGGACGAGGCCTTGGGCGGGCCGCGCGCCTCGGCGACCGACTCCTACACGGAAGAGGAGTGCCGCCGCCAAGTGGAGGCGAAAAAAGCGGAGATCCGGCTGGATTTCCCCGTGTCGGACGTGCCCTACGCCGAAACCCATCTCGGACTCGCCTCCAATCTAAAGGTGTCGATGACCTCCACCAACAACGGCTTCAAGCACTATCTCGACACGGACGGTTTCGTGGACGAGGCCGCCTTCTTCCTCGTGTTCAACCCGGAGAAGGACGGCTTGACGCAGCGCGTCCGCGAACTCCGCGGCGGCTTCGCCCTAGCGTGCGACCAGGCGGCGGCGGCCTACCGGGAGCGGGTGGCGAGCTCGCCGCGCGTCAATATCCCCGGCGCCGCGGCGGTCCAGTCCTGCATGACGGGCATCCCCCCGATGATCGATTCCATCGAGGCCAAGGACATCCCCGGCGGCTTCAGAGCCGCCACGCACGGCTATTGGATCTGGCTGGACCTCTTCTTCAATCCGAGTGCGTTCACCTACGCCAACGACGCGGCGTCGTTGCTGGACATGCTGAAACTGTTCCGGTCCTTCGCCGACCCCGAGCTGGGCATGCCCAAACTGGTGACGACAACCCTGCGACCGTTGTCCGGCGCGGAATGGGTGGAGCAGGCTTTGTACATCACGGCCTTCTACCACTATTACTGCGCCACGGGAGACCGCGCCGCCTTGCGGGACAGCTTCCCCTTCCTCGCCTGGCTGACGGGCAAATGCCTGGAGAAGGAAGTCGCCGGGACCGGCTTGCTCGAAGGCGTCGGCATGCCCGACTTCCCGATGGACATGGATGGGCATGACATCTGCAGCAGCGGCAACAGCATCTTCTACCAAGCCCTGAAGGCCATGGAGGCGCTGGCGCGGGAATTGGGCGAGGACGCCCCCAGCGAGGACTACGCCGCCCGCGCCAAAAAATGCAGGGAAAGCCACTTCCGCTATTTCTACGACGCGGAGAAGGGGTATTTCGTGGATTCCCTGTCGAGCAAAGATTTCTCGAAACGGCTTCATTACCCCGTGTTCGCCATCTTTTGGATCACGCATTTCGCGGCGGACTTGCTTGGCGGCCATGAGCTGGACATCGCCGCGTTCCTGGCGAAGAACTTCACCCGGCCGCACGGTATCGCGGGAATGATCCCCACCTGGGACGCCGCGTATCCCGGCGACGGGAACCAACTGCTGGCCTACTACCCCAGCTGGTCGGAGGCGTTCTACCGGAACGCGATGCGGCTGGCGGGGCGAGCCGAGGACTTGGACAAGTGGTTTGAAGATGTCGGCTGGTTTTGGCGACAGAACACCATCCCCGAAGGCTTCACCTATGACGCGGAGAACGAGGGCTTCACGGTGGACAACCCCGGCACCAAACAGGCGTTCGGCGGACAGGCGTGGTACTGCGTGTTCTTCGCCGCCATCGTCGGGCTGGTCATCGACGAGCGGGGGCTACTCCTTTCCCGCACCCCGACGCGGCGGAAGATCACCGTCAAGGGGCTTGTCGTCCGCGGCAAACGGCTCGACATCACGTTGACCGGAAAGCCGGACAGCCAAACCATCACCGTGAACGGGGAAAAGTTCGACGGCCCGACGGCCCTAATCCCCTTCGCCGCCTTGAAACCGAGAAACAGCATAGTGTTTTAGCGTGCCGTCCCGCTCAGCTAGCACATAGTGCGGCGTAAGCCGGAGCCTGGGAGCGCCGAGCCCCAGCCCGGCTTCCTTAGTACGGCCGTGGAGCCGCCCCTTTCCCTGGGAAGGCTGTTTCCGTGCTTCCGTGGCTCTTCGCCCGGCGCGGCGTGGTTTCTAAAGGGTGCCAAGCCGGGTTTCCACACTATGCGCGACGCGCTCGGCTTCAACTAAAAAATAGCCGGGTCCAGGTCGGAGACCCGGTCGCCCCCGCTAGCGACAGAGGCGGCCGCCGCAGGCGGAATGCTTTTTTTGCCCTCAGTCAGAAATGGCTGGGGGCTTTTCGTTTTATAGCTTTTCCTAGCCATAGCACCACAACGCCTCTTGTTTTTTCCAAAAAAGTCGCTATGATATCCAGAGAAAGTACTTAACAAGTTAATTGTGAGCGTAAATATGTTCTTTGATCTTATATTTGGAATGTGCTTGACAGGTGGTGGCAGACCATGATCTCGATGAAAGACATCGCCGGGCTGTGCGGCGTCTCCGAGGCCGCCGTGTCCAAGGCGTTGCGGGGCAAGCCCGGAGTGGGCGCGCGGACGCGAGAGCGTATCCAGTCCATCGCCCGACAGTACAACTACATCCCGAACGCCCTTGTCCAGGGTATTCAGAATGGCTGCACCCGGACGATCGGGGTCATCGCCGGGAACGAGTATGAGGACGCCTTCGCCGGGAGTATCATGCGGGGGGTGGACAAGGCGTTGTTCGCCGAGGATTTCAGCGCGCTGCTCGTGCATTTGCATGGAGATCCGGAGGTGGGACGCGAGGTCAAGCTGATCAGGAACTTCGCCGAGCGCCGCGTCGACGGGCTATTGGTGGTCGGGGCGCGGCTGCACTCCCCCGCGTTGCTGGACGAGCTCCGGGGTTTCCACGGCCCGGTGACGCTGGTGGACCAGCCGGATCCATGCGGCGAGTTCGACTTTGTCGGCAGCGACGACATCCCCGGGGCGCGGGCGGCGGCCGAACACCTGATAGAGTTGGGGCATCGTGGTATCGCCTTTTGCGGCATCCTTGGCGTCTGCACGGGGAGAAACCGCCTTGAGGGCTTCCGCATGGCGATGGCGGCGCATGGCTTTCCCGTCCGCGCCGACTGGATTTGGGACGTCCAGGGGGAAAAGACTTACGACATCGCGCGGACGCGCCTGTCCCGGGGAGACCGTCCCGGCGCCGTGCTATGCTTCAACGACTTCTGCGCCCTGGACGTCATGGCGGCGGCGTACGACCTGGGCTTGAACGTCCCGGCGCAGTTGTCCGTGAGCGGTTTCGCCGACCTGCCGGTCGCCGCCCAGACACGCCCAAGCCTCACGACCGTCAGTCAGGACGCCGAAGAGATGGGGCGAGTCGCCACGGAGCTGCTGCTGCGCCGGATCAGGGAGAAAAACGATGGAAAGTCCTCGCCATTGGAAAAGATATTGCTTCCGACCAAGTTGATTGTGCGGGGATCGACGGCCCAACTAGGACAGGCAACAAAAAATAGAGGTAAACGATGAAGGCTCGCGCGCGGAGGAAATTCACACTTGTCGAGTTATTGGTTGTTATCGGAATCATCGCCCTGCTATCTAGCTTGTTGTTGCCATGTTTGAACAACGCCAAGGGCATGGCCCAGCGGATTGCCTGCATCAACAACGAAAAACAGATATATCTCTCCATCGTCAACTATTCGGATGATTACAATGGCGAGATGCCTCCCAACTGCATGAGCTCGTTCACATATTTCTGCAATCAATACCTCAACCAGAAGGCCGCCGCCAGCGCCACTTACACCGATTATGGATTTACGCTCTTCCGCGCGCCCACGGGGATGTTTTTTTGCCCCGCCACCACCACGGCGTCCGCTAGTCCGGCGTGGCCCAAAGGGATGGTGGAGGAACCCTACTATATGTCCAATTATGTGAGCACCTTGAAGCAACTGCCCGGAGCCTCCCAGCGAAGCGGCTGTTGGGAGCTGCGCGACAGTGGCGGGCTGGGCATACATTTCCGAAGGCTTGAGATGATTAAAGATGGCAGCGTGATATTTGGCGAAAGCAATTTCTCCGGCAAAGGCAACCGGATAGGCTATCAAGCCAACACCTGCGAGGTGTTGCTGGGCGAGTGTTCCGGTTTGCGTCAAGGCGACACCAACGGCGCTTACGCGCCGGGCTGGAACCATCAGCTAAGCTCCAACCTCACGTTCAAGGACGGCCACGTCGACACCGTGAAGTTCAGGGCGGTCCAACAGTTTAGCGCCGACTACATTCCCCGATGACGAGGACAATTGACGAAAGGATGGAGATGAGCTCGTTCATACCACGTTTGGCCGTCGTCGCCGCAGTTTTATCCCTTGTCGGCGAAATGAGCGCGGGACAAGTTTTCCAACCTGCGCCCGCCCCGTTCTCGCGTCCGGGGAAAACGGTCTGCGAAGGCAAATGCCTCCCAGACAAGATTGTGTTCGGAAGCGGCGCCATATTACTCGATCCAGATGGACAACTCCAGTTGAAAACGGAACGCTGTCATATCCCGTTGTCCGCCTGGTTCGGAATCGTGGCGCGCGGGGAGACGCTGTGGGTGGAGCTCTCGCGGAAGGACAGGAATTGCAAAGAACTCTCACTTGAATATGACGGGGGGAAAACCTATCGGCTAGCTGGGAAGATACTATTGAACGACATGGGGCCAATGGCGGACGCGTCGCTCGAAATATCGCTGCTGGACGACAACCAATTGAAGTTTGTCTTAGCTTGCGGCCCCATGTCGGGCGCAAGAATAGAACCAGCGTTCTTCGCCACTTTCAGCGGCCAGATCATAAACATGGAAGGCGGGAAATTTCAAGTCGAGTCGAAAAAGGGCAAGGAGGAGTTTTCGCTGGGGGTAAAACCAGCGGAGATAGCCGGAAAGAATAAAAACGACAAAGGCGAGGACGTCTATTTTTCTTATTATGACCGCGGATTTATAAATGCTGAATTCTCGATAACCGGAAAATATCCGGTTTTCGGTCTCAAGTCCGAGGATGATCATATTTTGAGTGTCAGGGGGTACGGCGAACGGGATCTAGAACGGCTGTCCATCGTCCAGGTAAGCGTCCAGAAGCCATGTCTGACTTTCACTATGGACATAAGCGGCAATGAGGTGTCCACCTCCCTCAAGCCGGGTGTGGCGGCCTACAAGAACATAAATTTCGCTTCGGACAATCTGGTCACGCCCAATTATAATTTGTCGAGGAACCTGATTCAAAACCCTTCGCTCAACGCCGGGTGGCGCTATTATTCCTACAAGGCCCACTATCCTTACCGTCAGGGCGAGATAGTCCCGCCGCAAGAGAATCCATGGACGATAGATGAGACGGGCGGGATCAATGGCTCCCGGTGCCTAAGGCTGAAAGCGTATCCGGTGGATGGCGAGGCGATGCCGTTCAAGTCTTATGTCCAGTCCTTTGTCGTCCCGGCGAGCGCGGGCAAGAAACATACCGTCAGCTTTTTCGCCAGAACTGACGCGGTGTCGGCCAGAATTAGTCTTTTCGCCCTGACATGCGGACAACCTGGAGCGAAGTATGTTGGATATTATTATCCGAAGGCGGATATGGTCGTGGACAAGGCATGGCGGCGGTTCTCCTTTGAATTTGTTCCTGACGGTCAGGTCGCCGATATAATATTTTCGGCGGCATCGGCCCAAAATGGCGGGTGCGTGTATTTTGACGATTTGCAGCTTGAGGAAGGTGCGATGACCGACTTCGCCGCCTCGCCTCTTGACGCCGAGCTGCTCGTCAACGGGAAGCCGGAGATGGTGTTCGGCGAGACGGAGAAAACGGATGATATAAGGTTGAACGCCTTTTTCAAAGACCTTCCCGCGTTAGGCCGGATGAAGGTGTCCATCGAAAACTTTTATGGGATGGATTTGTTCGCGGAAGAATATCCCATCGTGGTCGGGAAGGATGGCCGGATGTCGGTGGTGATTGACCCCGCCGGCGCGCTCGACAACAATGGACTATATTCCATCAGGGTCGATTTTGAGTGTGGAGCCTTGAAGAAGACCGAGTTTTTCAGGTTCGCGCGCATGCCGTACTTGGAGAACAAGCACCAGCACAAGAATCTTTTCGGGACGCATAGCATGCCCGTTGAGATCAACAGGAAGAGTCTCGAGATGTTCCGTAAATTTGGCATAGGGGCTTTTGTCAAGTTGCGCCCGGAGAAAGACCTCTTCGACCTGCTGTCCGATTACGGCGTCGCGGTTTTGTCCACGGAGTTGGCGCGACGTCACCGCGAGGGAAAACGAGGGACAGGGTTTTACGCATGCCAAGAAAACGCGATATTCCTAAAAGAGAGATGTCTTGCGCATTGGCCTTTGGACATCAAGGAGGTTTCCGCCGCGTTGGAGAAAGAAATAGAGGTGGCGTCCTGGGAGGTGGCGAAAGCTTACCCTTGGCTGAAATATTGGTCGTTTTTCTGCGAGCTGCACGGCTATTACCCCAAACTGCCGCCTCAAGAACTGGTTAAGATATTGAAGGCTGTCCACAGGGGAGTCAAAAGGGCGACGCCGGACGCGAAAGTCTATCAGGAGGGCGGGGCGGCGAACATGAGCGCGAATTTGGGGATAAAGGTCACGGACGAATATTTGTCGGCGGTGAAGGGCGAAGTGAAATTTGATGTCATTGGTATTCACCCGTATCGACAACTCCCGGAGAGCCCGGATCTTGATGATGACACCGCGGCATTGCTGGAGATGCTTGAAGGCCATGGCTATCGGGATATCCCCGTTATTTGGGAGGAGGGGAATTACTTTCCGTTCTACTTATTGCCGGATCTCAAGCTGAACGCCCATAACGGCGCGGCGTCGTCGGATCATTGGAATTATCACAAAGCGTTTAGTTATGATATCGGCTGGGGCGAGAAGATCGCGGCGGCCTACACCGCCAGATATAACCTTGTCGCGCTGAAGTATTCCGACCGTGTAAAAGGGTCTGTCATGTGGACAAACGGCCATTTCCTGGACGCGTATTACACGCCGTTCGCCTGGCTCAAGACCTGCAACACCCTGGGGAATTTACTGGGCGACGCGAAATACCTCTGCACGCTAAGCTTCGCGCCCAAAACCAGGGTTTATATGTTCGAGGACGCGAAACAACGTCCCGTCGCCGCCTTGTGGTCATACAGCCGCGCGGTTGACAATGGAGAGAAAAACGCGTCGGAGGCCTTGGTGAAATTCGAGGGCGTCGAGCCTGAGATCTTCGGGCTTATGGGCGAAAAGTTGAAGCTGCGTAAGGACAGGAACGGCGAGAGTGTCATTCCCGTAACGCCGTTCCCCCTCTTCATCAGAGGCGAAAAAGGGTCGACCGAGGCGCTTAAAACAGCGTTGGGCGGCGCTTTGATGTCTGGTTTGGATGGTAGCCTTAGGCTTGACGCCAGCCTTTCGAGCGTGACGGACGCGGCGGTGCTTGCCTCGAACGCCATATCGCGCCCGTGGCAAGGGGAGATAACCCTAAACGGGCGGAGCCAGGAACTGGAGCTAGGTGGCTGCATGAAAAAAGCGCTGGCCGTGCCGTTGTCGTCGCCGGTCTCTCTCCGCGGCATCGACAACCAGAAAATCATCGCGTTGGTTCAGCGGCGGGGTGGGGGATCGTTTTCCACTAACTTGTCTTTCCCGGCGTTCGCGGTGAAGAAGTTGGAGCGGCCAATCGTTGTGGATGGCGCGCTTGAGGATTGGGCGGGCGTTCCGGCGATACCGCTGTCCTCAAGGATCGTCAATAAAAAAGCGATGAAGGAGGAGCTCGGCTACAACGGAGATTTTGAGGCGAGCTTCAAGGTGGCGTGGAGCGATGAGTTCTTCTATTTGGCGGTCATTGTCGATGACGACAAATTCGTCGCTTCTGATGATTTGCCGCTGGCCGAACGTTACAAAATGGATTCCGTGCAAGTCTATGTGGATTGCATGGGGGAGAACAGGGTTAGCGGAAACGATGGTTTTCACGCCACGGATTACAATTATGATTTCTTCCCCTCGAGAAATGGCGGCGCGCTCACCGCGTACCGCCGGTTCGCCCCGTCGCAGCAGTACTGTGGCGGCGCGCACTCCGACACCGTCGAGCCGAATATCAAAACGGCGTTCAAGGTGACGGAACGAGGTTATGTGTATGAGATCGCGTTTCCGAAGCGGTATCTTCAGCCTGTGCGTTTAGCGCCTGGCTCATGCCCTGGTTTCGGGATCACGGTGAACGACACCGACAAGGACAGCGTCAACAAAGCCAGCCTCGGGGTCATTCCTGGCAAGGGCTGTTTCGGCAACCTCAGCCAGTTGCCATTGATGTTGTTCACTGAGTGACAAATATATCATGGAATCAAAACTTTGAAGATCGGAGAGTTAATGAGCGCTTTACGTTTCCGCCAAGTGCATCTGGATTTCCACACGTCTCCCGACATCGCCGGGGTGGGGGCTCGGTTCGACCGCCGCAACTGGCAACGAACCTTGCTCGACGCCCGGGTGAACTCGGTCACCATGTTCGCTCTTTGCCATCATGGTTATTCCTATTACGACACCAATGTGGGCGTGAGGCACCCCCAGTTGCGATTCGACTTGCTGCGGGCCCAGTTCGAGGCCTGCAAGGAAGTAGACATCAACGTGCCGATCTATCTGACCGCGGGATCGAATTATTTGAAAGCTCTTGAGCATCCCGAATGGGTGGAGGTGAACTGCGAGGGACGCACCGCCGAGCCGTTCTACGCCGGGTTCCGCAAAATGTGTTTCAACAGCCCTTACCTCGACCACCTCTGCGAACAAATCGAGGAGGTCGCCACGCTCTTCCCGGATTGCGACGGGATCTTCATGGACATCATCATGCAGGGGGAATGTTGTTGCAAATATTGTATGGCGTCCATGGCGGCGAACGAGCTAGACCCGCAAAAGCCAGAGGACAGGAAACGCAATGCCCGCATGGTGCTGGACAAGTACTTCCGCATGGCCACCGCCGCCGCCAAGCGCCATAATCCCGCCATGTCCATATTCCACAACAGCGGGCACTTCTCCCCGGAGTGGAAAGACACGTTCAAATATTACGACCATCTGGAATTGGAGTCGCTCCCGACCGGCGGTTGGGGCTATGACCACTTCCCCATGGTGGCGAAGTACTGCGCCAACTTGAAGCTGGATTTTTTGGGCATGACCGGCAAGTTCCACACGACTTGGGGCGAGTTCGGCGGCTACAAGCATCCGGACGCCTTGCGCTACGAGTGCGCCGCGATGCTCGCCATGGGCGCCAAGTGTAGCGTCGGCGACCAGCTCCATCCTTGCGGCGAGCTGGACGCCTCCACTTACCGCGCCGTCGGCATGGCTTATCGTGAAGTCGAGGCCAAGGAACCTTGGTGTGGGGGCGCCGTGAATATCGCCGACATCGGGCTGCTCACCGCCGCGGGCGACAGCCCCGCCGACATCGGCGCCACCCGGCTGTTGCTGGAGGGGCATTTCCTCTTCGAGGTGATCGACGCGGACATGGAGCTGGAAAAATACAAGCTGCTCATCCTCCCCGACGAGATCGCCGTGGACGTTGGATTAAAGAACAAAATCGACGATTTCTTGGCGAAGGGCGGCAAGTTGCTCCTCAGCGGCGCCAGCGGGCTGAACGCGGCTAAGGACGCCTTCCTCTGGGATGTCGGAGCGGAATATCTGGGCGAGAGCGAGTTCCGCCCCGATTACGCCCTGCCGCTCCCGGAGTTGCGGGCGGACTTCCTCGACTCGCCCGTGGTGATGTATTTCCGCTCGCGGCGGATAAAGGTGACTAGCGGCAAGTCTTGCGGCAAGGTTCACGACCCCTATTTCAATCGGACGTACCGACATTTCTGTTCCCATCAGCAGACTCCATGCCAGCTGGAGGATTCCGGCTTCGACTGCGGCGCGCTGAAGGGAGGCGTCATGTACCTGGCTCATCCGGTGTTCACCAATTACCGTTGGTACGGCGCCTCCGTTCAGCGGGAGTACCTGGTCAGGACGGTACGGCTCCTGTTGGGCGAGGGGATCGGCTTCAGCTCCAATCTGCCGTCACAGGCCAGGGCGAACTTGATGGCGCAGCCGGAGGAAAGCAGGTACGTGCTCCACCTGCTCTACGCCAACAAGGCGCTGCGGGGCGGGGAGAACCGCGACATGGGCGACAACCTCCATCGGGCGCGGTTTGTCGAGGTCATTGAAGCGTTGGAGCCGCTCCATGAGGTTCGAGTTTCGCTATCGCTGCCGCGGCGAGTGGAGACGGTCACGTTGGAGCCGCAAGGCGAGGAGCTCGCGTTCTCCTTGGTCAAGGGACGGCTTGAGTTTATGGTCGACAAATTCGTCTGCCACCAGATGGTGGTGTGTCATTATGAATAGGCGTTTGTGTCAAAAACTACAAAACAATTGCCATTTTTTGTATATACAGATGGAGTTTTCACTGTATCGCAAGTTATAAAACAGAGCTATAATAAAGACAACCCTTAACCAAAAGAAGGTGTTTGCCATGAAGTTCGGAGTAGCGGATTACGGCATTTCCGTCTGGGAAGGCGGATTGTTGGACTACGGGTATCGGCTGGAGCGTCTGAAGGCGATCGGCTACCAGGGCGTGGAACGCTTGGAGGCGGTCAGCGCCTCGGACGCCTTGGAGAAGTCAGCCACTTTCCACCGTCTGGGCATGGACTTCGCCACCTGCCGCGGGCCGAACGCCCGGGTGGGCATCGAGTGGACCGCCGCCTTGGGCAAAGGCTACGTCTGGGCCCCCGTCGGCGGCCGGAACGACGACTTCGACAAATACGTCCGGCAGGTCAACTTCTTCTGCGACATCTGTGAGCGCTGGGGCCTCAAGGCCGCCCTCCACAACCACTTGGGCAGCCGGATCGAGTCCGAGGAGGAGCTGGAACGCTTCCTCAAAGCATGTCCCAAGGCCGGTTTGGTCTTCGACACCGCCCACCACTCCGGCGCCGGCGGCGACAGCGTCAAGATCGCCGAGAAATACGCCGACCGCGTCGTCGCCCTCCACCTGAAGGACTACGAGCTGCTCAAGCCGGAGCTCGGCTTGGACAAATGGCCCGAGCGCCTCCGCTTCTGCGCGCTCGGCGCCGGACAGATGGGCCTGGACAACGCCGCCGTCCTCAAGGCCGTGGTGAAGCAGGGCTTCGACGGCTGGGTGCATGTCGAGCAGGACTGCCATCTGCGCGACCCCTACGAGGATCTGGCTGGCAGCAGGCAGTACCTCAAAAAGAACGCGGGGCTGTGAAATGACCAAGAAAAAAGTTTACAACGTCGGCATCCTGGGCTTGGGCCGCGCCGGTTACGGCATGCACGCCAACGAGCTTAAGGGCAAGACCGACAAGTTCAAGATCGCCGCGGGCTGCGACCCCTTCAAGGACTACCGCGACAAGGTGGCCGCCGAGTTCAAATGCCCCGTCTACGAGAGCTACGCCGAGCTGCTGGCCGACAAGAACGTCGACCTGATCAGCGTTGCGACCCGTTCGGTCGACCACTTCGCCCACGCCAAGCTGGCGCTCGAGGCCGGCAAGCACGTGGCGTTGGACAAGCCGATCTGCATCAACCACGCCGAGGCCGTCGCCCTGAAGAAGATCGCCGCCAAGGCCAAGGGCAAGCTCTTCATCCGGCACAACCGCCGTTTCGACCCCGACTTCCTGCGCGTCCAGGAGATTCTGGCCGAGGGCTTGATCGGCGAGGTCTTCGAGATCAAGTTGACCCGCTGGGGCTACCAGCGCCGCAACGACTGGCAGGTGCTCAAGAGCGCCGGCGGCGGACAGTTGCTCAACTGGGGGCCGCACATCATCGACCACGCCCTCCGCTTCCTGGACTCGCCGGTCAAGAGCATGTGGAGCGACCTCAAGAAGATCGCCGCCGCCGGCGACGCCGAGGACCAACTCAAGATAGTCCTCCGGGGCGCCAACGGGCGGGTGGCCGACATCGAGATCAGCGGCGGCGCCGCGGCCTCCATGCCCCACCTCGTCGTCCTGGGCTCCAAAGGCTGTATCACCGTCCAGGGCAACGAGATCAAGACGCGCTACTTGAACCCCGAGGTGAAGCTCGCCCCGTTGGAGGTCAACAACGGCCCCGGCGGCGCGTTCGGCAACGCCGAGACGCTCTACTGGGTGGAGAAAAGCTGCCCGGCCGTCCCGAACACCCCCATCGACATTTGGGACGAGGTCTACAACGACCTGACGGGCAAGAGCGAGTATCCCATCACCGTCGACAGCGTGGTCGAGGTGATGCGGGTGATCTCGGAGGCCAAGAAGGGCACTCAGTTCGAATAAGTTTGCCCAGGTTATAGCTCAGGCCGCCCCTCCCCCGTCGGGAGGGGCGGCCTTTTTTGTCGCCCGCCCGCCATTGACAAAATATGGCTGCGGCCCTACAGTACTAAAATCGTTTCAAGCAACTCAACAGCGAAGGAGTCCCAATTGTGGCGACCAGGAATTTGAGTCCGCAGCGGATGTTCATCGAAATGGCTCTGGAGCACCGTCCGACCCATGCCTTCGGCGAGGGGGACAGGAAGGATTTCACCGCCTGGAAGGCGGACACCCTCCCCAAGGTCAAAGCCTGTCTGGGCGACTGGCCGAGCAAGGTCCCCGCCAAGCCGGAGCTCAGTTGCGAATGGAGCCATGACGGACTGGTCAAACAACGCTGGTTCATCGACGTCGGCAAGCATATCTCCGCCGTCCTGATCATCTGCAAACCGTCCGGGCTCCAACCCGGCGAGCGGCGTCCCGCCATCCCCTGTTGGCACGGCCACGGCCCCGACGGCAAGACGCCTGTCATTGGCGACGACTCCACGCTGGCGCTACGTGCCCAAATCCAGCAGCATAACTACAACTACGCCCATCAGATGGCCAAGCAGGGCTTCATCACCTACGCCATCGACTGGATCGGCTGCGGCGAGCGCAACGACAACCGCAAGCCCAACCACCTCAACACCAACGGCGAGCGCGATTGGTGCAACCTCTACTATCTGCACGCCACCATGCTGGGCATGACCTCCCTCTCGATCAACCTCGCCCACGGCATGGCGGCCACCGACTTCGTCTGCGGCCTCCCGGACGTCGACGCATCCAAGCTGGGAGTGATGGGACTGAGCGGCGGCGGCACCATGACCCTGTGGTCCTACTTGACCGACGAGCGTTTCAAAGCTGGCGAAATCATCTGCTACAGCGACCTGTGGCAGCACTTCGGCTTCCGGGACATCAACTACTGCGGCATGCAGGTGGCCCCCGGATTGTTCAAGTTGGTGAACCTCCCCGACCTGCAAGGGCTGCTGGCGCCGAAACCGCTGCTCATCGACATCGGCGCCTACGACAAATGCTTCCTGGTGGACACGGCGACGCAGTGTTTCAATAAGCTCAAAAGCATCTACCAAGCCGCCGGAGCAGACGACAACGTGGAGCTTGACCTCTTCCCCGGCGAGCACGGCTGGGGCGGCAACAAAGCCCTGGCCTTCTTCGCCAAACACCTCCGGGGGTGAGGCGCCCCCGGGGATTTCTGGGTCTTCTGCATTAACTGTAGCCCTCCAACGACAACGGGGGATCGGGCGGAACCCCTTCGTGTTCAAGGTCAGAGCCGCCATAACCGATCGCGGGCTCCCTTTTATTCCGTTCTGGCCTTGAGCACTTCTGGAACCCTCCCGAAGTGCTTGGTGCTGAGAGGGAAAAAGGATTTTCCTGTCAGAAAAACGTTGCTGCCGGAACAGCATGCGATCTTGATAAGCGATGGCGAGACTGAGGCTACAGAATTTGCAGAAGAGGCGGATTTTTTTTGATTAGCCTGGGGCGCCGTCGAAAAAATCGACGCCCCCGGTCTCCAACGAATACTCGGCGCCGACGACCAGCAGCCCATGGTTATGGATCAGCTGTTCCAGAATCTCCGAACCATGCCGCAAATGGTTCACGGAGGCGCGGACATTGGCGCGGACGGCATGGCGCATCAACTCCTCCGGCTCGTGTTTGAGCTCCGGCGCCAGAAACTCCTCCACCGAGGGCCTGATGCGGTCGACGATCGAGCGGAGATTCCGCGACTGGCTGTTCGTCGGGCGTTGCAGTTCTTCCAAGGTGGCCGTCACGGCGCTGCAGCGGGAGTGTCCCAGAACTACTACGAGACGTGAGTTGAACCGCTCCGCGGCGAACTCGACGCTGCCGACTTGGGATGAGGCGACGATGTTCCCGGCGACGCGAATCACGAAGAGGTCGCCCATGTTCTGGTCAAAGACCATTTCCACCGGCACCCGCGAGTCGGAGCAGCCGAGGATGGTGGCGAACGGCGCCTGCCCTCCTATCAGCTCGTTGCGTCGCGTTCGCATTATGAGCGGGTCCAGGTTCGTGACGCCTGCGGCGAAGCGGCGGTTTCCCTCGCGTAGACGCTCAAGCGCATCTTGTGCTGAAATCATTGGCCTTCACCTATTGTTTTGGGATAAGGGCGGAGCCGACGCATGGCTCCGCCCATTGAGGCCGATCACTTTTTCGTCGGCTTGCCGAGCTTGATGGAGGGCTTGCCCGCGGGGGTGTTTATGGCCTTAGCCTCGGACGCCCCCTTCTTCTGGACCAAGTCGGAGCGCTTCTTCAAGAGGCTGCTCGCCTTGTACTCGGGGATAACGAAGGCCCACTTCTCGAAAAATTTCTCCTTATTGAATCGCTCCTTGAGCTTGACCTGCGCCTCGGCGAACTCCTTGTCCAGCTTCGCCTTGTCCTCGGGCTTCTCGTCCTTGCCCGCTTGCCGGGCCTTGGGCAAGTCGACGGCGACTTTCACCGTCAACGCCGCCTTGCCCGCGTCGCTAACGACCGCCAAGTCGTACTTGAAGCCGTCGAAGGTCTCGACCACCAGCTTCCGCGCCTTGGCGTCGGCGGCCAGGCCGCTGTCCGGGGACACGTCGCTAAAGTAAAAATAGCCGAATTCCCGGCCCAGCTCCCCGACTTTGTCCGCGACCTCCTCCTCGCCCGCCTTGACGCCCACGACGGCGAACTTGCCCGTCTTGTCCTGGCGGGAGAGCTTCCAGCCGTCCTTGCCAAGGAGCTCGATGGATTTGACGTCGGGCATCTTCAGGAACTCCTTGTCCAGCCAGGCGGCGGCTCCGGGAGCCAAAGCGCGCAGCGGGTCGGAGACCAGCGCGACCATGGTCTTGCCCCCCAGGACGGCCACGTAGCGTCCGTCGGGTTGCTCGCCCCCGCCCATCATGCCCATGTAGGGAGACGGGTTTCGTTCCGCCTTGGACAAATGGGGCTTGCCCAGCAGCAGCGACAAGAGTTTCTTGCCGTCCTGGGAGAAGCACTCGACCAGGGTGCCGGACGCCTCGCCCTCGCCGGGCTTGAGCAGCTCCAGCCGCCCCATCTGGGACGGTCCGACCTCCTCGCGGCGGGCGACGCTGAGTTCGGACAAGCCCAGCAGCGCGTTCTTGACCTTTTCGAAGTCGGCGGGGTAGCCGGACTTGCCCTCGACCTGCCATTTCCCGTCGACCTTGGCAACGACGGTCTTGTCGGCCTTGTCCTGGAGCGCGACCTTGGCGACGGCGTTGATCTCGAAGTCGGGCAACAGCCTGGCGCGCGAGGCCTCCGGGCCGCTTTCCCACTTGTTGGCGTCCTTCAGGAGCAAAGCGGCGCCGCAGGCGATCAGGATGGCGCAGACGAACGCCACCAATATTAGCTGTTTCTTGTTCATCGGGCGGAACTCCTCCGTTTTCTGACGATGCCGAAGCCCAGGCCGAACAGGATGACCAGGGCGGGGACCAGGGCGATGTTAATCCACTTGAGCCGGTTCTCCAAGGAGTCGATGTTGGAGCGCAACTGCTTGCGGACCTCCTTGAGCTCCTTGCGGACCTCGTTCTGCTTGGCCTGGAAATTCTTGAGCTCCCGCTCCTGCTCGGGGGACATGATGAAGCGCTGGTCGCCGGTTTTCTGACGCTGTAGCTCGTTGAGCTTGCGCTGAGTCTCGCGCAAACTCTCCTCGAGGCCGACGACGCGCTCCTTGTACTGCCGCTCGGCCTGGGCGCGGATCTCGTTGACCCGCTCGAAAGGACGGCTGACGGCCTCGCGGCCGCGGATGCCGATCAGGTCGCTGTCGCCGCCGAGGGCGTCCACGACGTTCTCGCCGAACTTGAGGTTGTCGTTGATCAGCATGACCAGCTTCTGGCCCAGGATGTTGCGGGTCTGGACGCCGGCCTGGTCGGAGAGCATGTCGCTGTCGGCGACCAGCACCACCATCGAGGGGGTCTTGGACTCCTTGAGGAAGTCGGGAGTCTTGCCGTCCTTGGGCTTCTCGCCGGGGGGGCCGTCGGGGAAGGCGGTCTTGAACTTGCCGACGAGGCTGATGGCCAGGTCGTACTCGTCGGGGTCGGCCTTGAAGTTGCGGAAGACCAGCTCGGGGTTGTCGCAGGTGGCGGCGGCGACGGGAGCGGAGTCCTTGGTGGTCTTGAGCAGGACGGTCCGCTTGAGCCCGGCGGCGGGCTCGCCGGTGAAGAAACCGGCGAAGGGCAGCGTCAGCTTGTTGAGCTGGGCGGTGAGGATGTCGTGTTTGTCGATCCCCTTGCGCGTGACGTCCAAGACGTTAAGGAAGGTGAGCTGGCGTGGCTGCTCGATACGGCGGCCGAACTCGAGGTCGCCGATGGTCATGGCTGCGTCGAACTTGACGCCCCAGGCTTGCAACAACTGCTTCATGTCCGAGCTGGTGTTGGCGGGTTGTTGGCCGCTCATGGGGGACTTCGAGGCGGCCATTTGGGCGAGGTAGGACTTGGGGTCGAGGAAAGCCGCCAGCTTGCCGCCGCGCAGCAGGAACTGGTCGATGGCGAACTCGGTGGCCTCGGAGACGCCGCAGGGATGGATGAGCAGCAGCACGCTGACGTCCGGGGCGATCTCCTTGGCTTCGAGGGGGATGTCCTTGACCTCGTAGCGCTTCTTGAGCTCGTCGATGAAGACCCAGGCTGGCTGGTTCCGCGAGGGGTCCATCTGCCCCATCATCATCGGGGGCGCCTGGCTGCCGAAAACCGGCAAGGCGCTCATGACGCCGATCACCGGCTTGGTCGGCCGGGCGACGCTGGCGATGGCGCTGGTGATGTCGTACTCCAGCAAACTCTCGCGTTCGGCCGAGAGGAAGGGGAGCGCCGTGGTGGAGTCGAGACAGGAGGCCGCCAACCCCAGGTAGATCTTGTCGCCGGAGGGGAGTTGCTGGCCGCTGACGCCGTCGAGCATGGCGGCGTCCTCGGCGTCGGAGTCCGGCTGCGGGTCGAACTTGGCGACCGTGATCTTGCCCTTGCCCGCCTGCCGGTACTCGGCGAGCAGATCCTCGACTTGACGGGCGTAGTTCTTCAGGAAGAGCGGCATGTCCTTGCTGCTCTTGGAGTAGTAAAAGCGCAACGTCACGGGGGTGTCGAGCTTGGCGAGCACTTTCCGGGAGTTGTCCGACAAGGTGTAGAGCTTGTCGGCGGTCATGTCGTGGCGCGCGTAGAGGAACGCGCAGACGACATTGGCCGCGACGACGGCCGCCAACAACACGGCGGCGCCGAGCGCGGAATAGAATATCTTGTTCGAGCTGTTTCTCATGGTTGTTTATCCTTCCTTGGCGTCAGCCCGCCCGATGGTTTTTGAGTATGATCCCGGTCAAGGACAGGAAAAAGACGATGACCGACCCGAAATAGACCAAGTCGCGGGAGTCGAGCACGCCGCGTTGGATGCTGTCGAAGTGGGTCATGAAGCTGCACGCCGCCACCGCCTCGACCACGCCCCGGGGCGCCCATTCCACCAGCATGTCGGTCACCGGCGGCCAACCCGCCAGGATGAAAAAGAGGCAGATCACCACCGCGACGATGAAGCTGACCACTTGGCTGCGGGTCAACGCGGAGGTCATGCTGACCACCGCCAGATACCCCCCGGCCAGCAGGAAGGCCCCGATGTAACCGGAGACGATCGCCCCGAGGTCGGGATCCCCGAGATACAACGCGGTGAACGGCACCGGGAAGGTCAACAGCAGCGCCAGCCCGACGAAGAGCCAGGCGGCCAGGAACTTGCTGAGGATCGCCTGGAAGACGGTCAGGGGCAAGGTGAAAAGCAGCTCCAGCGTCCCGAGGCGCCGCTCGTCGGACCAGAGGTGCATTCCCACCGCCGGCACGAGGAAGAGATAGAGCCAGGGCAACCAGATGAAGAACGTCGCGAGCGACGCCTCGTTGCCCTTGAAGAAGTTGCTGATCATGAACGTGAAGAACCCGCACAAGGCGAGGAAGATCACGATGAAGACATAGGCCGCCGGCGAGACGAAATACTCCGCCAGCTCCCGTTTGGTCAAAGTCTTGACATTCCGCAGCGCGCCCATCAGCCCACCTCCTGGTCAGAGTGCGTTATCTGGTAGAAAACCTCGTCGAGGCGGCCGGTCTCCAACGCCAGCTCGCCCACGTCCAAACCGGAGTCCTTGACCCCGGCGAACAAGTCTTGCCGAAACTTGGCGCGGTCGATGTCCGGCTGGTGGAACACCCTGGCCCGCAGCGAGTTCTCCGTGACGTCGAAGGTGACGGCCTTCTGGACGCCGGCGATCTTGCCGAGCATGGCCCGCACGCCCTCCTCCGTCCCGGAGTGGAAGCGCAGCACATAGGTGTCGGCCACCTCGGAGCGGGCTTTGAGCTCGGCGGGGGTGCCGTCGAAGACCTTGCGGCCGCGGTCGATCATGACCACCCGCGAGGCGACGGCCTCGACCTCCTCCAAGATGTGGGTGGAGAGGATGATGGCCTTGTTCTCGCCCATGCGCTTGATGAGCTCGCGGACCTCGCGTTTCTGGTTGGGGTCGAGCCCGTCGGTGGGCTCGTCGAGGATTAGGGCCTCGGGGTCGTGGATGATCGCTTGGGCGAAGCAGCAGCGATGCCGGTAGCCCTTGGACAAGGTGTCGATGGTCTGATGGCGGACTGGTTCGAGGAAACAGGCTTCGATCACGTTGTCGACGCGTTTGCCTCTTTCCTTGCCGGAGAAGCCCCTGGCCTCGGCGACGAAGCGGAGGAAGGCCGACACGGTCATGTTGGCGTAGAGGGGGGCGTTCTCGGGCAAGTAACCGAGCAGCGCCTTGGCCGCCAAAGGCTTAGAGTCCATGTCGTGGCCGCCGATGGCCACCTTGCCGCGGTCGGCGGGGATGAATCCGGTGATGACTCGCATCGTTGTTGACTTGCCCGCTCCGTTCGGCCCGATGAAGGCGAGCACCTCGCCTCGGTCTAGCTCGAACGAGATGTCGTCGACGGCAAGTTTTCGTCCGTACCATTTGCTCAGCCCGTCTACTTTTATCATGTCTTCGCACCTCCTTGCGTGTGTTCTAGGGGAAAACGACCAATTTAACGCCCTTTCGACAAGACGGCAACGCAATTGTTCCATCCGTCGCCACGATTTCCCCGATTTTTTCCGTTCCGCTGGAAAAACTTGGAAAAACATGGCCACTCCACTTGCAATGGCGTGACGACCGGGCTAGTTTATCCGCCCCCAACGGAGAGATGCCGGAGCGGTCGAACGGGGTGGTCTCGAAAACCACTGATGGAGCGATCCATCCTAGGGTTCGAATCCCTATCTCTCCGCCATTACCTTTTATCCTGTTGAAAACAAACGCGTTATGGCTTTTCAGAAAAAACAAATGCGCGCAGGATGTGGCGGAGATGGAAAAACCAAAGGACACGAGGTTGATCCTCCGGGGATCGACCTACCACACCAACATGAGGATTCCCAAAGCCCTCGGCGGCGGCTTGCTCCGGGTCTCGCTCGGGACATCCGATGCCACCAGGGCCAGGCAGATCCGGGACATGTACATCGTGCCAGCCTTGGCCAACGGCGACGCCATCGTCGTCCTCGAGGCCGTCGCCCGCCAGATCAACGAGCTGCGCTCCGAACGCCAGGGACAGGATGCAGGCCATCAAAAAGGGCATCTTCGGCGACTACGACGTCGACTTGGACGGCTGCTTCGACAAATACTCCAGCTACCTCGACAAGTCGGAGCTGCGCCCCCGGTCAAAGATCCAGTACAAAACCTGGGTCAAGGCCGTCATCGACGAGATCGGTAACAAGCCCATAAAGTCGCTTTGTCGGTCGGACGCCGTGAAGGCCCGCGACGGACTGCTCGAGCGCATGGGCGTCGACCGCAGGAACAAGGCGTTCCAGGGGTTCAAGTCCTTTCTCCGCTGGGCCGCCTCCGAGGGGCTCACCGGCGCGGGCCTCGCCCCCGCCGTGACCAACAACGAGCGCAGGTAAGCGTCAACCATAGCCCATATTGCCGTTGGCTAGCACCAGGGGTATAGTCGTCTCCAGCCGCCTGGGATGGGCGGGGCGATGGAGGCGATGATGTGCATTGAGGCAAGGCGTTTGGGCAAGCCG